>ENA-OQED01000254-OQED01000254.1-human-gut-metagenome-genome-assembly--contig:-NODE-254-length-22214-cov-3.528275_pt1 | contig 22214 bp, 18 predicted proteins | sample MGYA00242790_ERZ504625 | MGnify/ENA primary metagenome ERZ504625 (study PRJEB26092, sample SAMD00036345) | human gut metagenome | host: Homo sapiens | study: EMG produced TPA metagenomics assembly of...
TCTCGACGGCGCGCTGCCTAACCTCGGGCGCATGCGTGCGAGTCCTAGTTGCTTCCGACATACCTGCCACTTCTTAGCCTTAACCGTTAATCTGCTTTCTTACGTGCAAGTTAGATAGTAGCATTTTACTGTTTGCTCAAAGCAGTTAATTAAAATAGACGCGGCGTTATCTGGGCATTTGGCACCAAATTACGACATTTCTTTATCGATTATTTACGCTGGTAGCTGACTCGCAGCTAATCGTCATTCGCTTGTCAACAAAATTGGCATCTCTTTATGTCCTTTGATATAGAGGATATAGTTATTAACCCCTCCCCCAATAATTTTGAGTGATCTGCGAGGCAGTAGACGTCCTCACTCCTCATGGTTACCGCGCATTGCCATCCACCGGAGCAAAACAAAAAGGGCGGGACCTGCTGCGCTTGCAGGCCCCGCACCGGTTGACACCCGACGGGGCACAGCCGGGCGAGACGGATCCGTGCTACCGCCCCGCCTGGCCGCGATGTTCAACTACAGCTCGTTGGCCGCGTGATACGCCGTGCGAATGGCGCTCGCAATGTCGGCGGTGCGCTCACCCGAGCAGTCGCCCACGCAGGTCACGGGCACCGTCACGCCATCCAGGTCAAACGCGTTGGCCTTGGAGCCCACGGCCATCACCACGTAATCGCAGGCGATCTTCACCGGCTCCTCGGCGCCGTCCTCGGTGGTGCGAACAGCCTCCACGCCCTCGTCGGTAATGGCGGTCAGGCGGGTCTTCACGTGCTGCTCCACGTTGTGCTCGGCAAAGTCGCTCATAATCAGCGGCAGAATGGTCTCGGACTCGCCCGCGGCAATCTTGTCGAGCATCTCCACGATCGCCACCTCGCAGCCGTGCTGCAGCAGATACTCGGCGGTCTCGGTGCCCACCAGGCCACCGCCAATGACGGCGACGCGGCCGCTGAGCTCCACCTTGCCGGCCAGCACGTCCCAGCTCGAGACGACCTTGTCCGAGTCGCCACCCGGAACGGGGATGACCACGTCGTGCGCGCCCACAGCCACAATCGCGGCATCGGCGGCGTTGAGGTCCGCGGGGCTAGCGACGTGGTTGAGCTCGACCTTCACGCCCAGGCCAGGCAGAATCTTCTCGTAGTACTCGACCGAGCGCATGATCTCGTCCTTGCGCGGAGGCGCAGCCGCCAGCACAATCTGGCCGCCCAAGTGATCGCTCGCCTCGTAGATGGTCACGTCGTAGCCGCGCTTGGCCGCCACGCGTGCGGCCTCCAGGCCGGCGATGCCGCCGCCCACCACGGCGATCTTCTTGTCGCCCTCGCCCGGCTTAATGGCGATGGTCGCCTCGTCGCCGTTCTCGGCATTGAGCACGCACGAGATGTACTTGCGATTTTGAATCGCGTCGACGCAGCCCTTGTTGCAGTTGAGGCACTCGCGGATGGGCTCACCCGTGGCGGCCTTCAGCGCAATGTCGGGGTCGCACATGAGCGAGCGGCCGTAGGCGATGATGTCGGCCGCGCCGTCTTCCAGAATCTTCTCGCCGGCCTCGACCGAGACAACACGGCCCACGGTTGCCACCGGCACGGAGACCAGGGCCTTGACGCGCTCGGCCACGGGCAGCGTCCAGTTGTAGGGCATGGCGCCCATGGGCGGAATGGTGTCGCCCATGTTGCCGGTGTGGTTGGCCTGTGCGACCTGGATCATGTCGATGCCCGCGCCCTCAAGCAGCTTGGCAAACTCGCAGGCCTCGTCGGGCTGCAGGCCGCCCTTGCCGCGCGGCGTGCCGTCGGGGTTCTCCATAATCACGGGGAGTTTGTACTCCACCATCAGCTGCGGCGCGGCTTCCTTAATGGCAGCGACGACCTCCAGCGCGTAGCGAACGCGGTTCTCGAACGAACCACCGTACTCGTCGGTGCGCTGGTTGAGGATGGCCGAGCACAGCGAACCCACCAAGCGGTCGCCGTGGACCTCGATGGCGTCGATGCCGGCCTGCTGTGCGCGAGCGGCCGAGGCAGCGATGGCCTCCTTAATCTGGGTGAGCTGCTCTACGCTCGCCTCGTTCACAAAGTGCTGCATGTCGTGATGCAGCTTGGCGTAGGCCTGGTTGCGGATCTCGTTGGACTCGGCCATCTTGGCGGCAAAGGTCTCCTCGTCGCCGGCGGCCTTGGCCTCCTGCGCGGCCTTGGCGGCAGCCATGGATCCCATGACCATGCGGCCGACACCGGGCACGTCGTACTCGGGGTGGAACAGCTGCAGCGCGACCTTGGCGCCGTGTTTGTGGACGGCGTCGGCCAGCGCCTTAAACGTGGGGATCTGGGCGTCGGTTGCCAGCTTGGGCGTGGGGCTTGCGGTCATGACGGGAGCGACGTCGCCGATGACGATGTAGCTCACGCCGCCACGGGCCAAGCGCTCGTAAAAAGCCAGGCTGCGCTCGCCGATGGAACCGTCACGCTCCTCGTAGCCGGTGGTCAGCGGCGGAAACATAATGCGGTTCTTGAGCTCAAGGGGGCCAACCGTAATGGGCTGGAGCAGTTTGGATGCAGGTGCGGTCATGGACATTCCTCTCTTGTAGGCGCGGCGGCGATGGTGCCGCGTAGTTGTCTAGAGGATATGGCATGGGAGCACAGTGGCGCAACGGAAATCGGCAGACAGCAGGTAGCGGCAGGTGGATGGGGCGGGGCGGCCCGTCGGTTTGTCTCGATCTGTAACAGTAAGACCCTATTTTGCCGAGCAACTGTTACAGATTGAGACAAACCAATCTAGCCTGCCGAAAGATCTAGATCTGTAACAGTTACTCAGTAAAAACCGTCCCTCGTGTTACAGATTTAGACAAACGAAGACCGTCCTGCCGAAACATCTCAATCTGTAACAACTACAGACCAAAACCGGACCCACCTGTTACAGATCGAGACAAACCCCAATAACAACGACACCGTCCCCGTTCGAGGAAACGACCGCCACACTCACCGTTTTAAACAACCTGGCACCGCTCAGCCTGCGATAATAATTTGGTCACGCGTCGACTACGGCGAAGACGCGGCAGAAGGGACACCCATGCAACCGAGCACCACCGATAGGTCCACCGCAAAGCAAGCGCTGCTCGAGGCGCTTTTGAACGACGCAGGGCTCAAAAACCTCACGCAAACAGCCTCTATCGTTATGGGCAACCCGGTGCTCGTCGTCGATCCCGTGTACCGCTATGCCGCCCGCGGCGGCTTTGAGCTCGACGATGACGACGACTCCCCCTTTGCAGCCATCACCCGCGCCGAGCTCTCCGAGGCGACATGCTGCAGGACGAAGCCGTACGCTACATCATCAAATGCGGCTTAGACGAGGAGATTGCCCGCTCGACAGGCCCGCTTACACGCTATAACGACATGTTCCGCCTCAACACCATGACCGATGCGATCAAGGTGCACGGCACGTGTCTGGGCCGGGCGATGATGATCGAACGCAATCACGCCTTTGGCGATAGCGATCGCGAGGTCTTTGAGTTCTTTGTCCGACTGCTCGCGCAAGAACTGCAGAAAGGCGGCTTTCTTTCGTTGGGCGGCCCGCAACAGGGGCCATATTTTCTCTCGCGCCTCCTGGACGACGAAATCCCCAACCCCATCACCTGCACACGCAAAATGCAGCTCGTCGGCTTTGCGCCGCTTCCCGCCCTCTACGTTGTATGCCTGCTCAAAAAAGATTCCCAGCTCGAGGCGCGCGAGGCGGAGAGCATCCGAGGACAATTGCAGCCGCTACTGCACCATAGCCTTATCACCATGTACGAAGGTGAGCTCGTGGCGCTGGTAAGCCGTCCGCCCTCCACGCAGCTACCCGCCAACGATGAGGCGATCCTTGCCCGCGTTGCTGCCACGAACAATTTGTTCATTGGCATCAGCAACGAGTTTTCCCAGGCAACCGATGTGCGTTCGCACCTCAATCAGGCACGCGCCGCCATTCGATACGGCTCGACCTTTACCAAAATCCTCGAAGACACCCATGTGTATCGCTATTGCGAATACACCTACATGGAAATGCTCGACATCTGCAACGACCACATCAACCTTATAAACTACTGCCATCCGGCAATCTGGGCACTTTGGAAGCATGACCAGTCGCACGATTCCGAGCTGGTCGAGACGCTCTTTGCCTTTATGCAGCACAGCTGTAACACGGTGCGCACCGCCGCGATCTTGTCGCTTCACAAAAACACGCTGCTCTATCGCATTAACCGCATAAAGGAAATCACCGGTAACGACTTGGCATCGGGAGAGGACCTCTTTTTGTTCCACCTCTCGATTCGCACCCTAATCTACCTTGGCTTTCTTGAGCCGAGGATTAAGCCCCGCACCAGCGCCGACCTGCACTGCCGCAAGTAGGCCGGGCGGGGCTTGGGCAAAACTAGTCGCGCTTAATCTCCAGCGTGGGGAACGTCATCTTGGCGTACTTTTCCATGAGCGGCTTTACTTCGTCCATATGGGCGAAGAACTCGTCGCGGGTCTTGTTGATCTCGTTGAGGTGCTCGGCGCGCGCGTGGTCGTCGTTGCGGTCGCGAATCAGGCCGTTCTCGGCAATCTTGAGCTTGGGGCGACCGGTGCGCTCGTCGGTTACGATATCGCCGCCCGCGCCGCAGACCGCACACTCCCAGGGAAACTCGACCCCATCCCAATGCTTGTCGCCGGGGTACACCAGGGAGCTGTGGCAGTTGGGACACACGCCGTCATCCGGATCGCCCAGCCAGCAGCGCTCGTCAACAGGCGTGCGAATGGCCTTGACGATGTTCTCGCCCATCTTGTGGGCGCGGGCGATCTGTCCGCCCCACTCCACGTCGTCTCCCCACACAAAAGCATTGCCCGGGCGGCCGTCGCGCTGCGCCATATAGCGATCGACGACAGTCATCGACATGGTAAACATAGTCGCCTGCAGGCTCTCCAGTGCCAGGGACTGCCAATCGTGCATGGAGCCGCCAACGGAAATAAGGCCGGCAACGGTATGCGGATTCTCCTTTACGGCACCGATGGCAAGCAAGAACGAAAGCTCGTATGCCAAGAAGCGCTGGGCAAAGCGGGTGTAAACCGAGCTGGGCGTAAGGTCGTAGGTCGGGACCGAGAAGATCACGCCCTGGCAGGTCTGCAGTTCGCGAATAATCGCATCTACATCGTCTTTGTTTTTAAGGACGCAGCCGTGATATTCCTTTTGCAGGCCGGCGCCCATCTTTCCCATCTGCATGGTGCAGCCCTCGCAACCGGTGCAGGGCAAGATGTTATAGTCGAACAAATTGATCAGCTCGACCTCGCCGCCAGCCTCGCGCACCGCGCAAAGGGCCTCTTTGGCCAAAGCCTCGCCGTTGCCACCGTGCCTGCCGGCACAAATCGCCATCACTTTAAACGACATGGTCGCTCCTCTCCAGAGCATTTTGGACACGGATTCTGCCTGTGTGTACTTCGCAAAAAGCGTACGGCAGACGCAAAACATGCGCACCGTCCAGGCAACCAAGGCCCGCTCGGTATTTGCGGAATACCTCGTGCAGATAAACAAAGGCCCCTCCCGCATGCCTACAAGGGACAAAACGAAAGGGGTCGGCGCTCTTATTTGCGCTTAAAGGGAATGGGTTTGGGCGGGCACTTGGGCTTGACGGCCCCAGCCGTGACGATCGCGCCGTTGTCGCAAATGTCCAGGCAGGCACCGCATTGGCTGCAGGCCTTTTGGTCGATCACATGGATAAAGCGCGGCCTTCCCAAGATCGCGTCCTCCTCGCAAACGTCCGAATCGACGCACTTGTTGCAGGCCTGGCATTTAGAGGCCAAGATATGGAAGGTCAAGAATGCCTGGCATTCCCCGGCAGCACAGACCTTCTTGGTGGTGTGCTGCATGATCTCGCCCTCGAACAGGTCGAGGAACGACTGCACCGTGCGCGCCAGCACGCGGCCTTGCTCGCACAGACACTGCGCCTGCATCACGGGGCAAAGGTCGCGAAGGAGCGCCAAGTCGCCCGGCTTGCCCTTCTTGCGGCAGGTATCGGCAAGAATCGTTGCAATCTGATGCGAGCCCTCGTAGCCAAAGACACAGCGTCCGCAGCTCTCGTGACGATAGAGCGTGCAAATGTCCAAAAGCGCCTTTGCCATGCAGTTTTTGGCGGTGTAGAGGCGCACGTAGTCGCTGCATAGCTCAATCTTTGAGGTGTCATCGGGCCTCAGCAGCAGACCGCTGGGATAGCCAATCCCCACCGCTTTAGCGTCGTCGGCGCCCGCCGCGGCAACCAGGGATTCCGCACTCACGACACGGTCGACCTCAACGGGCTCCTCGGCCCCGTCAATCCACACCCAGCGCTTGCCTTCGGCGGCAAGTAACTCTGATCCGCTCAGGCAGCGGTCGGCGCCATCGCCCTCGCAGCAAGATGGGAGAGGCTTTTCGCCGTCGAGCATCTTGGCCGCGGCCGAACCGTTGGCATAGACAAAGCCCAGGCTCGGGTCGCACTCGATCACGCGGCAGGACTCGCCCAACGCATCCGCGAGTGCGGCAGAGGCCTCATCGCCTGCCGGCACCAAAACCGCCTGGGCACCGGCCCCTGCAATTTTTTCCGCAGCGGCCGCCACGTCCTTCTTAAGGAGCCAGAGCGCGACGGGGGCCTGCTTATGCGCAGGCATAAAGTTGATGATCGTCATGGGTTATCGCTCCTTTCCTAGTATTCGTTCCACAGGCGCGGCGTACTGATCGTTAGGCGCAAATCGCACTGCAAGCATCGGCTCGCCTCGCACGTAGCCTCATGGTCGGTATAGGGGCACTCAAACGTATCGAAGTTATCCTTACGCGTCTGGGCATCGACAAACTCGGGTTGCACGGCATCGTCGTAGAAGCCCTCGGGGACACGCCCAATCCACTGCTCGGGAGCATCATGCTCGGTCAGCTCCTCGTCGATGTTGCCATCGCCACCCAAAGCGCGGTCGATGGCCGAGGCGCACGTGCGACCTGCGGCGATTGCCGCGATCACCGATTTGGTACCCGTCACGCAGTCGCCCGCCGACCAGATGCCTTCAACGCTCGTCTTGCCTTCGGTATCGGCCACGATATACGGGCCGCGCGTAAGCTCAAGGCCCATCTGGGCCGTGCCCTCGGGCTTTTGACCCACGGCAAAGATCACGCAGTCGGCATCGATGGTCTTCTCGCCGCCGTCGAGCAGTTCGGTGACGGCGCGGTGGTTCTCGTCAAAGTAGAACCGCTCGATCTTGTGGATCGTCATGGAACCGACCTTGCCCGAACCGTCCTCGGTCTCGTTAATGCTGGTAAAGGCATAGGCATCGTGCAGGACCACGCCTTCCTCGGCGGCCTCGGCACGCTCCTCGGGCGTCGAGGTCATCGCGTCTTGGGCCTCAAGGCAGGCGACATCGACCGAGGCGGTACCCAGACGCACGGCAGTGCGGGCGCAGTCGTACGCCACGTTGCCGCCGCCAAGCACCACGACGCGCTTGCCCGTCAGGTCCGGGGCGCTGCCCATACGGGCGGCCTCAGAAAATCGGTGTTACGCAGCACGCCTTCGAGGTCGTGGCCGGGCATGGGAAGCACCGTTCCGTTATGCGTGCCCACCGCAACCAGCACGGCATCGAAGCCCTGCTCCAAAAGCGCCTGGGGCTCGGCGATTCGCTCGCCACAGCGCAGCTCAATGCGCGGCTCGGCGTCATCACCCTGGGCAATCTCAAAAATCGTCGCAACCTCGGCATCGACCGTGGCATCAGGCAGGCGATACGCCGGAATGCCGTAGCGCATCTGGCCGCCGACCTTCTCGTTGGCCTCGAACACCACGACCTTGTGGCCCTTCTCGGCGCAATAGAGTGCGGCGGTCAAGCCGGCGGGACCGGCACCCACAACGGCGACGCTCTTGCCGCTCAGCGGCTCATGGCGCACGTTGGCCTTCCAGTCGCCCGCATCGCGCACGGCCGCGGCGCGCTTAAGACGGCAAACCGAAACCGGCGTGCCGTTGAGCTCGTTGCGCTTGCAGGCATCCTGGCAGCTATGGACGCAAATGTCGCCTAGGCTCTCGGGGAACGGGACCTTCTCGCGCACCACCGCGGCGGCTCGGGTGTACTCGCCGTTACGGATGTGACGCAGGTAGCGTGGGATATCCACGTGGGCGGGACAGCCCGAGCGACAGGGGACCACGTTGTCGGCATAGGACTTGTTCTCATCGAACATATTGAGCGTGTCGACGATCGAGCCCGTGGGACACACTTCGATACAGGCACCGCAAAAACGGCATCCGGCCTCTTGCAGACTCACGCTGCCGTCCGTACCAATGCGAATGCCGTCCTCGGTGCGCTGGTAGTCCAAGACGCCGGCGCCGCGCAGCTCGCGGCACGCGCGCACGCAGCGACCGCACCGAATGCAGCGGGTGAACATATGGGTGATCAGCGGGTTCGATTCGTCCGTGGCGACCGGACGGCTCTTGGTGCGCCAGCGCGCAGGCGAAACTCCCAGGTACTGATACATAGACTGCAGCTCGCACTTGCCGTACTTGGGGCAGCCGGTGCAATCGGCGGGATGCGTGGCCAAGATAAGCTCCATTGCCAGCTTGCGCACGCGCTCGGCCTGCTCGCCTGTCGTGTTGACGACCATTCCCTCGGCAACCTGCGTCTTGCAGGCACACACCGGCTCATCTTGGCCTTCGATCTCGACCATGCACAGACGGCATCCGCCGACGGCCTCAAGATCGGGATGTTTACACAGATGCGGAATATAGATACCGGCATCGAGCGCGGCTTCCAGGACATTTTGCCCTTCGCGTGCCTCGACCTCGGCTCCATTAATCGTTAGCTTCATTCGTTCCCCTCAAAACGTCGCTCTTGTCCAGAAAGGCGCCCGGGACCAAAGCGATCCCGAGCGCCTCGCTTGTAGGGCAAATCCCCGCCCGCACCCAACGCGTGGGTGTCTGCAGGCGCGAATAGCTGCGGTGTTACGACCACTCCTCGTCGCCCGCGTCCTCAAAGAGGGCTGCGGCGGCGTTTTCACCGGCGATGCGACCCGAGTTAAGGCAGAAGCCCATGGTGTTACCCGGAATGCAGTAGTTATAGGAGTCGCCATAGATGGTGCAGGCATCGGTGCCAACGCAGTACAGGCCAGGGATGACCTCATAGTCGTCGGTCATGACCTCCATCTTGTGGTTAATGAGCACGCCGCCCAGGGTGCCGTAGGCGCCACAGTACTGCTTGCAGCAATAGAAGGGGCCCTTCTCGAGCGGCTTCATAAACTCGCGCTCTTTCTCAAAGATGTCGTCCCAGCCGTTGTCGCACATCTCGTTGTACTCGTCGACGTTAGCGAGCAGACCCTCCACGTCGATACCCGCCTTCTCGGCAAGCTCCTCCAGCGTATCGGCCTGGCAGATCGCCGGATAGCCGGCCTCCAGGTCGCGGTTCCACTGCTCCTCAAAGCCGTCGTACAGGTCGTGCGGATGAACGTGGCTGACGATATCCGGACCATCCTTCTTCCAGTGCTTGAGCATACGGGAATCAAAGATGGCATAGGCGACCTTGCCGGGGAGATGGTTGATGGCGTTGCCGACAAAGGTGGTGTTGAAGATCTCGTCCTCCGGCATAAAGCGCTCCCCCAGGCGGTTGCACCAGTAGCACGGCTGACGGAATGCGCCCTCGACATAGAAGTGGTTCATGTTGTCGGGGATCTGGTACATGAGCTCCATGGTCACCGGGGTGTGGCCGCCGCCGACCTCGTGGCACATGTTGATGCCGTCGCCGTCCATGCCCGGAATGGCAAACGAGAACAGGTCTTTACCCCACTCAAAGTCGAGCTTCTCCTTGATGAGCTTGGCGTTGTGGCCAAAACCGCCCGTAGCGACAATCGCAGACTTGCACGAGATTTGGTACTCCTCGCCGTCCTTGTCCTTGGCGGTCACGCCGCAGATGGCGCCGTCCTCGCCCTTGATAAGGCCGGTGCCGGCACTCGAACATAAACTCGACGCCCAGGTCCTGGGCACGCTCGGTCATGCGTTTGGTCATCGTGGTCGCCGCGCGAGGACCGGGCTCCGAGCCGTCCTCGGGCTGCACGACATGCCAGGTGTACTCGCCGTCGGAATAGGCACGCGTGCGCTCGCGGGCGCGGAACGCCGGACGCACGGAGTTAAACACCACGCCCATGTCCTGCAGCCATGCGATGGTGTCGCCCGACTTAAAGTAGTAGTCGCGCACCAGGCGAGCATCGACCTGGTAATGGGTGTAGAACATATGGCGACGGAAGAGCTCGCCAGGCGTGACCTCGATCATCGAAGCCTTCTGAAGCGGAGAGCCAGCGGCGGCAGGCCCCATGCCCATGTTGGCGGCGCCACCGGTAATGGGGGCCTTCTCTAGGGCAATGACGCGAGCGCCTGCCTCGGCTGCAGCGACCGCTGCGGCAAGGCCACTCAGACCCGCGGCAACGACAACGACGTCGGTCTCTAACTGTTTCATGCGAATCCTCCTTTATAGGGCTCTTGGACGAACCCGGACTTCATGCGAATTGCATGCGTATCGACAGCCATACTTTCGCTCGAAAACAGACTCAAAGCCATGTGCAGGCGCACCGATGTTTGCCCATAGCGACCATGGGCTTTGTGCGGATGAACCATGCGTTTGGGCGACGCTTTCGAGCGCATGGCCCTGGCGCCACACGTACAGGGGGGCGGTGTGCTTCACGGCGTCCGCCCCTGATAATCGAGTTTTCTTATTTATGGTTCCGCTGTGCCTCGAGCACATCGAGCGGCGTAAGCGCCTGAATAGCGCGCTCTTTTCCAAAGATTGCCGAGCACACGAGCGTTCCCGACATAACCAGGCAAACCGCGGGCGCGATTCCAAAGGCCCAGAATGCGAAGAGGTGGCCAAAGTTGATCGGCTGCTGCAGCATAAACGTGAAGAACGACGTGGCAAGACCCATAAAGACGCAGGGCACATTGGAGCAGATCGAGACAAACCAAAACCGTGTCGGGTGACGCATAATTTCTTTCGCAAATTGACAACCGCATAGCGGAACACGGCCCGCGCCCCGTCATATGATTTCTAGCGGCTAAACAACAAATCAACGACGAAAGGGGCACGGGCCGTGTCTGCGAACATCGTAACAGTCGACGAGGAGTCGCTGCGCAAGGACATAAAGAATCTGGTGAGGAAGACCGTCGAGGAGACGCTCAACGCGCTGCTCGACGAGGAGGCGTCCGAGCTCGTAGGGGCCGGGCGCTACGAGAGGACGGCAGGCCGGGAGGCATACCGCAGCGGCCACTACGCGAGAAAGCTCGTCACCGGGGCAGGAGAGGTCGAGCTCAACGTGCCGAAGCTGCGCGGCGCGACCTTCCAGACGGCCGTTATCGAGCGCTACCGCAGGCGCGAGACTTCGGTCGAGGAGGCCATCGTCGAGATGTACCTCGCGGGCGTCTCGACCAGGAGAATCGAGGACGTCTCCGAACTCCTCTGGGGAGCGCCCGTGTCCTCCGGCACCGTCTCCAACCTCAACGAGAAGGCGTTCGCGTCCATCGAGGCCTGGCGCCAGAGGCCGCTCGAGGGCGATTACCCTTACGTTTTCGTCGACGGCATCTACCTCAAGCGCAGCTGGGGAGGGTCCTACGAGAACGTGGCCGTTCTGGTGGCCATCGGCGTCAACTCCACCGGCGACCGGGAGGTCATCGGCTGCGCGGAGGGCTACACCGAGTCGGCGGACTCGTGGCGCGAGTTCTTCTCGTGGCTCAGGGGGCGCGGGCTCTCCGGCGTGCGGCTCGTCACCGGCGACAAGTGCGCGGGGATGCTCGGTGCGCTCGAGGAGGTGTTCCCCGGGGCACGCTACCAGCGCTGCACGGTCCACTTCTACCGAAACGTGTTGGGAAGGGTGCCCGTGACCAGGAGGAAGGCCGTGGCGCGCATGCTGAAGGCGATTCACGCGCAGGAATCGCGCGAGGCGTGCTCGAGGAAGGCGGCGGAGGTGGCGGACGAGCTGGACGGGATGAGGCTCGGCGCGGCCGCGAGGACGGTGCGCGACGGCTTCTCCGAGACTCTCGCCTACACGGACTTCCCGCCGGAGCACTGGCGCAGAATCCGGACCAATAACGGTATCGAGCGCATCAACCGCGAGATCAGGCGGAGGACGAGAGTCGTAGGGACCTTCCCGGACGGCAACTCGGCCCTGATGCTGGTGACGGCGAGGCTGAAGTACATCGTGGAGCACGAATGGGGCAAGAGGAGGTACCTGGACATGTCGAAGCTGGAGGAGATGGACGAGCTGAGCAAGAAGGCGGAGGGCTAGAGCAAGGCGGGGCCGAGGCCGCCTCGATCAATTTGCGAAAGAATCTTGACGGTACCCGTCCCGGCAGAAAATCTCAATCTGTAACAGTTACTCGGCAAAATCCGTCCCTCGTGTTACAGATTTAGACAAACGGGACCCAACCCACCGGTATATCTCGATCTGTAACACCTGGCCGCCCAAATCGGGTCTAGATGTTACAGATCGAGATTTTGTTTGAGATGTTGGGAATTGGGCTGAGAGAACAGTCCCGGAATAACAAAAAAGCTCGCCGGCTAGGCCGACGAGCTGCAAGTTCTTGGTCGCGGGGGCAGGATTTGAACCTACGACCTCCGGGTTATGAGCCCGGCGAGCTACCAGACTGCTCCACCCCGCAATGTCTGGGCGCCTCATGTGCGCAAGAAAGAATATTACGTGGGAGTTCGGTAAACGGCAAGGAAAATCTCGTAGAGCATCATTCCTTCATATTTAAACCCCTCAGCCCATATCACCGTGAACAAATCGCAGCCTAGCGCCGTCGGCGGCGCGTATACAATGGTGCGCGTCCTTTTACGCCGACACCTGGAGTAGACATGCTGCTCGCTATCGATATGGGAAACACGCAGACGGCCATGGGTCTGTTTGACGGAAACGAGCTGGTGCAGTCGTGGCGCATGCCCACCGACCGCTCCTATACCGCCGACGAGATCCATGTGCGCCTGATGGGTTTCTTTAAGATGTACGGCCTTTCGCTCGACGCGGTCGACGCGATCGCCTTTGCCGGCGTGGTGCCGCAGCTCTCGCGCGAATGGCACGCCGTGGCCGACCGCATTACCGCAGACGCCATCGTTATTGGGCCGCAGACGGCCGCGGTGACCAAGCTGCGCGCGGCGCGTCCCCAGGCCGTAGGCGCCGATCGCGTCGCCAACGCCGTTGCGGCCGAAACTTTCTACGGCGCGCCGGCGATCGTGGTGGACTTTGGCACCGCGACCAATATCGACGTCATCGATGAGGACGGTTATTACATTGGCGGAGCGATCGCGCCGGGTATCCGCATCTCCATGGACGCGCTTGCCGCACGTGCCGCCAAGCTCGCTAGCGTGCCGCTCGAGGCGCCCGAGCACGCCATCGGCCGCGATACCGAGGAGTGCATCAAGGTCGGCGCCGTGGTGGGCGCTGCCGCCATGGCCGAGGGCCTGGTCGCGCGCATGAAGCGCGAGCTGGGCCGCGAGGATGCCACCGTTATCGCCACGGGCGGTCTCGCCGGCATCGTCGCCGATTCGACCGATGCCTTCGACGTGGTCGACGGGCAGCTCACCATCAAGGGCATCTGCGAAATCTACCGCCGCATGCAGGAGCTGGGGTAAGACAGGGGCATAAGTCGAGCACGTCCAATGCCCCAGCCCCCGCAAACGTTCGCCAAGCCTATTCCTCAAAACTGAAAAATTTTCAATTTTGAGGAATAGAGACTCCTCGAATACGCCCAGCACAGCGATATCGTGCATGTTTCCTATTCCTCAAAAACGAAATTTTTTCAATTTTGAGGAATAGGACCGAGATGCCGCTCCACAGTCACGCAAAAGCCCTCCCCGGTGCAGGCCGAGGAGGGCTTCGTTGTCATTGTTATCTATGGACGCGGACGCCTCGCGCTACAGCCCGCGAATGCGTACGGCCTCGGGCGGAAACTCCTGCTCGCCGGCATCGGTCTTGATGGTCGCACGACCCCAGATGTCCAGGCCCGCAAATACACCAACAGCAAGCGGCAAGCCGCTGGGCGACACCGCCGCAACTTGGCGACCCAGCAGCGGCACCATGTCGAAGTACTCGCCCAACACGGGGGCCAGCGGACCTGCGGCGCCCTGCGGCGTATTGGCAACAGCCGCCCAGGCGTCCACACGGGTCAGCACGGCGGCAGACAACTCCTCGACCAGCGCTTCGTCGGCCGCATCCACACCGAGCTCGCTCAATGCCGAACGCTCAATATCCACCGTCACGGCACCGAACATGCCCGCAGCACCGGCGCCGCCGTTGACGGTGACGCGCGCGAACGACGTCTCAAACACAGGCGCACCGCACACGATGTCACTCGGCCACTGGATGCCCACCTTGCCGGCAAGGCCCAGGCCCGGCGTCGACGCCGTGCCCGCGAGCGCGTCCATCATCGCCCATCGCCGCCACAAACGGCAGGCCGTGGAAGGCATGCATATTCACGTCCGGGCGCACGACCAGCGAAAACGTCAACGACGCCTCGCCCGCGCTCCAAGCGCACCAGCCCGCGGACACACCCTCGCGACCCGCGTCGCGCGCGGCGTCAAGCTCGGTGCCGGCGGCTACAACATTCATCTCAATCATCTACATACGCCCCAATTCGCCCACGATATGGCCCACGCGGTCCTCGGGCTCCTTGACCTCGACACCGTTGTAGCGGAAGAACCGCGCCGGGTCGTGCATCAGATCCTCGAGCGGCACCAGTACAAAGTCGCGCTCGCCAATGAGTGGATGCGGCAGGCGCAGCTTTTTGCCGCCATGGATCTCGCCGTCCATCCACAGCAGGTCCAGGTCGATGGTGCGCGGACCGTTGACCTTGGCCTTCTTGGAGCGGTCGCGCCCCAGCTCAGCCTCGATCTTCATAAGCTCGTCGAGCAGCACCAGCGGCGCCAGCTCGGTCTTGATCTCGATGACGGCGTTGGCAAACGCATCTTGGCGCGTCTCGTAGGCCGGCTCGCTCTCGTAGATGCGCGAGCAGTTGGACACGCAGGTGAGCGGAATCTCGGCGATCATGTCGCGTGCGGCGCGGATGTTGTCGCAACGATGCCCCAGGTTGGAGCCCACGGCCACAAACGCACGGCGCGGCTGCGGCTTGGCGACAGCCAGTAGCCGTTCAGGAAGTGCGCAAAGCCAGTGACGTCGTGCACGCGCACGATGTTGGCACCGGCCTGGATAGCGCCCAGGCATACGCCAAACGTGGCGGCATCGCGCGCGGCGGCCTCGGTCACGCCCGAGACGGCGCCCACAAAACGCTTGCGCGACACGGCGCACATGAGCGGATAGCCCAGCGACGCCATCTTGGCGGTCTCACGCTGGATGACGATATCCTCGTTGGCCGTCTTGCCAAAGCCCGGGCCGGGATCGATGCAGATGCGGTCGCGCGACACGCCGGCATGGATGAGCGTGCGGGCCTGGTCGGACAGAAAGCCCATGACACGGCGCATGATGGGCGCCGAATCAGGCAGGGTAAAGCGGCGGAGCTGCGAGGTGGGCACGTAGGCTTCCTCGCGGCGGGCACTGCGGCGCATCATGGCTGCCAGGTGGTCATTGGGCTCCGGCGCGGGCTCAGGGGTCGCGACGGCCTCGGCGACAGGGATAGCCTGCTCGGCGGCCGGTGCCTCCTGCTTCTGCTCGTCCGTAGGCTCGGGTGCAGGCTCCGGATCGCCGAACGGCAGCGAGGGCTGCACCACGCCACCCGGGAGCTTTGCCTCCGTCTTGGGCTCGCCCAGCAACTTGCCACGGCGACGGCGGGCAGGCTTCTCGGCCTCGCGCGCAGCCTCGGCGGCCGCCTCGCGCGCCTTCTCGGCAACAAACGCCGCGGCCGAGGTATCGAGCTGCACCGTTGCATGCGTGCGGGTAGGCGCCGCGACCTCGCCGGCGTGCATCACGATGACGCCGCAGGTGCTCGTCTTAACGAACTCGACCATCTTGGGGTCGGTGAAGCCGGTCACGTCGTTGACGATCGAGGCGCCGCAGCGCACGGCCGCCTTGGCAACCGCCACATGACGCGTATCGATCGAGACGATGGCGCCCTCTTTGGCGAGCGCGCGCACGACGGGCAGCACGCGACGCGCCTCCTCATCGGGGTTGACCGGGGTAAAGCCGGGGCGCGTGGACTCGCCGCCCACGTCGATGATGTCGGCGCCGGCATCGAGCATCGCCAGGCCGTACTCGATGGCGGCATCCGGGTCGAAGTGCTCACCGCCGTCGCTAAACGAATCGGGCGTCACGTTGAGGACGCCCATGATGCGCGGACGGTCAAAGCTGAGCTCGTACTTTCCGCACCGCCATGTCTTGCTATCGTTCGCCATGAACATCCTCCTCAAATGCCCGCGCCGCCGCGCTCGGGCGCAGGCGGCGGGGTCGCTTTGCAATCAGTCTTTCTATTGTATCCGCGCACACGGGCTAGAACGCAAACGCGGCCGCGATGTCGCAAGAAATCAGCAGGTCGGCATTTGCATCCTGATCGGTGGGAGCAAGATTGCAAATGGCCAGCGTATCGCCGGTAAAGTAACGCGTAAGGCCCGCCGCCGGATACACCACGAGCGAGGTCCCGCCCACAATGAGGGCATCGGCCGCGGCGATGGCGGCAACGGCGCCGGTCAGCACGTGCTCGTCGAGCGGCTCCTCGTAGAGCACCACATCGGGCTTGATGCGCCCACCGCACGCAGGACACACGGGTACGCCCGCGGCGTCCTCGTGCTCGCGCGAGCAAATCCACTCGGCGCTATAGACCGCGCCGCACGACCGGCAAATGTTGCGATGGACCGATCCGTGCAACTCAAACACGCGCCGTGAACCAGCCGCCTGATGCAGTCCGTCGATATTTTGCGTCACCACGGCGTCGAGCTTGCCGGCGCGCTCCAGCTCCGCCAGCTTGGCGTGGCAGTGGTTGGGCTTGGCGTTAAGGGCGATCATCTTGGTGCGGTAAAAGTCGAAGAACTCCGCCGGATGTGTCTCGTAAAAGCTGTGCGAGAGCATGGTTTCGGGCGGATAGGCAAACTGCTGGTGATACAGGCCGTCCACGCTGCGGAAATCGGGAATGCCGCTTGCCGTGGAAACACCCGCGCCGCCAAAGAAGACCACGTGGCTATGGGTTTCGAACAGCTCCGCCAGCGCGGCGGAGGCCTGCTTGGGATCCGATATTGCCTGCGTCATATATGACCTCCGTCCGTGTCTCCGGGACGGCGGCGTTCACACTATCACTCGCGGACTCCGCCCCGCTCTAGTTGCGTTAATCTTAAGCCTGCCAACCCCGTCGAAAGGACACCATGCCTCAGACTTACACTTTCGCCTCGTGGAACGTTAACGGCCTGCGCGCCGTGCTCAAAAAGGACCCGAGCTTTACCCAGATCGCACAGGAACTCGATGTCGATGTCCTAGCGCTGCAAGAAACTAAACTGCAAGAAGGCCAGGTGCAGGTCGACCTGCCCGGCTATCACCAAACCTGGAGCTACGCCGAGCGCAAGGGCTACTCGGGCACCGCGGTCTTTAGCCGCCAGGAACCGCTGCGCGTGCTGCGCGCCGACGCGCTGCTGCCCCACGCCGGTGAAGGCGAGGCAGCCGAGCTCGTTGCCCAAGCCGCGACCGAGGGTCGTGTCTGCGCGCTGGAGTTCGACAAATTCTGGTTTGTGGATGTCTACACGCCCAACGCGCAAAACGAACTCGCCCGCATCGACGTGCGCATGGCCTGGGACGATGCCTACCGCGGCTTTTTGAACGCGCTCGAGCGCGAGACCGGCAAACCCGTGGTAACCTGCGGCGACTTTAACGTGGCACACGAGGAGATCGACCTTAAGAACCCCAAGTCCAACCGCGGCAACGCAGGCTTTTCGGACGAGGAGCGCGGCAAGTTCACCGAGCTGCTCGACGCCGGCTTTACCGATACCTGGCGCGCGGCAAATCCGAACGTCGAGGGCGTCTACAGCTGGTGGAGCTACCGCTTTAATGCCCGCAAGAACAACGCCGGCTGGCGCATCGACTACTTCCTGGTAAGCGACGCAATCGCCGGCAACGTACGCGACACCGGCATCCGCGGCGACATCTTCGGCAGCGACCACTGCCCCGTCACCCTCGCCTTGGAGCTCTAACCCCCAAATGGTCCCCCCGGGGACGGAGGAAAACGGACCATTTTCACCTCGCGGGGGCATCCACGCGACCCACCCGCCACGAAATCGGCCCGTCTACTACGTTTAAGCCACTACCCTCAACCACGGCGAACAACGCAAAAAGAAAACCGCAGGTAGAAAGCCTGCGGTTTTTCATAAAACGCGGTTGTGCTTGGGGGTGTCGGGCTAAACGTAGTATATGGGCCAGTTTCGTGGCGAGCGCCGTCAACTGATTCCCTGGGGACGGAAGAAAACGGATCAATTGACTCTCTGAGGGCCATGATGCCCGTCATATCAACCGGCCATTCCAAAACTATGCCGGTTTACGGGACTGAATCGCGAGCCCCCAGCCATACGCAATTCCGAAATAATAAAACCACAGGTAGACGGCTTGCTCCATTTCGAAAAAAGCCGGTATGGTCTGCCTGTGCCAATCTAGCCCCGTAAACCGGCATAGTTTTGATATGACACCAAGACAGTATTGGTTCTTGCCTCGACGCAACCACCACTACAGCCCGTACTTCACGACGACGCGGTTGATGCGGCGACACCAGGGCTTGTACAGAGCGGCCAAAAACACGCAGGTCGCGAGTCCGTGCGTGATATCGAACGGTACGGCGGTGGCAAGACGCGCTATGGCGCCCGTCCACGTGAGCGGCTGCACAAAACCGATGATGTCATACGCGTTGATCACGACGCCATACAGCAGGCCCGACGCAAAGCCATACGCCAACAGCGCCGGCATTCGCACGGTTCCATCGGCGCGGTCAAACGCGCCCGCATGCGCCAGTGCGCCACCGATATAGCCCACCAGACCCCAGGCATACATCTGCCACGGCGTCCACATGCCCTGCCCAAAAAAGAAATTGCTGGTCAGCGCTGCCAACGCGCCGACCATAAAACCATTGCGACGGCCAAGTGTCGCACCCGCGATAATGGCGATAGCGCTCACGGGCTTAAAATCGGGAATGGGCCCAAACAGGATGCGCCCCGCCGCGGCCAGCGCCGCCAGCACCAGCGTGGGCATGATCTGGCGCAGGCCTGGACGTGATGTCTCATAGCCCGCAAAAAACAGTGCGAGCACGAGCGCCACTACAACCAGCATGGCAAGCGCCGCCTGCTCAATGCCCGCCAGCAACGCCGCAGTCATCACCGCTGGCACCGCCAACAACAGCGGGATCTCCATTTTTGTGAGTAGGCGTGAGGCGCGATGATCCGTCATCCCATCACGCCCTATAAAACACGTTGTCGGCAAAGAAATCTGCCGGAGGCTCCATGCAGGCGATCTCGCCGTCGAACATCATGGCGACGTCGTCGGACACCTGCTCGGCAAAGTCTAAGTCGTGCGTGGCCATGATGACGGTACCGCCGGCGTTCGCATGGTCACGCAGGGCGCGGGCGATGATGCGGCGGCTGGCCAGGTCCAGACCCTTGGTAGGCTCATCGAGCAATAGCAGTTCGGGGCCGATTAGCAGTAGCTTTGCCAACGCAAGCAGTTGGCGCTGTCCGCCCGAAAGGTCATAGGGGTGGCGTTCCCCTAAGCCCGCGAGCCCCAGACTCACCGCACGCTCCCGCGCCATATCCTCGCCGTACCCGCAGGTCGAGGCCCATTCCATCAGCTCATCGCGAACCGTCTCGGCAACCAGCAATGCTTTGGGATTCTGAGGCAACAGCGCCGCCGAGGCCGCTCCGCGCACCATGCGGCCGCGCTGCAGCTTGGCGGTCTTGGCCAGCACCGAAAGCATCGTCGACTTGCCGCAGCCGTTTCCGCCCACGACTGCATGCACCGCGCCAGCCGAAAACGACGCATCGAGCCCGCGCAGCACCCAACCGCCCGCGCGATCGTAGCGAAACCAGCCTTCCGACAGGGTGGTAGCCGACCCAGCGTGCATTTTTTGGAGTATTCTGCTTCCATCCGTGCGCGGAAAGGCTTCCGAGCCGTTCTCGAGCGACGTTTGCGCCACAAATTCGGACGATTTGTCCAATTCCGAACTTTTTTTCGCGCTCGATACGTCCCCGGGCGGCTCCAGAGAGCCCAAATTGTCCTCACGCCTGCTGAATACTCCGTTTTTTGCACATCGGACGGCACCCCACCCCAACATGTCGTCGGAAAACAGCGATTCTCGGCGTCCCAAAGAAGCCATATCCGCCACCTCGCGCACGCGACCGCCCTCAATCCGGTACGCACACGTCGCATACTCGAGCATTGGGCGCGGTTGATGCGTAGCCACAACAACCGTGCAGCCCAACTCACGGTTCACGCGAAACAGCGCGTGCAGAAAATTCTTCTCGGCAACGGGATCGAGCTGAGACGTGGGCTCGTCGAGTAGCAGCACACGCGGACGCAACGCCAGAACGGCCGCCAACGACAGCAACTGTTTGCGACCACCCGAAAGCGTGTCAGTATCGCGGTGGAGCCAGTCCTCCAGCCCAAAGAAATAGCTGGTCTCGGCTACACGACGGCGCATCTCATCACGCGCTAGACCCAAGTTTTCCAGGCCAAACGCCATCTCGTGCCACACGGTTTCACACACGATCTGGTTCTCGGGATCCTGAAACACATAGCCCATGCGCTCTGCGGACGCCCGAACGTCCATATCGGCAACGCTCTCACCCAGCACGCACAGCTCGCCGGCGCATTCGCCCGTCGGCGCGATCTCGGGTTTGAGCAGCGAGAGCAGCGTCGACTTGCCCGACCCGGTACCGCCAACGAGCAGTGCAAACGCACCTTGGGGAACAGACCAGTCGAGCCCGTCGAGCACCAGCGCCTCAGCCCCGGGTAGGTAAAGCTCAGGCCCCGTACCTCAATCGCCGGAATATCCGGGCCGCACGCCGCGCCCGACACCGGGCCCCTATCCAACCGAGCCATCAGCCAAACCTCTTCTCATCAATCGCGTGCAACGCGCAAGGCAGCACCATCCAGGCAGCGTACACGACATAGCCCGGCCACGGCGCCGGCACCGAGAGCTGCGGATAAAACGAATACTGCATCGTCGCGGTCCACGCCACTGCCACCGTGACCACGCCAAACAGCGCAAGCCCAACCAGCGCGGCAACGTCGCTGCGCCCCAGTCGATACCGCGCATACGTCGTTCGACGCGTCGCGGCGCCCCACCCACGGGAGCGCATGGCGTCCGCGCGCTCCAGCGAATCTTCCATGCCCCAGCCCATCAACACGCTCGACGCCCGCAGGCGCGAGCATACGGGGTCGGCCGGCGCGCGGCCCGGCACATCAATCGCATCCTGCACCGCCAGCACCGTACGACCGCGGCGCAAAAACTGCGGGATAAGCCTCATGCACATCGAGATCATGAGCGCGAGCACCGGTGCGGCATTACCCAGCAGCGCGAGCACCTTGTCGTATTCGAGCATCGACGCCGCGGCCTCAAACCACAGCACGCTCGCCACAAACAGCCCGCCCATGCACAGGCCGTATACCATGCTCTCCAGATACACCGCGCGCACGCCGATGCGAAACAACTCCGTCGAGCCCGAGGCGCTAAACAGCGGGTTGACCAGCGCAATGATCAAAATCACCGGCAGCTGCCAGCGAAGCGCGTTCAGTGTGCGAGCAGCCCCGCGGGTCGCAAAGCCGTATGCCAGCCCGCCTGCGAGCGACAGCGCGATCAGCACCGGTTGCATCGAGAACATGGTGAGTCCCAGCGTTAGCGCCATGTAGAGCGCAGGCACCGCCGGGTGCGACATCGAGAATGCCGCGACGGGCTCGATGGCCGACCTCTCTCGCATATTGTCCACGGGCACCCGCCCTCTCACCCAAATACCAATGCCGCAGCGCCGCAAACACCGCACAAGCAGCGCAACCGCCGCGCCGGAACCACAAACCCAGCCGCCGCGGCCCAAACGTTACGCGCTCGTCATATGCCTGCGGTATCATATTGCGCCGTGTATCGTTTCCAAACACACGTCTCTATAACGTAACAGGAGATCACATGGACGCAACCGCAATTATCCTCGCTGCCGGCGAGGGCACCCGCATGAAGTCGAACCACTGCAAGGTTTCGCACAAGATCCTGGGTAAGCCCATGGTCCAGTGGATCGTCGACGCCACCATCAAGGCCGGCTGCAGCCGCGTCGTGGTCGTCATCGGCAGCCACG
>ENA-OQED01000256-OQED01000256.1-human-gut-metagenome-genome-assembly--contig:-NODE-256-length-22111-cov-1.678311_pt1 | contig 22111 bp, 21 predicted proteins | sample MGYA00242790_ERZ504625 | MGnify/ENA primary metagenome ERZ504625 (study PRJEB26092, sample SAMD00036345) | human gut metagenome | host: Homo sapiens | study: EMG produced TPA metagenomics assembly of...
CGAGATCGCAACAACTCTGCTTTCCACATTCCTTGAGAAGCTGAAACACATCCAATACCTATCGTGATTCCAAGCCAACCACATCCATCCTTACCATCACATCCAACGTTGTTTATGGTAAAGCTACAGGATCTCTTCCGGACGGAAGAAAAGCCGGCGAGCCTCTGGCACCGGGAGCAAACCCGTCTTACGGCGCAGAGCAGAACGGACTTCTTGCTTCCCTGAACTCTGTTGCAAAGCTTGACTATGAGGATGCCCTTGACGGAATCTCCAATACTCAGACGATCAACCCGGATGCACTTGGCCATTCTGAGGAAGAGCGTACAGAGAATCTTGTAAATGTACTTGACGGATACTTTGACCGTGGTGCACATCACCTCAATGTAAACGTATTCGGTAAAGAGAAACTTATCGATGCTATGGAGCATCCGGAAAAAGAGGAGTATGCAAACTTCACGATCCGTGTTTCCGGATACGCTGTTAAGTTCATCGACCTTACAAGAGAGCAGCAGCTTGACGTTATCGCAAGAACCTGCCACGAAAGGATGTAATAAAAAATATGGACGACCAGAAAAAAATCACTGGCTACGTCCACTCACTGGAGAGCTTCGGCTCTGTTGACGGACCAGGAGTCCGGTATGTGATCTTTTTGAGCGGCTGCGCCATGCGCTGTCAGTTCTGCCACAATCCGGACACCTGGCAAATGAAAACAGGGACGGAGTACACAGCAGATGAGCTGCTTGAAAAAGCCTGTCGATACCGCTCTTACTGGGGAAGTAAGGGCGGTATTACTGTGAGTGGAGGCGAGCCACTGTTACAGATCGATTTCCTCACTGAGCTGTTCAGAAAAGCAAAAAAACTTGGGATCCACACAACACTTGATACCAGCGGCAACCCTTACACAGAAGAGGGTCCGTGGTATGAAAAATGGGAAGAGCTGATGAAGTACACAGATCTTGTCATGCTGGATATCAAGCACATTGATGAGGAACAGCATAAGATCCTCACAGGATGTACCAATAAAAATACCTTGCCATGGCCCGGAAGCTTTCCGATATGGGCGTATCCATGTGGATCCGTCACGTACTGGTTCCAGAACGCAATGACCGGGATGACTATCTCCACCGGCTGGCTGACTTTATTGCAACACTGAAGACAGTTGAGAGAGTGGAGGTTCTTCCATATCACACACTCGGAACCTTTAAATGGGAAAATCTGCATATTGATTATCCGCTGAAGGGAATCAATCCGCCAACGAAAGAACGTATCGAAAATGCGGAAAAAATCCTGGGAGCAGGTACACAGTAATAAAAAAACCATATCTTATGTCGAAAAACAGACATAGATATGGTTTTTTTGATGTTCACACCAGTTCTTTGTTTTTGATCAGCATTTCTTTGATGATATCCTGTGTATAGGAACCTAAGCGGCGCTGAGTATCCCGGTCAAGCTCTGAAGGAATGATAGGCTTGCCATATTCGATCACTACGTGTGTAGGTGTCATCTTCGGGAAATTGGCCTCCCAGATATTGGCAGAGTTGCTGATCGCAATAGGAATGATCGGGCTTTTGGCTCTGGCTGCGATCTTGAAGCTGCCGTCATGGAAAGGTAGCATTTCTGTTTCATCAGCATTCTTATTTCTGGTTCCTTCCGGGAAGATACATACGGAAATGCCGGATTTCACATAGTCTGCGGCCTGAAGGATCGTTTTCAGACCCTGCTTGATATCCTCTCTGTCGAGAAAGAGACAGTAGAGATTGCGCATCCAGTTGGAGAGCAGCGGATAATGCTCCATTTCCTTCTTGGCAACATAGCCGGTGCGGATCGGACAGCGGCTGTAGGTGAGCAGGATGTCGAAATAGCTCCGGTGGTTTGCTACATAGAGAACAGCCTGATCCTTTGGAACGTTTTCTTCGCCGATGACGGTGACTTTGGCGCCTGTGATCCACAGGATGAATTTGAATATGGCCTGTACCATGCGCAGAGAGCTGATATCCTTAGTCATGGGAGAAAATTTCCCGATGATCCATTCTACAAGGAGAACCGGAATGGTCAGCACCAGATAGGCGATCACCACGATACAGACAAGTATGAATCGAATCATGTCTTTTGTCCTTTCTGTTATAGATACTTGCGGAGAGTTCCGCAGTAAGATGGTATTTTTATATTATACGAAGAAAATCCGATAGTTGCAATAAATCTTTCCCTGCTCACATAGAATAAATACTGAATAGTGGTTACTGTTTACTGGTGATTTTCCGCAAAGCGTGTTACTGAGAACGGAGTGAACAGTAACGAATCATGCAGGTGGCTTATATTATGAAAAAAGCAGTATTTCTGCGGATCGTGCTGACAGCTGCCGTGCTGGCACTGCTGCTTTCCGGGTGTCGATTTGTCCGGGTGGAGGAAGAAGAACGAAAAACCGGTAGATTACATCGTTATGGAACGCCGGGATATCCCGGAGGAGCTTTCCAGGCTTATGGAAGAAAAAAAGGAAAAGGAATTTCAGCTGAGTTATGAAACCGGAGAGGATCTTTACCTGGCCAAAGGGTACGGGCGGCAGATGAGTGGCGGATACAGCATCCAGGTAGAGGAGCTTGGAGAATCCTCGAATGGGATATTTTTTGTTACAAAACTTCTTGGACCGGAGGATCTTAAGGAGGCAGGAGTTCCGTCCTATCCCTGCATTGTGATAAAAACCCGGAAACAGGAAAAGCCGGTAACGTTCCGGGAAAGCAGCAGTCCGGTGAAAAAAGAGTCGGAGAAAGGGGAATAGACTGTGGAATTAAAAAAAGAAAGCATGCAGATATTAAAGGAAAAAAGCAGGGCAAAAAGTCAGATCACTTTTGATGAGGATTTTAATGTACCGGATGCAAAACCGGATGCAGGAAGACTGATCCAGAATAAGGGCAGGATCATTATGGATGATGTCCGTCTTACTGACGGGAAAGGTATTCTTACGGGGAAATCTGCAGGTAGATATCCTTTATGTGGGGGAAGAAAGAGGGATCGTCAGCAGTCTTACTGCAAAACTTCCATTTGAGGAAACCTTGAACCTGAAGGATATCATAAACGGGGATAAAATGTGTCTGAAGTGGGAAATTGAAGATCTTACGATCCGCCTGATCCATTCCAGAAAGCTTAATATCAAAGCTTTGGTAACTTTTTGTGCGACTGTGGATGAAACAGAACAGATCCGCCTGCCGGTGGCACTGGATGCAGAAGAGGTATCCGTCAGAAAAAAAACAGTCCGTTTTCTGGGACTTACCGTACATAAAAAAGATACACTCCGGATCAAGGATGAGTATACCATTGCCTCCAATCGTCCGGATATCGCCAGCCTAATCTGGTATACTATGGATGTACGGGGGCTGGATCTGAAGCCGGAGGAAAATGTGGTAAAGGCAAGGGGAGAGCTGTCTGTTTTTGTGCTGTATGGAGCTGAAGATACAGAAGCCCCGGTGCAGTGGCTGGAATATTCGCTGCCTTTTTCCGGAGAAGTGGAATGTCCGGACTGCACGGAGGAGCTGATCCCATTGATCGAAGCTTCGGTGATGCATCAGAGTCTGGAGGCCAAACCGGATGTCGATGGGGAAGAACGGATCCTTGTTTCGGATGTTGTGCTGGAGCTGGATATGAAATTTTTCAGGGAAGAGGAATATGATCTCATTACCGATGTGTATACACCGATCCGTGAATGTGTTCCGGAAGGGAAGAATGAGGTACTGGAACGGCTTCTGGTACGTAATTTTTCCAGATGCAGGATCAGTGACAGGATCCAGGTAAAGGAGACTCAGGGAAAAGTCCTCCAGCTGTGTCACAGTCAGGGAAAAGTGAAGATCGATAAGACCAGGATCGTAGAGAACGGTGTGCAGGCAGATGGTGTGGTCATGCTGAAGATCCTGTACATTATTGGAAATGATGATATGCCGTTTTATTCCATGGAGGCAATGATACCGTTTTCCCATATGGTGGAAGCAAGAGGGATCCGACAGGACAGCTGTTATCAGTTAAAAGCAAAGCTGGAGCAGCTTTCCGCAGCCATGGCAGATGGAAATGAGATCGAAATCCGGGTAACTGTAGGACTGGAGCTTCTGGCAGTTGCCAGAGAACCGGTATTTATCATTGAGAAAGTAGAGGAAAAACCACTGGATATGAAAAAACTTCAGGCTATGCCGGGAATCCTGGTTTATATGGTAAAACCGGGAGATGAATTGTGGGATATCGCAAGGAAATATCACACATCTATCCAGGAGATCCGGACGATCAATGCTCTCAAGGAAAATCAGGAACCCTCTCCGGGAACTCCGCTTCTTGTTGTGAAAAAAGTGGAAGGTCAGATCAAATAAAAAGTGGAATATTTTGCTGTTGAAAAGAATGTAAAAATCATATAAAATACATGTATAAATACTGTATACAAAGTACAAATGGAGGGGCTTATGCGTTTAAAAGCAATGGCAAAGATCAATCTCGGACTTGATGTTCTGGGAAAGAGAGAGGACGGTTATCATGAGTACGCATGATCATGCAGACCATCCGTATGTATGATATCCTGGATATCAGAAAGACCAGACGGCCGGGGATCGTACTGACGACCAATCTTCCGTTTATTCCTACAGATCAGAGAAATCTTGTATATAAGGCAGCACAGATGCTGATGGAGGAGTTCGATGTTGAAGAGGGACTTTCCATCAAGCTTCGTAAATTTATCCCGGTGGCAGCAGGCATGGCAGGAGGCAGCTCCGATGCAGCGGCCGCATTTGTGGGTGTGAACCGGATGTTCCATTTAGGGCTTACCGAAGAACAGCTGATGGAACGTGCAGTAAAGGTCGGAGCAGATGTTCCGTATTGTATCATGCGGGGAACAGCTCTTGCAGAGGGAATCGGAGAGAAGCTGACCAGACTTCCGGAAGTTCCGAAATGTTATGTTCTGATAGGAAAACCGGGAATCAATGTTTCCACAAAAACAGCCTATGAGAATCTGAATCTGGAAGGGATCGGAAAACATCCGGACATCGATGGACTCATCGGAGCTATCAGAAATAATGATCTGTATGCCATGGCATCCAGAATGGAGAATGTATTTGAACCGGGGATCATCCGACAGTATCCTGTGATCGGCAATATCAAGAACCTTATGGAAGAAAAAGGTGCGCTGAAAGCCGTGATGAGCGGAAGCGGTCCTACTGTGTTTGGAATCTTTGATAACAGGGATAAGATGGCCGCGGCAGCCAGAAGCCTCAGAAAGAGCGGGCTTGCAAAGACTGTATTTGCCACGGATATTTACAATAGAGATGGAGGAGTTACAAATGACAAGTGATTTTTCTGTGGATATGAATGAATATCTGCCGCTTCGGGATGTTGTTTTTAACACCTTGCGGCAGGCAATCCTGAAGGGAGAGCTGAAGCCGGGCGAAAGACTTCTGGAGATCGCCCTTGCAGAGCGTCTTGGCGTGAGCAGAACACCGGTGCGTGAGGCTATGCGCAAACTGGAGCAGGAAGGTCTTGTAGTGATGATCCCACGCAGAGGTGCACAGGTAGCCAGCATCACAGAAAAGGATCTGAACGATGTTCTGGAGGTGCGTATCGCCCTCGAAAATGTTGCCATAGAAAAAGCGTGCAAGCTGATCACAGAGGATGAGCTGGGAAGGCTCTGGGTGGCAGCCAAGGAATTTGAAAAAACAAAAGCAGAGGGAAATCTGGTCCGTCTGGCGGAAACCGATGTGGCTTTCCACGAGATCATATATCAGGCTTCTGATAATAAGCGTCTGAATCAGGTCCTGAATAATCTCCGTGAGCAGATGTATCGCTATCGTGTAGAGTATCTGAAGGAGGAGCAGACAAGAAATCTTCTGGTCAGTGAGCATGAAGAACTGGTAAAAGCCATCCGTGAAGGAGATGTGCAAAAGGCGCAGGATATTTCTTTCCATCATCTGGAGAATCAACGAAAAGCGATCATCCGTACTATCCGCGCGGAGAATGAGGCCAAAGAGGCCGAGAAAAAAGAATAAGAACCGGATATGCGGGAATATTAAGAGAGATGTCATTGGGGCATCTCTTTTTTTAACCGAATCAAGTAAGTCCCCTGTTTCAATTGCGAAAAGCAATAGCAGTGGGGGAACTTGCTGTAAAGGATGGTGACTTTATGGAAACAAGGAAGATATCGATATCTCTTCATGAAAATGAATCGTATATCCGGAAACGGTGTGAAAACTGCGATGATATCCTGATCAGGCCCATGCGCCTTGGTGAGGGACATAAGGCGGACTGTCTGATGGTCTATATTGAGGTTGCGGTTTCAAACATGATGCTGGATGATTCTGCTATCGGAAAAATGATTAATCATTTCTGGGAGATCCCGGAGGAAAAGATCCGGGAATTTATCCGCCGAAACAGTCTTGGAATTGCAGATGTGAAGGAGCTGTCTTCCATGAAGGAGGTATTTGGTGCCATTCTTTCGGGAAATGCAGTTTTCTTTCTGGATGGATACGACAAAGCAATGAAAATTTCCAGTAAAGGATATCCGGGGCTGGCTGTATCAGAGGTGAAAACGGAAAAGGTCCTCAGAGGTTCCAAGGAGGGGTTCTGTGACAGTGTAAAAACCAATGCGGCTCTTGTGAGAAAGCGGATCCGGGATACCAGGCTGAAGGTGGAGCAGAGCAGCATCGGTGTACGCTCCAATACGGTGGTACAGCTTCTTTATGTGGAGGATCTGGTCCATGAGGAGCTTCTGACTGCTGTGAAAGAGCGCCTGGAATCTTTTGCAGTGGACGGGATCCTGGACAGCGGGATGCTGGAACAGCTGACAGAAGAAGCATGGTATTCTCCCTTTCCTCAGTTTCAGACAACGGAGCGGCCGGACCGGGCTGCCCAGGAGCTGCTGAATGGAAAAGCAGTTCTGCTCTGCGACAATTCGCCGGTGGCACTGGTGGTTCCCGGAGCATTCAACAGTTTTATGGAAAGCAGTGAAGACTGGTACAACCGTTTTGAGATGGCATCCTTCCTGCGGGTGCTCCGGTATCTGGCCATGGCTGTGGCAACGCTGCTCCCCGGACTTTATCTGGCTGTGATCCGGTTTCATACACAGATCCTTCCGGCGAATCTGATCCTTTCCTTTGCACAGGCAAGAGAGGGTGTTCCATTTTCCAGTGTAGTGGAGCTGGTGTTCCTGGAACTGTCTTTTGAGTTGATACGGGAGGCTGGTGTGCGGATCCCGGGAGCTCTTGGAAATGCCATTGGGATCGTAGGAGGACTGATCATCGGACAGGCTGCGGTGGAGGCCAATCTTGTCAGCCCGGTGGTAGTGATCATCGTGGCACTGACAGCACTGGGATCACTGGCTATACCTAATGAGGAATTTGCTTCTGCATTCCGGCTTCTGAAGTACGTTTTTCTGTTTCTGGGAGGATTTCTAGGTATATTCGGAATCGTGTTGGGACTGTATCTCACCATGGCGCATCTGGCAGGACTTTTAAGCTTCGGTGTCCCATATCTGGTACCTTTTGTAGAGAAGAACAGTGAGGCGGAAACCGGTGGAAGGATTTTGCGACAGCCCTTCCGGAAGCGGAAATTCCGGCCGCTGTATGCCAGAAATGCCCAGAAACGCAGGCTTCGGACAAGGCCATGGAGCCGGAAAGGATAAAGGTTATGAGATTTGCGGAGAATAACAGGATTTCCCACAGACAGCTTTTTCGGCAGATCATACTGGTGTTTCCGGCGCCGTTTCTGCTGTGCCTGTTTAATAATGGAGCGATGTTGGGCATCAGTGCCATGGCAGGGACAGCTGCTGCGGCCGTAGTGCTCTCTTTTTATGTAATCTGGCTGATACGTCTGACACCTGCATATGGGGAGCTTTCCAAAAGGACAGGAAGTTTTACTGTACGATTTATTGGCCTGTTCTTTTTGGTATATGTGATCGCAAGTGCGGCATTTCTTTCGGGCCTTCTGGGGGAGGTGATCCCGGAAAGTCTGATCAGCGGGATTTCCGGAAAATGGCTGTCTCTTCTTGCAGTTGCAGCCTGTAGTCTGGGAACGCATCGCGGAATGCAGAGAAGAGGGCGGATCGCTGAGGTGTCCGGAAGGATTTTTCTGGCAGGGATCCTTCTTCTGATGCTTTTATGTGCAGGGCAGGGAAAAACAGAGTACTTTATGGAAGTGATGAAAGATCCGGAAACAGGATTTACAGGAGAGCGATGGCTCCATGATCTGTATACACTTTTGTGTGCTTTTTCAGGAGCAGGACTTCTTCCCTTCGGGCTGGAGTATGCAAAAAAACAGGGAAGTGCCAGAAAACCTGTGATCCTGGCTTTTCTTACAGTTTGCGGGATCATTTTTGGAATGCAGCTTCTTCTTCCGGCAGTTTTTGGAGGTGCACGCCTTAAAAACGAGATCTGTCCGGTACTACCTCTTCTGGAGGGTGCAGATCTTCCGGGAAACGTACTGGCGAGATTTGATGTGATATGGATGGGGTTTCTGGTATTCGGACTTTTGTTTTCTCTGGGAAGTTTGTTTCATTACGGAAATCAGATCGCGGAAAAAACCGGATTCGGGACCGGTCGGTACTGGATCCCGGCAGCAGGCTGGCTGCTTTCCCTGTATGAGAGAAACGGGATGGGGATCCGGGAGTATTATGGCGGGTATCTGGGGTACATCTTTGTGCCGTTTCTGCTTGTGATACAGCTTTTTCTCAGTACGGAAAACCGGGGAAGACGGAAGAAAAAAGTAACTGTGGCAGGACTTGTCCTGGTCATCACTTTGACGGGATCAGGCTGTGCGGCAGTAGAACCGGAAAAAAGAGCTTATCCGCTGGCACTGGGGGCCGGTGTTTCAGAGAATGGCTTTGTGCTGAAATATGCAATGCCGGATATGAGTACAGCTACCGGACAGGAAAAACCGGACGAAGATCCGATTTCTGTGCTGACTCTTTCCGGCCGGGACTTTCAGGAGATCGAGGCAGTTTACAACCGGTCTCAGGAAAAATTTCTGGATCTGGGTCATCTTGAAGTGCTGATCCTGGATGAACAGATCCTGGAAGAGGGATCCCGGGAAGCATTGATCGGATATCTGAAGCAGGAAGAGCATATCGGAGAGGATGTCTACGTGTTCCGGACGGATATGCTGGGAGATGTTTTTCACTGGAAGGGAGCCCGGGAAAGCTCCATAGGGGAATACCTTCAGGGAATTCAGGAGAACCGCACATCCGGGCAGCAGAAGAAGGGTGTGACTCTGCGGGAGGTATATCATCAGTTCTGTCAGGATGGAACGCTGCCCTGGCTTCCGGAGATATGGGTGGAAGGTGAGCTTCTGGAAGTGGATTACGGCAGTAATGAATAGATGGGAGCCGGACTGTTAATAATACAGATGATGATCAGTACGATAAATCGTACAGTATATCTCTGGATAAGATCATCAGAAGATTTTTGACAGGAGGGCTTGCTCATGGAGCATATAAAAATGAAGAAGCATGTATTAAAAAAAGCAGGAGGGTTCCTTTTGCTCACGGCAGTGATCCTTGCAGGGAGTACCTGGGAGAGAAGAACTGCCGGTGATCGGCAGCCACAGTTTTATGCCTGGTGGGGAACGATCTACCCGGAATTCTGTTTTGAAAAAGCAGAGGATAACGGGGAAAATAAGCCGGTGAAGATATCCTTCTGGCTTGCGCAAGCCCTGGATTGGTGATACAATATTTCAACGGACCAATCACGTTCGATTAATTATTTCAGGAGATAAGATCAATGAATATAGACAGAAACGCACCGGTGGGTGTGTTTGATTCCGGTATCGGAGGACTGACAGTAGCCCGGGAGATCATGCGCAATCTCCCATCGGAAAAAATCGTATATTTCGGAGACACAGCCAGAGTTCCTTATGGAAGCAAATCCAGAGAAACGGTGATCCGTTATTCCCGCCAGATCATTCATTTTCTGCAGGAACAGAAGGTGAAGGCCATTGTGGTGGCCTGTAATACAGCCAGTGCATTTGCTCTGGATGCGGTGAAGGATGAACTGGATATCCCGATCCTTGGAGTGATCGAGGCTGGTGCCAAAGTTGCTGCCCAGGAAACCAGAAATAAACGGGTGGGCATTATCGGAACGGTGGGCACGGTAGGAAGCGGTATCCATGCCTCTTATCTGAAGGAACTGGATCCGGAGATCACCGTGATCGGAAAAGCGTGCCCGCTGTTTGTTCCGCTGGTAGAAGAGGGCTGGTATCATGATCCGGTCACCGAGGAAGTTGCCAGAAGATATCTGAAGGAGCTGCAGGAGCAGGAGATCGATACACTGATCCTCGGATGTACGCACTATCCTCTTTTAAGATCTACCATCCGCAAGATCATGGGTGAGGAGGTCTGCCTTGTGAATCCTGCATATGAGACGGCGCTGGAGCTTAAAAAGCTGCTCTCCAGACTGGATCTTGCCAGCAATGAGGTAGCACAGGAGGAATTCCCGTATCGCTTTTATGTAAGTGATCTTGCAGAGAAGTTTAAGGATTTTGCCAATTCCATCCTGCCGTATAACGTAGAAAAAACACAGAAGATCGATATCGAAAAATATTAAACAGATCTGTACATAAATGATAGGAGAAAAGAATGCAGAAAGAAGTTTTGATCCATGTAAGAGGGCTTCAGATGATGGATGCACAGGGGGATCAGGAACCTATAGAGATCATTGTTCCGGGACAGTATTATTTCCGCAATGGTTCTCATTATCTCAGATATGAGGAACTGCTGGATGAAACAGCAGAACCCACCATCAATTACATAAAAGTATCCGGAAAGGGTCTGGAGGTCAGCAAGAAGGGACTGGTCAATGTACACATGGTATTTGAACAGGCAAAAAAAACATGACCTATTATACTACCCCTTACGGAACACTTCAGATGGGAATCTCAGCTACGAATCTGGAGCTGACGGAAAGCGAAGAGAACCTTCAGATTAAAGCAGATTATGCGCTGGATATGAATGAAGAACATGTGGCAGACTGCTATCTGGCGATCCAGGTACAGCCAAGAGACTGCAAGGATTTTGTTTTATAGATCCTGCAGAAAATAAAAGATATATAATTACACTACATAAGAACAGCCGCCATGCATCAGGGGAATTCCTGAAAGCATGGCGGCTGTTTTGGATTCTGATCATTTACGGAATCTTGCGAGGAAGCCTTTTTTCTTCTTCTGTGGTGCTTCGAGAGAACCACGGATTCCTTTTACGCCAACGATGTAAAGGCCGCTGACTTCAGCTTTGATCTCTTTTTTGACCGGGATCAGATCAAAAACTTTTTCATCTGCAATAAGGATGTTGATCTTCGGACCGACTTTGGCTTTTACGATCGGAAGCTTGGACCGGCGCATAAGCTTAGGTGTCTGGTCGATGACCATCTGTGGAAGTCCGGAATCTTTCAGCGGCATCCGTTTTTTATCGATGACCAGCATGGAAACTGTCTGCTTGTTAGCCTGGATTTGAGCCTGCTGTTCGTCCTGTTTTTTCTGAGCTTTTTTTCCGAAGAAATAGAGTGCGATCACTGCTGCGATCAGAATAACGAGGATGACCAGAAGAACGATGGTAACTGTACTCATTTGAGAATCCCCCTGTATATATATTTGTTTCGCAATCGGTTACATTACGCAAACAACATTTTAGCATTGTTTCGTCAAAAAGGCAATTAAAAAAGTGAAAAAGACAGGTGGAACGGTGGAAATTTCAGCAGTTACCAGTTATAATGATTACGATGCAGTTCATCTGTGTATGCTGCAGAGAATACAGGACATAACTATCTTTGAGCTAACATATGTAATGGATAAACCAGAGATGGAGGAAATATTATATGAAAGAGAAAAAGCCCGGGGGAACCCGACCGGAAATGGGGACTCCTGAGTACGAAGAATGGCGGAAAGAGGTATTGAAACGCCGCAGAAAGCGCCAGCTGAAGGAACGCAGAAAACGTCTGGCCATCATAACAGCGGCAATGATCGTCGCAGTCGGGGCATCAGTAGGAGTCGGTGCACTGAAGGGCAGAAGTGAGAAGGCTTCAAAAGAGAAGATGGTTTCTTCTGACAAACAGAAAGAACAGACTGTTTCCGGAGAAAAAGCTTTAGAAGCAGGTACTAAAAATATAGAGACCGCTTCCAAAGATACTCTCGCAGAGGCAGAGCTTCTGGCCAGTCAGTATAACTATGACAAAGCTATCGATCTTCTGAAAAAGGCTCCGTCCTATGATTCGGATAAGAAGATGCAGGCAGCTGCAAAAAAATACGAAGACATAAAAGCAACCTGTACGGCATGGCCCCTTGAAAAGGTGACACATGTCTTTTATCATATTCTGATCAAGGATCCATCCAAAGCGTTTGACGGAGACTACAAAGAAGCAGATTATAATCAGGTCATGACAACCATTGATGAGTTTAACAAGATCACGCAGACCATGTATGACAAGGGCTATGTGATGGTAAGCATCAAGGACATGGCAAAGGCAGACGACAACGGGAATATCACAGAGGGAGAGATCCTTCTTCCGCCTGGGAAAACGCCGTTTGTCCTCTCACAGGATGATGTATGCTATTATCATTACATGGACGGTGACGGCTATGCCACGAAGCTGATCGTGGATGATAAAGGAAAGATCCGCAATGAATATGTGGAAGATGACGGAAGTGTCTCCGTGGGAGATTACGACATGGTTCCGCTGATCGACCGTTTTGTGGAAAAGCATCCGGATTTCTCATATCGCGGTGCAAAAGGAATCCTGGCACTTACCGGATACAACGGGATCCTGGGATACCGGACCGACGAAAGCTATGAGACCCGTCCGGCAGATCTGGATGAAAATAAAGTACAGTGGCTGGATGCACATCCGGATTTCAGCCTGGAAAAAGAACGGGCAGCCGCAAAAAAGGTTGCCGATGCCATGAAGGCAGAAGGCTGGGAATTTGCGAGCCATACCTGGGGACATCAGAATGTGGGACAGGTCACACTGGAGAAGCTTCAGGCAGATACCGAACGTTTCAAGAAAAATGTAGATCCGCTGATTGGGGGAACGGATGTTATCATTTTTGCTTTTGGAACCGACATTACCAATGACCAGGAGTATTCCGGGGATAAATTCGAATATCTGAAGGGGCAGGGATATAATTATTACTGCAACGTGGATTCCAGCCAGTATTATGTACAGATCCGGGATCGGTACTTCCGTCAGGGAAGACGGAATCTGGATGGATACCGTATGTATTATAACCCGGAACTGTTATCCGATCTTTTTGACGTAAAAGATGTTTTTGATCCGGCAAGACCGACACCGGTACCGCCGATGTAACGGTCATATCCGGAGATACGAGGGGACTTTTAGAAAGGGGCATATATATTATTATGAAGAAAAAAATTGCAGGTGTACTGACAACAGTGCTTGCGGCGTCACTTCTTGTGGGCGGAAACCATCCGGTCACTGTTCAGGTGGACAATATGATCTCCGGGACACAGGATGACGAGGATACACAGTCTGATGAAGCGGAAGCAGAAGTTGCAGAAGCCGAAGAAGAACAGTCCGAAGAAGCCAAAGTAGCAGCGGATCCGGAGGACCAGCCGGCAGCTACCGAGACACCGAAGGAAGAAAAAAAGGCAGAAAAAGAAACACAGAAAAGGGAAGCAGCCGAGAACAGCTCCGACAGTACTTCCTCAGACGAAAAAACACTTCTCAAAAAAAGCCAAAAAACTGGCACAGCAGTATGATTATACCGGCGCGATCTCCGTGCTGAAAAACAACTGGAAATTTGCTACCAGTGACAAGATGCAGGAAGCAGCAGCAGCCTACATGAAAAAAAGAGATGCCTGTGTGGAATATCCACTTGAGAATATCACCCATGTATTTTTTCATTCCCTGATCGTGAATACCTCACTGGCCTTTGACGGAGATTCCGATGAGGCCGGATATAATCAGATGATGACCACAGTCAGCGAGTTCAAAAAAATGCTCCAGATCATGTATGATAAGGGTTACGTACTGGTGAGTCCTCATGATATGGCTGTGATCAATGATGACGGAACCATGAGCAGGGGAAAGATCATGCTGCCGGAAGGCAAGATTCCTTTTGTTCTTTCAGAGGATGACGTCAGCTACTATCATTATATGGACGGAGACGGATTTGCCACAAAGCTGGTGATCGACGACAACGGAGATATCAAATGCGAGTATAAGAAGGCAGACGGTACAGTTGTGACCGGAGATTACGATGTGGTGCCGATCCTGGATTCCTTTATCAAAGAACATCCGGATTTTTCCTATCATGGAAGAAAGGGTATTCTGGCAATGACCGGTTATAATGGTGTTCTGGGCTACCGTACAGATGGGGCATATAAGACCAAGAAGAATCTTCAGGATGACCAGAAGGCTTTTCTCAAGGCCAATCCGGATTTTGACTATGATAAAGAAGTAAAAGCAGCCAAAAAAGTGGCGAAGGCCATGAAAAAGGACGGGTGGGAATTTGCAAGCCATACCTGGGGTCACAGAAACGCTACAAGCTCCACAGCAGCGGAGTTGAAGACCGATAATAAAAAATGGGAAAAATATGTGGCACCCATCCTTGGAAAAACCGATATGATCATTTTTGCCTTTGGTGCGGATATCGGCGACTGGGAAGGATACACCTCGGATAATGAGAAGTATGAGTATTACAAAAGCCGTGGCTACCGCTATTTCTGCAATGTAGATTCCAGTCAGTATTTTGTGCAGATCACAAGTGAATATTTCCGTCAAGGAAGACGGAATCTGGATGGATACAGAATGTATTACAATCCGGATATGCTCAGTGACCTGTTTGATGTATCGGAGGTGTGGGATTCTTCCAGACCGACACCGGTACCGGAAATGTAAGACAGCAAACACACTTTACAAATCTGTATAAAAAAAGATTATAATCGAACCGACAGTACTTGATGAAGGGAGTAGGTTATGAAGAAAAAAGCATATCTCATGGTTCTTGCACTGTGTGCGGCACTGGCGATCACTGCATGTGGCACATCAACAGACCAGAAAGATGACAAAAAACCTGCAGCAGAAGCGCAGGATACAACAGATAAAGAAGATTCCGGATCTGCAGATTCCAAAGAGTCAGAAGAAACGGATTCCAATAAAGACAGCGAAGAGGCAGCCTCCGGAGATACAAGGCTTGTTTCCGTGGATGATGTGAGCAGATATGTGACCATCGGAGAATATAAGGGACTGACTCTTGATAACACAGTAGAAGCCGTAACCGATGATATGGTTGACGGAAGGATCAAGGAAGAACTTCAGAACAAGGCTGAGGAAGTAACGGAAGGCAGTGTTCAGAACGGAGATGTGGTTACTATTAATTATGTGGGAACCAAGGACGGAGTGGCTTTTGACGGCGGTACTGCAAATAATTATGAGCTGACCATAGGCTCCGGAACGTTTATCGACGGATTTGAGGACGGGATCATCGGAATGAAAAAAGGTGAGACCAAGGATCTCGATCTGACTTTCCCGAAGGAATACTCTTCGGAAGAGCTGGCCGGACAGGAAGTGGTATTTAAGGTCACTCTGCAGAGCTTTAAGCGTGCACCTGAGCTTACCGATACCTGGGTAGCCAAGAATACAGACTGTAAGAGTGTGGATGATTACAAGAAGGAAATCCGTACCACGCTGGAGGATGAAGCGAAGACAAGTGCACAGAACACATTGCGTGAAACTGCATGGAACACAGTGCTCTCAGCATCTGAAGTGAAGGAATATCCACAGGAGGATCTGGATACAGCCAAGACAGAGTTTCGCAGTCTGTATGAGAATTATGCAAAACAGGGTGATATGACGCTGGAGGATTTTGTAAAAGCTCAGGGAATCTCCATGGATGATTTTGAGGAGCAGAGCGGTCAGTATGCGGAGTTTAAAGTAAAGCAGAACCTGATCGTACAGGGGATCATGGATGCGGAGAATATGACACTTGAAGACAAAAAATCTCTCAGTATCCAGGATGAACTGATCAAAGCATACAGTGTGAGGATCTGGCTGCGCTGGTAGATAAATACGGACAGGCAGCCGTGGATGAATCCATCGGACTTCTCAGAGTGGAAGATTTTATCCTGGACAATGCAACGGTTGAGGAGAAGGTTTCTGCCGGTGATACCCAGGGAGTAAACGGAGATGATCCTTCCTCGGACGGAAGCAGTGTGGAAGGTACCGTGGATGAAGAGCTGGAAGCGGCAGAGGCTACAGATATGGTGCCGGAAGACGGCGAGGCGGATCAGGATGCAGCGGGTCAGGAGTGATCTGACAGTATCAGTGGCTAAAAAGTGTGGTGCCCGGAATGTGTTCCGGGTACCATTTTTTTTACATGTGCATCGCGAAGTGTGTTACTGAGAACGGAGTGAACAGTAACAAATTAAGAGATTCTTTCGGGAATTTCCATTGTATTTAAGCGTTAAATGCGGTATGATTAAAGACAGACATTAAATATCAAAGAAAGATATGAGTATATAAACGGGGATGTAAAAAAATGGACAAAAGAGTTTTGCGTGAGAGGATGCGCAGAAAACAGCAGCAGTTAAGACGGCGGCGGATGATGAAGCGGATAACCTGTGTAGTTGCGGCGATTCTTCTGCTGGTTTTTGTTGTTCGAGGGGTAATTCTTCCCATCGTCAACCATGCAGGCGGCGGAAGCAATAAGGATGCGGAGACAGTAAATGTCCAGGCAAATACCGCCGGAGCTTCCACAGGCAGCAGTACGAAGGACGGTGCGGCATCGACGGATACGGCTGCTTCGGATACAGACAGCGCGGATTCCGGTACGGATGCAACGGTGATGCCGGTAAAGGGCAGTGCAGCAGGCGAAAGGCTTTCTGTTATGACTCCAGGATGGCATGAGGATTCTACAGGAAAGTGGTATCAGAATCCGGATGGTACATATTATGTAAATGGTTTTGCGGATATTGACGGAACAACATACAGCTTTGATAAAAAGGGATACATGCAGACCGGATGGGTGGAGAAAGGTGTGAAGGACTATTATTTTAATGAGGATGGCTCTTATGATCCTTCCAAGAAGCGCCCGATGATCGCTCTGACCTTTGATGATGGTCCTGGAGAGTATACAGAGACACTTCTTGATACTGTTGAGAAATACAATATCCATGTTACGTTCTTTATGCTAGGACAGAATGTGGAGGGCCGTGAATCTACCATACAGCGAATGGTAAAGCTTGGCTGCGAGATCGGTAACCATACCTGGGATCATCCGGAACAGACGCTGCCGAATATGGATCTGGATTCTGTTATGCAGGAGTTCCAGAAGACGGATGATGCACTGGTAAAAGCCTGTGGGCAGGCATCAACGGTATGTCGTGCACCGTATGGCGCGATCACAGATGAGCAGATGAGTGCAGTTGGCAAGCCTTTCTTCATGTGGTCTACGGATTCTCTGGACTGGAAGCTGATGGATGCGGATGCAGATTATAACCAGATCATGAATGATTCCTCACTGGGAGACGGTTCTATCATCCTGATGCATGATATTCATGAACCATCTGTGAAGTGTGCCACAGAGAAGCTGATCCCGGCACTGATCGACCAGGGATATAAGCTTGTAACAGTCAGCGAGCTTGCAGAAGCGAAGGATGTTACGTTACAGAGTGCTTCCTATTCTGACTTCTGGGACAGCTCTCTTCAGGCTGGTCGTGTTGCAGGATATGCAGGAAATTCCAGCGATTCAGAGGATTCCTCTGAGGATGGCTCCGATGGAAGCGATTCTTCTGACGGATCGGATGTCAGTGACGGATCTTCCGATGAAGGGGACTATTCCGATGGCTCTGACGAAAGTGATTATTCGGATGGATCTTCCGATGATGGAAGCTATGATGATGGTTCCTACGACGAATCTTATGACGATGGAAGCGAAGAATATTAAAAAATGACAGGAGAGACCTGAATGACAAAATGTGCGTCATTCAGGTCTCTTTTTTGACTTTATCTGACACTGTCGGATAATAGACACATATTAGCCGGAGAGGGTTTTTCCTTGACTGAAAATATGGGGATTGGTATAATTATAGAATAAAAAATTCCACTTAAAATTGGGGAATGGACGGTGGCAGAACTATAAAGGGAGGTACCTGAAAATGGGAAAAAAATTACAATTTACGGAGCTTGACCAGTATCTGTTCGGTCAGGGCACGAATTATGATATTTACAGGAAGCTGGGAGCACATCCGGACACGCAGAACCGGAAAAAAGGGGTTTATTTTGCAGTGTGGGCACCTAATGCACAGGCGATTTCTGTTATAGGTGAATTCAACGAATGGGATACGGAGAAGAATCCCATGAAAAAAGTTGGACCCATTGGCGTTTATGAGACATTTGTACCGGGAGCGAAGATCGGACAGCTGTATAAATTTTACATTACAGGTGCACATGGAGAGGAGCTTTACAAGGCAGATCCATATGCCAATGCCGCTGAAATGCGTCCCGGAACAGCCTCTCGTATTACAGATATCACCAACTATAAATGGAAAGATGATACCTGGATGAAAAATCGCGAGAACTTTGATCCGGACACAAGTGCCATGTCTATCTATGAGGTGCATCCGGGTTCCTGGATGAAACATCCGCAGACAGCAGAGGATGAGGATGGTTTCTATTCCTACAGAGAACTGGCGCCGAAGCTTGCACAGTATGTCAAAAAAATGGGATACACCCATGTGGAGCTTATGGGTATCGCAGAGCATCCTTTTGACGGTTCCTGGGGCTATCAGGTAACCGGCTATTACGCACCGACTTCCCGCTACGGAACACCGCAGGATTTCAAATATCTGGTGGATTATCTTCACCGTCAGAAAATCGGTATCATTCTTGACTGGGTACCGGCACATTTTCCGAAGGATGCACACGGACTGGTTAACTTTGACGGAACTGCTGTATATGAGCATGCAGATCCGAGACAGGGTGAGCATCCGGATTGGGGAACCAAGATCTACAATTACGGACGTCCGGAGGTGAAGAATTTCCTGATCGCAAACGCTCTTTACTGGGTAGAGGAATGCCACGTTGATGGTCTTCGTGTAGATGCGGTTGCATCCATGCTCTACCTGGATTACGGTAAGAAAGACGGTGAGTGGATCGCCAATAAATACGGCGGAAACAAGAATCTGGAGGCTATTGAATTTTTTAAGCATCTGAATACCGTTGTTCTCGGAAGAAATCATGGAACTGTCATGATCGCAGAGGAATCTACCGCATGGCCGATGGTAACAGGTAAGGCAGAAGACGACGGGCTTGGATTCTCTCTGAAGTGGAATATGGGCTGGATGAACGACTTCCTGGAATACATGAAGTTGGATCCATATTTCCGTAAATTTAATCATAATAAGATGACATTTTCTATGACTTATGCATACAGTGAGAAATATGTTCTGGTTCTGTCTCATGATGAAGTAGTACATCTGAAGTGTTCTATGCTGGAGAAGATGCCAGGAGAGCTGGATGATAAATTCAAGAACCTGAAGGCCGGATATACTTTTATGTTCGGGCATCCGGGTAAGAAGCTTCTGTTTATGGGACAGGATTTCGGACAGCTGCGTGAGTGGAGTGAGGCCAGAGAGCTTGACTGGTATCTTCTTGGCGAAGAAAATCATCAGAAGCTGCAGCAGTATGTCAGTGATCTTCTGCATATCTACCGCAAATATCCGGCACTTTACGGTGCAGATAATGATCCATCTGCATTTGAGTGGATCAATGCCAACGATGGCGACAGAAGTATCTTCAGCTTTGTGAGAAAATCTCCTACAAGACGTAATAATATCCTGATAGTATGCAACTTTACACCGGTAGCACGTCCGGATTACCGTGTAGGCGTTCCGAAGAAAAAACAGTACAAGCTGATCATGGATGAGCAGGGGCTTCTTCCGAAGGGCAAGGTATTTAAAGCCGAAAAGAAAAATTGTGACAACCGGGAATTTTCTTTTGCATATCCTTTGGAAGCTTATGGAGTTGGTATATTTACATACTGATATTCTGTATAGCGAAATCTTTGAAAGAAAATATAAAAGATAAAATAAAAATACCGGAGATCTGTGTACCTTTGAAGTGTTGGCTTCAGAGGTGCCGGATCTCCGGTATTTTATGGATCTGGGTATAAACTGGTTACGAAAAGTTATTGCTATTCTTCGCTATCATCGTAGGAACCATCATCGTAGGAACCATCATCGTAGGAACCATCATCGTAGGAACCATCGTCGTAGGAACCATCATCGTAGGAACCGTCATCGTAGGAACCGTCGTCAGAGTAACTGTCGTCGTAGGAACCGTCATCCGAGGAGTCGTCTGTGCTGCCTGAGTTATTATCAGCAGAGTTAAAGTCTTCGGAAGTGATGTCAATGCCTTTATCTGCGTAATATTTTTCTGCTGTGATGGAGTCGGTATCTTCTACGACATTTCCGGATGCATCGATCATGTTCAGGTCTGTGTCAATGGTCACATCCAGGAGGTTGGTTCCTGTGGATGGAGTGACATTCATGGACATGATCTCGTTGAACTTCTTTTTCAGGTTGTCAAGAGTGAATACACCGGAACCAATGTATGACTGTACACCGTTCTGAGATGCAAGTTCTTCTGTGTAATCGGAAAGCATATATGGTCCGAATTCACCGGCATCGCTGTTGTAATGCATGACCAGAGGTTCCACTGTAGGGGTCAGGATCTCAATTGAGGTCTTGCCGTCCTGTACGGTTTTCTGAATGGTGAATTTTGCCATTCCGCCGAGAAGTTCTTCCAGCTTCTGCTGGGTGGATACGAAATTTCCCAGAGAGTAGAAGACTACAGTTTCATTGCCTTTGTCATCAGTAAGGCGGCCATATGGCTGAAGTACATGTGGATGTCCGCCGATGATGACATTTACGCCCTGCTCCATAAGGTAGGCTGCCCACTGTTTTTCGTATTCGTTTGGCATGGTTTCGTCTTCGGTACCCCAGTGTGCTACAAAGATGATGCAGTCGGCCTGCTGTTTTGCTTTCTGGATCATGGCTGTGATCTTGTCTTTGCGGATCATGTCGATCATGTAGTCTTTTCCTTCAATGCCGCCTACGTTTGTGCCGTAGGTGTAATCCAGAAATGCGATCTTGATACCGTTTACTTCACGGATTTTGACGGTGTCGGCATCTTCCTGGGAGTCGTGGATCCCCAGAAGTGTGACATCCGGATATTTGGTTTTCCAGAAGTTCAGTGTGTCTGTGAGGAAGCCTTCTCCGAAGTCATCGATGTGGTTGTTGGCGGATTCTACTACGTTGAATCCTGCTTTTATAATGGCGTCTCCTACTTCTGTGGGTGTTGCAAAGGATGGGTAGGAGCTTACGCTGTCATGGTCGGTTGTGAAGACGGTTTCCTGATCGATCATTTTGATGTCTGCGTCCTTGATGGCGTTCTGGATGTGGGTGTAGATCTTGTCGTAGTTCCAGTTGCCGTCAGAGGATGCGCCTGCGTCGATGAGACTCTGGTGATAGAGGTTGTCGCCTACTGCGATGACGGAGGCAGTGGTAGTTTCGGCAGTGGTGTCGGCTGCTTCCTGCTCGGCCTTGGCTTTGACTGCCGCGGCTTTTTTCTGGGCGTCTATAGCTGGTTTGCGGATGAGGCGGTAGTCCAGCTGATTGAAGAAGAGGACCAGGATCGCAAGGACGATGACGGATGCCATAAGACTTACGCGGGCATTGCTGCGTTCGCGGAAGTTCAGGGGGATGTTGTCCTTTGGGTTGCGCCGGGTTTCTCTGAGGGGCTCCGGGGCAGAGCTTTTTTTGAAGACTCCTTTGAGGGAGTCGGGGATTTTGATGTTGGGTGGAAATTTCATTTATGTTTTACCTTGTCTTTCTTTGGATTTTGAATGCGATTGATTGGTGATTGTTCGCTTTGTTATTTTTGATTTTTGTTGTGTGGTTGTATTATAGCAGATTTTTATTTTGGTGGGAAGAGGGTGGTGGGGGTGAACGTACGCCCGAGCCGGGGATGCTGTCTGGTCTGCGGCTTCGTCGGGGGCTGGCTTCTAGCTGCCGGGAATCTGCTAAAAGCGTTTCCAAAAGTCCGAACTCGCGTCTTGCAGCCGCTCAGACAGCGGACTTTGAAAAACA
>ENA-OQED01000258-OQED01000258.1-human-gut-metagenome-genome-assembly--contig:-NODE-258-length-22083-cov-1.087265_pt1 | contig 22083 bp, 21 predicted proteins | sample MGYA00242790_ERZ504625 | MGnify/ENA primary metagenome ERZ504625 (study PRJEB26092, sample SAMD00036345) | human gut metagenome | host: Homo sapiens | study: EMG produced TPA metagenomics assembly of...
TTTTTTTACTGCTGCGCCGTTTTTCCACCGCCGAAGAGCGACTGCAGCTTGAAGAAAGCCGTACCGAGGAATGCCGAGAGGATCGACGCGAGAGGATGCTGATCTTCGCAAGGTCGAGCATCGCGCTGTCCGTGAAGGCCAACGAGGCGATGAAGATGGACATCGTGAAGCCGATGCCGCCGAGCATGCCCGTCGCCGCGAGCTGGCTCTTCGTCGCATTGCCCGGCAATGGCAGGCCAAGAGCCTTGCAGAGCACGAATACCGCGCCGAAGATGCCGATGGGCTTGCCGAGGCAGAGGCCGGCGAGGATGCCGAGGAAGATCGGCGAGGCCATGTCAAACGTCGCCAGAGAAATCGCGACGCCAGCGTTGGCCAAGGCGAAGATCGGCATGATGGCATAGGCCGACCACGGCTCGAGTGCATGCTCGAGCTTGTGCAAGAGCGACGCCTCGGGAGCAGCTGCTGCAGGGATCGAAAGGCCGAGCAGCACGCCTGCGATCGTCGGATGGATGCCCGCCTTCAGGAAGGCCAGCCAGGCGACGAAGCCGAGCGCCATGTAGGCCGGCAGGAAGCGCACGCGGAAACGGCCGAGCAGGAAAGCGGCAGCCACGGCCACGAGCCCCAGCAGCAGGGCCGATACAGTGAGGTCCGTGTTGTAGACCAGCGCGATGACGACGATGGCGCCGAGATCATCGACGATGGCAAGTGCCGTCAGGAAGACGACGAGGCCGAGCGGTGCCTGGCGCGCCGCGATGGTCATGATGCCGAGCGCAAAGGCGATGTCCGTCGCCATCGGGATGCCCCAGCCGCCGAGTGTCGGCAAGCCTGCATTGATCGCCGCATAGAGGACGGCCGGCACGAGCATGCCGCCGAGCGCCGCGCCGACGGGCAGCAGCATCGCCGAATACGTGCGCAGCTCGCCGTAGAGGAACTCACGCTTGATCTCAAGGCCGATGACAAAGAAGAACACCGCCATGAGGCCGTCATTGATCCAGTGCAGCAGCCCCATCTCGAGCACGTACTCCCCTGCCTCGATGGCAATCGGGTAATGCAGCAGATGCTCATACGACTCGGCCAGTGGCGAATTCGCCACGATGAGTGCGAGGATGGCGCAGGCGAGCAGGATGACGCCGCTGCTCGCCTCCCAGCGCAGGAATGCCAAGAACGGCTCCGCGATTGCCTGCATGGATTTGATTGTCTCTTTCATAATTCCATCACTTCCTTTTCTTTCCCAAATGATCGATCGCAACAAAGGCCTGCGCCAACGCGCAAAACCCTTATTTTTACTCTACCATAAAAATCTGAGAAAGAAAAGGAACTGCATCACAAAAGCATCACGAAAGATCGTGATGCTCTTGAAATCATGCTTTTGTCTTGCTCCCCAGCAGCTTGACCGGCAGCAGCAGGACAAAGTTGAAGACGAGGATCGTCAAGATCAGCAGCGCGCCGATGCCGTTCGCGATGGCGTCGCGGTCCGGCACGAGGCCCGTGCTCATGAGGTACCAGAGGTGGACGGCCAGCGTCTCGCCGCCTGCCATGACATCCGTGTCGAACATATGGCGCGATACCGTCGTGCCAGCCGTGAAGATCAGGATGGCCGTCTCGCCGAGCGCACGGCCCGCCGTCAGCGTGATGCCCGTGAGGATACCCGGCATGGCGCTCGGCAACACGACCTTGAAGATGGTCTGGAGCTTCGTCGCGCCGAGTGCAAGGCTCGCCTCTTCATATGACTTCGGCACCGTGCGGATGGATTCCTCCGTGACGCGCACGAGCATCGGCAGGTTCAAGAGGACGAGCGTCAGCGAGCCGCCGAGGATGGAGAAGCCCATGTTCATCATATTGACGAAGACGATCATGCCGAACAGGCCGAGCACGATGGACGGCACCGTCGCGAGGCTCTCGACCGAGAGGCGGATGCACTTCGTCAGCTTGTTCTCGCGCGCGTACTCCGCGAGGTAGATGCCCGCGCCGAGCGCGATTGGGATGGAGATGGCCATCGAGAGGAAGAGCATGTAGAAGGAGTTGAAGAGCTGCGAGCCGACACCGCCGCCCGCCATCATGTCGCTCGATTTGCCGAGAATGAAGTGCGGCGAGAGCACCGGCAGTCCCTTGTAGAGAAGATAGCCGAGGAAAGCCGCGAGCAGCCCGAGGATGAAGAATCCCACGAGCCAGAGACACATCCGCGCAATCTGGTTCTGTACTTTCGTGTTCATATTATACCCTCCTCGTGCCGAAGCGGCGGATAACGAGAATCATGGCGAGCGAGATCAGGAGCAGCACAAACGCCATGAGGAAGAGCGCATTGCCCCAGACCGAACCGAACGGCGTGTTGCCATCTCGACGACGATATTGCTCGTCAGCGTCGCAGTCGGTGAGAGCAGCGACGTGACGATCTGCGGCGTGTTGCCGATGAGCATCTGCACGGCCATCGTCTCGCCAATGGCGCGCGCCATCGCGAGCACGACAGCCGTCAGGATGCCAGGTGCCGCGGCTGGCACGATGACATGGACCATCGTCTGCCACCACGTCGCACCGAGCGCGAGGCTCGCCTCCTCCAGCGGCTTCGGCACGGCATTGAGCGCATCCGTGCTGATGGAGAGGATTGTCGGCATGATCATGATGGCGAGCACGAGCGAAGCCGCGAGCACGCCAAAGCCCGTCGTCGCGCCGAGCGCATCGCGCAGATACGGCACGAGCAGCGTCAGGCCGATGTAACCGTAGACGACCGACGGGATGGCGACGTAGAGGTCCGTTGCCGGGCGCATGATGTTCTTGAGCCAGACCGGAGCGACCTTCGCGAGGAAGATGGCACCGAGCAGGCCGAGCGGCGCGCCGATGAGCACGGAGAGAATGGTCGTCACCAGCGAGCCGACGATGAACGAGAGCGCGCCGAACTTGCCGAGCGACGGATCCCAGCTCGCACTGAAGAAGAACTCCAGCGGGCTGACCTCCGCAAAGGTCATGAGACCCTGCTTGCCGACGAAGAAGATAATGGAGAAGATGATGATGGTCATGAGAAAGGCAGCCGCAATGAAGAGATACCGCCCGCACTTGTCGTAGAATAGCCTGCGCTCATGACCGCCGCCCGACTGGTTGCCGTCGAGGCGTCCGATTGTTGCTGCCCGTTCCATAAAAACCTCCTGTATAAACGTGATGCAGGACCTCCGTCCTGCATCATCCTATCTGTTCACTTTCGCGAATTACTTCTTCATCTTGCTGACCGGGATGAAGCCGAGCTTCTCGACCTGCGTGTTCTGGAACTCATCGCTGAGGATGTAGTCGATGAATGCCTTGACAGCGCCCGTCGGCTCACCCTTCGTGTACATGTGGCCATAGCCGTAGATCGGGTACTTGCCATCGATGATGTTCTGCGGAGAATACTCGACACCGTCGAACTTCAAGACCTTGACAGAATCATCGGCATACGGCGCATCGACATAGCCGATGGAGCCCGGCGTGCTGGCGATAGCGGCGCGGACAGCACCGTTGGAATCCTGGATGACTGCGTTATCCGTGAAGGCAGCGCCCTTGAGGACAACATCAGCGATTGTGGCGCGCGAACCCGAGGACTTTGCACGGTGGATCAGCGTGATTGCCTGATCGTCACCGCCGACTTCCTTCCAGTTCGTGATCTTGCCCGTCAGGATGTCGACGGCCTGCTGCTTCGTGAGGCTGTCGACCTTGTTGTTCTTGTCGACGATGAAGACGAACGGCTCGACGACGACCTTGTGGTCGACGAGGCCCTTGTCCTTGTACTCATCCGGCAGGTTGACATCCGAGTTGCCGATCTGGACCGAGCCCTCTGCGACCTGGTTCATACCCGTAAAGGAGCCGCCACCCGCGATGTTGACCGTGACCTTCTCGTACTTGTCCTGGAAGGCTTCCTGCGCCGGCTTGAGGAGCGGCAGCAGTGCCGTCGAACCCGACGCTGAGATCTTGCCAGAGATTTCCTGTGCTGCGCTGCCAGAAGAGCTGGAAGCCTGCTGGCTGCCACCGCCGCAGCCCGTCAGCAGCACTGCCGCACTCGCGACAACAGCACCGACGGAAAGAAGTTTCTTCATCTTGTTGAACATATTATTTCCTCCCCAAATCACTTGCTGATTGGAACCCTGGAGCCCTTCGGCTCCCTTCATCGTTCTCCTATATCGTAGCAGAGAATACGGGAGGTTTTGTTGTCTTCATGTTACGCTTTTGTTAAATCCCAATGCCATCTGCGCAACAAAAATCCGCCTGACTGTCATTATCAAGGATGACGGTCAGGCGGATTTTTTCAGCGCTGCAGGTACTGCTTGCGCATGAGGAAGTAGAACGGCATGGCGATCAGGAGGCCACCGAGGCCGAAGAGGATCTTGTGGAGGTCGGCTTGGACGAGGAGCCAGAGGCTGACGAGGACGGCGATGACGGGGATGACGGGACCAAACGGCACGGGCAGGGTGCTCGGGTGCTCCGGATCGCGCTGCGCAGGACGAGGATGGCCAGGCAGGTCGGCACGTACTGGGCGAAGCGCGAGACGACGCTGATGGCGGCCAAGGTTGTGAAGCTTCCCGACAGGGCGATGAGGATGCCGACGAGGGTCGCGAAGAGGATGGCCACGTACGGCGTGTGGAAGCGGTTGTAGCGTGAGAAGATTGGCGGCAGCATGTGGTCGTCGGCGATGGCGACGATGACGCGCGGCGTCAGGAAGGATGAGGCCAGGTTGATGCCGCCGATGGAGACGAGCGTACCGGCAGTGACGAGCAGGCCGCCGCCCGTGCCGAGGAAGACGGCAGCGGCCGTCGCGATTGGCGTCTTCGTCGCGGCGAGGTCCGGGCCGAGCACGCCGATGGACACGGTCATGATGAGGAAGTAGAAGGCGGAGACGAGCAGCATGACGACGACGATGGCGCGCGGGATGTTGCGCTTCGGGTCGTCCATATCCTCCGCTGCCTCGGCGATGGCCTCGAAGCCCGTGAAGGCGTAGAAGATCAGGAGCGCGGCCGCGCCGAACGAGAGAGCCCGCGGCAGATCCCGAGGATGGGCAGGCCGCGCCGCCTGGCCGCTGCGATGAGCAGCCGGTCAAATGTGTCGCGCACGGGCAACGTGCTGCCGAGCTTCTCATGCGGCTCCTCGCCCCAGAGCAGCGGGTCGACGTCCCAGCCGCCTGAGATGACCAGCCCGTCAACGGCCTCGATCTGCGCCTCGACGATATCTTCCTCGTCCGTCACAGGCAGGATGAGCGGCACGCCGCCCGCAGAGGCGACAGCCTGCACATAGTCGTCGTTGACGTACGACTTCCCATAGCCCGGGAAAATCCCGCCCTCCATAAACATCAGGTTTCCCCCGATACCAATTCGTTTCTTGCGATGATTCGCTCTCGTATCTTTGCACTCCGTACGCATAACGCCCCTCTCCCCTAAGCATACATCATATAGTGTTAACATACTCGTATGATAGGTATTGTCATTCATGACTGACAGTGTAACAACTTTACATCACTCTGTCAAGAAAGAATTTGATGAAAGCAAAAAGCCGCCCCAATAGGGCGGCTCATACAGGCAGCAATCATCCGGCAAGCACCCAGATGACGGCAATGACAAGTGCTGGCAGGAAGTTGGCGACGCGCACGTGCGACAGGCCGAATAGGTTCGTGCCGACGCAGAAGATCAGGATGTCGCCGACGGCACTGAGGCTCTTGAGGGCAGCTGGCGTCATGATGGGCTCGAGGAAGCCTGCGGCCAGGAAGATGGCACCCTGGAAGATGCCGACGGACAGGGCTGAGAAGATACAGCCCTTGCCGAGCGTCGCCGTCATGATCATGACGATGACGGCGTCGAGCACGGTCTTGGCAAAGAGCACGGACGGGTCGCCGAGCAGGCGGTCGTTGATGGAGCCGATGACGGCCATCGCGCCGATGCAGACGGTCAGCGATGTGGTGACGAAGCCGTCGACGAAGCGCGTGTCGCCGCTGCTGCCCGTCTTCCGGCGCAGCCAGATGCCAAACTTCTCCATGCGGTCCTCGATGTTGATGCTTCGCCGATGAGGCACCGCCGATGAGGCTCGCGAGCATGCAGTTCGTGCCGACGAGCGCAAGGCCGCCGCCATCAAGCGCGAGCATCTCCTTGACTGCGCCCGTCAGGCCGAGGAAGATGACGGCGACGGCGCAGGCCATCATGAGCGTCTTCTGGAAGCGCTCAGAGATCAGGCGCCCGCAGCCGAGCCCCAGCATCCCTCCTGCGACAATGCCCGCGACATTTGCTAAAATACCGATTCCTGGAAACAAAATATCACACCTTTCTTAATGACCACTCATCGCTTCTGCCGCCCCTTGTCCTTGTACATCTCCCGGTCGACTTGGTGATGATGGCATCGATATCCGAGATGGGCGTCATGCACGTGAGGTGGCCAAGCGCGACGCTGACGTTGTTCGCGCGAAACGCATCGCGCAGCGACTGGATGATGGCAACCGTTTTTTGCCCGTCGGCATGCTCGACGATCATGAGGAATTCGTCGCCGCCCATGCGGAAGACATGGCCCTCACCCGCGTCCTGCTGTGCCCTCTGCATGATGCGGGCCACGGTCTTGATGAGCACATCGCCCGCCTCGTGGCCATGCACATCGTTCATACGCTTGAGGCCGTTGACATCGCCGAAGACGAAGGCGCACGAGATGCCCTTGGGCAGATTGTTGAAGTAATTGCTGAGGCCGCGGCGGTTCAGGAGCCCCGTCATCTGGTCGTAGAGGCTCATGCGCTCGAGCTCGCGCGCGGCATCGCGGTTGCGGATCATGATGGCGATGAAGCGGCTCAGCGTCATCATGAGGTAACCCGATGCCTGGAAGAGATTCTCCTTCGGATTGACGATCTGGATGTGGCCGATGATCTTGTCGGAAATCTTGAGCGGTGCGGCGATGAAGCGCCGGATATCCGGCAGATAATGCTCGAATGCCGGATGTTCGCTCTGGAACTTCTCGTAATCAGCGATCTTCACGACGTGCTGCGCACGGAACATCTCGTAGAGGTAGCACGGCACGAGCGGCACATGCTGCATCTTCTCCTTCATCGGCTCGACGCCATTGCGGCACCATTCGTACGTGTTGTCGATAAAATGCCTGCCCGCATCGCACTCGAAGATCGAGATGCGGTCGGCATCGAGCTCCGAGCCGATCTTCCAGAGCATCTTCTGGATGCCCTGTGACGAGTCCTCCTCGCGCATGGCGATGCTCAGCGCATCGTTGATGGAGGCCTCGCGGTAGAGCAGCTCATTGCCCTTGATGTCGCGGTTCACGTACTCGTTGAGGTTGATGGACATCGAGAAGCGGTAGTTCTTGCCGCGCCAGGGCACGAGCGTATCGCGCAGCAGGTAGTCAAAGCCCGAGATGGCATTGTGATACGTCCATGTATAGAAGCTGTCGCGGCGCAGCAGATGATTCGTGCAGAACTCGCACGGCTCCTTGCCGCCGACGATGACCTCATAGCACTTCTTACCTGCGCAGGAGAAGTCGTCCGGCAGATGGAAATCACGGTAGATGGCCTGGTTGATGTAGATGAGGTCGTACGTCTCGGGGTCGCACATGTAGATGCGCTCGTTCATGTGGTCGAATTTCTCGCGGTCAAAGGCAATGCGGTCCCCGATGTAGATGGACTCGCCGAGCTTGTCCTTGCGCGCGTCGTCCGCGCGCTCTACGAGCAGGCGCAGCAGCCCCTCGATGTTCTTCGTCTCCGAGCCGTAGCCGATGGCGTACTGCATGTAGAGCGTGCAGGGGCAGCCGCCGATCGCGCGGATGCCGTGGACGGCATTGCTGAACCGCAGCAGGCGATCGCGCAGGTTCCGCTCGTGGATGAGCTTGTGGAAGCAGACGAAGCGGCCGGAGCCGATGTGCGCGATGACACTGCCCGGCACGACGGCCTGGCGCAGCTCTTTGGCGAGGCGGTGCAAGAGCGCCTGGCGGAACGTCTCGCCGTATGCGCGCACGGCCGCCTCGATGGCGGGCACGCAGAGATAGACGGCGGTGAAATCCTCACCGTGCTGCAGGTAATTGTCCATGAACTCGATGCCAGCCATCAGCATGCCGCGGTAATTGGTGAAGCCCGTCTCCTTGTCCATGACGGCGTCGCGGTACTCGTCGAGCTCGTGTCCGAGCTCCCAGAAGCGGCCGATGAGCCCGATGATCTCCCCCTCGCGGTAGAGCGGGAAGCGGTCGGAGTAGATAGCATGCGAGCTGCCGCGTGCGATGCACTCGCCGAACTGATGATACTGCGGCCGCCCGTCGCGCAGCAGCTTCTCGGTGGCCTGCCGGACAGCGGGGTCAACGATGTGCAGGCCCAGTTCATGGTCCGTCTTGCCGACAATCTCCGCCTCGCCGTGGAAGCCGAAAAAGTCGAGGAACGCTTCATTGGCCCCGAGGAAACGCTGCTCACGGTCCTTCCAGAAAAGGCCCGCCCTGTCGTACGCGGCGAAGCTGCGCCAGAGGACGGCATCGCACCTCGTCTTATCGGAGAGCTCCGGCGACTCCACAAGGCCATACGCGTCGGCAATCGCCTTGAGGCAGTCTCTCGCGCCCGGCCTCGTCTCGATGACGAGCGGCTGGACACAGAGCAGCATGCTGCTGTGATTGTCGAGATGGATCTCTACGGCATCGAAGCGCATCCAGGCATAGCTGCCATCTGCCTGGCGGATGCGGAAGCAGTCCGCATGCATCATCTTATCCTGATCCAGCATGCTCTTCATGCGTCGTCTGACATCGGCAAAAGCCAGGAAGCGGGTCCTGTCCGACGGGTAGACTTTCTCGCGGGCATAGCGGCTGAAAAGGGCGTCAAGGCCCGCATGATGCGCCTCGCCGAACGGGAACCACTCCTGCATGCCGACGAGCACGTCGCAGATATCTTCCTGCATGTCGAGGAAAAAGACATTCTGATACATCCGGCAGAGGTTGCGCATAATGTCATCCGTCTGCCGCACCTTGTCGTCGTACTGGAGCTCCTCCGTGATATCCTCAAATTTTGCCTGATAGATGTGCAGCGCCTGGGCCGAGGCAATCCGCTTCATCGTGACGCGATAGCTGCGGCCATATGCGCTGAAGGTCATCATCTGCGCAGTCTGCGAAGCGTCGACCTTCCGGATCTGGCGCAGGATGTGCCCGCGCAGCGGATGATTTTTCATATGCAGGCAGCGCTCAGCCTGCTTCTAGTCGCGTATGCCAAAGGCCGGTGACTCCGACCAGAAGACGTCGTTGCCGGAGAGGAACGTCACTTCCTCCCCATCGAAGAGGAAGAAGGCAATCGCTTCATCGGCCGAGATATCGGCCTGTCCGACCTGGCAGTAGAGGTGCGACTCCGCACGTGATTCGACAGAATACGTCCCCTTATCACAAGCGGCATAGAGCACCTCTGGCGTCATCGGCTTGCCGTAATAGTAGCCTGGATCTGCTCGCAGCCGCTCGAGCGCAGGAAGCGCAGCTGCTCTTCCGTCTCCACGCCCTCTGCGAGCGTGTGGATGCCGAGCTTCTTGGCCATGTGCACGACAGAGAGGATGATGTCCCTCGAGCGCTGATTGAAGTTCTTCAGGAACGCCATGTCGAGCTCAGCAGATCGAACGGATAATCCTTGAGCACGTTGAGCGACGAGTAACCGCTGCCGAAGTCATCGAGCCAGACATGATACCCCGCGCGATGGAATTTCTGGAGCGCCTGCCGAAGCGTCCCCTTATCGCGCACGACAGCCGTCTCCGTCAGCTCAAAGCGCAGGTACTCATGGGAGATCCCGTACCGCTCCATTATCTCCTCCGCGACGGCGAAAGGATCCATCTCAAAGAAATCCAGCGACGACAGATTGACCGATACGGGGACGATTGGCAGGCCGTTCTCTTTCTGATAATGGAGCAGCTTCACGACGCTGCGGATCATGAAGGCATCGAGCTCATGGATGAGTCCGGACTCCTCCAGCACGGGGATGATGGCGGCTGGCGAGATCAGGCCATGCTGCGGGTCATCCCAGCGCATCAGTGCCTCGACATGGCTGAGCTTTCCCGTCAGGACGCGCATGCAGGGCTACAGGTAAACCTTGATCTGCCCCTTCTGCAGCGCCTCTGTGAAATGCGTGAGGATGTACGTGTGAAGGACGACCCTGTCGCTCATCGATTTGCGATAGATGGCCCAGCTGCGCTTCACCACTTTCTTCGCCGCATCACAGGCCATCTTCGCCTCATCAAACGATGAAGTGACCGACGAACCATCCCCGGCCTCGAAGAAGCGCAGTCCCGCCTTGACCTCGACGCCGGGCATCGCGATGAAGTGGTTGATCCTGCGGCAGATCTGCTCGACGCGCGCCGTGAGGCGGTTTGCCGGTGCCAGCGCCAAAAAAGAATCGGCCGCCAGATGCGTGAGAATGGCACCCGGCAGCATTTCCTTCAGCACGGCAGCGGTATGGCTGAGCACGCGGTCGCCAGCCGCATACCCGCAGCTGGCATTGTAGAGCTTAAAATTCGTGATGTTGAAGTAAACGGGGCAATGGCTGCCGAAGACATGCATATCGCGGTCTTTCATGGCCTGGCGCAGGGCCTCCTGATAAAAGGTCCCGCGCGGCAGCAGTCCGTCCATGGCACCGGGGACATGCATCAGCGTGCGCATATTGGCATCCATGAGGCAGATGGACCAGAACGCTTCACCGTCCTGCTCGATGCGGCACAGGTACATGTCGACGCGCCGGACGTGAGCAGCCGATGTGCACAGTTCAAAGTCCAGATAATGTGTATCAGCGCTTTTTTCCCTCTGCCAGACACCGAGCTGTGCCGAGATCTGCCGATAATCCTCGGCGATCACCATGCCGCGCAGGCAGCCGCCCGTCAATTCCAGGAAGGCTTTTTCGGTGCTGCACTGAAACAGAGAGAGCATCATCTCGTTACATCGCACGATGCGCTCGGAGCCATCTGCCCGCATCAGGCAAAACGCGCCGGGCATATTTTCATAGCAGGAATGCTCTCTCATCATATATACTCCCCCATCATCCGTCTCTTTTCTCGCAATCGATGCGCTTATCAGCAGTCATCCGCCGGGACAGCCCTCTCGAAGCGATACGTCTGCGCTGCATCAGGGTACTTCTCGCGATCGACCTCACTCATGAACATCAGGACGGCCGCACATAGACCATGTAATCGTCGTAGAGCGCGCGGTAACAGACCATGCGCTCATTCGTCTCGGTGTGGATGACCGGGCACTCGATGATCTCATAGAGACGGTTCTTGAAGTGCCGCCAGATCTCTCCGTGTTTCGGAAGTTCTCTTGTCATGATATCCCCTCACAATCAAAACAGTCTTCTTCCCAGCGTCATGACAAGCAAGAAAGCCGAGCCCTAAGGCCCGGCTTTCTTGCTTCCATCATCTTGCATGGCTTACAAAGCAGGAATCTACTGCCTCTTATATTTTCTTCATTATATATAATAGTATTATAGCGAAGGAGGAAACATTTTGCAATGGAAATCCGCTCCATCTTCATCCATTTCCTCCCGCATGAGGCGGTGGTTCCCCCTCCCGTTCTTTCTGTCGATCACTCGTGCTGCGGCAGGAGCAGATAGACGAGGCCTGTGTTCTCGAGTTCGGGCAGTCTGCGGAAGATGGCCATGCGCTCGTCATCCGTGGCATAGGGATGACGCGCGACGTCCAAGAGACAGCTGATGAACTGGCCGTGCGAAAAGAGCATGATCCGCTCCTCCGGCCGCTCCTCGACGCGCTGCAGGACGAGCGTTGCGCGCGCGACAAGATCGTGGAAGGTCTCCGCCCCTGCGCCGTCGCAGTAACGCGGGTCCTGCTTCTGCCAATACGCCTTGACCCAGGGCAGCCGCTCCGTGCGCCGCGTGCCCCGGCAGCGCGCCGGTGAGAGGTAGGTGAACTCCGCCGTATCCGGCCATATTTCGACAGGCACATCCGGGAATTTCTCGCGCAGCGGCTCGGCTGTCTGCTGAGCTCGGCGGAACGAGGACGCGACGATGAGGTCAGGGCGCACATCGATGCGCGTGCTGAGCTTCTTCGCCTGCTCCTCCCCGAGCGCCGTCAACGGGATGCTCGCATGATCATGCGTCGGCTGATCGACATTGCCTGTGCTCTGCCCGTGGCGCACGAGCATCAGGATCTTGAACTTCGTATGCATGATAAGCCTCGCTCAATCGATGTAGACGACGGGATTGCCCGTGACCGGCATGACTCGGCGGCCGGGAAGACCGTCCGGCGTATCGGGATAGCCGATGCTCAGCGAAGCGCAGACTTCCTCGTCTTCTGCCATGCCGAGTTTCTGCAGGTACCCCCGGAGGACGGGATTGTCCTGCAACCAGCGCAGCTGGTTAATCCAGCACGAGCCGAGATCCAGCGCATTGGCCGCGAGCATCATGTTCTGCATGGCACACGAGACATCGGCATATTTATTGCCGTAATCCCTCTTGTTGGCTACGACGATGAGAACGGGAGCGTTGTACATGAACACATAGCCGCCCTTCTTCGCTGCGCGGATGGCCCCGCCGAAGTTGTCATCGTTTTCCGGCGTGACCTCCATCTTCGCGACTCCTGCTGCACGAGCGCGATGAGCTCCTGCAGGACTTCCTTCTTGCGGATCACGATAAAGCGGCTCGGATTCTTGTGCTTACGCTCGGTGCCTGGCGGCCCGCCTCGATGACCTTGTCGAGTACCTCCTGCGGCACAGGTTCCTCTTTGAATTTGCGCGTGCTGTGGCGCGTGGCAATGCAGGAAAAGACATCCATGGTTCAGCACTCCTTTTCTATCGATGAATATCAAGTCACTGGCTTATATCATGATTCATTTTCGACAACAGATGCGCAAATCCCTGCCCATCGCCCGCACAAAAAGACGCCCGATCACCAGCCAGCGCAGAGCGCGAAGGCGATCAGACGGTCTTTTCTCATGAGGATGTATGTATAGGTGTATGAACGGCTCAGATCAGGCGGTTCTTCTTCTGGTGGATGCGCTCGGCCGTCTCGAGGTAGATGACCCACTCTGCGATGTTGACGACGTGGTCGCCGATGCGCTCGAGGAAGCGCGCAATGAAGAGCAGCTGCGTCGCGCCCTTCTGGCGCGCTCCTTCCTTCGTGACGAAGTCCGACAGCGCGTAGAACGTGTGCTCAAAGATCTCATCCATCTGCTTGTCCATCTTGCGGACTCATCGGCCTCCTGCACGCTCTTGTCGCGGTAAGCCTTGACTGCGCGGCGCACCATGGAGGCTGCGCAGGTGCCGAGATCCTCGATCCAGCGCTTGCAGTCGGGATTCAGCGGCTCCTTGACAGAGGCAACCGTCTTCGCGATGTCGAAGGCGTGATCGCCGATGCGCTCGATGTCCGTCGAGATCTTGAAGCCCGTCGCGATGACGCGCAGGTCATGCGCGATCGGCTGCTGTTTGGCAATCAAGAGGATGCACTTGTCCTCGACGTCGATAATCATGTCATCGATGACGTCGTCTGCCTTCATGACGCTCTTCGCGAGGGCCGTATCCCCTCCTAGGAGAGCCTTCATCGATTTCTCGACATTGTCGAGCGCCTTGTCGCCCATCGTTGCGACGAGATCCTGCACGACTTCGAGGTCGTGGATGTATTCCTGTCTTGTCTGGCGTTCCATATCAGCCGAACCTCCCTGTGATGTAGTCTTCCGTCTTCTTGTCGTGCGGCTTCGTGAAGATGACGTCCGTCGTGTCGTGTTCGATGAGCTTGCCGTTGAGGAAGAACGCCGTGTAATCGGAGACACGAGCCGCCTGCTGCATGTTGTGGGTGACCATGACGATCGTGTACTCCTTCTTGATCTCCTGCACGAGTTCCTCTATCTTCATCGTCGAGATCGGGTCGAGGGCCGAGCACGGCTCATCCATCAGGACGACTTCCGGCTCGACGGCCATGACGCGGGCGATGCAGAGACGCTGCTGCTGGCCGCCCGACATGCCCATGGCCGAGGCGTCGAGGCGGTCCTTGACCTCATCCCAGAGCGCCGCGCCGCGCAGGCTCTTCTCGACGATCTCGTCGAGGCGCTTCTTGTCCGTCAGTCCGTGCACGCGGCAGCCATAGGCGACGTTGTCGTAAATGGACATCGGAAATGGGTTTGGGCGCTGGAAGACCATACCCACGCGCTTGCGCAGATTGACGAGATCCACATTCTTGTCGTAAATATCCCGGTCGTCGAGCGTGATCTTGCCGTCGATCTGCACGCCGTCGATGAGGTCGTTCATGCGGTTGAGCGTGCGCAAGAACGTCGACTTGCCGCAACCTGACGGCCCGATGAGTGCAACAACCTTGTTTTCCGGCACCTCGAGCGAGACATCAAACAGGGCCTGATGCGTCCCGTAGTAGAGATTGAGGTGCTGTGCCTGCATTTTCATATGCGAGTCCTCCCAAACAAAAGCATCCCTGCAGGGTGCCTGATATTTCATTTCTGAACAATATCATTGTACCCGTTTGGCAGGGATGCTTTGTTGTGACTATGTTAAATCTGTGTAAAATGCACGTGCGCTCAGCACTGCTGCTGGACGAAGTGGATGAACTCCTCCGTCGCCTGCTGGCTCGGCAGCTTGACTGTGTACATCTGGTTGCCCATCTGCGGGACCATCATCTCCGGCATGCGCTCGCACATGACCATGTTCTCGCCGTAGCGCTGCATGACTTCCTCGTGGCTGTGCACATAGTGGTAGCAGTCGCGGCGGCCTGCGTAGACGCAGTAGCAGTGCTGGCCGGAATCCGGCAGGATGCGGCGGTCCGTCGTGACCATGTCGGCCCAGATCTGGTAGACATCCGTCGAGTGCGCGTAGTTCATCATGTCCGGCGTGTAGCCGCCCGCGGGGCGCATGTTGACCTCGAGACCGACGAAGTCCCCCTTCTTGCCGAGGCCTTCCTTATCCTCGGCAAGACAGAAGAATTCGAGGTGGACGAAGCGGCTGCGCACGCCAAATGCCTTGACCGTCGCGCGGCCCGCGCGGCGCAGTGCCTCAGGCACCGTGGCTACCGTGTAGTACGCGAGGTCGAGCTGCTTGAGGACGATGTCCATGATGGACGGCGGCCAAGCCGTCGTCGACTCGAAGAGCGGCTCCGAGTGGGAGTCAAGGATTGCATCGTAGGAGAAGATCTGTCCATTGATGAACTCTTCCATGACATAGGGCACATCCTGCGGTTTCGTCGCGTAGAAGTACGCGAGCTCATCATCGCTGTGAAGCTTGTAGGTATCGCAGGCGCCGACACCGTTGTCCGGCTTGACGATGACCGGATAGCCGACCATGTGGGCAAAATCGCGCCCTGCTTCAAACGAAGTGACCTTGTGCAGGCGCGCTGTCGGCACACCTGCCTTGGCGTAGTACGCCTTCATGGCCGACTTGTTCTTGATGCGGTCAATGTGGTCGTACTGCTCGCCCGTCGTGACGTGAAAGTCCGTGCGCAGGCGCGCGTCCTGTGCAAGCCAGAACTCATTGTTCGACTCAATCCAGTCGATCTTGCCGTACTTGAAGGTGAAGAAGCCGACAGCCTTGACCATCTCGCCGTAGTCATCGAGATGCGGCAGGTAGTAGTACTCCGTCAGGGCATTCTTGAGCTCATCGGAGAGCGCATCATACGGACTGTCGCCGATGCCGAGCACATTGACGCCGTTCTTCTTGAGGCGGTCGCAGAAATTCCAGTAGTGTTTCGGGAACTGCGGGGAGATAAAGATGAAATTCATTCGTACAAGATTCCTTTCTCGTTCACATTCAATCCACATTCAATCGCAACGCAGCAGGCGCTCAGCCCTGCTCGCCGAGGACGTACGGCAGGAAGTAGCGCAGCTGCTTTTTCCACCAGCACCAGTCGTGGTCGACATCATAGCCCCAGAAATCCACCCAGGCGTGGATGCCCTTGGCCGCAAAGATGTCGCGCATGATGGCCGTCGTGCGCCGCCCTTCGTCTTCCCAACGGCCCTGCCCGACGCAAAAGACGATCCGGCGCTGATTGTAGAGGGAGATGTACGGGTGATCTGCGGGCATGTTCGCGAGGAAGTCAACCGGCGAATTCTGGTAGAGCGTCCCGTCTTCCCAGCCATCAAAGAAGAACTTTGCGTCGTAAACGCCCGAAAGCGCCATCATGCCGCCGAAGAGATCCGGGCGGCGCAGAAAGACGATGGCCGCATGCAGCCCGCCGAGGCTGCAGCCGACGGCAATCGGCAGGCGGCCCGTGCCGTTCTCCGTGCGGATGAACGGCAGGACTTCCTCGATGAGGTAGTTGTAGTAATCCTCCTGACGCGCAGCGCGCCAGCCCTTATCGCCCCAGACATTCGACCACGTCTCGCGGTCCACCGTATCGACGGCAAAGAGCTGGATCTTGCCCGCTTCGATCTCCGGTGCAACCGTATCGATCATGCCGAAGTTCTCAAAGTTGTCGCACATCGAATCCTGCGTCGGCAGGATGAGCAGCGGCGTACCCGTATGGCCGTAGACGCGGATGTTCATCTCGCGCTGCAGGCGGTCACTGTACCAGGATCTGTATTCTCGCTTCATAACTATCACGTCCTATTTGCATTCACGATTGGATTACAATCGGTTTATAGTTTCTTAGTCTAACAACATTACAGGCAAAAGTCAACTGCCAGGGAAAAACGTCCGCAGTGGGCGGCCTTCCTTCTCAATTGCACGAATGCACGGATGTGCGGAATCAACGGCTAAAGAAGACGGTGACGAGACGCTCGAGCGCCCCCTGGTCCGCACGGGCCATCGTCTCGCGGGCCGAATGCATCGCGAGGATGGCTGCACCGACATCCATCGCGCGCATCGGCATGTTGGCCGAGAGCATCGAGCCGAGCGTCGAGCCGCCGCGCATGTCCGAGCGGTTGAGGAACATCTGATACGGGATGGCGTGTGCCTGGCAGAGCGCCTTCGTCACCGCAATGGCCTCTGCATCGCCCGCATATGCCTGGCTGCAGGCCGCCTTGATCGTCACGCCGCCGCCAAGGCACGGTATATTCGTCAAATCGGCTTTCTCGGGTGCATTGGGGTGCAGCGCATGGGCGACGTCGAGCGAGAGCAGGAACCCGCGCGCGAGGTCGGCAAAATAGGCATCCTGTCCGTAGCCGAGTGAGCTGTAGAGCCGCATGAGGATGTTCGGCAGCGCCATGGAGTCCGCGCCCTGCTTCGTACAGCTGCCGACTTCTTCATTATCAAAGAGCGCGATGCACTGGATGCCGTCCGCGCTCTTGCCGTGCAGGATTCCTTCCAGGCAGGCGTAGACGGATGTCATATTGTCGAGACGCGAAGCCGATAAGAACTCCTGTTTCGCGCCTAGCAGGCACGGTGCATCGGTCGGATAGACTGTGAGCTCATACGAGAGGATGCGCTCGCGGTCAATCTGGCATTCCTTTGCCAGGAAGTCGAGGAAGGCATCGCCCGCATCCTTGCGCGCGCCGTCGCCGAGCATCGCAAAGAGCGGCAGCAGGTCCTTCTGCGGATTGAGCGTCTCGCTCTCATTGACCTTGCGGTTCATGTGGATGGCGAGATGCGGGATGGTCAGGAGCGGCCTGCCGATGTCGATGAGGCGTACCTCCGGCTCGTACGGATTCTCGCCCGCGAGCACGACCTTGCCCGCGAGCGACAGCGGCCGGTCGAGCCAGGAACTCCGGATCATGCCGCCGTATACCTCGATATTGAGCGTGCCGTATCCCTTCGTGGCGACGAGCGCCGACGGCTTGACGCGCAGGCAGGGAAAATCCGTGTGCGCCGTCGCGACGTGCAGATGCGCGCGCGGTTCCTCCCCGATGCGGAAAGCCACAAGCGTCGAGTCAAAGACGCGCGTCATGTACGACCGGCCCAGCTGCAGGCGCCAGGGAGCTCGCAGGTCAAGTTCTGTAAAGCCCGCCTCATGCAGCATCTCTTCTCCGGCCTGCACCGCGTGGAACGGCGTGACGGCCCGCTGTAAAAACGAAAGAAAATCCAAGATGATCACTCCTTCTCATTTGCTTCTGCTCCTCTCATTATAGCACAATCGCACACCTGTACCATGCAGCCAGCCGCACGCCGGACAAAGACAAAAGACGAGCATCCGCCCGCAGGGCAATGCTCGTCTGATATATACCACATGTACTTTAATTTTAATACAGATAAAACTCACTTGATGAAGCCAACCTGGCTGGCAATCTCCTGGAAGACTTTTTCCTTGCGCTCGTTGAAGATGACCTTATTCTCTTCAAAGAGGTTGCGCCCGTGCGTGTCGATGGAGACAATGAGCGGGCCGAATTCTTTGACCTGGCAGGTCCAGAGCGTCTCCGGCATGCCGAGATCTTTCCAGTTGGCCGAGAGGATCTTCTCGACACAGGTCGCCGCGACGACGGCACAGCCCGCAGGAAAGACGCAGTGCAGGGCCTTGTTGTCGCGGCAGCCGCGCATCGTCCCCTCACCCATGCCGCCCTTGCCGATGATCAGGCGGACACCGGTCTCCTTGATGAATGCCTCCTCGAATTTCTCCATGCGCATCGAGGTCGTCGGTCCGACGGTAACCATCTCATAGTCGTCCTCGCCGCGTTGACGGATGATTGGGCCTGCGTGCAGGATGGCGCCGTCGCGGATATCGACCGGCAGCTTGCGCCCCTCTTCGATGACACGGCGATGCGCGACATCGCGGCACGTCGTGAGCTTGCCCGTCAGGTAAATGACATCGCCAACATGGATGTCCTCGAGATCTTCTGCGCTGATTGGCGTCGTGAGTACTTTCTTAGCCATCAGAAATCCACCTCCGAATGCGAATCAATCGTGTAGTTGAGTTCTTTGTCAAAGACGATGTGGCCGCGGCGGTGTGACCAGCAGCCGACATTGACGGCCACGCCGATGACAGACGGATGGCGCGCGCTGTTCTCGATGTTGACGCCGAGGACCGAGTTCTTGCCGCGCAGTCCCTGCGGGCCGAGGCCGATGACGTTGATGCCGTCCTCTAGGAGCTGCTCCATCTTCGCAGCCTTCGGGTTGGGGTTGTGCGAGCCGATGCGGCGCATCAGCGCCTTCTTCGACTGCAGTGCCGCGACCTCGACCGAAGTGCCGATGCCGACACCGACGAGCAATGGCGGGCAGGCATTGAGACCGTAGCTCGTCATGACATCGAGCACGAACTTCGTCACGCCTTCATAGCCCTCGCCCGGCATCAGGACCTTGGCGTGGCCCGGCAGTGAACAGCCGCCGCCCGCCATGTAGGTGTAGATCTCACAGTCATCGCGGCCCGGTGCAATGTCCCAGAAAAGAGACGGGATGTTCTTGGCCACGTTCTTGCCCGTATTGTACTCATCAAAGGTCTCGACAGCATTGTGGCGCAGCGGCGCATCCTTCGTCGCCTGCACGACGGCCTGGCGCAAAAGCTCCGGCAAATCTGCCATATAGGGGAACGCCGTGCCGCATTTGACGAAGAACTGCAGGGCACCAGTGTCCTGGCAGCTCGGGCGATTGAGCTTCACTGCGAGCTCCTGGTTGCGCGCCATCGTCTTGTAGATGGCCTTGGCCAGCGGCTCCTCCTCCTGCTGAGCCAGTTCCTCGATCTTTGCGCGCACATCATCCGGCAGGCGCTTTCCTGTGAAGGCTACGAATTTTGCCATGACATCCGTCATGTGCTTGACGGCTTCTTCTCTCTCCATCGTCATCGCTCCTATCTTTCCAGTATGCTCTCGTGTTTGATTCCCGCTTCACCTCAGTGGAGCTTGTCTTTGTCTTTCTTGATTCTTATTATAGCCATTCCTATATCATAAGTCTAATACCATTATATCTATAAACTACATAGATATTTTATTATATACGGCACAAAAAGAAGACCCCATCCCATCTGCTGGATGAGGTCTTCTGAAGAGCGAACGGTCAGCCCCTGAAGAAGCGCAGCAAAAGCCAGGCTGCCACGCCGATGCCTGCGGCTGCGAGAAGTACCGGCAGGGCCACAAAGACGAGGAAGGCGACGACAGCCGCCCCGCCGACGGCAAGTGCCGCCTTGGTCAGCCAGCTCATCGAGCCCGTCGTGCCGAACGTGTGGATGCGGATGCCGCTGCCGCGCAGATCATCGGCGCGGCCATAGCGGTCCTGCGGCTCCTCGACGCGCTGCTCGCCGTCTTCCTTGCGCTCTTCAATCGTCACACCTTGATAATCGCGCGCTTCGTCCTCCGACATCACCCGTACGCGCGGCTCTTCTGCCGAACTTCCTGTCTGATTCTCACGCTCCTGCATGATACACCTCTTTCTTTACTACTGAATCTATTATCTTACTGAAATCGCAACCGTTGTCAGCTTGAGTTCGCTCTGCACCGCATCGAGCAACGCCCCCTGATGGATACTGCACCATCTCCGAGCCGAGCACCTTGCGCTTGCCATTCTCCTCAGCTCAGGTACAGCGATGAGACGGTGCCCTCCTCGGTGAGGTAGCGCGGATCGAAGCGGGTGCACCCGAGGCGCTGGCGCAGTGTCTCGATGTGGTGCTGGATGGCATCGTGGTCAGCACCGAAGAGATCGTACAGTTCGGGGATATCCTCGAAATCGAGGCCGTTGATCGTGCCGTAGCAGAGCAGGCAAGCCGTGATGATGGCAGGCATCTCTTCCGGGTAAGGAGCGGGGTCTGCTACGGACATGTAATCCTCAAAGAGCTTGCAGATCAACTGTACCGAGAAGGCACTGAACCCAATCCTGAGCGAGACTTCGCGCAGGACGCGCTCTTCATCCTGGAAGCTCCGGCGGATATCGAGATTGACTGGCAGGGGCTTCGGTGCCTTGCGCAGCGGCACGACATTGAGCTGCGCGAAGTTCGCCATGATGTTGAGCGTATGGCGGACGGCCACAGCATCGCGCTGGAAGAAGTCGTCGAGTGTCGCGCCGGGCTTCTGGCAGCGGAAGAACTCAAGTTGGCGCAGGATGATATCCTTCATGCGGCGGCGCAGCTTGCCGCTTGCGGGCAGCGAAGTCACGTAGTTGAGCATCATGACCCCGCGCGCATGCAAATGGCCAAAGAAGATCATGTGCTCGGCATCGGGATAAATCCAGTCGGGGTCTGGCAGATCGATGCACTCATCCGTGAAGAGATTGCGGCAGGTCACGAAGTCTTCGCGGATGCTCTCGACATAAAAGACCGTGAACTTCGCGCCCAAGAGATCGCGGATGATATCCTGCTCTGAGATAGTCAATCTCGCCTTCTCATGCTGGAAATAGTAGCGCAGCGGCACTTCATCTGATTCAATCATGTGGTAGTCGAACAGGAAGTAATCCCAGAAGCTCAGCCAGTACATCTCCTGTTCAGGCGTCAGATTATCCTCGGCGGGAATGGACGCATAGTCGGGTCCAGAATAGAGCAGCAGGGCGCGGTTCATATCGCGCAGGAACTGCTTCCCATGGAAATACACGCCGACGCGGTGCAGCAGATTGTCGAGCAGCGCATTGAGCTTATCGACATCTTCCTCTGTGACGTTCTCCTCGATGGTTGAGCGAGCTGTAGAACTCATCCTGCGAGCGGCGCGGCGGCATGAGGAACTTCCCATCTTCGTAGACAGACGCGCGTGCATCCTGCAGGTAGACGAGTTCATCTCCATCTTCATATTCCTTGTGATAGCAGACATAGAAATCTTCCATGATGTCAAAGCACTCCTTGACATCTGCCTCCGTCAGGTCAAAATTGGTCTCAGACTGTGCCAGTCGATAGAGAATCTCCTGATAATCGTAGACTGTCAGCGATGCGAAGGAATAGAGATGCATCTGCTCGATATAGGTGATGAGCATACGGACAACGGCCCAGATTCTCTGGAGAGCCCGATCGTCTGCACCATGCCAAGCGTGCTTGCGCAGATACTTCTCTAGGAAGTCCTGTGAGAGTATCGGTTCCGCATCGATGTTGTTTTCATAAAAGTGCTCTACGAGTGCATAGACATTGTTCATGCTGTCGTCCCTCAATCTTCCAATCAGCTTTCAATATAATAACGCATTCATTATACCACATTCATTTTCAGAGCACAAAAAAAGCTCCGCCTCAGCGGAGCCCTTGCTTAACCGGCAACTTCCTATCCTCCAGTCCGTCTCCAGACAAGTACTTTCGGCCTCTGAATGCTTAACTACTGTGTTCGGTATGGGAACAGGTGGAACCATTCAGGCATCATCACCGGATAT
>ENA-OQED01000261-OQED01000261.1-human-gut-metagenome-genome-assembly--contig:-NODE-261-length-22047-cov-1.227600_pt1 | contig 22047 bp, 24 predicted proteins | sample MGYA00242790_ERZ504625 | MGnify/ENA primary metagenome ERZ504625 (study PRJEB26092, sample SAMD00036345) | human gut metagenome | host: Homo sapiens | study: EMG produced TPA metagenomics assembly of...
AGTACATACGCTGGTACAACCACGAGCGCATCAAACAGTCGCTTGGTTGGATGAGCCCGGTACAATACCGTCAAAGCCAAGGAATGGCTGCGTGATTATCTCCAAGAAAATGTCCGCAGCCCCTGGCCGCTATTCCAAGCTTCCGACGTCGGCTGACAAACTCCCATCAAACGGCCCCCCGTCAGTCCACGCCGGAGTAGGCCACCACGCCACGATTGACCCGGTCGGCCGCTTCGTGGGCGAGGCCTGCCAGCCGTTCTCCCCCGTCGAACGGCAGCGGCTGGGCGACAGCGATCTGCTGCAGCACGTCAGCCAGTCGTTTGGCAGTGCGCACGAAGTCGCCGCCGGTCATGTCGGTGCCGTACAGGCACGATCCCAGCGAACCGCCATCCGCCCATTCATACATGATGTCGAGAATGCCGAAGTCCGGCCGCTGCATCTCGTCCAGACCGTGATCCTCGCACAGGATATCGATGTCTTCACAGATGCCCTTGAGCTTGGACGAAGCGATTGCGATGGGCCCGGAGATGCCGCCCGGGTAGTGCCTCGGTTCGCCGTCTCCCCCGCGTCTGGCCTCGTATACCAGTGAAGAGAGCACAGCGGCCAGTCCGTTGGCGTCGAGCTTGTCGAACGTGCCGGCGAGCAGCGCCTCGCACAGTTCCAGGTCATGTTCACTGTAGATGCGGCGCAGCAGCAGACCTTTTTCAGTCAACGTCATGTCAATGTGGCCGGCCGCATTGACATGACGTTCGAGGTAACCAAGCCCGGTGAGAATATCGCAGATGCGATCGAACTGACGGGCCACGGACCCGGTACGGGAGTCGTAGCGATCGGTGACGCGCTGCAGTTCGCGGGTCTCGCGGGCCCAGCGGTGGCCCCACTTGAGGTGTTGCTGGAGGTCCGGGCAGTTGCGGCATGGATGCTCGTGTTCCGCCTTGCGCAAATCGCGAATGCGCTGGTCAAGGTTCTGGAAGGCGCGTGAACGCTCCTGATCGGTCAGGAACACTTCGTGCTTCAGTTTGCGGCGGCCTTCCTTTTCGATGTCGCTCAGCTCCATACGCAGGGTCATGAACTGTTTGAAGTCGCCGTGTTCGCATGCGAACGCCTGTTCGTATCCGGCCAGCGCGTTCTTCAGTGTGTTGATCTGCGATTCCAGCTGCCAGGCCGATTCGTTGGCCTCCCACTGGGCAAACGACTGGTCCAGGGTAACGTGCGCGGTCTCGTAGTCACTGGAGTTGAGCAGGTTCACGGCCATGTTGAACGTGGGTCGGAAGCTCGAGTGCAGCGGGTAGACACGCTTGGATGACAGCGCGGCGGCCGTGGCGGGCACAAAACCGTGATGGTCAACCACGATGGCGTGGCCGATGGTGTCGATGCCGCGCCGACCGGCACGACCGGTGAGCTGCGTGAATTCGCCGGGCGTCAGGCCCACATGACCGGTACCGTCGAACTTCTCGAGTTTCTCTACCACCACGCAGCGGGCCGGCATATTGATGCCCAAGGCCAGTGTTTCCGTGGCGAACACCATTTTGACCAGACCTTCTTCGAACAATCGTTCGACTATCTGGCGGAACAGGGCAATCATGCGGCATGATGCGAAGCGAAGCCTTCTTCCAACGCAAAGCGGAACTTGGAGAACTGCAGGGCTTTCAGGTCTTCCTGAGTGAGTTGCCCCTCCACCATCTCATCCACGATGCGGCGAATCTTGGTCACTTCCTCATCGGTGGTGAGCTCCAGTCCAGCGTTGATACACTGTTCCACGGCCTGGTCACAACCGTTGCGCGAGAAGATGAAGTAGATGCCGGGCAACATTCCCAGAAAGTTAAGCTCGTCCACCACGGCCCAGCGGCGCGGGGTGTGGCGTTCCGCTTTCGGGGCATGGCCCTTGGCGCCTTTGCCGCCGCGGCCTCTGCCGAAGCCCTTGCGCTTATCGGGGCGTTCCTCGCCGCGCCGGCGTGCGGCCTTGCGGTCCAACTGGTCGAGCCGGTTGATGAGTTCGGCGTTGAGCTTGGTGGTCTGCTCGCCGTTGCCGTCGCGGCGATAGAGATCCAGCACCTCGGGCTCGGTGTGTTCGTCCGCCTGCACGATGACGTGCTGTTCCAAAGGCACGGGGCGGTGTTCGCTGATCACCAGTTTGGTGTCGCCTCGCACCGAGGCAATCCAGTTGGAGAAATCCTCCACGTTGGACACGGTAGCGGACAGGCCGACGATCTTGACCGTCTTGGGCAGGTGGATGATGACTTCCTCCCACACGGGCCCGCGGAACCGGTCGGCCAGATAGTGCACTTCGTCGAGAATCACGTAGCGCAGTGCGTTCAGCGTGGTGGAACGCTCGTAGAGCATGTTGCGCAGCACTTCGGTGGTCATGACCACGATGTCCGCCTCGGAGTTGATCGAGGTGTCGCCGGTGAGCAGGCCTACCTTGTCCGGGCCGTACACGTCGACCAGATCATGGTATTTCTGATTGCTCAGCGCTTTGATCGGTGTGGTATAGAAGGCTTTGACGTTGCGTTCCTGGGCGAGATAAATGGCAAAATCCGCCACTACGGTTTTGCCGGCACCGGTTGGGGCCGCGACCAGTACGTTGCTGCCGGCTTCGAGCGCGTCATTGGCTTCGGTCTGGAAGTCGTCCAGTTCGAAGGGCAGGGATTCGGCGAATCGCGCTGCTGCGGACGCCCGATGGCGCTGGACTTTCTGGAATGATGCGTACCGCTGCGAAGGGCTCAGCGTCTGGGAATCGGCATTGCCTTATGGTGTTGGTGACGTGCCATTGCTGCTTTCCGTTAGTTGTTGAATCGCTTCCAGCGGGCCCATGCCTGGGTGTGGCGCTCGCGCTTGGCGGCCTTGCTGCGAATCACGTCCGCATGGGCCTCGGCATAACGATTCTGTGCCACGCTGAGCGGCTGAGTGAACAGAGGCGGCTCGCTGGTGTCGGCAGAAGTGCCGGGCTCCCCCATCGCGGCCACACGTTCACCGAGCTGGCCGCCGATGTCGGACATGTCTTTCAAGGCACGGAGTCCATGAAGGGCTGCATAGATGAGTCCGGCAACAATCATGGCCAGCATGAACAGGGCCAGAATCAGCCATATCCACCAAGGCATGAAGGGCTCCTTACTTGTTCTCGCTGATGCTCAGTTCGCGTTCGGCGCGTGCCACGATCATGGTGCGCAACGTTTCCGGGGCGACCGCCGTGATATGACGCGCGTGTGCGATACAGAAGGCCACGAACCAGGAATCGGAGGAAACGGTCAGATGCACCTTTTCACCGGCACCGCATTGTTCGACGGTAGCGCCCGGCAATGTCTTGATGAATGCCAGATCGCGCTGATCGGTGATGAACACCGCGTCGGTACCGTTGTCGAAACTCCACTTGCGCAGTTCGCTCACCGGCATGTTCGGGATGTTGATCTGCTTGGTGGGCTTGACCAGTTCCGCCTTTTCGATACGGGCCAAGCGCAGCACCTGCCAGATGCGCGGCTTGCCGTTCGCCTTGTCGATGGTCTTGTCTTTGGAGACGTAGGCCTTCTTGTCCTTGGGGGCGGCGGAACCGACATCCGTGTAGACGGCGGCATAATACACGCCTTCGTCGATGAAAATCTTGGCGGGGGCCACCAGCTTGCGACGGGTACTACCGGTACCGTCGGAGTACTCCATGTCCAACAGCGAATCGGTGTTGATCGCGCGCTTGACGATGGAGAAGCTTCGGGGCTCCAGCTCATAGCCGGTCAGGCTCAGCCACGGGGTCTGGCCCGGGCTGACATGGCGGCGCAAACGCTCATACAGGGATTCGGCCTGCCCACGCTGCTTGTCCGGCAGTAACGGCGAATGCGCCAAGTAGCTGACCGAGGCGGTGAGCATGCTGAGGTATTGCGGCGAAATGCCGGCAAGACGTTCAAGGCCCAACGAGTTGGTGGCGGAAACAATACCCTCGGCATCCAGCAGCGGCCAGTCGATATCGAAGAACTGGCTGCCAGCCATCTCACCATCGTCGGAAACGGTGGTCAGGGTGTTGATGTCCTTATGAATGATGTTAACGAATTTCTTGAGCTCGTCGTCGTTCTTCGGTTTGCCGATAAAGCGCTCGGCCAGCTCGCTCATCGAGAATTCCTCACCCAGGTGAGCGGAGAGGAACAGCATCAGACGCAGGCGACGATCCACCTCGCTGCCCGTTTGGAAAGCGGGGCCGTTCTTCTTGTTCTGGGCCTTGATCGACTCGGGATCACCCGGCTCACGAACATCGCGACTAATCGACGGGGAAACCACCGAGGCGCTTACAGGGCTGGCGGATTCGTCAGCCAGAGTGAATCGGCTGGCGGCGTGCAGGCGGCGATGATAGGCGTCCACAGCCTCCTGCGGGCTGACAATCGTAGCACCCGGATGCTCCAGCACAAACATGGCCAAATCGTCGGAATCGGTGTAGGCCACGTTCAGGTGTTCGCCGTCCACATCAACGGTGGCGGCAAAGCGACGCGAATCGATAACCTTGACCAGCGAGTCCGGAATGGGCTGCGTGCCCAAGCCAGGCGCAATCGAATCCAAACCGAGACCGGGAATAGGGGTCTGCGGCACACGCGGCGTGGTGCGCGACGCATGTTGGGCGAGCTGGGACTGATCCGGCTCGGAGGAAATCGACATCGAACGAGCCAGATAGTTGGCGGCGGCAAGCACCGGCATATCTTCCGGCTCGAACATCAGACGGATGCGCGGTTCGTCGCCCAACTGCAGACGGTAGGACGCGAAGTCCTGGCCTTCCGACTTGGACGAATACTCAGGCTGCCGTGATTCGATGGCGATGCCCATAGCGGCGAGCTTGGCGCGATCACGCTGGAACTGCTTGGCGAACGCGGCCTTGGCGGCCTGATCTGCCAGCTCTCCATACGAGTCGGCGTAAGCTTGACGCGCTGCGCAATTTGGCGGGATGTGAGCCATTGCGGGAACGCGGATGACAACACAGCCAGTACGTCCAGCTCGTGCTTGCCCCATTTGTCGGAAAACGCCGACGTCCGCTTGTGCCTCTGCCATTAGTCCTCACGTATAGTTACTGTTTCGTTATAAGTGCGTATGAGTTTCCCCACACTCACTCTATCTTAGAGGCTTTTTCCGCACTTGAGCGCCATTTCACAAAAATAATATCTTTTTTATCGTTCGACCGTGTTGTAAATCACACCCAATCGTCCGGTTCGATGCCTTGCGGGCCAACGTATTCGCCGTTCGGAACATAGCTTGGTTCGCCCTTATCTTCCAGTTTGGCGTCGGCGAACATCATGACGTCACGTCCGAATGTCCAGTCGCCCTGAATGGAAACCGAGTTGGCTGCGGCCAAAGATGGCACGGCGTAGGGGAACCGTTCGTCGAAATCGTGGATGTTCTTGTAGTATCGCGGATCAAGTTCGACGTCGGGAAGATGTAATTGCCGTCTTCCATCTCATACGTGTCCGTCAGGTGGAAGCGATCGGAACGCATAATGAACAAATCATTGGTGGTTTTCACCGGAAGGAAGCGCATACGATCCACTTGGACGCAGATAGAACCGTTGAACAGACCGATTGCGGCGCCCATGGCGGTTTCCAGCTGAATCACCTGTTCGGAATCCGGGTCCGTGGGATTCACGGTCTTTTTGTTACGAATCACCGGCAACGGCAACACACCATCGCATTCGGCGAGCTTGTCTTTCAAAGCGTCGATGCGAACCCAGATTGAGTTGGTGTTGAAGTAAGGATGCTTGGTGATGTCTTGGGCCGCTTCCTTATCGTCCGGATGGACCTGGCTCATTTCACGCAGTATTAGGCGACCAGTGGCCTTGTCTCGTACAATATGGCCGCCCTTGCGATCGGCCTTGGTGCGGATGGCCACTTCAGCCATAAACGGGGCACCTGTGTTTTCGAAGTGCTGGGCCAACGTACGCGAGGGGCGCGCACCGAGATTGTCGGAATTGGAGATGAACAGATACTTGAAGCCGCGCTCCTCCAATACGTCAAGCAGACCAGACTCCCAGATGGTGGAGAACAGGTCGCCGTGGCCGGGCGGGCACCATTCCAGCTCCGGGTTCGCAGGGTAGCTCACAGGTTCGCCGGTGGCGGCCACGAGCTTGGGTTCCTGATGCTGGATGATTTCCATCGGCACGTCATGCTGACTGAACTTGCGATGATGCTTGAGCACCTTCATCGTGTCCGCCGAAGTGTGGAAGGAGTTCATGAACGTCAGCGGCAGTTCGACGTTCAGGCGTGTGCGAGCGGTAAGCACCTGACCGATGATGATGTCGATGAAGCGCATCTGCTTGGCCTTGTGCCTACGCACCGGCAACAGCGACTTGGCCTTGTCTAATCCCATGGAGGTGCCCAGACCGCCATTGAGCTTGAGGAATGCGGTCTTGGCGAAGGCGTCCACGGCCTTGTCGTGGTTGATGGTCTCATAGACGTCGTGGAAGCTGGGCACGTGGCCAAGCGGCTCGATGTCGTCCTCGCGAATCCAGCTGGAGGCTTCTTCATGGCGCCATACGTCATACAAATGGCGGAACTGGTTGATGGCGGTTTCGCTCATGCCATGCTCGCGCATCTTGGCGGCCGAAAGCTCGAAAGTCTCATCACTCGGGGTGTTTACGGTTTCTTCGGGGGTATCCGAGGTGACGGCGTCGGTGTCGCCGGCGGCGGTGATATCCAGTTGGGCCTTATCGTTTATTTCGGTCAATTCGGGTCCCTTTCGTCAAATCAATAGGAACAAGTCTAGTCCCTGTTTGGGGCAAACGCATACGACGGGGGTGCGGAGGCGGTGAATTGTCGGTGATAATTCCAATAACACGCCAAGATGAAGTCCGTGTTTAATCCATTACGAATGGCTTACAAAGGTAAGTCCGTCGTTATGTTGTCTGAAAACGGAAAAACCCCGGAAGACAACCACTCAAAAGTGGCAGAATTCCGGGGCTAATCGGTCGGGCCGGCGGGATTTGAACCCGCGACCCCTTGACCCCCAGTCAAGTGCGCTACCAAACTGCGCTACGGCCCGATGGTGCAAAAGCACCGAGTAGATAATCTACCAGATATATGAAATCTGGCAAATTACGCGCGTGTCACTTCCGCTTCTTCTTCTCGCGGATGTTCACGGAGATCTGAATCGGCGTGCCTTCGAAGCCGAATTCCTCGCGCAGGGAACGCTCGATGTAGCGGCGGTAGCCGTGCTCGAGGAAGCCGGTGGCGAAGATCACGAAACGCGGCGGGCGCGTGGATGCCTGCGTGGCGAAGAGGATTCGCGGCTGCTTGCCACCACGCAACGGGTGCGGGTGGGCGGCCTGAATTTTGCCGAGGAAGGCGTTGAGCTTGCCTGTAGGAATACGCTGATCCCAGGATTCCAAGGCCTTATCCATGGCTCGCGTCAGACGGTTGGTGTGCCAGCCGGTCTTGGCGGACAGATTCACACGCTCGGCCCACATCACACGGTCGAATTCGGTGTTCCACAGGCGTTCGAGACGCTGCTTGTCGAACTCGTCCATCGCATCCCACTTATTGAACACGAGCACGATCGCACGGCCCGCATCCACGGCTGTGGACATGACCTTCAAATCCTGATCGGATACCGGCTGCGAAGCATCAAACAGGATCAGCGCCAATTCACAGCGCTCGATGGCGGCCTGCGTGCGCAGAGAGGAATAATATTCCGCGCCTGTGAGCTTGTGCTGGCGTCGCTTGATGCCGGCCGTGTCGATGAACAGCCAGTCCTCGCCATCGATGTTGACGATTTCGTCGACGGGGTCGCGCGTAGTGCCGGCCAAATCGTTGACCACGGCACGTTCTTCGCGCGCCAGCTGATTGAGCAGAGACGACTTGCCCACGTTCGGGCGGCCCACCAGAGCCACGCGGCGCAGGCCGGAAGGCGTGAGGTAGCCGGAAGTCTTCTCGGCCTGCTTGAGCTTGTCGAGCGCGACGTCCAGCAGGTCGCCCACTCCCCTGCCGTGCATGGCGGAAATCGAGTATGGTTCGCCGAGGCCGAGCTTCCAGAATTCGGCGGCAAGGTATTCGCTGGCCTGGTCGTCGATCTTGTTGACGGCCAGCACGACCGGCTTGCCGGCGGCACGCAGCATCTTGACGATGCGCTCATCGGTGGTGGTCATGCCCACTTGACCATCGACAACGAATATCACAGCATCGGCCAAGGTCACGGCAACCTGTGCCTGTGAGGCGATGGCGGATTCAATGCCTTCCACGTCGGCTTCCCAGCCGCCCGTGTCCACCAGCTTGAAGTCGGTGCCGGCCCATTCCGCGTCATAGCTCACACGGTCTCGCGTAACGCCCGGCGTGTCTTCCACAACGGCGGCACGGCGGCCGAGGATACGGTTGACCAGGGATGATTTGCCCACGTTCGGACGGCCTACAACAGCCAGCACACCCACCGGCTTGGGGCCGGCCTTGCGCGCGCCTTCCGTGAAACCGCGGCCGGAAATCAGATCCTCATCGCCTTCGTCCAGCTCATAGCCTTCGAGATTGGCGGCATACTGCTCGTACTCCTGGTTCTCGATGGCGTCCTCGACCAGACCGATGAGCAGATCGAGCGTGTGGGCGAAGTCCAAATCGGAATTGTCGATGGTAGTAACGCCATCGGCGGCGGTCAGGAAGCTGGTGACCTTGGAATCGGCCTTGTCGCGCGCAGCCACATCCTCAGCACCCACGCCCTTGACGGCTTGGCCGGTGCGACGGGCCTGACGGACCTCCTCACGGGCGGTCAGCAGCACGCGCACCTCGGCGTCCGGGGACACCACGGTGGTGATATCGCGGCCCTCGGCCACCGATGCCCAAACCCCCGGAGAAGGAGTCGGCCGACGCCTCGCGGGCGATGTAGGCGCGCTGGGCGGCGATGAGCACGTTGCGCACCGGGATGACGTTCGACACCTTGGAGACATGGCTGGAGACTTCGGAGGAACGAATGGCCTCGGAGATGTCCTCGTTGTCGGCGAATACGCGGGGGTTGTCCGGGTCCACGGAGATATCGAAATGGTCGCCGGTGAAGAACTCGCCCACCGCTTCGGTGATGACACGCTCATCCACGGTTTCGGCGTCCAGATCGATGCCCTGCTTCAGGCACCACCAAGCGCAGGCACGATACATCGCGCCCGTGTCAAGGTAGGCGTATCCGAAATACTTGGCCAGCGCCTTGGACGTGGACGACTTGCCCACGCCGGCGGGGCCGTCGATGGCAACGCGAATCACAGACCAACCTCCTTGGACAGCGAACGGACTTCCGTCTGGGACAGCACGCGGTAGGAACCGGGCTTCAAATCACCGAGCTTGATCGGGCCGATCTGGGTGCGCACCAAGCGCTTGACCGGGAAGCCGATTGAGCCGAAGATACGGCGCACGATGCGGTTCTTGCCGGAGTGCAGCACGACCTTGACCATCGTATGGTCACGTGAGGAGTCGATGATCGCGCAGTGGTCGAGCTTGATCCAGCCGTCGTCGAGCTGCACGCCGGTGGTCACGAGTCGACGGCACACGGTGCCGGAGATCTTGCCTTCCAGCGTGGCGACGTAGGTCTTCTCGACCTCGTACTTGGGGTGCATGACGTGCTGCGAGAGCTCGCCGTCGTTCGTCATGAGGATAAGACCCTCGGAATCGTAGTCGAGACGGCCCATGTGGAAGATGCGCTCGTACTTGTCGCCCACGATGTCGCGCAGCGTGTAGCGGCCCTTCGGGTCGTCCATGGCGGAGAGCACCTTGCGGGGCTTGTTTAGTGCCAGAGTGACGTGGTTCGGATTGACGCGTACGCGCGAACCGTCTACGCGCACCTGCTGCTTATGAGGGTCAACGCGAGTTCCGAGCTCGGTGACCAGTTCACCGTCGACCTCGACACGGCCTTCGGTGATCATGTCCTCGCACTTGCGGCGGGAACCGAATCCCGCTTGGGCAAGCAGCTTCTGGAGTCGAATGGAATTGGAATCGTCTTGCGCTTTCGCAGCGCGGGAATATGCGTTTGGCATCGTTCTCCCAACGTGGCCGGACAGATTCTGTCATCGCAGAGACTGTCGATTTGTATACATACTTCAGAGTTGGCGGACTGGAATCCCAGCCAATCTCAACCTATATATCATACCGCAACGTAGGACTGCTGCTAGACTGGCAACCGTTTGTGCGGGTTCGCCCGTCTTCCGACAGATGAAAAGGAATGAACAATCATGGAAGAAACCAATCAACAGCCGCTGGCTCTGCGCGTGTGCGCCGAATTGGCCGGCAGCTTCCTGCTGTGCTTTGCCATTTACGCCTTCTCCACATGGGGTTCGGCCGTGTATGGCATCAATATCGTGTTCTTCGCGTTGGCTACCGGCTTGGCATATGCCGCAGTCACCGCCATCTTCTCCCGCGTGTCCGGTGGCCAGCTGAATCCGGCCATCACCGTAGCCTCTGTGCTGGTTTCCAAGACGAAAATCCTGGATGGCATCCTCTATGTGATCGCTCAGGTCATCGGTGCCATCGCCGCCGGCTTCGCCGTGGTCAAGCTGCTGCCCACATCCGAGCAGGTAGCTGCCAAAGTGTGGCTGACTCCGGCCGTTAACGGTTTCGAAAACGGCTCCGTGTCTTACTCGCTGCTGACCCAGTATGGCATTACGTTCTCGATTACGCTGGCGATTGTCGTCGAGGTCGTTGCCTCTCTGATTGTCGTTGCCACCGCCATGTCTTCTCTGGGTGATCACGGCGAGTCCTCGGACCGTCATGTCATTGTCATGGGTCTTGCCTATGGTCTGGCCACCGCCATCAGCTACCCGGTTACCGGTGCCGGTCTCAATCCCGCCCGTTCCACCGGCATCGCACTGGCCGCGATGAATGAGGGTCTTACGCAAAATCCGCTGCAGCAGCTGTGGGTATTCTGGATTAGCCCGGTCTTGGCCGCCGCTGTGGTGGCGTTGGTCATGATCATCGCGCAGATGATGACCACTCCCAAAGTGCCGGCTGCCGCCGATCTTCCGCAGACGGATGCCGATGCAAACGCGGACACGCTCGACGATGGCGAATTCTTCGATCAGGCCGCCTCGTCTGATGGCGATTCAGCGGAAAAAGATGTTGCCGAAGAGTCCAAAGAAGCTGAAGTAGGTAATCAGCAGGCCGATTCCCAAGGGCGATGCCGATGAAGGGAGTCGAACGCCACTGAGCGCACTTCCATGGGCTTCTGTCCTGAAGAATCAGGCGAACAAGCCCGGTGATGATGGCCGTCACGGCAAGTATGACCGTGGCGGCCATCGTATATCCGAAAGCAACCAGCAGTGTGATGACGGCGACGACGCCGAGTACGCACCATTCAAACCATGGCTTGCCCTCATGTGCTTCGGATACATAGGGATGGTTGTGCATGTTGCGATTCCTTCTGTCGAACGGTTACGTGACCACAATAGCAGGCGAATAGCAAAGGTGGGATTCCGCCTGACCCGTCAACGGGTCCAAGCGGAATCCCACCTTTGTGCGTTTTGGCTGAGCTGCTCCCCTCAGAGAGTCCCGATCAGTGGAAGAAGTGGCGGGTGCCGGTGAGGTACATGGTCACGCCGGCCTTCTTGGCCGCTTCGATGACCTCCTCATCGCGGATGGAGCCGCCAGGCTGCACGATGGCCTTGACGCCCGCGTCGATAAGCACCTGGGCACCATCGGCGAACGGGAAGAACGCATCGGATGCCGCGACCGCACCGGTGGCGCGATCGGCACCATCGGCCAGCGTGTTGGCGCGCTCGACGGCCAAATGGCAGGAGTCCACGCGGTTGACTTGGCCCATGCCGATGCCAACCGTGGCCTGGTCGTGGGCCAGCAGGATGGCGTTGGACTTCACGCAGCGGATTGCACGCCATGCGAACACGAGGTCCTTCAGCGTGTCAGCGTCGGCGGCCTCGCCGGCCACGAGCTCCAGGCGTCCGGATCGTCGCCGACGGCGTTGATCAGATCAGTGTCCTGCACAAGCAGGCCGCCATCGATCTGGCGGATGGCCTCGTGGCCCTTCGGCGGCTCGGCCACCTCGAGGATGCGCAGGTTCTTCTTCTTGGTCTGCAGCAGTTCGAGCGCGGCCGGCTCATAGTCGGGGGCGACGATGACTTCGGTGAAAATCGGGCGCACGCTTTCGGCCATCTCAAGGGTGACCTTGGAGTTGCAGGCGATCACACCGCCGTAGGCGCTCATCGGGTCGCAGGCGTGAGCCTTCTTGTGGGCCTCGGCCGCGGTCGCGCCGATGGCCAGACCGCACGGATTGTTGTGCTTGACTACGGCCACGGCAATGGCGGGAGCATATCCCATACGGTGCGCCAGGCGGCGTCCGCGTCCACGTAGTTGTTGTAGCTCATCGGCTTGCCGCCGAGCTGCTCGGCGTGGGCGAAACCGGTCTGGTTGAGCGGGTCGATGTAGAGGGCGGCCTGCTGGTGGGAGTTCTCGCCGTAGCGCAGGGTGTGCGCACGATCCCAGGTGCGGGTGAACTGGGCCGGGAACTTGGCAGGATCGACTTCAGTGCCCTGATCGTCCTTGTCCACCTCGACGGCGTCCAGAGAGGCCGGCTTGGGCCAGTGCTTGGCGGTCCACTCGTTGATGGTGGCGTCATAGGCGGCGGTGTGCGCGAAGGCCTTGGCGGCAAGCCACTTGCGCTCGTCCAAGGAGAAGCCAGTGCCGTCGGCCACGCGGGAGGCGACCAGTGCATAATCGGCCGGGTCGGTGACGATGGCCACGGTGGCGTGGTTCTTGGCCGCGCCGCGCACCATGGAGGGACCGCCGATGTCGATCTTCTCGATGGTATCGGCCTCGTTGGCGCCGGAGCGCACGGTGTCGGCGAACGGGTACAGGTTGACGACCACCAGGTCGAACGGCTTGATGCCGAACTCCTCGAGCTGCTTGGCGTGTTCGGGGTTGGTCATATCAGCCAGAATGCCGGCGTGAATGTACGGGTGCAGCGTCTTGACGCGGCCGTCGAGGCATTCGGGGAATCCGGTGACATCGGACACCTCGGTTACCTTGACGCCCAGTTCGGCAAGCTTCTTGGCGGTCGAACCAGTGGAAACAACTTCGGTGCCGGCCTTCACGAACGCTTCCGCGAGTACTTCGATGCCTTCCTTATGAAAGACCGAGACCAGTGCTCGACGTATCGGTCGGTTCGTGTTTGTCATCCTGTTCCTCCTTGGATTCTTGTGGTTGTGACGCTAGGAACCGCGCCTGATGAACGGTGGCGGTCTTCGATGTCGCGGCGGTGGTGCGGGAATCCTTGATTCTCTCAACCAACCAGACTATCGGAAAAACGAGCGCTATGCCAATCAGCGCGAGCAGCCATGCCGCGGTAAGTCCCAGTGCGGTCGAATGACCGACGACTCTGGTGGAGGCCATGACGTCGACGCCTATGTGAGCAAGACGATGATCGCCAAGCGATCCATTGGACAGAGCGAACAGCAATGTGGATGCCAGTGAGATCAGCATCGCGCTCAGGCAGAATGCCCCGGCGGAGTAGATCAGCGAAACCAGTACCGGGCCGCGGGTGGACGTATTCCGTACATTCAACGGTCTGCAGGCGAATCCTTGCGGTAGGAATACAGCCAGCAGGCCCACGAGCGCAGCGATGGCGAGAGGCGCGTTCAAGGCAACGGTACGCCATAGTTCACTGCTGACCGGTTCGGGCAGAATACCGAATACCGGAATTGCAGGAAGCTCTTTGGATTGGCCGAGCCATAATGTGAAACTGGCCAAATCACCGATGGCGAATCCGCCGCCGAAGAGCCAGGAAACAGCCCAGAGCATGACGTTGGGTAGCCAGATCAGCATGGCGACGGTGGTGAGAATTCGTGAACCGGTTTCCATCCCGGACAATTCGAACAACGATACGACAGCGGCATGGTTGCGTACCGACCATACGATGACGGTAATCAATCCAATTGCCAGATATATGCTCAGTATCGCGACGGCCAAGGCGACGCCGATTTTCAGGCAGTGGCGTATGTCCGCCGGCACCTGCTTGCGAGTCCAGTCCCTGAATGCTCGCATTTTGGCTGATTCCGGTACGGCTGCGCATAGGAAACCGATCGAGAATACGATGGCTGCTTTCAGCAACACCAGCCACTGGTCATCGACAAGACCTAGGTGCACGGATTGCCGGAATGCCTCGTTCAACCCGAGCCAAACAATCAATCCGGCAACATACGCATGCGGCCCGTATGCTTTGATTCGCATGATGAGTGCATTGATCAGCCATATCAGCAGTATGGTCAACAGCAATGGCGTAATGGTGAGGGTGAACGAATCGGTTCTAAAGCCCGATCCCTCACTCAGAAGCACAACGGCCTGTGTCAGCGAGGTTGTGCCGACGGTGAGATTGTCGCCGCCCTCTTCCATAGAGACGACCAATAACATCAGCGCTGTATAGCAGCCTAATGCAACGGCATAGATGGCCATGGATGCGAGGGCGACTATGGCTCCCCGCACCCATTGGCGAATCACGGCTTTCATCACGATTGGTTGGAACCGATCAGTCGATGTTGGCCTTGGCGAGTACGTCACGCATGATTTCGGCGGCCTGGCCCGGGGTCTTGCCCACGGGGATGCCCGCCGCCTCGAGCGCGTTCTTCTTGTCCTGGGCGGTGCCCTTGCCTCCGGAGACGATGGCGCCGGCGTGGCCCATCTGCTTGCCTCGGGGGCGGTGAAACCGGCGATGTAGGCGACAACCGGCTTGGTCATGTGCTCCTTGGCCCATGCGGCGGCGTCCTGTTCGGCGAAGCCGCCGATTTCGCCGATCATCATGACAGCCTTGGTGTCGGGGTCGGCTTCGAATGCCTGCAGGGCTTCCAGCAGCGTCGTGCCGACGATCGGGTCGCCGCCGGCGCCGAGACATGCGGTGAAGCCGATATCGGACAATTCGCCCATGAGCTGGTAGGTGAGGGTGCCGGATTTGGAGACCAGTCCGAGCGGGCCGCGGCCGACGATGCCGTCGGGGATGATGCCCAGATTGACGCCGGGGTTGCCGAGCGTGATGAGACCAGGGCAGTTCGGTCCGATGATGCGCACGCCCCTTCTTGAGCGCCAGTTCGACGAAGTATGCGGAATCGGCCACCGGAATGCCTTCAGTGATGACCACGATGAGTTCGATGCCGGCTTCGACGGCTTCGACCACGGCGGACTTGGCGAACTTCGGCGGCACGAACACCACGCTGGCCTTGGCGCCGGTGGCTTCACGTGCTTCGCCGCAGGTGGCGAACACGGGGATGTCCGCGTCGGCACCGTTCTTGGCACCGGGGAAGGTGACGGATGTGCCGGCCTTGCGCGGGTTCACGCCGCCGACGATATTGGTGCCGGCCTTGAGCATGCGAGCCGTATGGGTCATGCCCTGATGGCCGGTCATGCCCTGGACGATAACGGGAGCGCCGTCTTCGATGAACAGCATCAGCGAACCTCCTTGGACTGGGTCGCCTCACCGGCGAGCTGCGCGGCCTTGGCTGCCGCGCCTTCCATGGTTTCGGACACATGGATATTCGGGTTATTGGCGGAGGCGAGGATATGCAGACCCTCGGCGGCGGCGTTGCCATCGAAGCGCACAACGATCGGCTTGGAACCGCCGAGCTTGGCGACCGCTTCGAGGATGCCGTTGGCGACTTCCACGCAGGAGGTGATGCCGCCATAGACATTGATGAACACGGATTCGACCTGAGGGTCGGACAGTACGATCTCCAGGCTTTCGGCCATGACGGCTGCGGAGGCGCCGCCGCCGATGTCCAGGAAGTTGGCGGGCTTGATGTTGGTGCCCTGTTCCTCGCCAGCGCCGGAGACGGCATCCAGGGAACTCATGACGAGTCCTGCACCGTTGCCGATCACACCGACCTCGCCGTGCAGGTGCACGTAGTGCAGGCCGTGTTCGCGGGCGCGCTGTTCGAAGGGGTCGGGAACGATGGGATCCACGAAACGCGCCCAGCCGTCATGGCGGAAGGAGGCGTTGTCATCCAAGGAGATCTTGGCGTCCAAGGCGCTCAGCTGCTTGGTGGATTCGTCATCCGGGTCGCCGATCTTGGCGAGCGGATTGATTTCCACGAGCGTGGCGTCGTTGTCTTTGAAGCAGCGCCACATCTTGAGCAGAATCTGTGCGGCCTGATCGACGTCCGCGTGGTAGAAGCCGATGCTCTGTGCCATTTCGGTGGCAGCGGCCAAGTCGAAATCGCCGAGCGCATCGATGTGCAGGCGCTTGACGGCCTCCGGATGTTCCTTGGCGATTTCCTCGACTTCGGTGCCGCCGTTGGCGGTGGCCAGCACGTCGAAGTCGCGCGAGGTGCGGTCCACGGAGATGGACACGTAGTATTCGTGCAGGATGTTCTTGGCTTCGGCCACAAGCACGCCGGAAACCTTGTGCCCGTGGATGGTCATCGGCAGGATGGACTCGGATTCAAGAATCGCCTCGTCGCGGTTATGGGCGATCTTGACGCCGCCGGCCTGACCACGATGACCGATCTTGACCTGCGCCTTGATTACGCAGGGATAGCCGATTTTGTCCGCCGCTTCAGCGACTTCATGGGAGTTCTGGGCAAAGATGGCGTCCGGGGTGGGAATGTCCTGTTCCTCGAGCAGCTGACGCGCCTGGTATTCGTAAAGATCCATCGATCCTTCCCTGACTATGTAATTGGTCCGGCATGTAACTGTACACAGTACATGCCGGACCTTGAAACTGACTGTACGTTGGGTGAGACGAAATCTCAGGCCGGCATCGCGATCAGCGAGCTGCTGGGCTTGCCGTCGAGCTTATCCAGACCGTCGAGGCCATCGAGCCGCATCACGAAACTGAAGCCCACCACGGTGCCACCGGCCTTTTCGATAAGGTCGGTGGCGGCTTTGGCGGTGCCGCCCGTGGCGATGAGGTCATCGACGATGAGCACTCGCTTCCCTGCCTGTACGGCGTCGGTTTCGATTTCGACACTGGCCGTGCCGTATTCGAGGTCATAGGATTCACCGATGGTTTCAGGCGGCAACTTGCCGGCCTTACGCACGGCGATGAAACCCTTGCCCAAATGGGCGGCCACGGCCGGCCGAACAGGAACCCGCGCGATTCGAGACCGGCAATGGAGTCGAATTCGCTCGGGGACACCGGCAGGGCCTCTTCAAGTGCTTTGAGCAGAATCTTCAAGCCCTTGGGGTCGGCGAGCACTGGCATGAAATCACGGAAGATGATGCCTTCCTTGGGAAACCCCGGTACGGAACGCACCAAGGACACCAGATATTCGGCGTCCTGTTGCCCTACCTTGCTCAATGCGTCGATGGTGATGTCCGACTGTGCCATAGTGCTCGCCCCTTTTATGCCTTTGCGATGCGATACGCGGATGGTGCTACCGAATCGAACAGCTTACTTCGTCTTGGTTTCGTTGTCGTCACCGGTCTCGTCAGCGGTGTCTTCCTCGGACACGACGGACGCCTCGATCGGAACCTGACCAGCCTCATCGTTAGCCGGAGCCTCGGTGTCTTCGTCGGGCAGCGGGTTGCCGTTCTCGTCGACCTCATCATCGGACACATAGGCCGGGCGGATGTACTCACGGGCGATGGCATTGAAGCCGAAACGCAGCTTGGAGCCTTCGGAGTCGATGACGATCTCCTCATACTGCTCGTCGACTTCGACGACCTTGCCGATCACCTGGCCGATGGTGATGACCTCGGTGCCGGGCTGCAGATTGCGACGGAAGTCCTGCTTCTCCTGCTGTTGCTGCTTGGCCTTCTTGGACTGCCACCACATCATGCCGCCGAACACGACGACGATCACGATGAGCATAATGCACTGTTCCACGAAACAACTCCTTCAAACGAGCGACATTGACGAAACGCTGCCGAGTGTGCAAACAGGAGAAAGTCTAGAAGAGCTTGCTGACATCATCTTTGGGCGTAATCCCCAAATGCTGCCATGCCTTCTCGGTAGCCACACGGCCTTTGGGCGTGCGAATCATAAAACCTTCGCGCACGAGATACGGCTCGCACACGGTTTCCACGGTTTCCGATTCCTCGCCCACCATGGCCGCCAGATTGTTCAGGCCCACGGGTCCACCGTTGAAGTTGCGCACGATGGCATTGAGCACGGCGATGTCCAGCCGGTCGAGGCCTTCGGAGTCGATCTGGTACAGGGCCAGCGCCTCCTTGACGTCGTCCGGCCGCACCACAATCAGGTCGTGGACGATGGCCCAGTCGCGTACACGGCGTAGCAATCGGTTGGCGATACGCGGCGTGCCGCGCGAACGCAACGCAAGCTCATGAGCGGAACCCGTATCAAGGTTTACGCCCAGTACGTTGGCCGAACGTTCGATGAGCTTTTCCAGCTCCTCGTGCGGATAGAAGTCGAGATGTGCGGTGAAGCCGAAGCGTGCGCGCAACGGGCTTGGCAGCATACCTTCGCGCGTGGTAGCACCGATGACGGTGAATCGCGGCAGGGTCAGCGGGATGGAGCTTGCGCCCGGGCCTTTGCCGACCATCACATCGACGCGGAAGTCCTCCATCGCGATATACAGCAGCTCTTCGGCGGCGCGCGGCAGACGATGGATCTCGTCGATGAACAGCACTTCGCCGACGTCGAGGGAGCTCAGAATCGAAGCAAGATCACCGGCATGCTGAACCGCAGGGCCGGAAGTCACGCGAATCGGCACTTCAAGCTCATTGGCAACGATCATGGCCAACGTGGTTTTGCCCAAGCCAGGAGGGCCGGCGAGCAGAATATGGTCCGGTGGCACATCGCGTTTGCGGGCCGCGTCCAGGAACAGTTGCAGCTGGGCCTTGAGCCGTGGCTGTCCGATAAAGCCTCCGAGAACATGGGGGCGCAGCTCCTCGTCGCTGACCGGCTCGTTGCCGATCGGCTGGGAGGAGACCATGCGCAGCGACTCTTCGTTGGCACCGGTGTTGGAGGCTCCGTAATCCGTTGTCTCGCTCATCAGCGGCCCCTATCCATCAGCGCCAAAGCCAGACGTAGCACACGCGGCACATCGTCGGTGGCAAGCGGCGTGGGAATGTCGTTTTCGGCGCAAGCCTCGGCAACGGCCTGCTGGGCGTCCTGCTGACGCCAGCCAAGCGAAATCAGTCCTTCGACAACCTGTTCCGTACCGGTATCCACCGGAGACTTGGATGTTGCCGCCTGAGCGGAAGCACCCTCGATCTGACTCAAATCAATAGAGCCCTTAAGCTCGAGGATGATCTTCTGTGCGCCCTTCTTACCCAGCCCCGGAGCCTTGGCCAGCGCGGTGGCGTCGTTGTCGGCGATGGCGTGGGCCAACTGACTCGGCGTCAGTGTGGAGAGTAACGATTGGGCCACTTTAGGCCCAATGCCGGAGACCTTGATGAGTTGTAGGAAGGTTTTCTTGGCGTCCCGATCCAGGAATCCATGCAGGGTAATGGCATCCTGAGAGAGGTTCATATAGGTGAAGACGCGGGGTGTCTTGCCCGGGCGTGCAGACGGCTCAGGTCGGTGGCGGACATGCGCACTTCGTAGCCCACTCCCCCAACATCAATCAATGCGGTATCGGTTTCGACCGATTCAACCCGCCCGGTCAGCATGCCGATCATACAGGTACTCCTTCAGCGCTCCAGGATTCAAGACTCGAACAACTGTTCGAAAGTATACTACATGCCTCGGTCGTGGTTGATGCGGCGGCGCGTGGAGTTCTGTGCGGCCTCAGCCCACTGGCGTTGCGCGGCGGTCAGATGTTGTTCGCGTTCGCCGCCCTGCAATGCGCCTGCCGGGCGCAGCGCATGGCAAATGGCCAAAGCCAAGGCATCGGCGGCATCGGCGGGAGTCGGCATTTTGGTGAGGTTCAAAATACGTGTCACCATACGCTCCACCTGAATCTTCTGCGCCTGCCCGTTACCGGTGATAGCCAGCTTGGCTCGGTAGGCGTATGCAACGCCACGGGAATATTGCGTTGCGCGGCGGCGAGCATGGCGAGGCCGGCGGCCTGTGCGGTACCGAGTACGGTGTTGCGGTTGGATTGTGCGAACACTCGTTCGATGGATACGGCATCGGGTGCGAAGCGATCCATTTTCTCGGACAGGCCGTTGTAGATGGCCAGTAGACGCAGATCCTGGGTGATATCCGGTGAGGACCGCACCACGTCCACGTGAATAAACGAAAGCCGGCGGTGCTCGCCGGCTTCGATCACGCCGACCCCGCAACGTGTGAGCCCGGGGTCGACGCCAAGGATAATCACGAGGATTACTCCTCGTCGAGCTGGGCCATCACCTCGTCGGAAGCGGTCCAGTTGGAGTAGATGTTCTGCACATCGTCGAGGTCATCGAGGTTGTCGATGAGCTTGGACACCTTGCGGGCATCGTCGAGGCTCAACTCGACCTCGTTCTTCGGCTGCATGACCTGGTCGGCGGAATCGTAGTCGAAGCCGGCGTCCTGCAGAGCCTTGCGCACGGTGAACAGGTCGGACGGACCGGTCACAACGGTGAACACTTCACCGTCATCGGTAACGTCCTCGGCACCGGCTTCGGCGGCGGTTTCGAACAGCTTGTCGAAGTCCACGCCCTCGGACGGCACCACAATCTGGCCCTTGCGCTCGAAGTTGAAGGACACGGAGCCGGAGGTGGCCAGAGAGCCGTTGCCCTTGGTCAGGGTGGAACGGACTTCGGCGGCCGCACGGTTGCGGTTGTCGGTCAGGCATTCGATGATGAGGCCAACGCCGGCAGGAGCGTAGCCTCGTAGACGATGTCTTCGTAGTTGGCGGCACCATCTTCAGCACCGGCACCACGCTTGACGGCGCGAGCGATGTTGTCGGCCGGCATGGAGGCCTTCTTGGCCTTGTAGATGGCATCGTACAGGGACGGGTTGCCGTCCGGGTCGCCGCCGCCGAGGCGGGCGGCGATTTCGATGTTCTTGATGAGCTTGGCGAAGAGCTTGCCGCGCTTGGCGTCGATGGCGGCCTTCTTGTGCTTGGTGGTCGCCCACTTGGAATGACCTGACATAATGCTCCTAGCAATTATTGAAACGGATGATGTCAAACGAAACGATTGTAGGCCGTTAATCAGACATACCCGTAATGTTTCCGATGATTGTCTTATTGCGCGTACCGATAAAACCGGTTGCGCGGGTGCCGCACCCGGTCAGGCAAGCGGCAAATGATACTGCGGGGCCAGCTGTTCGAATGCCTGGGCATAGGCGTCTCGCTGGTCGGACAGCAGAATCGGCATGGTACGCGTCTGGGCGACGATGGGCATGAAGTTCGCATCGCCATTCCAACGCGGCACCACATGCTGGTGCAGGTGCGCGGCGACTCCGGCACCCGCGACCTCGCCCTGATTGATGCCGATGTTGTATCCGTCCGGACGGGAGACGGTCTCCATCACCTTCATGGCGAGGGTGGTGGCCTTCTCGAATTCGAACAGTTCGGCATCGTCGAGTTCGGTGATGAATCCGACGTGACGGTACGGGCAAATCATGAGATGCCCGACATTGTATGGGTAGAGGTTCATGATGGCGAACACGTGCGTGCCACGCCAGGCGATGAGGCCGTCTTCGTCGGATTTTTTGGGTCCGGCGCAGAACGGGCATTCCTTCGTCTTGGGCTTGGTTGGGCGATCCTCGCTGTTGCGCAGCACATAGGTCATGCGCTGCGGAGTCCACAGTCGTTCGACCGTGTCCTCCTGAGGCGGAAAGTCCGCCGGATTATCGACACGCACGTCAGTCATTTTCGCACCCTTCTTGGCTCCCCTCTCTGAGGGGAGCTGTCCGTGAAACGGACTGAAGGGAGTGCGAGCCATGCAGGACTCCCCTCAGTCGCCTACGGCGTCAGCCTCCCCTCAGAGAGGGGAGCCAGTACCATTCACATCACTCAGCCACAGCAGCGTTGAAGTCGTCGGCGGAGTTCACCTGGACGCGCTTCTTGATGACGGTGAGAATCTGCTCGCGAGCAGTGTCCACCGGCACACCGTTGAGCTGGCTGCCGTCGCGGAAGCGGAAGCTGACCGCGTTGTTGTTCATGTCTTCCTCACCGACGATGAGGATGAACGGCACCTTGGACTTGGAGGCGTTGCGAATCTTCTTGCCGAAGCGATCGTCGGACATGTCGATTTCGCAACGAACCGTCTCCTCTTCCAAGCTGCATGACAT
>ENA-OQED01000262-OQED01000262.1-human-gut-metagenome-genome-assembly--contig:-NODE-262-length-22014-cov-1.795632_pt1 | contig 22014 bp, 23 predicted proteins | sample MGYA00242790_ERZ504625 | MGnify/ENA primary metagenome ERZ504625 (study PRJEB26092, sample SAMD00036345) | human gut metagenome | host: Homo sapiens | study: EMG produced TPA metagenomics assembly of...
ATCCGTGCCGCCGGCGGCGTTTCCCGCATGAGCGACCCGGCCATGATCAAGGGCATCCAGGAAGCCGTGTCCATTCCGGTTATGGCCAAGGTGCGTATCGGACACATCGCCGAGGCCCGCATTCTGCAGGCCATCGAAATCGATTACATCGACGAATCCGAGGTGCTTTCCCCGGCCGACGACGTGTACCACATCGACAAGAACCAGTTCGATGTGCCGTTTGTGTGCGGTGCGAAGAACCTGGGCGAGGCGCTGCGCCGCATCGCCGAGGGTGCAGCCATGATTCGCACCAAGGGCGAGCCCGGCACCGGCGACGTGATTCAGGCCGTGCGCCACATGCGCACCATGAACAAGCAGATCCGCGAACTTGTCGGCCTGCGCGACGACGAGGTCTACGAGGCCGCCAAGCAGCTGGCCGTGCCCTACGATCTGGCCAAGTACGTGCACGACAACGGCCGTCTGCCCGTCGTGAACTTCGCCGCCGGTGGTGTGGCCACCCCGGCCGACGCCGCCCTGATGATGGAACTCGGTGCCGAAGGTGTGTTCGTGGGCTCCGGTATCTTCAAGTCCGGCGATCCGGCCAAGCGCGCCGCCGCCATCGTCAAGGCCACCGCCAACTGGCAGGACGCCGATCTGCTCGCCAAGCTGTCCGAAAACCTAGGCGAAGCCATGGTCGGTATCAACGAGGACGAGATTCAGACCATCATGGCCGCTCGCGGAGAGTGACGGGAGTCGAAGCCGGAGAGGACAACATGGTTGTAGCTGTTGAATACATTTCCAAAGAAGAATCCGCAGACGCCGAAACCGCCACGCACGGCGTGACCGGTATTCTGGCCGTGCAGGGCGCGTTCGCCGAACATGCGGCGGTGCTCGACAAACTCGGCGCCCCGTGGAAGCTGTTGCGCGCGGCCGAGGATTTCGATGAATCCATCGACCGGGTCATCCTGCCTGGCGGTGAATCCACCACGCAAGGCAAACTCCTGCGTTCCACCGGCCTGTTCGAGCCGATCGCCGCCCACATCAAGGCCGGCAAACCGGTGCTTGGCACCTGCGCTGGCATGATTCTGCTGGCCAAGAAGCTCGACAATGATGAGAACGTCTACTTCGGCGCGCTCGACGCTGTAGTGCGCCGCAATGCTTACGGTCGTCAGCTCGGCAGCTTCCAAGCCATCGCTGATTTCGGCCAAGCCGACGACCCACAGCGCATCGCGGACTTTCCGCTGGTGTTCATCCGTGGACCCTACGTGGTGTCGGTCGGCCCCGAGGCTACGGTCGAAACCGAAGTCGATGGTCACGTGGTGGGCCTGCGCCAAGGCAACATCCTCGCCACCGCCTTCCATCCCGAACTCACGGACGACGTCCGCATCCACGAGCTCTTCCTGTCGCTGTAGCCGATTCGTCTGCCGTTAGACTGGTATTCGACCGACGAATCAAGGAGACGATCTGCCATGCAGTTCACGCTGAACCGGCGCAGCACGGTGCCGATGTACCGGCAGCTGGCTGCTGAGCTGCGTGAACAGATTGTCTCCGGCGCAATGGCTGAGGGCTATCGTCTGCCGCCTGAACGCGAGTTGGCCTCACGCCTCGAGGTCAATCGCACCACGGTATTACAGGCCTATCAGCAACTCAAAGATGAGGGACTCATCGCCTCCAAAGTAGGCAAAGGCACGTTCGTGCTGCCGTTGCAGCATATTGAGACTGCCCGGATTCCTGTAGTGAGACATGAGCCGATTGACGAGGAGCCGAAACCGAGCGTTGTGCGGCCGCCGTGGTCGGTGTTGTTCTCCGACTATTCCAACCGATTCACCTACCACGACATTGCCTCGGCCGAGCGGGCGCAACGCGGCGATACCATCATCGACTTTGCCACCGGCTCGCCTAATCCGGCGGATATTCCCGACGATTTGTTGCGTTCAGTGAGCATTGAAGCGTTTGAGTCGCGCGAATTCGACGGTCAGCCAGAATCGCCTATCGAAGGATTCGATGAACTCCGCGCATTACTTGCCGAGCATATGAGCACACGCGGCGTGCAGTGCGATGTACGAAACGTGATGGTGCTTTCCGGTTCCGAGCAAGGCATCGATCTTATCGTGCGTGCATTCGTCAATCCTGGCGACTGCGTGCTGGTCGAACAATCCACGTTCTTCCCGGCATTGCAGACCTTCCGCTCGGCGGATGCGCGCATCATCGGCGTTCCAGTGGACGAGCACGGTATGCGTACAGACCTGTTGGACGGCTATTGCGCGCGATTCCGGCCCAAGCTCATCTACACCGTCCCGACGTTCCAAAACCCCACCGGTACCACGCTGCCGCCCGAACGACGCAGCGAACTCATCGACGTGGCGCGGCGCTATCAGTGTCTGATCGTGGAAGACGATGCTTACGGCGATTTGTGGTACGGCGGGGAATCGTCCGACGCACATCGCCCCATACCGCTTAAGGGCATGGAGAATGCGGGATACGTGATGTATTTGTCGACGTTCTCGAAAACCGTCACTTCGGGCCTGCGCACGGGATGGGTTGTGGCCGACCCGCATGTGATTAACCGGCTGGCGGCTCTGCGGCGCATGGTCGACCAGCATACGAGCACGTCATCGCAGCGCATCTGCCTGGAACTGCTTAAAGAAGGCCGCGTCGCCGAACATTTGCGCGGTTTGATTAAGGCTTACCGCATTCGACGAGATGCAGCAATCGCAGCATTGGAGCGGTATGCGCCGGATGAAGTGTATTGGACCGTGCCTGCAGGCGGCTACTATATTTGGGTTTCCTTACCGGACGGCGTGCGCTCTCTGGATGTATTGGAATCCTGCCGTTCCCAAGGCGTCACGTTCATGCCGGGCAGCGTGTTCGACGTTGACGAAATGGATGATTCCCACATCCGTCTCAACTTTGTGCGCCCGGATGCTGCTGACATTGATACCGGCATTCGAATCATTGGCGAGACGATAGCACAGATGTAGCCAAGTGACTGGCTCATTGCGGTTGTCGAGTTTTTTTGATGGCTGCATACCCACATCGATGGGTGCATTCGACGAATGAATAAGCGAGGAAGCCATCATCAGTTCGCTGTGGCATGCGCATAGCGTTGTCGGGCGAACGGGGCAGACCACGTGGTCGTTGCGTGACCTGGCCGATCGAGCCGGCATCGCATTGCCCCTGGCGTAGTGGCGAGGTGGCGCAGTAACGAGTCACGCCATCGCGAGCCGATGATGCGAAATGCGGAACCGGTCGCGGCCATCAACGGCTATCATACATGCGGAAGCAACGATACGTTGGCGTCAGCACATCCATCTGACTCCAGAAAGGGACACGATATGACCACATCCTCCGTTTCGCCGGTGACCACTGAACTGGCGGGCAGCGAAACCGGCATCACGCTTGTCATTCACGCCGGAGCGGGCAGTCGTGGCAAGCACAGCACGCCTGAACGCATCGCCCAGGTCGAACTTGATCTGCAGCGCGCCCTCGATGCCGGATACCAGTTGTTGGAATCCGGAGCACCGGCGCATGAGGCTGTGGTCGCCGCCATCCACGTCATGGAAGACGCTCCCGAATTCAACGCCGGCCGTGGTGCCGCCCTGACCAGCGATGGCATCGCCCAGATGGACGCCTGCCTGATGACCGGCGATGGCGAGGTCGGTGCGGTCACCGGCGTAAGCACCGTGAAGAACCCGATCGATGCGGCGCGTGCCGTCAAAGAGCAGACCAAGCATGTGCTGTTCGCGGACCCGACCGATGCCGAGATCGCCGATTGGGGCGTCGCGACCGAAAGCAACGAGTACTTCATCACCGAACAGCGTCGTCAGTCCTTGGCCGAGGCTCAGTCCGGTGGCGATGAGTGGGAGAAGCATGGCACCATCGGTGCCGTGGCGCGCGATGCCGAGGGCAATATCGCCGCTGGCACGTCCACTGGCGGCATCACCAACCAGATGCACGGTCGTGTGGGTGATTCGCCGCTGCCTGGTTGCGGCACGTTCGCCAACCAGTCCACGGCGGCGGTGTCCTGCACCGGCATCGGCGAGGCGTTCATCAAGGTGGTCGCCGCCCATCAGGTGTCGGATCGTGTGCGTTTCTCCGGCGAGAACGTCGAGGATGCCGCGACGGCCACTTTGGACGAAGTCGCCGCGCATCATGGCGATGGCGGCATGATCGTTCTGCCGGCGGTCGGCCGTGGCGTGGTCGCCTACAACAGCGAGATGATGAACTTCGGATACCGTAGCGCGCAAGGAGGTAAGGTGCAGGGCTGATTGCCCCCTGTATTGCGGCATATATCATAATGGCCGGTGTGCTGCGGATTCCTTACCAAGAATCCGCAGCACACCGGCCATTCATGTATGCGGCAAGTGCCGCCGATCAGTGCGGCAGTGCGCGCTACTTGGTGATCGTGTTGTACGTGGGCATGTTCGTGTAATCGAACTGCACGTTCTTCACGTTCTGTGCAGACACGGCGGCGAAACGTTTGACCGGGAATACTGGGGTAATACGCAACTTCATCGCTCCTCTTCCTCGAATGAAACTATGTTCCATTGGTATGAGCCAGCCACGTACGGTATTCGTGTCTGGCCTGCCACACAATGATGCAGCCGTATATACGGGCACAGCATTGCGCGGCAGTTCATTGTATGGAAGACATGCAAACTCAATGTTTCCTTGTCCAAATAAAAAAACGAGCGCGGCTGATGTGCGGCACCGGTCCAAAAACTCATGTCCGCCAGCGCAACGCGACTACGTACCTTATGCTGGTCTGCGCGTAAAATAGAATGGTTGCGATATTGGGTTATTCACGGAGGAATGGATGCGACGCTGGCTGATCAATGTAGCCAAAAATGAGACGATTCTCATCGTCGCCGCAATACTCGCCCTGATTTCGTGTTTCATTGTGCCGCCGGACGCCGATTACAAAAGCTACATTCACGCCAGCACCATCAGCCAGCTCATCTGCCTGATGATTGTGGTGTGCGGATTCCAGCGTATCGGCGTGTTCCGCATCATCGGTTCGCGATTGCTGGAGAAGGTCAGCACCATGCGCGGACTGGTCATTACGCTTGTCGCTTTGACGTTCTTTTCCGCGATGTTCATCACCAATGACGTTGCGCTGGTCACGTTTGTGCCGTTCGCGGTGGCCGTGCTCATCATGGCTGGGCAAGAGGATAAGACCATCCTCGTGGTCACGCTGATGACCATTGGCGCGAACGTGGGCAGTATGCTCACCCCGATCGGCAACGCGCACAACCTGTATCTCAAAGCCCTGACCGGCATGCCGACCATGGAATTCCTCGGCATCATGGCACCGTATTCCGGCACGGCGGCCGTGTTGCTGGTCATCGTGATTTCCGTGGTGTTTGGCGGCAAACCGGTCGGCGACCTGGGCGACCTCGAAACCGGCGTGCTGGCTCCCGAGCGCAACAAACACCAGCCCGACGAGATTCGTATCACCGGCTACGGCGCCGGTTATGGCGGCTGGCGCACCATCGTCTACTCGCTGCTGTTCATCGTCTGCCTACTGGCCGTCTCCGACGTGATTCCCCTGTGGGTGATGTGCGTGATCGTGGTCGTCGTGTTCCTGTTCACCGATCGGCGCGTATTCAAATACGTGGATTGGGGACTGCCGCTCACCTTCTGCATGTTCTTCATCTTCATCGGCAACATGAAGCGCGTGCCCGAATTCTACGAACTGGCGCGCTCGCTGGTCGGCGGCCATCCGCTGGAGGTGGCGGTCGGCTCCAGCCAGGTCATCAGCAATGTGCCCACCACGATTCTGCTTTCCGGCTTCTGCGACCAATGGCGCGATCTGATCATTGGCACCAATTTGGGCGGCATGGGTACGCTCATCGCCTCGATGGCCTCGCTTATTTCTTACAAGAACGTCGTGCGCCAATACCCGCACAAGAAAGGCCGGTATCTGGCCGTCTACTCCGCCGTCAACGTTCTGTTTTTGGCCGTATTGCTGACCTTGAGCTGGATCATCGAGCCGAGTCTCTGAGCCGCCGTTGTGGGTTGGGCCGGTCTACCGCGCGTATACGGTGGGGGAGCCGGTCAGTCGGCTCATGGCCGACTGCGGGATGTCGTGGATGCGGCCGATGGTGGCATCCAGCGTGGATACGCCGGATACGCCGTCTGTGTTGGCTGTGTTGGCTGCAGAGGTGATGCTGGATACGCCGACTGCGGACGATGATACGGCCGCAACCATCGGCTGACGATAGGCGTTGGAGTTGCGGGCCAGCCGGGCGAGCGCAGGGCGCTGCCTGCGGAACAGATTGATAAACATACCGCATACTCCTTCATCGTTGGCCGGCGGTCTTCTGGCCGCCGTGGTTTCCATCCTGCCCTCCCGTGCTTGTATTCGCTATGGGGGATAGCCCCTATTATTCCCTGAATCTGCACGATTCCCCCTCATCCTTGAGGGTGATTCTAACGGCAAAGGAATCGGCCTAATGGCCGATGTCGATCAGCGCGAAGCCACCAGCGTGACGCTGTACGGCTTGATCTTCATCGCCAGCAATGAAGACGGCGACGGCAATGTGTAAGCCCGACGTTCCGGCACAATCGCCCCCGAAGCCTCGCCGCGGTATCCGATAGTGGTTTTCGCCGTCGGACTGGCGCTTAACGTCGTCACCTCCAAACGCACCGGTCGCGATGGCGAGGCGCCCAGCCCGGCCAGTCCGCGCGCGATTTCCAACGTCACATCCACCGGGGAATCGGAGGTATTGACGATTTTGATGTAACGGCAGGCGTCATCCCCGTCATGCCCGGTGGCACTGACATACAGATGTTTGGCGTGGCGTGACGCGGTCTGCTCGATGGACACGGCATATGTCGTGTCGCCCAGATGCGTGGAAAACAGCCGCTCCACCTCATAATTCACCGTGGGGTTCACATGCGCCGGATTGAGTTCGATAAGATTCTGCGCCCACCCCTTAGCCGGGATATGCGCGAGCAGCGGTGCATAGGAGGTCATGCGCACCACGTCGGAATTGCGCTCGCAACCGGTCAGGAACGCGGCCTCGCCGAGTGCCGACTTCCACGTGTTCGCGCCCTGTTCGGTCTGCGGTTGGCCGGCAAAATAGCCGTTGGCTGAATATTCGCCGAAATAGACGCCGGCGCCGCAACGCGGGTAAGCGTCGAATCGTGACGCTTGGTATGCAAACCATTCGGGGGAGTGGTAAGAATGTTCGTCGACGATAATCGCGTCACCGGTGGCGGAATCATGTGCCCCGGAATCGGTTGCGGCCAACGCTCGCGCATGGTCCCAGCTGCGCTTCATCGCCGGCTGGAAGGGGAACAGTCCGGCGCTCATCACACACAGCATATCCGGGTATCGTTCATGAATGGCCTCGCTGATCATGTCAAACTTGGCCACGTAGTCAGCCCCGAAGTTTTCGTTGCCCACGCCGATCATGTCCAAGCCGAACGGCTCAGGATGGCCCATATCACGCCGGACCGCGGCCCACGAGCTGGACTCCGGATCGCCATTCGCGAATTCGATGAGGTCCAGGTAGTCCTGAATCACATTGTTGCGGAAGGTGGCCGAATTGATATCCATGTGGCGCGGATCTCGGCCGGGCGACTGGCATGCGATGCCGGCGAACAGAGTGGGCAGCGGCTTGGCCTTGAGGTCCTCGCACAGGCAGAAATATTCGTAGAAACCGATCTGATAGCTCTGCGAATAGCTGGAACCATCCGGCATCTTGAACGACCACATCGAATACTGTTGGCGTCGCGCGGCCAGAGAGCCGACGGTATCCTTCCAGCGATACTCATTGCCGGGCGTCACACCTTCGACGATGCAGCCGCCGGGGAATCGCAGAAACGCTGGATGCAACGCCTGAATGGTCTCCACCAAATCGCGGCGCAGCTTGCCGTAACGCCATTTCGGGTCGCCCGCGCCCCAATAGTCCGCATCCATGAACTGCACCAGATCCAGATCGAACGTGGTGCGTTCGCCGGCGTCAATGGTGATACGCAGCTTGCCGTAATCGGTGTTCAGTCCGGTTACGTCGGCGTTGAACCGGTACCAGCCGTCACGGCCGATGACGATGGCACCATCCGACGAATCCGGACTGATCGAAACGCCGGAATCCTGCGCATCGGCCCCATCGTCCTGCCTCAGACCGGTCTCTTCCGTATCGTCAAGCGGATCGGAGTCCACGATATACGACAATCGAGTGATACTGGTGAGCGGCAGGCCGTACCTATCGACCACGCCGACGGACAGCTCGGCCCGCCCATGAACCGGACGTACCGCGAGACTGACGGAATAGGTGTGGTCGGCGACGATGGAGAACGCGGGCTCGCCCCCGTTGTCGCCGCCTCCGTTATAGCCGAGGTTTTCCAGATATGCAGGGCCGGTTTCGGAAGGAACATCGGACGTGATGCGAGCGTATCGGCTATGTGTGTGAATTGGCGGGGCGGGGCAGTCGGTGGTCACCCGCTGGCCGTGAATCCCGCGTATCTCACTGCCAAGGCTGGCGGCGGAACAGTTGATGAAATCCCAGAAACGCAGGGAATCAGCCTGCGTACGCCACCGTTCGGCACCGGCCATACGCCACGTGTGATGGTCGAGATAAACGCCCGTCAAAACTGTAGTTGTTCACCATGTTGGCGTTCAGCCCGCCATCCGCACCATGGTTGATGTCCTCGAAGAACACGCCGTACAGTCGCCCGCTTGTGTGATGGGTGGGGCTTCCCACGCTAATCCGCACCATGGTTTCGATTGTAGAGGGAATGGAGCGGAAAGGTAAACGGAAGAGTTCGCTCACCGTTCATGTTGCGGTCAATCCAAGTCGACTGTTCGCCGGTATACAGCCGGTAACCTCGAAACAGGAATGGAAAATACGGACGACTAGGAGCGCGGCTGTGCAATCCTCGGTGGGAATACGTGAGCGCATCGACCACGTGTATCCGTCGCTGCGTCCGGCGGAGCGCGCCGTGGCCCAGTATATTCGGAATCATATCGAGGAGGCGGCCGACCTGACCGTCGGTCAGATGGCCGACATCGCCCACGTCAGCCAGCCGACGGTGATTCGGTTCGCCCGCAAGCTCGGTTTCGGCGGTTACCGTGAACTGCGGTACGTGTTGCGCCATCCGGCCGCCGAGCACAAAGTGACCTTCAATCCGTTGGCTGGATTCGATCTGAATCCGTGGGATGACGAAGATGAGATTCCCGGCAAAGCGGCCTATGGCGCGAAGGCGCTGATCGATGAGCTGCACAGTGCGTTGGACCCCAAGGCCTATCGCAAGGCGGTCGCCCTACTCGCCGAATCGGAGTTCATCGATATTTTCGGCGTGGAGAACTCGTTGACACCGGCGATGGATCTGTTCACCAAGCTCGGCTACCTGGGACTGACATGCCGTCTCAATACCGACGCTTACCTGCAGCAGATCGGTGCCGGGCACCTGCCCCACGGCGCTGTGGCCGTCGCCTTCTCCCATTCGGGCAGTTCGGCGGATACGGTCAAAGCGTTGCGATTGGCGAAATCGCATGGCGCGAAAACCATCGCCATAACCAATGCCATCGGCGCGCCGCTGACCAGCTGGGCCGACGTGACGTTGCTGACGGGTCGTGATTCGCACACGATCTATGGCAATGCGATTTTCTCGCGCGTGGCCGATACCGCGCTCGTGGACATGCTGTACATGGGCGTGATTCTGTCCGACTACGGCCGGTTCTCCACCGCGCTCGACGAATCCGGTCGCATGATTCGCGACCGCGTATTCGAGAACTGAGCTGCTGTTTTATCGTGCCTTGGGCCGTATTGCTCTGGTCGTTGCTGCTTGGGTTGTTGACGATTTGGTCGTTGTCGCCCTGGTCGCTACCGTCCTGAGGCATGTGCCAGCGAATACGTAGTGGACTTGGCGTGCGTATGACGTTCGATCTTGCCGCTCAACTCCAGCTGGTCCAAGAGCTGCGTCATCTGATCCTTGTTCAGGCCAAGCGCTTTCTGCATGGTTTTACGGCTGAGCTTCACACCGCGGAACGCGAGGAAATTGAGCGTGAACTGTTCCAACGTTTGAGGCGACGGTTCCAGCGTTGCCGTATCAAGCGGGCGGGTACTGGCCTGATCGTCACCGTCCGGGCGTTCGCCGAATCCACTGCCGAGAATCAGCGTCTGCAGTGGCGCGCAGCCAATGATGCGTGCGCCGGCCAAAGCATCTGCGGCGTTATCCGTCATGCGCTGAATCGTGGGGAATGAGTACATTTTGGCATGCTGTGCTTCGTCAGTGGTGCTGGGCGCGGCGGAAGCATCGGCATCGGTCCGATGCGAGGACGCGGCCTCGGCCGATACAGGGATAGGCAGTACCATTGCCACCGAAGTGGGGCCCACGCGCAGTTGCGGACTGACCGCGCTCTGCGCGTAGGCGTCCATAATGCGTTGAATGCCGGTACCGCAGTTCTCGCAGAGGCCCAAATCGGCGAACAATTCAGCCAAACGCGGGGTGCGTGGCTGGCATACGCCGTTGAGTAGATCGTTGATTTCCAAACCATCGGTCAGGCCGCCGAGCGACACGATTTCCAAGCGGGAATCGAAGATATTGATCAGTGTGGGGCCGGAGTACGTGTAATCGCGATGTTCCAGTGCGTTGACCAATGCTTCGCGCAGGGCTATGGCCGGGTATTGGCCGGATTCGTTGATGCCGTTCAGCAGGGCGCTGGCTTGGTCGAGCTGGCGCAGCACCGAGCCGGTGAATGTGTGACGTTCGCGAATGGCGTTTTTGCCATTGCCCTCGAAAATGGTGGCCTTGATAACGAACGGGCATTGGTTGGACAGCAGGGTGGCAAGCGACGATTCGGTGGTGCTGGTGAAGGTGTTGTTGGTGCCGGTGTTGGTGATGCTGCCGGCGGGGACATTACCGGCATCGGCAGAGACGGATGCAGCCATGTTGGTCACAACCGGGCTTTCCCAATCCTTGCCTTCACTGGCAAAACGATCCTGTGCGTATGTGAAAGTGAGCTCACCGCTATCGCCTGCGACGGTCTGGCCCGATGCGGCGTGATCTACGTTGCTCTCCGTTGTCCCCATATCGCCGATGGTACCGGTGCAAGCCGACGTTACGCCGAGGTGTTTTACACCCCTACGGCTAGACTTACACGAGTTTGGCCCCGTAGCTCAGCTGGATAGAGCATGTGACTTCTAATCTCAAGGTCGACGGTTCGAGCCCGTCCGGGGTCACGATGTAATAAGCCCTTGGTCCCTCATCGTTTGTGAGGGGCAGGGGCTTTTGAATATTATGCCGGTCTGGGTCCGTCTGGAGCCTGAACTGTCGACCTTGAGATTAGAAGTCACATGCTCATCACCACCATCCGGGAACACCCTTAAGGGGTGCGTCTCCTGCATAACGGCTATACTCTGACTTGAGATGTGCTGAATAATAACCAGCTATCGCGCGTCCGCCAATGGCGACGAACGAGGGAAGAAGGCCCGTGCCACGAGCAATCATCGAGGTAAGAAACCTACGCAAGGAATACCCCGTCGAGGATGAGACGGTGGTGGCGCTTGACCGTGTCAATCTCAGTCATCCCGCAAGGCCAGATCTGCTGCATTTTCGGCGAATCCGGCTCCGGCAAATCCACGCTGCTCAACCAGTTGGCCGGCATGGAAAAACCGACGCGCGGCGGCGTGAGAATCGGCGGCGTACCCGTCAGCAAACTCGACGAGCGTGAGCTGGCGGCCTTCCGCCAGAAGCATCTTGGCTTCGTATTCCAGTCGTACAACCTGCTGCCCAATCTGACCGCGCTCGAAAACGTGGCAATGCCGCTGATGTTCCGCGGCGTGCCCAAGGAACAGCGCGAACGTGCGGCGCGTGGCGTACTCAAACGAGTCGGGCTCGGCCATCGTCTCAGCCATTACCCGCGCCAGATGTCGGGAGGCCAACAGCAGCGCGTCGGCATCGCCCGGGCGTTTGTGACCAAGCCCGAGGTGGTGTTCGCCGATGAGCCGACCGGCAACCTTGACTCTAAAACCAAAACCGAGGTCATGACGATGATCTGTGCATTCGCCCATGACTTCAACCAGACCATCGTGCTGGTCACACACGATCCGCAGATGGCTTCATACGCCGACCGCATCGTCACCTTGCTCGATGGCCGCATCACCAGCGATCGGCTCAACACCGACCTTTCCCGCCCAACTGTTCCGTCCACGCCGTCCGCCCCAAGAACCCAAGGAGTTGACCGATGAAGCACCTCTCCCACCGCACCATCGCCATCATCGTCGCGTTGCTCTCCACGCTGTCACTGGCACTTGCCGTCATCTCCCTTCCGCACCAGGCGTACGCAGTCGACGGCACAGACGGCACAAGCGGCACGAACAGTACGTCTCAGGGAAGCGACGGCGATTCCGCGCCGATCGCCGGCCCGGTGCCGAACATCATCGTCACCAACTTCACCTATGGCGGCGATTCCGTGGCCGCCGGCGCCGATTTCAACCTCGACTTCACCTTCCAGAACATGGGTCAGGTGGCGGTGACGAACATGGTCATCACCGTGGACGGCGGCGAGAGCTTCGCCATCGCGGGAGGCACGAACACGTTCTACGTCGACGCGCTGTGGGGCGGTTACGCCATGACGCAAAGCGTGCCGATGCAGGCGCTCGCCTCCGCGAAAAGCGGTGCCCAGCCCGTGACCGTGAACTTCCGATACGAGTATGTGGACGCCAGCGCCCGCTCCTCAAGCCAGTCTGACGTCAAGATTTCCGTGCCGATCAGTCAGCCTGACCGGTTCGAAATCAGTGATCCCGTAGTGCCCGACCAGGTGATCGCCGGCCAGGAAAACACGGTCACGATGGAATATGTGAACAAGGGCAAAGGCGATATCGCCAACGTCGAAGCCACGATGGAGGGCGAAGGTTTCGATGCCACGATGAAAACCCAGTACGTGGGCAATGTGGCTTCCGGCGCCACCGGCACGATTGGTTACGCCTTTACGCCGCACGCGTCAGGCGAGCTGAAGACCACGCTCAAAGTCACGTACGAGGATTCCGACGGACAGACCAAGACCAAGGAATTCCCGCTCACCATACCCGTAACCGATATGCAGCCGATGGATGATTCCGGCATGGCCGATCCGAACATGGAACAGAACGCCAATCAGGGATTGCCGGTGCTGGTGTATGTGGTCATCGTCGTGATCGCCGTGGTCATTATCGTGGTGATTGTGCTGCTGGTGCGTCGCCGGCGCAAGCAGAAGGCCAAGAAGAACGATATTGATGAGGACTGGGATGATTGGTCCGAGGCAAGGATGATAAGACCGATACCGGCGTGACGGATGGTGCTGCGGCAGACACCGCTCCTATTGCACCAGCCTCACCAGCCTCACCGGCCGGCCCGTCCCACAAGGCCTGAAAGGCCCGACCATGCGATTCGGCGACATACTGCGGCTTTGCAGACAAAACCTATGGCGGCGTAAATCCCGTACGATTCTGACCGTGCTGGGCGTTATCGTCGGCTGCTGCTCGATTGTGCTCATGGTCTCTTTGGGCCAGGGCATTAACGAGCAGAACGAGAAGATGCTCAAATCGATGGGCGATCTGTCCATCGTCACCGTGTACACCAACGGTTATGCCGGTCCGATGGGCGGTGGCGGTTCGTCCGAGATGGGCGATACCAAGCTCGACGACAAGGCCGTGGAATCCTTCCGCGCGATGAGCGGCGTATCCGGCGTGACGCCGATGATGAACTTCCCTTATAACGTGACGGCCAGAGCCGGCGCGGGCGGCCGTTACCTCTACGATTACGTGCAGATCATGGGCATCGACATGACCCAGTTCGACCAGATGGGCTACAAGCTCGTCGGTGGCGAGAAGCCGGTCAAAAAGGATCAGGTGCTTGCCGGCGAATGGTTCGCCTATGGTTTCATGGACACCCTGAAGAACGGCGAACAACGCACCAGCACACGCGGCGGTCAGTATTCCTCATGCACGTTTGACCAGACCACCGGCCAGTGCGAGGAAGACCAGGACGAGGATCCGTTCTTCGATCCGCTCGCCACGCAAATCAGTCTGACCACCGGCACCAATTATCAGGGCGACCAGTACACCATGAACATGTACGGCGGCGGTGGCGGCACAGGCGGTGCGGGTGGCAACACCGCGGGTCAGTCGGAAAACGTCACCTTTGATGTGCGGGCTTCCGGCATTGTGGCGGGCGACTACAACAAGGGCTATGCCACCTCCGACGGTCTGGTCATGGATTTGCAGGCGTTGAAGGAACTGGCCGCCAAAGTCGATCCAGCCGCCGCCAAAAAAGCCACCGCCTATAATCAGGTGCTGGTCAAGGCCGCCGACCTCAAGTCCGTGCCCGAAGTCGAATCACAGATCAAAGCGTTGGGCTACGAGACCTCCTCCTATGAAGACATGCGTAAGTCGTTGGAAGAACAGTCGCGCGCGATTCAGCTGATTCTGGGCGGTATCGGTGCGGTTTCGCTGTTGGTTGCGGCCATCGGCATCGCCAACACAATGGTTATGTCCGTAACCGAGCGCACGCGCGAGATCGGCATTATGAAGGCGCTTGGCTGCTACGTTCGTGACATTCGCGTCATGTTTCTTGCGGAGGCCGGCGCGATCGGATTCTTCGGCGGATTGGTCGGCTGCGTGCTGAGCGGACTGATATCGCTGGGCATCAACGTTGTCGGCGCGTTGTATGCGGGCGGCATGAGCGGCGGCATGTCTGGCGGTATGGTCAGCGGTGCAGGCGGGGCTCCGGCGACGGTACCGGTGGCGGAACATCTATCTGGACCATACTCTGGCAGGCGATAGTTGGTGGCGAGAATGTGACCCGTTATTCGGTGATTCCGTGGTGGCTGTTCCTGTTCGTCGTACTGTTTTCCACGCTGATCGGCTTGCTGTTCGGCTTCGGCCCGGCCAATAAAGCCGTTAAAATCCCGGCCCTAGACGCCATCAAAAACAACGAGTGATCGCCTCTGTCACCTGCTCCACCGTTAGTCCATAACGTTCGTTCAGTTCGCCCAGCGGCACGCGGTCGGTAAATTCCTTGGCTGCGCCGAAGTTCAGCACATGAGGATTACGGCTGCCGTCCGAGACATGATGATTCGCATAATATGCGGTCACTTTCTCGCCCCAGCCGCCTTCAAGCTGCCCGTCTTCAAGGGTGATGACCTGCTGGTGGCCATCACGCAACGACTCCAGTACGTCTGAATCCAGCGACGTGCACTGGCGCGGGTCGATAACCGTTGCCGTGATGCCATAATCGGCAGACAATGCGGCGGCCGTCTGCTCCGCCAACGGATACGCATTGCCCAGTCCGATAATCGCGACGTGCGAGCCCGTCTGATTGACCCGCCAATCCAGCATGTGACGCACACCGGCATGCTGAGCCGTTACGCTAACGGTCCCGCGGACTGTTGCGGCAGATATGCCCCCGCTGGCGGAGCTGACGGAGACTGGCAGCGAAGTTGACTGGGGGCGGTCAGCGATCTGCCCACCCGTCACCGGCAGCAGCGTCGCATCCCGTTCCGCCGTCAGAATCGCCTCGCCCGGCACTCGAATCACCACCGGACCAGCAGGGGCGTCCGCCGAACCGGCCGGCGCGGTAGCCCATGCCAGATCAGCTAGATAGTCGCGAGCCGAAGTCGGCACCAGCATCGTAGCCCCTGGAATATTGGAGAACATCGTCACGTCATATGCGCCGGAATGCGTATTGTCCGAACCGGACAAGCCGCCCAGAAAATCAAGTACCGTGACTCGCGAACGGTTCAGGCTCATCTCCTGGAAGAACTGGTCGTAGGCGCGCTGGAAGAAGGACGCCGTGGTGGCCACCACCGGCGTGCCACCCGCCCGTGCGATGCCGGCAGCGTACGCCACGGCATGCGATTCGGTGATGCCCGTGTCTACATAATGTGCGCCCGCGCGCTCTCGGAACTCATGGGTGATGCCGTTCGAGCCCGGCGTGGCGGGGGAGATGACCACGAGTCCTGGCTCGGCGGCGAAACGCGGTTCGAGCGCGGCCATCGCCATTTTGCCGTAATGCTTGCGCGGATCGTCCGGCTTGCCGATTGCGGCATCCGGATTCTGCCAATGCGAGGCCTCGCACTGGCCTTCATGTGGTTCATGGTCGGACAGGTTGCAGTGATCCGAATGCCACGGTTCGCTGTGCAGCACGTTGCTCGTGGGGCGCACGCCGGTGTCGGAGACTGCCGGATCCAGCTCATGGACGTTACCGGCCGAGGCGAGGATGCGCCGGCCACGTGACCGGCGCCGTCATATCCCGCGCCCTTCAGCGTATGAATATGGACCACCACCGGATGATCGATATCGCGCACTTCCTCGAAAGCTGCGACCAGCGCGGAAACATCGTTGCCGGCCTCCACATACCGATAATCCAAGCCAAACGCGTTGAACAGATTCGGCTGGGCGGTGCCACCGGACGCGCGCAGGCGGGCGAGCGGACCGTACATGCCACCGAAATCGCCGGCAATCGACATCTCATTGTCGTTGAACACAATGATGAGATTGCCGCCCTGCTCAGCCGCGTTGTTCAGTCCTTCAAACGCCACGCCCGAACTCAGCGAACCATCGCCGATCACGGCGATCACATTGCCGATGCCGCTGTTCGGGCCTTCCATATCGCGGGTTTTCGCCAAACCGCAAGCCAATGAAATCGAGGTACCGGTGTGACCGAGCACGAACTGGTCGTGTTTGCTTTCGTCCGGATTGGTGAAGCCGGTCACCTCGCTGAAACGGTCCGGGTCCAGATAGGCGGCGGCGCGGCCCGTGAGCATTTTATGCACGTAGCTTTGGTGGGATACATCGAACACGATGCGGTCACGCGGCGAATCGAATACGCGGTGCAGGGCCACCGTGGCCTCCACCATGCCCAGATTGGAGCCGATATGACCGCCGTGTTGGTGGCCATATGCCAGCAGCGTGGTGCGAATCTCACGGCAGAGTTCGGCGAGCTCGTTGGGGGCAAGGGCCTTGACATCGGCCGGGCTGGCAATGTGGCTCAGCAGATGGGAGTCGTCGCCATGGGAAGGGGTAATGCTCGGGGGTATGTCGTGAAGGCGTGCGGTCCTCTCGGCAGCGCCGGAGACGGCGAAGGAATCGCTTGAATCAAATCCGTTTCCTGACGCGCTGCGCATACCCTCGAATCTCCCTTCGCTAGTCTTTCCGAAGTTGAATGCTAACGCCCGGCATTGTCCGAGGTCCACATGACGAAGCAATGCCCCCCAACATCTCCGTAAATGGGTGATTCGTTCGCTGCGCGATGTGGGACAATGAATGCGGTAATTCCTTTTGATACCAAGGAGCGCGCAATGAAGGCCGTATACGCATCCACCGTCAACCATGCCGATCCGCTTGCCGCGTTGGCAGTGGGCGAGCAGCCCGAACCCCAGGCCCGCCCGTTCTGGTCGACCGTTTCGGTGCGCGCGGTGACCGTAAACCATCACGACGTCTGGTCGCTACAGGGTGTGGGTCTCGCCGCCGAACAGACGCCGATGATCCTGGGCACCGATGCCGTGGGCGTTCTGGACGAGGACATCCCCGGCAAGCATGGGCTCAAGGCCGGCAGCGAAGTGGTGCTGTACACGTTCGTCGGCACCGATGGCGCGGGCGTGGCCCCGGGCGAGCGCCGCACGATCCTCTCCGAGAAATACCCCGGCACGATGGCCGAGAAGACTTCCGTGCCGTCCGCCAACGTGTTCGCCAAGCCCGCAAGCCTCACCACGGCTGAGGCGGCCGCACTCGGCACCAGCTGGCTGACCGCCTACTCGCTGTTGTTCGATGCCGCCGGCATCAAGCCGGGCGACTCCGTGCTCATTCAGGGCGCTGGCGGCGGCGTGTCCACTGCGGCCATCCAGCTCGCCCATGCCGCCGGTCTGGAGGTGTTCGTCACCTCGCGCGACGCGGACAAGCGCTCCAAGGCGCTGAAACTTGGCGCGAACGCCGCGCTGGAGATCGGTGCCCGCCTGCCGCGCAAGGTCGATGCGGTGATCGAATCCGTGGGCGCGGCTACTTGGAGCCATTCGATGAAATCCGTGCGCCCCGGCGGCACCATCGCCATCTGCGGCGCCACCACCGGCGACCAGCCTGGTGCGGAGCTCACGCGACTGTTCTTCCAGGACATCCGTGTGCAGGGCTGCACCATGGGTTCGCGCGAGGATTTCGCACGATTGCTGCGCTTCGTGGAGCACGCCAATCTGCATCCGGCGATCGACTCCGTGGTCAGCGGGCTGGACGCCGCGCCCGAGGCCTTCGCCAAGATGATTGCCGGTGACGTGTTCGGCAAGATCGTTATTGAGCTGTAAGCCTCACAGAATTATGTATTGAGAACGATTCGCTGCGTGGCTTAACTCCGCTATCAGGAGTACAGTGGGCCTTATTCTCAATAACTAGGGAGTAAATGATAATGGCAAATGAATCCAAGCCCGAAGTCGCGGTGGTCATGGGATCCTCCAGCGACTGGGAGACCATGAAGCGTGCCTGCGATATTCTCGACCAGTTCGGTGTCGTCTACCACAAGCAGGTCATTTCCGCGCACCGCACGCCCGAGCTCATGGCCGAGTTCGCGCACAATGCCCGCGCCAATGGCCTGAAGGCCATTATCGCCGGTGCCGGCGGTGCCGCCCACCTGCCGGGCATGATCGCCGCGCAGACCACGCTGCCCGTAATCGGCGTGCCCGTGCGCTCCCACGCCCTGTCCGGCTGGGATTCGCTGCTGTCCATCGTGCAGATGCCTGGCGGCATCCCGGTGGCCACCACCGCCGTCGGCAACTCCGGTGCCACCAAACGCCGGCCTGCTCGCCGTGCAGATGCTCTCCGCCTTCGAGCCGGAACTGGCCGACAAGCTTGAGGATTACCGTAACGAACTGAAGGAAAAGGTGGCCGAATCCAATGCCCAGCTTGTCTGAAGAAACGGGCGGCCGCGTCTCCATGCTGATGCCGGGCTCGACCATCGGCATCATCGGCGGCGGCCAGCTCGGCCGCATGATGGCTCTGTCCGCCCGCTACATGGGCTTCCGCGTCGGCGTGCTTGACCCAACGCCGAACTGCCCGACCGGTCAGGTGGCCGACTTCCAGATCACCGCCGAGTACGATGACAAAACCGCCATCCATGATCTGGCCGTGCAGTCCGACGTGCTCACCTACGAGTTCGAGAACGTGGACGCCGGCGCCATCGACGAGGTGCGCGGCATCACCGCCACCCCGCAGGGCACCGACTTGCTGCGCGTGACCCAGCACCGCGTGCGCGAGAAGCAGTTCATCAACGACCACGGCACCGCCACCGCACCGTGGCGCGCTGTCAACAACTTCGATGAGCTTGACGCCGCATTGGGTGATATTCATTATCCGGCCGTGCTGAAGACCGTGTCCGGCGGCTACGACGGCCACGGTCAGCTCGTGCTGCGTTCCGACGCCGACTTGGAGAAGATCCGCTCCCGCTCCGACCGTGGTGGTGGCTTCCCGCCGAGCATCCTGGAAGGCTTCGTCGACTTCGCATTCGAGGCTTCGATTCTGGTCTCCGGCAACGGCAAGGACTTCGTCACCTTCCCGATTGTGCGTAACGAGCACCGCAACAACATCCTGCATATGACCATCGCCCCCGCCGAGGTGTCCGAACATGTGGCTCGCGAAGCGCATGAACTGGCGATTCGCCTGGCCAAGGGCTTCGAACTGGCTGGCACGCTGGCCATCGAACTGTTCATCACCAAGGACGATCAGGTCATCGTCAACGAGCTCGCCCCGCGCCCGCACAACTCCGGCCACTACACCATCGAGGCCTGCTCGATGGACCAGTTCGACGCCCACATCCGCGGCATCGCCGGCTGGCCTCTGCCCAAGCCCAAGCTGCTCTCGCCGGCCGTGATGGTCAACGTACTTGGCCAGCATGTGGAACCGACGCGCGCGCTGATCGCCACCCACCCGGAGTGGAATGTGCACGACTACGGCAAGGCCGAAGTGCGCCACGACCGCAAGATGGGCCACATCACCGTGCTCACCGACGACCCGGCCAAGACGGTCGCTGACCTTGAGGCCACCGGCTGCTGGGACGACCTGAAAAAGAAGGCGTGACCTTACCGATGGTTGAACATATCGAACGCCAGACCAAGCAGAAGGACGCGATTCGCGCCGCCTTGGCCGACTGCGAGGAGTTCATCTCCGCTCAGGACCTGCACCGCAGGCTGGAGGACGAAGGCTCGAAAATCGGCTTGGCCACCGTATACCGCCAGCTCAACGCCTTGGCCGATGCCGGTGCCGCCGACACGATCCGCCTGGACGGCCAGCAGCTGTTCCGCCTATGCGGCGACGACGGACATCACCACCACTTGGTGTGCAGGCGGTGCGGCAAAACCGTGGAAATCGACCCGCCCAGCGAGGCTTGGCTGCGCAAAGTGGCCGACGGTCACGGCTTCACCGTTGAATCCCACACCTTGGAGGTCTTCGGACTGTGCTCTGATTGCCAAAAGGAGCAGAAAGCGCAGAAGGCTCAGAAAGCAGTGAGCGAATAACAAATGGGATCGGCTTCAAAGCCGATCCCATTTGTTATTCCGCTGCTATTCCACTGACTTCAGCGCGCCGAGCATGCTGTTTCTTTGAGGTCGTGTTCTGCACGATGCCTTTCACGCCGTCCAGCTTCATGAGCTTGGCGCTGCGCGACTCCACATTGGAGGTCTCGTGGTTCTTGAGCCGCACCATATAGGCGTTCGACTGGTGCTGCTCGCCGAACACGTGCTTATAGCCACCCGAAGTCATGAACATGAAATGCCCGAAGTAGGGAAGCCGGCTTGTCACGCAGCTTGCGTTTGGCCGCTACCCAGGCCGGTACCACGGTGCTCGCCCAGGCCAGCAGGAACGCCGCCAGGGTGATGGCAGGGTGGAACGCCAGCATGACACGCCGATGTAAATGCAAATGATAATAATTCTCAATACATGTTATTCTGTCGTGTTGGTGGCTGGGCGATGATGCAGCAACAGCAGCATCGCCCAGCCGTTCGGCTAATTAGAGAGGAAAACCCAATCATGTCCATCATGTCCAACGCCAAGCGCGCGCTCGCCATCGCGGCCGCCGCGGCGACCCTGCTCTCGATGGCCGCCTGCGGTTCCAGCAACGCCGCCAGCGGCAAGTCCGATTCCAGCGGCGCCGCGTCTTCCGGCAAGATCGAGGTCGTCGCCTCCATCAACCAGTGGGGTTCCGTGGCCGAAGACCTCGGCGGCAGCAACGTCGAAGTCACCAACATCATGACCAAGACCAACGTCGAGGCGCACGATTACGAGCCCACCAGCCAGGATGTCGCCAAGTTCGGCACCGCCAAGGTAGCCGTAGTCAACGGCGCCGATTACGACCCGTGGGCCACCAAGGCCGCCCAGCCGACCAAGGCCACGCTGGTCACCGCCGCCGAAACCGCCGGCATCAAGGAAGGCGACAACCCGCACGTCTGGTTCTCCGCCAAGGTGCGTTCCAACACCGCCGACGCCATCACCGCCGCCTACCAGAAGGCCGACCCGAGCCACAAGGACGACTACGCCAAGCTCAACAAAGAATGGCACGCCAAGGAAGACCAGCTTGAGTCCAAGATCAAGGAGACTTCCGCCAAGACCGAGGGCCTGCCGTACGCCGCCACCGAATCCGTGGCTGGTACCTGGCCGACGACCTCAAGATGACCGACGCCACTCCGAAGGGCTACGCCCAGGCCTCCGCCAACGAGAGCGAGCCGACCCCGGCCGACATCAAGGACTTCCAGGACACCCTGAAGGCCGGCTTCATCAAGATGTTCGTCTTCAACAGCCAGGAAGCAAACTCCACTATTGACCAGATCACCGGTGCCGCCAAGGACGCCAACGTGCCGATCGTGGAGCTCGCCGAGCAGATGCCGAAGCAGTACACCAACCTGCTCGACTGGATGAGCGCACTGGTCGACCAGTTCGCCGCCGCCGTGAAGTAATGCGGCAGTAGCCGTCAATCCGCAACAGCGATAAGGGGAATATCAAGTCAGATAAGCGAGGCGTTGTCTAGGGGAGAACAGAACACATTCGCTATCAGGGATAGGCTCCTTATATA
>ENA-OQED01000267-OQED01000267.1-human-gut-metagenome-genome-assembly--contig:-NODE-267-length-21882-cov-5.332108_pt1 | contig 21882 bp, 16 predicted proteins | sample MGYA00242790_ERZ504625 | MGnify/ENA primary metagenome ERZ504625 (study PRJEB26092, sample SAMD00036345) | human gut metagenome | host: Homo sapiens | study: EMG produced TPA metagenomics assembly of...
CGCCACCACGGCCACCACGATCGCCAAAGCCGCCGCGGCCGCCACGGTCGCCGCCACGGCCACCACGGTCGTCACGGCCGCCGCGAGGACCGCGATCCTCGTCCAGGCCCATGGCGACGAGCGGAGCGATAACCTTATCGAGAGCGGCCATCAGCTCGGTAGCCTCCTCGTAAGAAAGCTCGGGCAGGAGCTTCTCCTTCTTGTTGGCAAGCTCGACCAGGCCCTCAGCGGCATCCTCGGCAGCGAAGACAACGATCTTGCGCATATCGCCCTCGGCGTCGTCGATGCGGCCGACCAGATCGGCAGCCTCGGCCTCGGCCATCAGGCCATCGAGCTCACGAAGGCGCATGCCCAGCAGGTCGGACATTTCCTTCTGCTCCATCTTGGGCTTGAGGTCAAGAAGCTTGATGGCGCGCTCGATGTTCGCCATGCGCTCGGCCTTGGCCTCCTCCTCCTTGGAAATAGCAAAGCGACGGCTACGCAGCAGGCGGGCGGCCTTCTGCATCTTGTCCATCAGCTCTTCGTCATCGTAATCAACGGCGGCCTCGACAACCTCGGCCTCCTCCTCGGCGGAAACCTCGTCAGCAGCCTCAACCTCGGCAGCTTCGGTCTCCACGGTCTCGACTGCCTCGACCTCGGCAGCCATGGTCTCGTTCTCGGTCTCGTTCATGATCTCTTCGTTCTCGGACATGAGACTCCTTCTTGGCCCTCTCGGGCATCATCGCCCCATTCGCGGGGCCCGTCGCGCACTCTTTGCGCTTTAAACAATCATGCCTCTCGGCAAAACGTCCATTAGTTTATGGTGTCGCCATCCAATCTAGCTGCAGAATCTATGTGCACACATTAATGCGACATGTGTGACTCGCGACGAGCGTACACCAGCGACGCCACGAACCCGACCGCGGCAATTACAGCCGCCACACGCACGGCAGCTGCAAATCCAATCGCCTGGGCAACGTCCGTCGCAACGCCAGCGGCGCCGGCAGTCGCCGCAGAACTCGAGAGCAGGCCGATAAACAGCGACGGGCCAAACGATGCGGCAATCATATTCCACGTATTGAGCAATGCCGTTCCGTGAGGATGCTCGGCGGCAGGCAGCGTCTCCAAGCCGGCCGTCTGCGAGGGGCTCAGCACCAAACCGACTCCGGCATACACCACAACGGTCAGTGCCACGACGACGCCGATGTTCATACTCGCCGCCGTCATCGAGATTGCAGTCTGCCCCACGGCAATCAGGGCAAAGCCGACCGGCAGCAGCGGCCATGCGCCACGGGCGTCCATCACGCGTCCGCCCACAATCGAGGTCACGGCGTTGCAGGCAATCGCCGGCAAAATGAGCAAGCCCGCAGCAAGTGCGGTCATGCCGTATGCGCCCTCAAAATAGAGCGGCAACAAAACGCTCATCGAGAACGTCGTCATCATCGACACCACCACAAGCAGACACGCAGGCCAATAACGAACGCTCGCCATGGGACGCACGTTAAGCACCGGATGCTCGAGCTTGAGCTGGCGGGCCGCAAACAGGCCGAGCAGCACAATGGCGGCGAAAAGCGTCACGATACCGGCAATCAGATTGGTCGAGAACTCGCCTACGGAATACACAAATGCCGTAATGCCGGCGGCGAGCAAAACAACCGACAGAATATCAAGCGTGGTGTTCGAGCGCTCTCCAACATTCTGAACAAGCTTTACGCCCGCCGCAGCGACCGCAATGCCGCCCACCAGCGGTACTACGAACACCGCCCTCCAGCCAAACAACGTGCACATAAGACCGCTGATCACGGGTCCAAACGCCGGCCCTAGCGTAATGCAGGCACCGCCCAGGCTCAGATACAGACCAAGCTTCTCGCGCGGGGCGCAAGACAGCACCACGTTCATCATGAGCGGGAACAAGATGCCCGATCCCGCAGCCTGCAAAATACGGCTTGGCAGCAAAACGCTAAACGACGGAGCGAACAGGCACAGGACTTCGCCGGCGACCATGCATCCGCATGCGAAAAACAGCAGCTTGCGCGTCGAGAAACGGCCGGACAGGAAGGCCATGATGGCCGTAAAGATCGACGTCACGATCATGTAGCCCGAAACGAGCCACTGCGCCGTGGTGGCACTCACCGAAAAGGCCGCCATAATGTCGTGCAACGCCACATTAATGATGTTCTCGTTAAACGCGGCAACAAAGGCTGCGATATACATTACGACGAGAGACGCCGCAGTGGCCGATGGCGTTTCTTGAACTTGTTGCTGAGATTTGCTCCCCATGCATTTCCTTCCTCTTGGAACGACAGTCGCATCGCCCCAGAGGAACAGTCCAGGGCGAAAATGAGCCCTAGACTTACGCCAGACGCCGTACACGACGAGTCTGGCAACATGGTCCAACGTCGAAAAATTGTAACGCGAACGCGCAGCTTTCCTTCCGCGCTATTATTAAAAGTCCACGAAAGCATGAGACATGAGGAGCCCGCCATGATTAAGCCCATCATGAAATCCGAGTTCTTTTTGCGCCTGCCTTCCGAAGACGCGGGACCCGACGATGCCGCGACCGGGCAGGATCTCCTGGATACGCTCCACGAGCATGAGCACGAGTGCGTGGGCCTCGCCGCCAACATGATCGGCGTGCGCAAACGCATCATCTGCATAAAGGACGGCAACAGGACGCTCCTGATGTACAACCCTCAAATTCTTGAGCAGGTCAATGCCTATCAGACGAGCGAAGGATGCCTCTCGCTGATCGGCGAGCGTCCCTGCACCCGCTATCGCCGCATTAAGGTGGAGTATTTGGACGAGAACTTCGTCCACCGCATCAAAAACTTCTCGGGCTACACCGCCGAGATCATCCAGCACGAAATCGACCACTGCAACGGGATCGTTATTTAGTTCCGCCGATTCAAGAAAGCTCCCTGCAGCAAAGCAACTGCAGGGAGCTTTTCATAGTGCGGAACTTCTATCCCACTAGCTCTGGCGGTAATGGTCAAAGAAGTCGGCGAGGTCTTCGAGCGACTCTTTGAGCACTTCCATGCGCGGCAGGTACACGATGCGGAAGTGATCGGGCTCGGCCCAGTTAAAGCCGCCGCCGCGCGTGATCAGAATCTTCTTCTCGTGCAGCAGGTCGAGGGCAAACTGCTCGTCATCGGTGATGTTGAACTTCTTAACATCCATCTTGGGGAAGATGTAGAACGCCGCACGCGGCTTAACCACCGAGATGCCGTCAATCTTGCTGAGTGCCTCATACACAAAGTTGCGCTGCTCGTAGACACGGCCGCCGGGACGGATGTAGTCGTTAACGGACTGATGGCCACCGAGTGCCGTCTGAACGATCGACTGAGCCGGCACGTTGGAGCACAGGCGCATGTTGGAGAGCATGTTGATGCCCATGATGAAGTCGCTCATGCAGCGCTGGTTGCCCGAAAGCACCATCCAGCCTATACGATAGCCCGCAATCATGTGCGACTTGGAAAGGCCACTAAAGGTAACGCAGGGCAGGTCGGGGGCGAGCGAGGCAATCGAGACGTGCTCGTAGCCGTCCATGCACAGGCGGTCGTAGATCTCATCGGCAAAAATCATCAGCTGATGCCTGCGTGCAACCTCGACGATGCCCTCGAGCACCTCGCGCGGATAGACGGAACCCGTGGGGTTGTTGGGGTTGATGATGACGAGGGCTTTGGTCGCGCTCGTGATCTTGGACTCCATATCCTCCAGGTCGGGATACCAATCCGCCTGCTCATCGCACAGATAGTGCACGGGATGACCACCGGCAAGTGTTGCGCACGCCGTCCAGAGCGGATAGTCGGGGCTGGGGATCAGAATCTCGTCGCCATTGTCGAGCAGCGCGTTCATCGAAAGCTGAATGAGCTCGGACACGCCGTTGCCTGTGTAGATATGCTCCATCTGAACGTTGGGCAGACCCTTGATCTGCGAATACTGCATAATCGCCTTGCGCGCGGAGAACAGGCCGCGCGAGTTGGAATAGCCTTCGCAGTCGGGCAGCTGCTGGCGCATGTCCTTGATAACCTCGTCGGGCGTGCGGAAACCGAAGGGCGCCGGGTTGCCGATATTGAGCTTGAGGATGCGCTCGCCTTCGTCCTCCATACGGGCAGCCTCGTCGACGACGGGGCCGCGCACGTCATACAGAACGTTCTCGAGTTTGGTGGATTTGGAAAAAGTACGCATGGTGGTGCTCCTTGGAATTTGAGCTGAGGGATGGGGTTCGGGCTTGGAAACGTTGCGGGACGATGATGCCTCGCCCTGATCGGCGTCACCGGCGAGCAGCCAGGTAACATCGACCTCCAAGATGCGGGCGAGCAGCTCTGCCACGTCGCGCCGCGGAATCGTCTTGCCGCTCACATATTGGCTCATCTGACTCTTGCCGAGTTTTTTGCCGAGCATCTCCGATGCGCGGATTACGTCCGACTGGCGAACGTCGCGATCGGACATAGCCTGTCGCAGGCGATTACTAAACGTCTCTTGGGCCACAGGAACCTCCTTGCTGGCAAAGTTCAATTTATAGAACACGAATTGAACCAAGGTTCAATTTAGCAAGCAGTATAGCGCCGTACCTCATTCGAAAGTTCAATTTCATAAGAAAACGTACCGAACTTCGAGATTTGCCCAAAGCGGACAATGACGTGCACGCGTTTAGAGGTATTCAAGGAATCGAGCGGCGGCAAGCGAAACGTCGGCCGTGCGATATATCGCATTGATCTGCCGATGGGGATGCCCCTCGAGCGGACGCACGGCAACATCGAACTGACAGCGGCGCAAGATGAGCGCAGGAAGAACGCTCACGCCCAGGCCATCCTCCACCATAGCCATAATCGCATAGTCATCCCAGGTCGACAGCTTGGAGCGCACCGTCAGCCCCGCCCGACGAAACAGCGGCGTAATCTCATCATCGGTGCCGCGTTCCAGCAGAATAAACTGCTCGTTGGCCAAATCGGCAAGAGAGACGACCTCTTCAGTGGCAAGCAAAGAGTCTGCCGGCACTACCGCCATCAACTCGTCGCGCACCAAAGACCGCGACGTCATGCCATTTTCTCGGGGCTCATGCGGGATAAAGCCCAGATCGCAGCGGCCCTCTGCCACCCATTGTTCAATCTCTGAATAGTCGCCCATCAGCAGCTCGTAATCAATGTCTGGATAATCGGCACGAAAACGAGCAATCACCGGCGGCAGCACGTGGGTCGCCACGCTCGAAAACGTACCGATGCAGATTTTGCCGCGCATGAGCCCACGCATCTCATCCACGCGTCGCTGCAAGCGAACGAATTCCTCGCAGAGCGCCTCGACAGCCGGCATGACCTGTCGCCCGTCAGCAGAAAGAGCCACGCCCTCGCGACTGCGGTCGAGCACCTTAAAGCCCCAATCGGCCTCAAGATCGGCCACCATACGGCTCACGCCCGATTGCGAATAGCTCAGGCGCTCGGCGGCGCGCGTAAAGCTTCCGGCGCGCACTGTCTCGAGCAGCACCTGCATCTTTTGAATATTCGTTTCCACGGCAGTCCTCCATCCTTGCATGAGCTTTTGTCATGTCAGCCATGCATTATATTCGCTTTTCTTCTAAAGCCAGTTCACCCATAGTGAAGTTGCTCGGATATAGAGGGGATGTCAGCGCATGAACAACGGTCTGTTTACGTACTTAGCAGCATTGCTATTGTTTGGCTCCAACGGCATCATCGCCGCTGCCATCGCACTGCCGAGCTCCGATATCGTGCTACTACGCACGTTTTTGGGCGCACTCTCGCTTGTCACCATCCTCGCCATCACCCAACGCCATAAGTTGCAGGCGCCATCTCGCCCCCGCGAAGCCGCAGCCCTCCTCCTCTCGGGAGCCGCGCTGGGCGCCAGCTGGATTTTTCTGTTCCGCGCCTACCAGACGATCGGCGTCGGCGTATCCTCGCTGCTGTACTACTGCGGCCCCATCATTGTCATGGCGCTCTCCCCGCTCATCTTTGGCGAAAAGCTGACCGGAGGCAAAATCGCCAGCTTTATCGCCGTTGCTTGCGGTGCTTTTCTCATTGCAGCGCAAGGTCTAGGCGGCAATATGCCCATTGCGGGTATCGCCTGCGGCATCGCCTCGGCATTTTGCTATGCGCTGATGGTCATCGCTAGCAAGGGTGCGCCACACATCGAAGGCCTCGAGAACTCCACGCTCCAGGTGAGCGCCGCCTTTGTGACCGCACTGGTCCTCACGCTCATCACGCAGGGCGCTCCCTCGTTCCTGTCCGCCGGCGTCGCCGCCAGTATTGATTGGCACGCCGTCGCTATGCTCGGCGTCGTCAACACCGGCATTGGTTGCCTGCTCTACTTTAGCGCCGTCGCCAAGCTGCCCGTCCAGACCGTCGCCGTCGTCGGCTACCTCGAGCCGCTTTCGGCGGTCGTGTTCTCGGCCGCCCTTTTGGGTGAAGCCATAACACCGGTCCGCCTGATGGGCGCCGCGCTTATCATCGGCGGCGCGATTTTTTGCGAACTCGCCGGCAAACGCGCAAACGCCAAGGCTGGCATCGCCCAGACAGCACGTGCTTAAAAGCCCCTGCTTTGAAATGCTACCTGCGTAGATAAATAATCCCCAGCTGAGGATTATTGTCTAAAATAACCCGATGTGCCAAACTGCTCTTGTATGTATAAAGACGGCATAAAGTTTTTTGTCCTAGACAGATAACCGGATGTCTAAGGGAGTCCTCGTGGCACACAACAAACTGGAGGCAAACCTCCAAGACCAGCGCGGGCAAGGCGGGCACGGAGCCATCCCCCTCTCCGCTGGCATGCTGCTCGTAACGCTCGGCGTCGTCTATGGCGACATCGGCACGAGCCCCATGTACACCATGAAATCAATCGTCGCCAACAACGGCGGCATCGGTACCGTCAGCGAGGACATGATCCTGGGCGCGCTTTCGCTCGTCATCTGGACCATGACGCTCGTGACCACGGTCAAGTACGTGGTAATCGCCATGAAGGCCGACAACCACAACGAAGGCGGCATCTTCGCCCTGTTCAGCCTCGTACGCAAGGTGGCACCATGGCTGATTCTGCCCGCCATGATCGGCGGCGCGGCGCTGCTCGCCGACGGCATCCTCACCCCCGCCGTCACGGTCACCACAGCCATCGAGGGTCTGCGCACCATCGAATGGGGCCATGCGCTGCTGGGCGACGGCCAGACCAACGTCATCATCATCACCATCATCATTATCTGCGGCCTATTTGCCATGCAGCGCGCCGGCACCTCGTCAATCGGCAAGCTGTTCGGCCCGCTCATGACGCTGTGGTTCCTGTTCCTGGCAGGCGCCGGTCTGTTCAACATGCTCGGCAACCTGTCCATCTTGCGCGCGCTCAACCCCATCCGCGGCATTATGTTCCTGTTCTCGCCCATCAACCATTCGGGCATTATGGTGCTCGGCTTTGTCTTCCTGTCGACAACCGGTGCCGAGGCACTCTACTCGGACATGGGCCACGTGGGCAAGGCAAACATCTATGCATCCTGGCCATTTGTTAAGGCGGCCCTTATCCTCAACTATCTGGGTCAGGGAGCTTGGCTGCTCGCCAATAACTCCAACCCCCAGATGCTCGCGATGGATATCGTCAACCCGTTCTATATGATGCTCCCCGAGCCCCTACGCCCCTTTGCCATCGTGCTTTCGGCCGTGGCGGCCATCATCGCCTCACAGGCGCTCATCACCGGCTCGTTCTCGCTGGTATCCGAGGCAACGCGCCTCAACCTTATGCCGCACCTGCGCATCCACTACCCCAGCGACACCAAGGGCCAGCTCTATATTCCACTCGTCAACAACATCATGTGGGTCGGCTGCATCTTCATTGTGCTGCTGTTCCAGAACTCCGAGCGCATGGAGAGCGCCTATGGCCTCGCCATTACCGTGACCATGCTTATGACCACCACGCTGCTGACGAGCTATATCGCCGGCATCCTCAAGCACAAGCTGGGCGCCTGCGTCTTCGCCCTGCTCTTCGGTGCCATTGAGCTGTGCTTCTTCGCCTCGTGCCTCACCATGTTCTTTGACGGCGGCTACGTAATGATCTTCTTGGCCTCGCTGCTGTTTGGCCTTATGTACGTGTGGCGCCGCGGCACCGCCATCGAGCGCACGCAGACGATCCTGCTGCCCGTCTCCAAGTACATTGACCAGCTCAACCGCCTGCGCAACGACGAGACCTACCCCGTGCTCGCCGACAATCTGGTGTTCCTCACCAACAGCCCCGACCCGCTCACGCTCGACCGCGACGTGCTCTATTCCATCTTGGATAAGCATCCCAAGCGCGCCAAGGCATACTGGTTCATCAACGTGCACGTTACCGACGAGCCCTATACGCACGAGTATTCCGTCGAGACCTTTGGCACGGACTTTTTGTTCCGCGTGCGCCTGGACTTGGGCTTTAAGGTCAACCAGCGCGTTAATGCCTACCTGCGCCAAATCGTTGGCGACTTGATGGCATCGGGTGAGCTGCCGCCGCAGCATCACACCTACTCCATCTACGAGACGCGCGGCAACGTGGGCGACTTCCGTTTTTGTATGCTGCGCAAGATGCTCGCCCCCGAAACGGACATCAACCGCAATGACCACCGCGTGATGGCCATCAAGTACGCCGTCCGCCGCGCCTGCGGAAGCCCGGCACGCTGGTACGGTCTCGAGAACTCGGCCATCATCATCGAGTACGTGCCGCTGTTTGCCCGCATGCGCCCGGCCGTTAAGCTCGTGCGCACCCAAGTGCCGCTCGAGGTTCAGATCGAAGAGGCCGAAGAAATGGAAGTCGACATCTTCTCGGACGACCTGGTCAACGGCAACGAAGCCGGTAAGAATATGAACGTCGATCCCACTGAGCTGCTCGAGAGCGTCGCAGATACGCCCGAACAGCAACTCGACGGACTCGAGAGCACCCAGTTCAACGACGCCAACTTCTAACACGCCACCAGCCATTGACGACAACGGCCTCGCATCTCATAAGAGGTGCGAGGCCGTTTTATGTCGCAACGGACCAGTGAGCTACGAACGACGCGGCTCGGGAACCACGAGCCTATCGGGCTCGCGCCCTCGGCATCCATCAGGCTCACGTAACGAATCGACGGATCCCCATACATCGCGTAGTAATAATTGCCCGTGCGCGCGCTAAAGCATCCGGTATAGATAGTCTTCTCGAACTTGCCATCGCCCATCCTGGACGCCCCCTCAATCATCACCACGCCCTCGAGCGAGCGGAACATGCGAACGACGTTTTCGGTCTCGCTCTCCTTTTGCGGGTAATTGGCATTGAGGTACGCCGCCTTTACAAAACGGCTCGGCGAATAGCAATCGCCCGGAATGCCGCGCATGCCGGCACCGGCTCCATAGGGCTTAAGCTCGGCGCCACGCCATGTCGCCGTCTGCGGAAAATCGCTTGTGGCGGTGATATAGGTGCGCAGGTTTTCCATGTGCCACGGGAAGGTCGGCTGGTTGGCAAGGGTGTCGACCGGATCGTCGTATACATGCAGGCCGTCAGCCATCATCTCGACCACGATGCTGCGCTGGCTGTCGCCGATAATCCAATGGAGCAGCGACACGCCCAGCCCCTCTCCGGCAGATTTGGCGACAATCACCGTGTCGCGCAGCGCGGCCTCGACCTCATCGACCGTCGAGAACGTCGCTGCCACCCACAGGGGAAACTCATAGGCCGCGATATTGTTCTTGCCGTCGACAGGGCCCTCGGCATACTCGGCATAGCCGGGAAAGTTGAGCCCCGCCACAGCCAGACCCGCATCGTTACCACAGTCGAAAAACATGGGATAGTTCTTGTAATCGATGCACATGCCGATTACCGCGTGTGCCGCCGACGCATCGTCGATAAACGAATACGGAATGTGGAACCCGCGCGGCATCACGCGAACCTGTTGGCCGTAGTCAAAGCTCCAGTCGAGGTTGCGGCCCAGATACATGTGGCCAGAATTATCGGTAAATCGAATGCTCGTGCACATAGCGCCTCCTAGCTTTACGGTCCTGCTAAGGTTATTGTCACCAAACAAAAAGGCGCTAAACACAAAAGCCCGGACATGACAACAATGTCACGCCCGGACCAAAAGAGACGAAGTGCGGTGCTTTGGTCCCCTTAGACCAACTTTCCAAGACAGTGGTCGATCATATGCTGGACCATCTGCGCCTCGAAGCCCACAAAGTCCTGCTTGCGCTCGCGCATCTTGCCATCGACGATCTGGTCAAAGGCAACCTTGCACTTGATATAGCGCGTGGACTTGGTGACTTCCTCGTGCGTCAGGCAGCTCTCCTCCATCTTGCTGGCGCCCAGGCCAAACACCAGACGGGGGTTGTAGAGCACGTGGGGCTCGCCGGCGTCGTCCAGGTAGACGCAGACCTTCTTGGTAACGCCGATCTGGTTGGCGGCCAAGCAGCCGGCATCATCGAGCGACTTGATGGTATCGATCAGGTCCTGAGCAACCGACTCGTCCTCGACGGTCGCAACCTCGCAACGCTGGGACAGGATAGCCTCGTCGTGGCAAAGCTCTTTAATCATACGTTCCTCCATAGGGGTCGTTGTAACCGCTTAAGTATACGGTACCCACACATTTTCATGCGATAAATACCGTCCGTCTGTTACAAAGCGCCGAACATCAACATGCGAGGAACAGCAAGGTTGTAAAGGCGATATAGTAAATGAGTTCGTGTCAATCGGCCTAAACTCGGGGCCGAACAAGGAAAGGGTATGCATGGACGAACTTTTTCACGTCAGTGAGCGCAAGTCCACAATCGGGACCGAACTTCGCGCTGGACTGACAACATTCCTGGCGATGGCCTACATCATCGCCGTCAACCCCGCAGTGCTCTCGGGCGCTGGCATTGATGCGGGAGCGCTCGCCTGCGCCACCTGCCTGGGCGCCGGCATCATGACCATCTGCATGGGCATCTTCGCAAACCGCCCGCTCGCCTGCGCTTCAGGCCTGGGCATCAACGCCATGATCGCGGGCATCACCACCACCATGTGCGGCGGTGACTGGCACGTCGCCATGAGCGTTATCTTCCTCGAGGGTATCGTCATCTTGCTGCTCGTCCTTTGCGGCCTGCGCGAGGCCATCATGGACGCCATCCCCGTGGTCCTGCGCCACGCCATCTCGGTGGGTCTGGGCCTGTTTATCGCCATGATCGGCCTGTGCGACGCCGGCATCATCACCGCTGGCGCCGGTACGCTCGTCGGCCTGGGCGACATCGCCTCCCCCACCTTTATCGTCGGCATCATCTCCATCGTCGTGACGGTTGCCCTGGCTTCCCGCAACGTGCCGGGCTCGCTGCTCATCGGCATCATCGTCGCCGTTATCGCCGGAATCCCGCTGGGCGTCACCCATGCGCCCGAGGGCCTCATCGCACCGCTCGACTTCTCGACCTTCGGCGCCCCGTTTGCCAGCACTGCCGACGGCAACCTTGCCATCGTGAAGGTCCTGACCGACCCGATGCTGCTCGTCGTTGCCTTCTCGCTGCTCATGAGCGACTTCTTCGACACCATGGGCACCGCGATGGCCGTCGCCAAGCAGGGCGAGTTCTTGACCGAGGACGGCAATGTCGAGGACATCCGTCCCATCCTGGTCGTCGACTCCGTGGCCGCTGCTGCCGGTGGCTTTATGGGCGTCTCCTCCATCACCACCTTCGTCGAGTCCACCTCTGGCGCTGCCGACGGTGGCCGCACGGGCCTCACCTCCGTCACCACCGGCGTGCTGTTCATTCTCGCCGCGTTCTTCTCCCCCATCGTCACCATCGTTTCCAGCGCCGCCACCTGCGGTGCTCTGGTCTACGTCGGCTACCTCATGATGAGCGAGGCCTCCGAGATCGACTGGTCCGACGTGTCGCAGGGCTTCCCGGCGTTCATGATTGTCGCCGGCGTGCCCTTCACCTACTCCATCTCTGCCGGCATTGGTCTGGGCTTTATCGCCTACGTGGTCGTCGCGCTCTTTAAGGGCGAGGCATCCAAGATCAAGCCGCTCATGTGGATCGCAGCCCTTGCCTTCCTCGTCTACTTCTTTGTAGCGTAGGCGCAAGATTCGCAATACCAAACAGCAAAGCGCGGAGTCGCATCGAGCGGCTCCGCGCTTTGCTTTTAAAGCCAGGCGCCACACGGACGCGCGATGTATTGCTTCGCAAGTTTTGGACGTTTTGCTCTCCAAACGGCACTACCGCCGGCTACATCCTGCAGATATGCTGGGCGTAATCGCATAGGCCCTATGAGGATGGGAGTAACCATGGCCGCCTTGTTCACGACCCCCAAGCGCAATGACAAAACCTCTGGAGCCCATTTTGTCGAGCCCGACGTGCGCCGTCGCACGCTGCTCGCACACGGCAGCTGGCGCCGCGTGACACGCCGCATCGTTGTAGGCGCCGTATGCGCGCTCACGGTAAGTTCGCTGCTCATGCCGAGCGTCTCGCTCGCGGCCGAGTGGGTGGACGTCGGCGGCACCCAATACAACGCCGGCACCGCGGCGGGCGACGCCGCCGGCACCTGGAGCTGGGACGGCGCCGACGACATGAAGCTCAACGGCTATAACGGCGGCGCGATCGAGGCAGCGGGCAAGCTCAACGTGAGCTACGAGGGCAACAACACCGTCACTAACGACAACGGCCGCGGCATCAAGGTTAAGGATGGCGCGAACGAGAACGCCGAGCTTAATATTCAGGGCGACGCGTCCAGCACGCTCAACGTGACATCTTCTCGTGACGCCATCACTTCCGTCGGCAGCATCAACATCGACGGCGCTGGCACTGTCAACGCCACGAGCACCGAGCACGATGCCATCGATGCCGGGGGCGATGTCACCATCAAGGGCTCGGGAAACGTTAACGCCACGGGCGATTCGGATGGCATCAGGGCCGACGGCAACATCACGATCGACAACAGCGGAACCGTCACCGCCAAGGCCACCGAGGATCAGGGTATCGATGCTAACGAGAACCTCATCATAAAGGGCGGCGGCAAGGTAGAGGCAAGCTCTATCAAAGACAATGCGATTTGGGCCGACGGCAACATCGAGATCTCGGGTGGCAGCCAGGTCAAGGCAAGCTCCGAGGAAGACGCCACCATCGACGGTAAAAACAGCCTCACGGTCACGAACGCTTCCCTCAACGCAAGTGGCGTTGGGTATGGCATCTATGTCTACAAGGGCATCACGTTCGATGGCGCAACCGTAACGGTCCGTGCAAGTGCAGGGAACGATGAAGCCAGCGCCCTCTTCACCGACGAGGACGACATCGTCATCAAGAACGGCTCGATCGTGGATGCGTTCGCAGAAGGCCAGTTCTCGACCGCAATCTTCACCAGAAACTACTACCCCAACGAAGCGGGTGGTCACATCTACATTAGTGACTCCGTTGTCAAGGCTATAGCCCGCTATGTCGAGTCCGGTAGCGACGGCCCCGATCACTACAGCAACGACCAAAGTGGCGCGGTCATTCCCGAGCATAGGGGCATGAACATCGGCATCTTTGCCCGGACCAAGGAGGGCATCACGCCCGCGACCATCTCGATTGTCCGCAGTAAGGTCACAGCTGAGGGAGACACGGCGGCAATCTTCGCCCTTGCCGTGAGCGCGGACGGCGAGACAATCGGCACCATCGAGATCGAAGGCGCTCCCATACAGACGCCCACAGGCGGCAAGATCATTGGCTATCGCAACAAGGAAGAACTCGATGACGGCATCTTCTACGTGGTGGGTCAAACCATCGGCACGGGCGACGCTGTGATCGACTCCCCCTATAACGAAGCTGTCGCCAAGAGCACGGTCATCGCGCCTCCCGAGGAGATCAAACCCGAGGAGAAGCCAGGCGAGACCAAGCCCGAGGGTTCCAAGTCCGAGGGCACGAAGACGACCAAGACCGTTGCAGTTGCAGCCACGGGAGCAAAGATCGCCGGCAAACTCGCAGCAACCGGCGACGCCTCGAGCGCAGCCATCGTGGCAGCCGCCCTTGCGGGAACAGCCGCCATCGCCGCGGGCGCCGTGGTGAGCCGCAAGCGCTCGTAAACACTTTTTCGCACGGGACGGGTGGATCGCGGCCCTTGCCTTCCTCGTCTACTTCTTCGTAGCGTAAGGGCAAGGCTGCAAAAGCTGAACAATAAAGCGCGGAGTCGCCATGCGGCCCCGCGCTTTTCTTTTAGCGCCGGTCCCTGCGCCGGCGTGCGGCCTATTTCTCCCCCATTTTGGCCATTTTGCCCTCCAAACGGCACTACCGCCGGCAACATCCAGCAGATACGCTGAATCTAGTCGTATAGGCCCTATGAGAACGGGAGCAACCATGGCAGCCTTGTTCACGACCCCCAAACGCAATGACACTACCGCCGGAACCCATGTTGCCGAACCCGACGTTCGCCGTCGCATAGGACTCGCGCACGGCAGCTGGCGCCGCGTGACGCGCCGCATCGTCTGCGGCCTGGCCTGCGCGCTCACGGTGAGCTCGCTGCTCATGCCGAGCGTCTCGCTCGCAGCGGAATGGGTCAAGGTCGGCGGCAACAAGTACAACACCGCGGCGAGCGACGAGGCCGGTACCTGGTCGTGGGACGGCGCCGACGACTTGAAGCTCAACAACTATAACGGCGGCGAGATCCAGGCCGCAGGCAAGCTCAACGTGAATTACTCGGGAACCAACATCGTCACTGCCGAATGGATCGAAAGCATCAACGTTTCTCATGGCACTAACGAGAATGCCGAGCTCAATATCCAAGGCGACGAGGGCGGCACGCTCAGCGTGACATCTACTGAGGACGCTATCCTCACCACGGGTAATATCAACATCGACGGAGCCGGATCCGTCAACGCCACGAGCACTGGGTTTGATGCCATCAATGCCGGAGATGATCTCGCTATCAAAGGTTCGGGCAACGTCAACGCCACGGGTGCATCGGATGGCATCAGGGCAAACGGCAATATCACGATTGACGACAGCGGAGCCGTCACCGCCAGGGCTACCAAGGACAAGGGTATTGGAGCCGACAAGAACCTCACCATCAAGGGTGGCGGGACGGTCGAGGCAAGCTCAGCCGATGGTGAGGCCCTTTGGAGCGGCGACAATATCAACATCTCGGACGGCAGCCAGGTCAAGGCAAGCTCCGAGGAAGACGCTGCCGTCGAGGCCAAGGGCAGCCTCGCAGCCACAAACGCCTCCCTCAACGTAAACGGTGTTGAATATGGCGTCTATGCCCACAAGGGCATCACCCTCGATCATGCAAACGTGACGGTCCGTGCAAGTAAAGGCAGATACGGTGGCGCCAACGCCCTCTTCACCTACCAGGACGACATCGTCGTCAAGAACGGCTCCACCGTGGACGCGTTTGCGGAAGGCGAGGTTTCGGCTGCATTCTCCACCAGAAACGATCGACCCAACGAGAAGGGCGGCCACATCTACATCAGCGACTCCGTTGTCAAGGCCATAGCCCGCTATGTCGAGAACGGCGACGGCCCCATCCCCTACAGCGAAAACCAAGATGGCGAGACGAGGCGCGAACCCCAAGGCGAGAACATCGGCATCATCGCCCAGACCAGCGAGGGCGTCACACCCGCAGTCATCTCGATCATCCGCAGCAAGGTAACGGCCGAAGGAGATACAGCGGCAATCTTTGCCCGTGCCATGAGCGCTGACGGCAAGACAATCGGCACCATCAAGATTGAGAACGCCGCCATCCAGACGCCCGAAGGCGGCAAGGTCATTGACTATCGCAAGCTCCGTGACGGCATCTACGAGGCAGGCCAAGCCATCGGCACGGGCGACGCTGTGATCGACTCCCCCTATAACGAAGCTGTCGCCAAGAGCATGGTCATCGCACCTCCCGAGGTAGCCAAGCCGGAAGACCCCAAGCCCGACGAGACCAAGCCCGCAGAAAGCAAGCCCGCGGAGTCCAAGCAGAACCCCAAGCCTGAGTGCTCAAAGCCGACCAAGGCCGTTGCGGCTTCAATCACGAAAGCCAAGACTACCGGCGTGCTCGCGGCAACCGGCGACACCTCGGGTGCGGCCATCGTGGCAACCGTCCTTGCGGGAACAGCCGCTATCGCCGCAGGCACCATGGCGAGCCGCAAGCGCTCTTAGACGCCTCTGCGCACATGGCAGCTCCCGCGAAGGCCCCGAGTCCCAGCACCGTTTAACAACGCCACCGCCGAGCTCCCCTCCGGCGGTGGCGTTTTCCATATGCGTCCGCAGGGTATGCACGAGATTGTCTTTGGTCTAGCCCAACCTGCATGAGCCGGCGTGCGACAATGGGGGCCGTCGATATCACAACGCCGAGAGAAGCCCGTCATGGAAGCGCATCAAAAGCAGATAACCGTTCATGCACAGCATGCCGAAAGCGCACCAGTCATCTATCTTCCCGTGGTCATGGGCGACGGCACGGAGGTTTATGAACGCTGCCGAGAGCTCAACTGCCCGCCCTTCACGCTTGTCGGCATTGGCAGCCTCAACTGGAATCGCGAGCTGAGCCCCTGGGTATGCGACGGTACCGTGCGCGATGCCGAGCCCTTTGGTGGACAGGCCGCTGGTTTTCTTGACGAGTTGTTGAAGCAGATAATCCCAGAGGCCGAATCATCGCTCCCGCAACCGCCCACCTGGCGCGGCGTTGCCGGCTACTCGTTGGCGGGTCTTTTTGCACTGTGGGCACTTTGGCAAACAGATGTCTTTGAGCGCGCGGCGAGTGCATCGGGGTCGCTGTGGTTCCCCGGCTTTATCGACTACGCGCGCGAGCGCACGATGACAGCTACGCCCGACGCCGTCTATCTGTCACTCGGCAAAAAGGAAACCAAGACGCCCAACCGCATGATGCGGCACGTACTCGACGATACGCGCGCGATGGAAGAGCTGTTTATCGAGCGTGACATTCCAACAACGCTGGAGCTCAACCCCGGCAATCACTTTACCCAAACTGACCTGCGCATGGCACGCGGCATCCACTGGATACTGACGCATTAAAAATGGCATCCACGCGTACATACGCATGGACGCCATTTTTAATTTGGCTGAACGCAGCTGCTATTCAGCAGTCTCCTCAAGCTCGGAAGTATCGAACTCAAAGTCGTTACCGGGCAGGATGGCGTTGAGCACAATGCCCACCAGCGAGCCCACGGCAAGGCCCGAAAGCGAAATCGTCACGCCGCCCAGCTCCAGCACGATGGCACCGGCGGTACTGTAGGCAATGCCGAGCGAAAGCACGAGCACCAGAGCCGCCACCAGCACGTTGCGGTTGTTCTGGAAATCAACCTGGTTCTCGATGAGGTTACGTACACCAACGGCGCTGATCATGCCGTAGAGCACGAGCGACACACCGCCGATAACGCATGCCGGCATGGCGGCAATCACCGCAGCAAACTTGGGGCAGAACGAAAGCACAATGGCGCAGCAGGCGGCAATGCGAATCACACGCGGGTCGAACACACGCGTCAAGGCAAGCACGCCGGTGTTCTCGCCATACGTCGTATTGGCAGGAGCGCCAAAGAGCGATGCCAAGATGGTCGCCAGGCCATCGCCGAGCAGGGTACGGTGCAGGCCGGGATCGGCAATGTAGTTGCGCTCACAAGTCGATCCGATGGCGGAGATATCGCCAATGTGCTCAATCATGGTCGCAAAGGCCAGTGGCATGATGGTGATAATGGCCGTCGTGGCAAGACTGCTATCGAACTGCGGTCCAAAGAGCGCAAACACGGTGTTGTCCCACACGACGGGCAAGCCAACCCAGGGGGCGGCTGCGACGCCAGAGAAGTCGACCTCGCCCAGCGCGGCCGCAACGGCATAGCTCACCACAACGCCCAGCAGAATCGGCACGATCTTGACCATGCCGCGGCCCCAAATGTTGCAGATGATGATCACGGCAACGGCAATAGCAGCAACAAACCAGCTGGTCTGGCAGTTAGCAATGGCAGAGCTTGCCAGGATCAAGCCGATGGAAATGACGATGGGGCCAGTCACCACCGGCGGGAAGAAACGCATGACACGCTTGGCGCCAAAGGCGCGGAACAGGGCCGCAAGCACCGGATAGAGCAGGCCGGCACAAGCTACGCCCAGGCAAGCGTAGGGCAAAAGCTCAGCCTCGCCGTTGGGCGCAATGGCGGCATAACCCGCGATAAAGGCAAACGAGGAGCCCAGGAACGCGGGCACCTTACCGCGCGATAGAAAATGAAACAGCAGCGTGCCGATGCCGGCGAACAGAAGCGTCGCCGAAACGGAAAGGCCGGTGAGCACGGGCACGAGCACCGTGGCTCCGAACATCGCAAACATGTGTTGCAAACCCAACACAAACATGCGCGGGCGGCCGAGCGACGATGCATCGTAGATGGCATCGGTGACGGCGGGCGTCGAAGACTGGGACATGGAAGTCCTTTCGAATGGAAGGGCGATCAGGCATATCGGATAACCTGCCCGAACGATACGATCCGAACCATTGTACGCGATATGCAGTACCTCGCACGCGCCGCCACCTGCATACGCTAGCGCTATTTCCAAACGCGCTCGGCAATACGCCTGACCAGCGCAATCTTTGCCCACTGCTCGTCCTCGGTCAGCTTATTGCCAATCTCGCAGCTGGCAAAGCCACACTGCGGAGACAGATACAGGTTCTCGAGCGGCACGTACTTTGCCGCCTCGCGGATGCGCTCGACGATAACATCCTCGTTCTCGAGCTCTGCCGCCTTGGTGGTCACCAAGCCCAGCACGACCTTCTTGCCGGGAGCAACGTACTTGAGCGGCTCAAAACCACCGGCGCGGGGCGTGTCGAACTCCAGATAGAACGCGTCAACGTCCTCATGCGCAAACAGGTACGGCGCGATGGGGTCGTAGCCGCCCTCAAAAGCGTAGGTGGAGTGGTAGTTGCCGCGGCATACATGCGTGTTGATAACCAGATCGTCGGGCTTGCCCTCGATGGCGGCATTGTTGAGCGCCACGCCCAACTCGCTTACCTTTTGCAGGTCGACCGGGCTCATGCCGGTTTTGGCAACAAAATCGGTATCGCAGTAGATGCCCCAGGTGCAGTCATCAAACTGGATGTTGCGGCAGCCCGCGGCATACAGGTCAGCAATCACGGTGCGGTATGCTGCGGCAATGGCACCGACGAGCTCTTCGTCGGTCTTGTAGACGGCGTGCAGACTCTCCTGCTGGCCATCGCAGCGGTCGAGTGTGACTTCGGAGAACGTCTGGATCGGCGCCGGAATGGTCTGGCGCGCGACCTGGCCCTCTCCCTCGAGCGACTTGATAAATTTGAAGTGCTCGACGAACGGATGATTCTCGCCGCTAATGGGACCGGTTACCACGGCGGTGTCGGCGGTAGTCTCCTCATCGTGGAACATGTAGCCCGTGCGCGAGGCGCGGCGCTCAATGCCGTTGAGGCCCCACATAAAATCGAGGTGCCAGTAGCTGCGGCGGAACTCGCCATCGGTAATCACCTGCAGGCCGGCAGCCTTCTGCTTGGCCACTAAGTCGCGGATGGCCTCGTCCTCGACGGCCTTAAGGCCGGAAGCGTCGAGTTTACCCGCGACATAGGCGGCACGGGCGTCCTTTACAGCCTGCGGACGAAGAAAACTGCCGACGATATCGGCACGAAACGGCGCGTTCGGTTGAATCGAAGTGCTCATAGATATCTCCCTTTGCATTGGTTGCTTTACTGGGACAGAGTATGAGCGCTCATATGGACATCGTAAAATATATGTTTATAACAGTTTGATATAGATGCTTCCTATATCAGTTTGGACTGCCATAAAGAGATTTGACCCGTGCAGAACGCAGCAGTCTAGATGTGCTGACGAATCGCTTCGATATAGGCCTGCCCGTAGCGCGTAAGTGTCGTGTTCTTGCGCGTGATGATGCCGATCTCCATGTACTCGTCTACATCGAGCGGAATGGAGATAATGCCGGGGCCGTTAAGTTCATGGCTGATCACGCCCGAACAAACCGTGTAGCCGTTAAGGCCCATGGCCAGATTGAACAACGTCGCACGGTCGCGCACGCGGATATTCTTGCGGCGCTCAAAGGTCGAGGTCAGCTCCTCGGAATAGTAAAACGAGTTGTAGCTGCCCTGCTCATAGGACAGGAACGGGTAGTCCTCGAGATCTTCGAGCGTCACGCTGGCGTGGTCCGCCAGTGGATGGTCGGCGCATACAAAGACATGCGGCGTGGCGCAGAAGAGCCCCTCGAATACGAGTTCGTTGGCGGCGAGCATGCGCTCGATGACCTCGCGGTTATGCTCGGATAAGTACAGGATGCCCAGTTCACTTTTCATATGCGCGACGTCCTCGATAATCTCGTGAGTCTGTTCCTCGCGCAGAGTAAAGTCGTAACGCGCGGCATCGAACTCGCGGATCACGTCAACAAACGCGTTAACGGCAAAGGAATAATGCTGACAGCTCACACTAAAATGCGGCACCTGCTCGGATGCGCTCTTGTACTTACCCTCGAGCAAATCGGCCTGGTCGAGCACTTGGCGCGCGTAGCCCAAGAAGGTCTCGCCCTCCTCGGACACAATGACGCCCTTGTTGGTGCGCTCAAAGATGTGTACACCCATCTCGTTTTCGAGATCGCGAATTGACGCGGTAATCGAAGGCTGCGACACAAAGAGCCGGCGCGAGGCCTCGGTGATGCTGCCGCATTCGGCAACTTTGACGACATATCTGAGCTGCTGGAGCTTCATGGCTTTCTCCCTAGACGTTCGTGACGTCGAAACCCGTCGCGTCCATCTGACGCATAAACGACGGCATCTCCCCCGTCGCGGCGCAGGCGGCAATCTGATGCAGAGCCCCGGCAACCGCATCATCTGCCGCAGCGCCGATATGCCAGCGCGCGGCAGCCGTGACGGCCTCGTTGGCATTGGCGACTGCAACGGAATTGGGAACGGCATCGATCATGGGCAAATCGTTATCGGAATCGCCGAATACGGCCACCTCGTCGGGCGTCAGGCCCAAAGCGCGCGCCAGCTCCAGCGCAGCACAGCCCTTGTCCCAGCCGGTCGGAAGAACGTCGAACAGGCGCACGCGGTTGTTGGGAAACACGAGCGAGAGCTCCGGCACCTCGGCGGCAACACGCTCGCGCAGCTCGGCGAGCTCCTCGCGCGAACGGGCACTCCAGATATTCGCCTTGTATACCGGGGCATCGTCAACGACAGGGCGACAGGGAGCCTCTTCGCCCTTGAGCCACGCGTTGCCGCCTGACTCCATGGCGCGACGCACACGCTCGGGATCGCTTGTCACGCAATAGGCGTCGTTGTCCCAAAAGTCATCACCCAGACGGTAGACCTTCAAATAGGTATCGTCGGTCTCTTGCTCCAGGTAGTCGGCCAGGCGCATAAGGGCATCGTTATCAGTTGCGCGCGAGGCAACCGCCTCGCCATCGACAAACATCACCTGGCCGTTGCAAAACGCACCGGTCGAGAAGCACTCGGAGCGATTGCGGAACATCCAGCTCATCGCGGACGGCTGGCGACCCGAAACCGGGCCAAAATGCAGGCCCGCCGCCTGCATGGCATGAATGCCCTCGATGGCGCAGTCGCTGGCGCCATCGTGTCCAGCAGGAATCAGCGTATCGTCCATATCGGTCAGCACAAGTTTGATCATAAGGTCCCCTCGGTCATTCTTTATCCCGTCTATTGTAACGACCTGCCAATAAGGGACAGGTTTATCTTGGCAGGTTTTATCTGGGAAAATGCAGCGCCCCTGTTGCCACCTGCCAAAATAAACCTGTCCCATATTGGCAGGTGCGCTAGTATAGGGAACAACAGATTCGATGCGGGAGTGCCGGCGGTGCAAACCACAAGGCTGAGAGGGCATAGGGCCCAATCCTTTGAACCTGTCAGTTAATGCTGGCGTAGGGAGCATGCCGCCTTTACAGGGGCGCTGTCTATGCACAGCGCCCCTTTTCTATGCCAAGGAGGCATGTGCAGTGATTGATTCGGAAC
>ENA-OQED01000268-OQED01000268.1-human-gut-metagenome-genome-assembly--contig:-NODE-268-length-21776-cov-1.259735_pt1 | contig 21776 bp, 19 predicted proteins | sample MGYA00242790_ERZ504625 | MGnify/ENA primary metagenome ERZ504625 (study PRJEB26092, sample SAMD00036345) | human gut metagenome | host: Homo sapiens | study: EMG produced TPA metagenomics assembly of...
TTCCATGCCCTGGTAGACCTGCATTGAATCCGCGCCGATTACCTCACCGCCGAGCGCCTTGGCAAGCTTCACTGCCAGCGCCGTCTTCCCGGACGCGGTTGGCCCGACAACGGCAAGAACCGGTATTTGATGATCGGCCGCCATCACGAGATCATTCCTTTCCTGCGAGGGGAAGTTGAAAAGCGCTGCCTTTCCTTGCCCCTTTCCATCAAAGGGCTGAACGCCCCATCTTTATTGCATCATTGCATCCGGCCAAACTGCTTTTCCAACTCTGCCTGCGACATGACCACCATCACAGGCCTGCCGTGCGGGCAGTAACGAATTTCATCCTGAAGAAGCAGCTTTTCTACAAACCGTTCCAGCTCATATGGGCTTGTCTGATCCCCACCCTTGATCGCGGCGCGGCATGCAACATTGTGAAAAAGCCAATCGAGCTTTTCCGGAATCAGCTCGCGCCGGTTTGCCAGCAGGTAACCCGCCAGCTCCTGCACCAGAGACGAGACATCCTCCTGCGCAAGCGTCATCGGGCAGGCGCGCACGAGCACTGTGCCCGCCCCGAAATCCTCGGCTTCAAACCCTGCCTGGCGCAATAGCTCCAGGTTTTGCAGAACGGCCGCATACTCCTCTTTTGAGAGCGTTACCGCCACGGGCGCGAGCAAAAGCTGCCGATCCGCCCGCCTCGCCTCATTTCGAAGCTGCTCATAGAGCATCCGTTCATGGGCGGCATGCTTATCGATCAGCAGCAGGTCTTTCCCGCTCTCCACCACAATATAAGTGCGGAACGCCTCCCCCAGCACCCGAAACGGCGGCGCTTCCTTTGGAGGCTGCGCCATGGTTACGGAGCGCCCTGTTTCCTGTGCGGCGGGCGCATCCATTTCCTGGGCAATCTCCGCTTGTGGCGCGAGCGATGGGGCGGGCTCTAGCCGCTTCCGACGAGCGCTCTCATCTATCTTTTCCGTTGGATGGGCTTTCTTCGGCCCTTGTACCCGGCGCTTTTGCAGCGCAGCGGCCACTGTATCCGGCTCCTCCCCCGCTGCATAGCCGGATATGGGGGATGCCAGCCGCTGCTGCGGGCGGTTTTTCCCGATATAAGAGGCTGCCGTTTCACGCTCCCAAAAATGATCCGTTTTTTGGGGGATCGTGATCTGCTCCGGCGCAGGCGGCCGCGCTGCTTCCACAGGGGCGTCCAGTTTTTTTAGCTCCACATGTGGGCGCGGATCGTTTTGCTGGAGCGTATTTTTGCGGCATAATAAACCGCGTCAAAAATACGCTTTTCATTGGCAAAGCGGACCTCGATCTTTGCAGGATGAACGTTGACGTCCACCGTTTCATTCGGCACGTGCAAATGCAGCACGCAGGCCGGAAACTTTCCCACCATAATCGTGTTGCGATAGGCCTCCTCCAGAGCAGCCATAGCGGTGCGGCTTTTGACGAGCCTGCCATTGAGGAAGAAAAGCTGCATTGTGCGGTTTGGCCGCGCGGCCAGCGGCTTTGCGGCAAAACCGGATATACGCACGCCGCTCAGCTCATAATCCACCGGGAGCAGACCCGTGGCGAAATCCTTCCCGTATACCGCATAAATCGCGCTGATTAGCTTTCCATCGCCGGGGGTTAAAAGCGCCTCCTTTCCATCCCGAATGAAGCGGACGCTGACCTCCGGATGAGAGAGCGCCACGCGGTCCACAACCCCTGCAACAGCGTTTGCCTCGGACACATCCTTCTTCAAAAACTTCATGCGAGCGGGCGTGTTATAGAACAGATCGCGCACGATCAGCGTCGTCCCCTGCGGGCAGCCCGCATCATCGAGCAGCGTCTGCTCTCCGCCCTCAACGCAAAGCCGCGTGCCCACCGGCTCCTCCTGCGTCCGGGTCAAGAGCTCCACGCGCGCAACCGCTGCTATGGAGGCCAGCGCCTCGCCGCGGAAACCCAAGGTGCCGATGCCGTTTAAATCCTCTTCCCGTCTAATCTTGCTCGTTGCATGGCTGACAAAGGCTGTAGGCGCATCCTCGCGCGCAATGCCGCAGCCGTTATCCGTGATGCGGATATAGGTGATTCCGCCACGCCGGATTTCAAGCGTAACCGCGCTTGCGCCCGCGTCGATCGAATTTTCCATTAGCTCCTTTACAACGGAGGAGGGCCGTTCCACAACCTCCCCCGCCGCAATCAGCTCGGCCACATGGCGGGGCAGCACCTGAATTTTCGGCATGGCAATCTCCTTTCTAAACGTTGCGCGGGCAATTCGCATTTCAGAATAGCTTTTTTCTATTACAGAATCGGCCTGCTCTCCTTGAGCACCACGTCGTGCGCGCCGCCCTCTACAATGCTCGTAGAGGAGATCAGCGTGATTTTCGCATTCTTCTGGAGCTCCGGAATGGTCAGGCAACCGCAGTTGCACATGGTGGAGCGCACCTTGGAGAGGGAAAGCTCCACATTATCCTTCAAGCTGCCCGCATAGGGCACGAACGAATCGACGCCCTCCTCAAACGACAGCTTCGCTGCGCCGCCCATATCATAGCGCTGCCAGTTTCTGGCCCGGGCGCTGCCTTCGCCCCAGTATTCTTTCATATAATTCCCGTTAACGTTTACCTTCTTGGTCGGGCTTTCGTCAAAGCGGGCGAAATACCGGCCCAGCATCATGAAATCCGCGCCCATGGCAAGCGCCAGGGTGATATGATAATCATGAACAATGCCGCCGTCTGAGCAGATCGGCACATAGACGCCCGTCTCCTTAAAATATTCGTCACGTGCCTCAGCCACCTCGATCAGGGCCGTTGCCTGCCCGCGGCCAATGCCTTTCTGCTCGCGCGTGATGCAAATCGCGCCGCCGCCGATGCCGACCTTTACGAAATCGCGCCCGCCTCTGCGAGGAACCGGAAGCCGTCCCGGTCAACCACGTTGCCCGCGCCGACCTTAACGGAATCCCCATAATGCTCCCTGACATAATCGAGCACAATTTTCTGCCATTCCGTATATCCCTCTGAGCTGTCAATGCACAATACGTCCGCCCCCGCTTTCAGCAGAGCCGGGATCCGCTCGGCATAATCCCTCGTATTGATGCCCGCGCCCACGATATAGCGCTTGGAAGCGTCGATCAATTCATTTTCATTATCCTTATGAGAATTATAGTCCTTACGAAACACCATCGAAACCAACCGCTGCTCCTGATTGATAATCGGCAGGCAGTTGAGCTTATGTTCCCAAATGATATCATTCGCAACCTTGAGGGAAGTATCCTCCTGGGCGGTGATTAGGCTTGCAAACGGAGTCATAAACTCGCGGACCTTCATATCCAGCGGCATGCGGCTGACACGGTAATCCCGGCTCGTGACAAGGCCCACCAGCTTACCCTGCGCGCTGCCATCCTCGGTTACCGCAACGGTGGAATGCCCGGTCTGCTCCTTAAGCGCTAGAATATCCTTGAGCGTTGCCTCTGGGGAGATATTGGAATCGCTGATGACGAAACCCGCACGATAGCTCTTCACACGGGCAACCATCTGGGCCTGGCTCTCCACGGATTGGGAGCCATAAATAAAGGACAGGCCACCCTCCCGCGCCAATGCAACCGCCATCTTATCATCCGATACGGACTGCATGATCGCCGAGGTCATCGGGATATTGAGCATCAGCGCCGGCTCCTCCCCCTTTTTATATTTGACCAACGGCGTTTGCAGGCTCACGTTTGCAGGGATACATTTTGTTGAGGAATAGCCTGGGATCAGCAGGTATTCTCCAAAGGTGTGCGACGGTTCTTTCATGTAAATTGCCATATGCGTCCTCTCCTTCTATAAAAATGCTTTTGCTTCGCTTGTCAAATTATCGTTTCGCTTTGCGGACCAATTCATGCAGCATGGTCAGCGCCTCAATCGGCGTAAGGGTGTTGACGTCAATATTTTTTAACTGCTCCATGATTTCCGCGCTTGTATTTCCAGCGATGGAAATCTGGAGAAGCGGATTTTCTTCCTCCTCGGGCAGTTCAGCCGCATCGGGGATCTCGGCCGGGCCCGCGCCAGAACGGGAGCCTCCCTCCAATGCTTTTAAAATAACGCGCGCACGCTTGACCACGCTCACAGGCACTCCCGCGAGCTTTGCCACCTCCACGCCGTAGCTTCCATCGGCCCCGCCTCGGATGATGCGGCGCAGGAAGGTGATTTCATCACCGCGTTTTTTCACCGCGATATTGTAATTCTTCACACCCGCAACCTGGTTTTCCAGCTCGGTCAACTCATGGTAATGGGTGGCAAACAGCGTTTTCGCCCCTAGCTTTTTAGAGTCGGCGCAAAATTCCAGCACCGCGCGGGCGATGCTCATGCCATCGTAGGTGGAGGTTCCGCGGCCGATTTCATCAAGCAAAATCAGGCTTTTGGCCGTAGCGTTTTGCAGAATCGAGGCCACCTCGCTCATCTCCACCATGAAGGTAGACTGCCCCGCCGCCAAATCGTCAGACGCGCCAACACGGGTGAAAATGCTGTCCACCACGCCGATCTGCGCGCTGCGCGCGGGCACAAAGGAGCCAATTTGCGCCATGAGCGTGATGAGCGCTACCTGCCGCATATAGGTTGATTTACCGGCCATATTTGGGCCGGTGATAATGGCGCAGCGGTAATCCTTGCAGTCGAGAGCCGTATCGTTGGGAACAAAGGGCGCATCCTCCAGCATCCGCTCCACCACGGGGTGTCGCCCGTCTGTAATTTCGAGCCTGTCGCCCGCATCGACGGCGGGGCGCGTATAGTCATAGGACACCGCCGTCTGCGCAAAAGAGCAGAGCACATCAAGCCGCGCGACGGCATGGGCCGTACGCTGCACGCGATAAAGCTCGTCTGCCACGCGAGTGCGCACATCGCTGAAAATCTGGTATTCCAGCTGCACCATGCGCTCCTGCGCGCCGAGCACTTTCGACTCCAGCTCCTTAAGCTCCTGTGTGATAAACCGTTCGCAATTTGAAAGCGTCTGCTTGCGGATATAATCCTCCGGCACCAGCTCTTTGTAGGAATTGGAAACCTCTATGTAATAACCGAATACGCGGTTATAGCCAATTTTCAGCTTCTTAATTCCGGTGCGCTCCTGCTCGCGCTGCTCGATCTGCGCCAAAAAGCCTTTGCCGTCCGTGACGAGGGCATGGAGCGTATCGAGTTCCTCATGGAAGCCCGGCTTTATCATGCCGCCTTCGCGCACGGTAAAGGGCGGCTCCTCCACAATCGCGGAATCAACGAGGGCGAAAAGATCCTCCAGCGGATCAATATCCCGAAAAATTTCACACAGCATCGCGCTTTTGCAGCCTTCCAACCGCGCCCGCAGGGGGGCGAGCTTTTCAATCGCCGCCGAAAGGCTCCTGAGCTCCCGCGCGTTAGCGGTGCCGTAGGCGATGCGGGTCATGAGCCGCTCAAGATCATAGATGCCGGTCAGATTTTCGATCTCGTCGCGCCGGAGCATTGTATCGCTAAACAGCTCGTCCACCGCATTCAGGCGGCGGCTGATCTGCGCGCAGCTTAAAAGCGGCTGCTCCACCCAGGAGCGGATGAGCCGCTTGCCCATGGCGGTTTTCGTGCGGTCTAGCACCCAGAGCAGCGTGCCCCGCTTTTCGCCGCTGCGCATGGTGCGCGTCAATTCCAAATTGCGCCGTGCGGCGAGGTCAAGGCGCATGAAGCGCGCGCTGCTATAAAAATCAAGCTCCCGAATATTATCGAGCTCCGCCTTCTGCGCTTCCTTGAGGTAGACGAGCGCGACGCCAAGGGCACGCACTGCATCCGGCGCGCTGGAAAGCTCCAATTCATCGAGCGAGGCCTTCTGAAAATGGCTCAGCACAAGGCCGGTGCAGGCGGCAAGATCAAACTGCTCATCCTCCAGCAGTTCCGCCGTAAGATTCATACGCTTGGAAAGAAAGGATTTGAATTTCGGCAGCACTGCGGCGCCGGCATTCATCAGCACTTCGCTCGGCATATACCGGCCGAATTCATTCATCAGCGCATCCTCGCAGCCGTCCGCCGAAAAATCCGTGAGATGCACTTCACCCGTGGAAACATCTGCAAAGCACAGCCCGGCGCCATCTTCCCCCACGCAGACGCAGGCAAGGTAATTATTGCGCGATTCATCGAGCATGCTGTTTTCAATGACCGTGCCGGGCGTGACCACGCGGATCACATCCCGCTTGACAATGCCCTTGGCGAGCGCCGGATCCTCCAGCTGCTCGCAGATGGCCACCTTATAGCCCTTGGCGACTAGGCGGGCGATGTAGCTATCCGCACTATGGAAGGGAACGCCGCACATCGGCGCGCGCTCCTCCTGCCCGCAGTCCCGCCCGGTGAGCACTAGCTCCAATTCGCGCGAGGCGGTTTTCGCATCCTCAAAAAACATCTCATAAAAATCGCCCAGTCGAAACATCAGAATGGCGTCGGGATACTGCTGCTTAACCTCCAGATATTGCTGCATCATCGGCGTTAACGGTGCCATATGGGGTAAACCATCCCTTTCTTTCACACATGCGCAAGGAAGCGGCCGGCTTGCGCCCCCCTGCTTCAAATCAGTCGTTTTCTTTTGAAAACGGGAGGCCGCAAAACGGCCCCCCCTCCTGCGCTCTATCAGCAGCCGCTGCAAGCGGAGCAGTTGCCGCCGCAATCATGCTCTTCCTTCGGCTCACAGGTGGCCGGATCTTCTCCATTGACACAAAGGGTCAAGATCTGCATGAGATAGTTCATCATCCCATCCACTTCCTTGCGGGCTACTTCGTAATTGACCATGTTGGGATTCTGCATTACCTGTGCATAAATCGCACGGAACTGCTGATCAAAATCCTGCATTTTTTCTTCGCTGGGCTCTTCCTTCTGCGCTTCCTGCTGATAGTTCATCTGAATCAGGTTAAGCTCGCCGATGAGGTCGTTGAGGGGCTTGTCGGCTTCGTTTGCCTCACGGGCCTTTTTGAAATTCAGATAACGTTCGTCCTGCTGAATTGCTGCGCCAAGTTCACGCGCCATTTTGATAATGTCCATTGAAATCTCCTTAAAATGAATTTAATTTATTTCAACTGCTCTGATCGAACAGAAGAATGCTGGATCTAACTTTTCCTGGCGGAATGCCTGCCGCTATAAAACGCGGAAATTTATTCCATAAGCGGTTCTACAAGCCCGCAGGCTTGCAGAATGCAGGCGTTCAGCCTGCAAGCGATTTTCACAATGGAAATATGACTTTGTCATATTTCCATTTGGCCGCGTAATATCCACGCGAGCGCCTCTGTTACCACAACCTCCACAAACTCGCCAATCAGTGAATCGCCGCCTGGAAATTCGATCACGAGGTTGCCCTCTGTGCGCCCGGCCAGAAGGCCTGCTTTTTTGCCCGGCCCCTCCACAAGCACACGAAACCGCTTGCCCAGCAGCTTTTGATTGCGCGCGCTGGCAACGCGCTCCTGCAAATCGGTCAATTCGCGGAACCATCTGCTTTCCTCCCGGGAAACGGGGTCGGGCATTTTGGCAGCGGGCGTTCCCTCGCGCGGAGAAAAGATAAATGTGAACAGGGAGGTGAAGCCGACCTCCTCCACGAGTGACAACGTGTCTTGAAACGCTTCATACGTTTCGCCAGGAAACCCGACGATCACGTCGCTCGTCAAGGAGAGTTCCGGCATAACTTGGCGCGCATAGCGGATCAGCTCAAGATACTGCTCTCGCGTATAGCGGCGATTCATCTCTTTTAAAACTCGATCGTTGCCGGATTGAAAGGGCAAATGCAGATGCTTTGCAACCTTTTCGCAATCCGCCATTGCGTCAAGCAGCTCCCGTGTGCAGTCCTTGGGGTGGGAGGTCATGAAACGAATTCGAAAATCGCCGGGGATGGCGTTGATCTCACGCAAAAGCTGCGCGAAGGGAACAGGCGTTTCTAAATCCTTACCATAGGAATTCACATTTTGCCCCAAAAGCGTGATATCGCGGTAACCCGCTTCCACGAGGGAGCGCGCCTCTTCCAGCACGGCCTCCACCATGCGGCTGCGCTCGCGGCCGCGCACATAAGGGACGATACAGTAGCTGCAAAAGTTGTTGCAGCCGTACATCACGGGCAAAAACGCCTTGAAGCTGCTATCTCGCACAACGGGAAGCCCCTCTGTGATGCTGCCCGCCTCATCCGGCAGCTCGAACACGCGGTTCCTACCGCAGAGGGTCCGGTATAGAAGCTCCGGCAGGCGATGAATCACATGTGTACCGAATACAAGATCGACAAACGGGTAACTCCTGCGGATTTTCTCCGCCACGCGGGGCTGCTGCATCATGCAGCCGCACAGGGCGACGACCATGCCTGGCCGGGCGGCCTTTCGATTTTTCAGCGCGCCGACGTTGCCGAACACGCGATCCTCCGCGTGCTCACGCACAGCACAGGTGTTATAGAGCACCAGATCTGCGCTTTCCACAGTATCCGTAAATAGATAACCCATCTCGGCAAGCATGCCCTTGATGCGTTCGCCATCCGCCACATTACCCTGGCACCCGTATGTGTGCACAAAGGCGCGCGGCGCATCACCATAGCGGGCGCCCAGCACCGTGTGCAGTAGGGCTGTATATTCCGCCTGCGTTTTTACAGGCTGATCCATTTTTTCCGCATTTTGAAGCAAGCCGGTTTCCTCCGCATTCAAACGATCTTCACAGGGGTAAAATCCCCCATGATTCTTTTTATTATACTACGAATGGTGGTTGTCCGCAAGTCAAAATCACACATCTTGCGCAAATAGAAAACCGCCCCGTCAAAGCAGACGAGGCGGCAAGTCGATCAGCAAATTGTTTTTCTTTTTCGCTTTGAAAGCTCAAAGCGGCACACCGCAATAGCGCATGACGGGGCTTTCCTTATGAGGGTTGATGCGGTCCACCGCCGCGAGAATCTCCACCCGGCGCGCATGCGCCTCCGCCTCCGGCAGGGTCAGCGCAATGTTCTCAATCTCATAGGGTCCATATCGGAAACGCCCCATTACCGCGCCCTGAAAACGGCCGTCTATCAGTAGGTATTGCAACACGTCCGCATCCGGCCTACAAAATTGCGTTTTCAGCCAGTATTCATTGCACTTGACGAGAAAATCATTGCGGTGCAGCGTGAATACGCCGAAAAACGGCGTAAAGGTTTCTCGCTGCAAAAGCGCAAAGTCAGAGGCGAGCAGCCAGCCGTCGCCATCTGCTATAAACACACCCTCCTGCGCGAGCGCCTGTGCCGCCTGCACAATCTCCTTTTCCGGCAAGCCATAGAAAGATTTCGCCTCCATAGCCGTGAAGCGGACATATCGGTATGCAAAGCGCCGCAAAACGATCCTAAGCGCCTCCTGCCGCGAATATCGCTCTACATCCACGTTAGGAAACATCTCCTCAAAGCGCATCCAGCTCCGATCCCACTCGCCGTCCGGCTGATCCTCAAAGATAAAAAAGGCGGCCTGCAACTTGTGCAGGGCGGGCGTGATCTCCTTCACCAGAAGGCCTGTCATCTCCTTCATCAGGGCAATGTTCATGGGCCCCTCCCTCCGGATGAGCGCAAGAAGCATCTCCTGCGTGGGAGAGGGCTTGTACGGCTTGCGGTAAAGGCCCGCAAAAAGCTCCAGCTCCTCCGCCTCGATAAAGCCGACGTTGCCGCTTTGAAAACGGCCCTTGACCAAAATGCGCTGCTTCTGCCGCACCCGATTATATTCCAAATCATCAAAATCTGCGCGGAACGTTATGCACGGCGGCTGGCCGAAGCCGTGAAAGTAAACGTTCTGCACCGGAGACGTGTCACGATAGAGCCGGTCGTATTCCTCTTTGTCCGCAGGAGCGGACAGGCATTGCCGACGCATGCGTAGTGCCGTGAGCTTTTCTTTCTCCAGCATTTAGGGCCTCCTCGCGCATTCTTGCACATTTTTATTCTTTCCGTTCCGGGCAGAGCGTTGCAATTCCCATATGATTCCCCTCGCCCGTTTCTAAATCCTTAGGCGTGTGAATGAGATAGAAAAAACCGTTCCCCGAATATTTTTGATCCTCGAAGCCTTTCGCATAATCCTCGGCCATCGCCATGTGGGCCACGCGGCCGATTACCATTGCAGTCAGCCCCTCGCCGGATAAATCCTCTATCCGTTCGCATTTGCATTCGAGCGTGAGAAAACGCTCCGCAATGCGGGGGACGGCCACAGTCCGCGCCGTCTCTTCGATGAAGCCGCCCACGGCGAACTCATCCTCCGCTGGCCCGTTGTGCTCAACCGTCCGGATCAGCGCATCATAATAGCGCTTGGAGAGGAAGTTTACACAGAACGCCCCATCCCGCCGGAGATTCTCATAGGTGTGCGTATGCTGGCACAGGCCGGCCAAGATGGCGAAGAACCCGCCCTTATCCCCCCCTGAAAGCAGCTCCAGGAGTGGAAGTTGATGTTGGGCTTTCCATCCGCCTTGCGCGTTGTGATTGCAAAGAGCGGCTGCGGAATGGCGCAGGCATATTCCATGTAGGAGAAGAAATCATACTGCCCCGGCCAATATTGCCGAAACTGTTCGGGCTTTTCCGCTCCAAATTCATATTTCATTTTTATAATCTCCCTATTGCTCCCAACCGCGGTTATGCGGTTTTGGCAAAACTAGAATATCAATAAGGAATTCGCTCTTACCGCGTTTCACGCTCGAAAAGCGCAAAACGCGAAGCTTGAAACCTATCTTTTTGTTTCGATACAATCAAAGGCGCGTAGGAAAAGCAGGTTTTCAATGACAAGGTTCGCCTTCCACCAGTTTTCGGCGATGGCAAACTCCCGCTCATACGCGCCCCAGCTCCAAGTAATCTCCCACACGCCATCCGCGTTGCGGCCCTGTATCATCTGATCGCATTCCTGCTCCGGCAGGCTCTCGCTCCCGGGATAAAACGGGCTTTTCGGAGAGCGGATAAACCGGGAAGGCGTGCAAACGTAGCCGGTTGCCCATGCCTGCGGGTCCGTGCCGATGAGCGCGCGCACCGCGCGTTGGAGCGTTTGCCCAAATGCGGATTCATCAAACAAATCTATCCTGCCCGCCGCCTTGCAGGAGGCGAGCAGCTCCCAAAAGACGTTCACCTCATGCATATCGTCCGTTTTTGTGCGGCCCGCAATAAAATCCGCGACGGCCCGCTTTGCGATCCCTTCCGCTTTCTTGTAAAGCGCGCTTTCCGACACTCCATATTGCAGAACAAACCCCGCCAGACTCGCCGTCGGGTTATAACCCCAATCTTCCCCTGACCGCTCGGTAAACGTCCACCACGGCGCGTGGGGGAAATCGTTGTTCGATGGAATCGCGCCCTGCCACAATCCATCCACAAAATGTGCGCCACTGCCGAGATAGCGCAGAATCCCGGCTACAATCGGATGCTCCTTCGGGGCGTTTAGCTCTCGAAGGATGCAAGCCGCCGCCCAAGTCTGCATCGGCGCGGACGCGGGATTCCAGCAGTCGGCCTCCAGGCCATGGCCGAAGCCGCCATCCTCATTTTGATAAGCGGAAAGCGATTGGAGCACGGCCTCGGCCGAGCCGCTTTCGAAATGATATTGCCAGCGTGCCAAATCCAACGGTCTTGCGTTACGGTGCATCCAGCGGCGGATGGCGTCAAAATCCTGATTGGTAAGTTTCATTTGTAACAATCTCCCTTTCTCATTTGGATATGCCTATTTTAACCCAAAGAGAAACAAACGGATTGTAAAAAAGCGACATATTTACCGCACCCCACGCTGACCGAGCGCATATGCCCGCGCCTGCGTAGGCGTGAGCGAATGAAATCGCTTAAAATCCCGCAGCAGATGGGATTGATCGGTAAACCCAAAGCGGTGCACCGCATCCTGCACATTGAAATCCCGCTCGAACAACACGGCGCGCCACACTTGCTGATAGCGCACGAGCCCTGCAAATTTTTTAGGAGATACGCCTACCAGCTCCCCGAAAAGCCGCTCCAATTGTCGGGGACTGACGCAGGCATAGGCCGCCGCTTCAGAGAGAGCGGCTCGCCCTTCCTGTTTCAGAATCGAATGAATAGCGTTCATCACAGCAGGTTTTTTCCGCCGCTCCCGCAGAGTTTCCAAAAGATACTGCTGCGCAAAACGGACGCGCTCCTCCAGCGAATCTACGCAGGGCAGCATCGCCTCCAATTGCCGTGTCAAAGCCGGAAAAAAACGATCCGCGTTAAAAAAGCCGTTTTGCACCTGCACCATGGATTCATCGGAAAACAAGGGAACCGCCCAAGCGTAAAACCGAACGGCAAATGTTGCGACAAGATGGCCTGTGCCGTTGCCTCGGGCCAAAAACGCGCGGTCGTCAATCGCAACGAACCGGCTCGAGAGCGACTGCCGTGTGTAATCAAGATCGATCAGAATATCCATGCAGGTATCCGGCGTGACAAGGCTTTCACAGGCGGCGTCACACGTCTGCAACGGCTGGGAGGTGCCCCAGAAGCAACAAATATACGGTCGGAGCGCTTCGCACGGCAGAATTTCGGTGTATGTATCGTCCCTCCGGAACGGCGACGAGGTCAGTGGGCGGAAGATCTGATCCATTTGCATGTGGGGCGCCTCCTTGCTTGAGAAAAATAAATAGCCGGCAACCATCTGCTTGCGTAAGCGATGCGTATCTCTTTACGCCGTGTGGCAACGGTAACTAAGCACGTTGTTTCCGTTTGCCTGTGGGCGAACGCAGCATAATAAAAAAGGGCATACACGTTGCCCACAGCGCGTATGCCTTCCCCATTCTGATCCTTCAAAATTACAACTGCCCGTCGATAAACGCACGCAGCTTCTCGGCATTTTGAAGCCCAACAACGCGTTCTTTCTCCTGCCCTCCGGAAAAAATCACCAGAGTTGGGATGCTCATCACACCATAGGTCATGGCAAGGTCGCTCGCCTCATCAATGTTCACCTTGCAGAAGCGCGCCTTCCCCTCATATTCGCCGGAGAGCGACTCTACCACGGGCGCAAGCATCCGGCAGGGATTGCACCACTCCGCCCAGAAATCTACGAGCACAGGCTCCTTTGCATCAAGCACCTCTGTTTTGAAATTATCAATCGTAACGGTTGTAACAGCCATGGCCGATTCCCTCTTTCTTTTGTTTCAGTTAGTATTGCCGTCGCCCGTGAGCTTATACGCAAGGCGCTTCGCGCGCCGCATGGCTTCCTGCCCCGCCGGGAAGCGATCCGTCTCCTTTACGAAAACACAGCCTGCAAGCGCCGTGTGCAGCACCGTAAACGCCCGCTTCATCTGGCTGCGGATTGCCGCGAAGCCCGCTGTTTCACTGGAGCCGCAAGTCAGCAGCAGCGCGGCGCGCTTTGGCTTTTGCACAGGGGGGCGAATTGCCAAAGAAAAACGCGCGCTGAAATACCGCTGAAAGCGGTCGAGCACCGCCTTGCCCGGCGCGGGCAGCGCATTATAGTAAACCGGAGCGGCAACTACAAAATAATCCGACCGTTCAAACGCCTCCATAAAGCCGTCAAGGTCCCGTTTGGAGCAACCCTGTTTTTTAGAGCAATAGCCGCAATCTACACAAGGCCCCGGGCGCTCTTTGTATGCATCGTAGACCGTCACGGTGACCTCCGGCGGCAAGCCGTCTAAAAACGCTTTCAAAAGCCTACCCGTATTGCCTGCCCGGTGCGGCGAGCAGAAGAGAACGAGCAGCTCCTTTTTTTCAGATAAGGTTGCGTTCATCACAGTATTGGCAGACAAGCATGCCTCCCTCCTCCCGGAACAAATGCGGCAGATACGCTTCCGTCTTTGTGATACAGCGCGGATTTTGGCAGCTTGCCGGGTGCGTGCCATGTTTTCTGGGCGGTACTTCACCGGAGCTCTTCCGGAGCATTTCTAAGATCAGCGCCATGCGGGCATACATGCCGTATTCTCCCTGCTCGAAATATTTTGCGCGCGGGTCGTCATCCACATCCACAGTGATCTCATCCACACGCGGCAGAGGGTGAAGGATGCGCAAATCTTTCTTTGCGCCACGCAGCTTCTCCCGGTCGAGCACATACACACCCTTCTGCTTTTCATATTCCGCTGGGGAGGAAAAGCGCTCCTGCTGGATGCGGGTCATATAGAGCACGTCAAGCTCCGGGATCGCCGCTTCGAGGCTATCTAAGCAGGCATAGGGACAGTTGTTGGCATGGAGCACATCGCGGATATACTGCGGGATTTGAAGCTGAGGCGTGGAAATGAGCACAAACCGGTTACCCTCATACTGCGAAAGGCATTTGATGAGCGAATGCACCGTGCGCCCGTTTTTCATATCGCCGCACAAGCCGATGGTGAGATTTGTAAGCCTTCCTTTTTCATAAGATAACGTTACAAGATCCGTCAGCGTCTGCGTTGGATGTAAATGCCCGCCGTCGCCCGCGTTGATCACGGGAACACGCGAATAAAGCGACGCCGCCAGCGACGCGCCCTCACGGGGGTTGCGCATAACGATCAAATCGGAATAGTTGCTGATGATCCGCACAGTATCCTTCAAGCTCTCCCCTTTGGAAACAGATGAATTTCCAGGATTATCAAACCCAATCACCTTCCCCCCCAAGCGGAGCATTGCCGCCTGAAAAGACATCTGCGTCCTTGTGGAGGGCTCGTAAAAAAGCGTCGCCATAATTTTGCCGTGGCAGGCGTCCATATACCACGCCGGGTTTTTGCGAATCTCTCCAGCCAGAGTAATCAATTCCTGCACTTCCGCATGGGAGAGCTGGTCAAGGTCGATCAGGTTGTTTGCTTTCATAAACATCATGCCTTCCTTCCGGGCCGTTTGTGCTTCCATTTTATCAGCAAACCGGCAAAATAACAATACCCAAGCCAGTGGGAAACAAAGTGGTACCGCCGCCAAAAGCGCTGGCAATTTTTAAGTTTCTCAAAAAAGATTGTATCAAAAGGGCGAATGATGTAAAATAAAAAAAGAATTGATCTGTAACCTCCTCGTGGAAAGGATGAATCATCGGATGGAAGATATTTACAGCTCCAGCAATCGGGATCCAAACCGCAAAAAGGATAGCGGTAGCCGGGATATCAGCTCTACCTCCGGCCAGCGGCCCAGGCGGCCGGCACCGCCGCCTAATCCCAACCCGAATCACCGGCCGCAATCGCGGCCTTCGCAATCGCGGCCTTCACAAGCAGGCCAGCCGCCCAAACGGCCCTCGCCGGCAAAACCGGCCGATATCACGCAGGATTTTACGCCCGTCCGGCCGCCGGCCCAGAATCCATATGACAGGCGGCCGCCACAGCAGCAAAGGCCTCCGCAGAGAGCAGGAGACGGTCAGCCGATGGAGGATATTAAAAGCGGCCGGAAAAAGCGCGGGCGCAAAAAGCACGTTCTGCTCAAGCTGTTTCTTGCTCTGATTGCGCTGATCCTGGTCGCCGCCATTGCGGGCGGCAGCTATCTCTACCGCCTGATGGGCTCTTTCAACTACAATGAAGCAGGGCATAAAAATAACGTCTACGTCGATGAGAGCAACCTCTTCAGCAGCAAGGATGTCACCAACATCCTCTTCCTGGGTGTTGACCGGAGGAATGCGGATGAAAAATCCCGTTCTGATACGATGATGATGCTCTCTATCGACCGCGCCAACAAAAAGCTCAAGCTCACCTCCTTCCTGCGCGATTCGTGGGTATACATCCCGGATCACGGCTATGCAAAGCTCAACGCCTCCTGCTCCTGGGGCGGCGCGCAGCTCGTGATGGACACGCTGGAATATAACTTCAACGTAAAAATCGACCACTATGTGCTTGTGGATTTTGATATGTTCAAAAGCATTGTTAACAAGCTCGGCGGGATCACCGTGGAGGTAACGGAAAAAGAGGCAAAATACCTGCGCAACGACGTCCATCTGGATATCCAGGCCGGTGAGGCCGTAAAGCTCGATGGAAACGAAGCGCTCTGGTATTGCCGCATCCGCTATCTCGATTCCGATTTCATGCGCACCCAGCGCCAACGCAAGGTGATCTCCGCAATTATTAGCAAGGCGAAGAGCACGCCGATCCCAACTCTCGTCAAAATGGTGCAAGAGATCCTGCCCGATGTGGAAACGGATATGAAGCAAAGCGAGCTAATGCGTCTGGCGGGCGGCGCTGCGGTTTCCTACATGCGCTATGATCTGGAGCAGATGCGCATCCCTTCCGACGGCACCTGGAAAAACAAAACAATCAAGGGCCAATCGGTCCTGTCGCTAGATATGGAAAAGAACCAGCAGCTGCTCTATGATTTTCTCTATACGAAGGATGCGGAAAAGACGACGGATCAAGCCGCAAAAGGCGAATAAGACGCGGCTTTCCGCTGTATAAGAAGATTTTAACAACCCCGACGGGCAGGAAGATCAATTCCTGCCCGCCGGGGTTTGTTTCTCTAAAAAAGGTTTTAATCCGCCTGAACGGTAATGGGGAAGGCAACAGCAACTGATTTTCCGTCTTTCAGGTTCTCTTGATTATCCCACCGGAACACGGCTGTGCCCGCATAGCGCCCGGAAGAGGCGGGCGTTTTTTCGCCTTCTCCCAGCCTCCGTCTGTACCCTCTTTTGCCGACCCGGCATAAAACCTCATCTTCTGGGTGTAGGAAGCGCCGGGTGCAAGGCTGCCGTGACCGATCGCGGTATCCCCTGGCTTGCCATACACATCAATATCAGGAAATTCAAAAGCGTCGTTCCCAATTTTCGCCCGGATCTCCAGATGCAGCTCCGGCGTTGACATCGGCAGCCAATATTCAATCGTCTCGTCGCTCGCATTCGTCACAACCGCTTCCACCTCGACCGTATCGCCCGGCCTGCACACCGGGTTTTGAACGGTGACGCGCAGGGTAACGCCATCCTTTGTTTCCGTATAAGACTGCGGGGATACGTCCTCGTCAAAGGTTCTGTGCGCTCATCCCCACCGGAGGGCGAGCAGGCGGAAAGCAAACCGGCCAGCATGCACAGCAACAAAAAAGCTGCGATCCAACGTTTCATTCTGATTTCCCCTTTCTCAGGCTTACCACCAAGCCAGCGCGACGTTGCCCTTTGTCGTTTTTCTCCATTATTTTACAATGATTTTTCTAGAGGATCAATCGGATTGGCCGATGGTTATGAAATTGCAATCATGAAAAACCGCATCCAGGTCCTTGATAGGCCGCAACAGAGCCGAATACTGCAAGGGCGGGGAAATGTACTCTTTGTGCAATGTTTCGCTGACGCGACTTCATTTTCTTTGCTCATGTAAAGAAAATGAAGCAAAAGAAAACACGCGCGGCCCCCCTCTCGACCGCAGTGCCGTACACAAGCGACCATCGCGACGGTCGCTTCGGCCCCTTTTGCTTCCTTTTCCGGCCGAGCGGAAAAAGGGGGGTGCCCGCGTGGCATGAGCGCATTCCCATTACCTGATGCGTGATCGATATCGACCATCAAAAATGAAGTCGCACAAGCATAACCCCTGCGCAAAGAAAAAACGCCTCATCAATCGCCACCAACGGACAGAGGCTGGGGCGAAATGTAAATTTCGCCCCAGCCTCTCGTTCGCATTCTATTCAACAAACAGGATTTACTTGCTCTCCAGCAGCTTTTCGCACGCCGCGAGCTGCACGCACACGCATAAAAGCGCCACCGCCTGCTCGAGCTCCGCCACCGGCGGGAGCGTCGGCGCGATGCGGATGTTGCGGTCCGCCGGGTCCTTACCGTAGGGATAGGTCGCACCGGGCGTGGTGAGCGTTACACCCGCCTCTTTGCAGAGCGTGCCCACACGCTTTGCGCAGCCGTCGAGCACATCGAGGCTGATGAAGTAGCCGCCGTTCGGGTTTTTCCAGGAGGCGACGCCCTTGCCGCCAAGCTCTTTTTCAAACGCGTCGAGCACGGCCTGGAACTTCGGGCGCAGGATTTCAGCATGGCGCTTCATCTGCGCACGGATACCGTCCGCATCCTTGAAGAAGCGGACATGGCGCAGCTGGTTGAGCTTATCATAGCCGATCGTCTGGGAGGCCATGCGGGTTTTGATCATTGCGATATTCGCATCGGAGGCCGCCATCACAGCGACGCCCGCGCCGGGGAAGCTGATTTTCGAGGTGGAGGCCACCATAATCACGCGGTCAGGGTTGCCAGCCTTCGCGCATTCGTCGAGCATATTGAGCACCTCGTCGGGCGTATCGGTCAAATCGTGGACGCAATAAGCGTTATCCCAGATGATGCGGAAATCCTCCGCGCCTGTCTGCATGGCTGCCATACGGCGGACGACTTCGTCAGAATAAGTTTTTCCTTCCGGATTGGAATACTTCGGCACACAGAACATGCCTTTGACTGCCGGGTCCTTCACGACCTCTTCCAGCAGCTCCATATCCGGGCCGTCCTCCAGCATCGGGATGTTGATCATCTCGATCCCAAAATATTCGCACACGCCGAAATGTCGGTCGTAACCGGGCACAGGGCAGGCAAACTTCACCTGATCGAGCTTGCACCAAGGGGTGCTGCCCGCGCCGTGCGTCATGCATTGGGAAACATAGTCAAACATCATATTCAGGCTTGAATTGCCGCCCACGATGAGATTCTTCGGCTCAACGCCCATCAGCTCGGCAAACAGGCGCTTGCACTCCGGGATGCCGTCAAGCACACCATAATTGCGGCAATCCACCCCGTTTTCCGATTTCACGTCGGAAGCTGAATGGAGCACATCGAGCATTTTCATAGATAGATCGAGCTGATCCGCGCCGGGCTTGCCGCGAGACATATCGAGCTTTAGCCCCTTTGCCTGAAATGCCGCATACTCCTCCAAAAGGCGCGCTTTCTGCGCCTCAAGCTCTTCCCTAGTCATCTCCTGAAAAACCGGCATGAAAACTCCTCCTAAAACGGCTGCACCGGGCAGCCAAAATCTATTGCTATAGTATCCGATTTCCCCGGATTTTGCAACTGTAAAATCAAAATCCTGCATTTTGACCAGTTTGCGGTGAAAAAGGAGCGCCTTCCCCGTGCAAAGGCCGAAAATTCCAGAATCCGCCGCCGGGCAGATTGAGGCTGCCACGCGGAAACGCCCCGTTCGGCTGGTTGCGAGCCGGACGGGGCAGAGCTGTATCATGATTTATCGGGGCGGGTCTGTTACGCCGTTTTTTTAGCGGGTGATCAGGCTCCCCGCCCTCCTGCCGGCTAATCCTCCGGTAGAGAAAAATGCCGCCCACAGTTAATGCGCCCGTCAAAAGGTATACAATCGCCGCAAACCAAAAATTGCGCTCTCCCAATGCGTTGCCGCACAGGGTAGAAGAAAGAATGGACGGAATCCGGGCAATCCCGGTCAAAAGCAGGAAGGCAAAAGGATTCACCGGCGTAACGCCCACAAAATAGGTGATTAGGTCCTTCGGTGTGCCGGGAATCAAGAAGATGATGAAAAGCAGCAGATTGAGCTTTTTGGTATTCTGCAAAAAGCGGAAGGATTGGAGCTTCTCCCGCGGCACAAACACCTCCACCATCCGCATGCCGAACAGCTTCGTCAGCCCAATGATGATGAGCGAGCCAATTGCCGTGCCGAGCATACACAGCGCCATGCCCCACCAGCTTCCAAACGCATATCCCGCTCCGATTTCCAACGGCTCAGCGGGGATGATTTTAACAACCGTCTGCACTGTGCGGATAGCGACGAAGGCAAGCGGGCCCAGCGCGCCGTGCTCATTCATCCAGCGCGGAAGCGGCCGGTATCGAGCACAAACTCCAACAGCGGCTTGCCATAGAACCATGCCGTCAACCCGCAGGCAAGGAGAAATACGGAGAGCCCAATGAGCACCATAATCTTTTTTCTTCCGGTTGCCCGGGCGGATCAGATCGTTGTGGCGCACCTTGTCCCATCCCTCTTTGCAGAATTGTTTGAGCTGTTCCATTCAACTGCTCCCCTTCCGTTGTGTGGATCGAATCCGTTTCTGTTATCAGGATACCCGAACGGACTTACGAAAGGGAAACGGAAAAATTACAAGTTTCTTACGAGAGCTCTGTTTTTTTCAAAGCTATGTGAAAACAGGGTTCGCTGCCTACTTAAAGGCGATCCGGATGCGCTCGTGCAGCTCCCACAATGTTTTCACGCCAGTAAAGTCAAGGGTAATTTCTCTTATTTTTTGCTTATAATTTGTTTCCTCCTTCATGATACTCCTTTGCTTGCACAGGCCCTTTAGCTCAGCACCTTGTAGTTGAACTCCACTGGATTCCATTCCCAGTGCGCCTGCCATTTTTTATTTTCCTCAAGTAATTCAAGAACCTTTTTCCCGCACGGCTGCAGTTCCCGGGGGAGCATCTGAATCCCCCGCACCGTGACCATTGTTTCTTCAAATGGCTCGCTGAGCAAGTCCCAGAAAGCGTCCCAGTTCTTCCCATACCATTCCGGAAAGTCGAAGGCGATCCGGATGCGCTCGTGCAGCTCCCACAGTGTTTTCACGCCGGTGAAGTCAAGGGTGATTTCTTCGATTTTCTTACTCATAACCCAATTCCTCTTTTCTTTTTTGTTCTTTATTCGATTGCATAAAAGGTTGCATAGTGGTCGTAGGTCACAAAAATGAGGCCGTCGTTCGACCAGACGATACGGTGCCGGTTGCGCTTGCCCTCATGATAATTGAGATTGCGCGTTGCGCCGACTCTATATTTCGATTATCTCACACTTTTTTCGACCATTCAATACTATTATTATATAATATTACCTTTTATTCTATATAAAGGAATACGAATGAACCATTAAACTTTTGCATACAGCCGGGCAGCCCGAATGCGTGCAACCGCCTGAAAACTTCCGTTTTTTCTTGAATCTACACCCGGTTAATGCTAAAATAGGGGGAATAGAAGGGAAGTTTGAAAGATCAATCTTTCAAACCGCGTTTTGTGCTTTTCAAGCATAAATGCCGCTCGAAATTTTGGCTGCGCCAAGACCGCACAATTCCGCGGCCCGGCGCAAGAAAGGCATGGTCATAATGATAGATTTGAGCCGCAAAAAGTGGCGTATTGCGCAATATGATAAAGATTGCGCGGCCTCTCTGGCCGAAGCGTGCGGGCTCGACCCGTTTGCGGCGTTGCTGCTCGTTTCGCGCGGCATGCAAACGCCAGAGCAGGCACGCAGCTTTTTAGAAGCGGACGCAGCGGAATTTGACCCCATGAGCCTGCCGGATATGGAAAAAGCCGTTGCGCGGATTCGAAAAGCTCTGGACAGCTTTGAGCGGATTGCGATCTATGGGGATTATGACGCGGACGGCGTGACCGCCACTGCGGTGCTCTATTCATACCTGGAAACACAGGGAGCGGACGTCTTTTATTATATTCCCGAACGGGAGGCCGAGGGCTACGGCCTGCATCGCGCTTCCATTGACGAGATGGCAAAACGAGGTGCGAAGCTCATCATCACGGTGGATAACGGTGTGAGCGCCCTGGAGGAGGCGGAATATGCCGCCTCGCTCGGGCTTGATCTAGTGATTACGGATCACCACCGCGCCGGTGAAACACTGCCGCACGCCGCAGCCATCGTGGACGCCCACAGGCCGGATAGCACCTGCCCCTTTTGTGATCTGTCAGGCGTAGGGGTTGCGTTTTATCTGGCTGCCGCGCTCGAAGGCGATGCACAGGCGCTGATGGATGATTATGCCGATTTGGTGGCGTTAGGCACCGTTGCAGACGTTGTGCCGCTCCACGGGGAAAACCGCAGGATGGTCCGTTATGGCCTTCAGCGCATCAATGCGAACAGCCGCCCCGGCCTTATGGCCCTGCGGGCAGCGGCGGGCTTTGCGGAGAAACCGCTCACAGCCGGTAGCATTGCCTTCACGCTCGCGCCACGCATCAATGCGGCGGGCCGCATGGGTTCCGCCCAGCGCGCGCTACACCTTTGCTCAGCGAGGAGGAGGAAGAG
>ENA-OQED01000270-OQED01000270.1-human-gut-metagenome-genome-assembly--contig:-NODE-270-length-21704-cov-1.441164_pt1 | contig 21704 bp, 26 predicted proteins | sample MGYA00242790_ERZ504625 | MGnify/ENA primary metagenome ERZ504625 (study PRJEB26092, sample SAMD00036345) | human gut metagenome | host: Homo sapiens | study: EMG produced TPA metagenomics assembly of...
CTCAAATTTATCCTTAAACTCTGCATCAAAGATCTGCTGGAAAATCTCTTTAAATCTTCCATCGTATGTTTTGGAAATGGTATCCTTGCTTCCGAACCATACATCCTGCTTTGTGTCCAGTGCATAATTAAAGCAGCTTCTCGCAAAGCTCTTTACGGAATCATCAAGATTATGCATGCCACGGAGAACACCTGCTCCATCAAAATGCTGGATCAGCTCCTTACGCTCTTCTCCGTCTTCGCCCTCAAATACAAGATATGCATCTCCCGGCTTGTCAATATAAAATTCTGTATTCTTATAGATATCTCCATATGCATGACGTGCAAGTGTAATCGGTTTCACCCAATTCTTTACACATGGCTCGATTCCCTTTACAACGATCGGCGCACGGAATACAGTTCCATCAAGAATAGCACGGATCGTTCCGTTTGGACTCTTGTACATTTTTTTCAGGTCATACTCTTCCATTCTGGCTGCGTTTGGCGTGATCGTGGCACATTTTACGGCTACTCCGTATTTCTTGGTTGCTTCTGCTGCATCAATGGTAACCTGATCATCTGTCTCATTTCTGTGCTCAAGACCAAGATCATAATATTCTGTATTCAGTTCCAGATACGGTGTGAGAAGTTCATCCTTGATGATCTGCCACAGGATACGTGTCATCTCGTCTCCGTCCATCTCAACTAAAGGTGTCTGCATTTTGATTTTTTCCATATTATTTTCTCCTTTTGAGGTTTATTCTCCTGTTCGGATTCCAGGTGCTCTTTCCTTTAGAATCTTTCTTCAGCACTTTTACTGTACATTGTACTCATATTTTCCGGTTCCGTCAACGCTTTTGTGCTTTACCACACTATGTTTATAAGAATTGTATAATAATTCAGCCTGCCAACAGTTTTTCACAGTTAAATTTCCCCCATCCCTGCTGATTTCTGGGAAGTCCCATATCTTCTGCATTTTCTCTTAACAACATCTTTACCTCTACATTAGAAAGCCGGGGATCTTTTTCCAGAAGGCAGGCGATCCCTCCTGACACCAGAGGCGTCGACATGGAGGTTCCGCTTTTGAGCCCATATGAGTACGGCAGTCCCGGTGCACAGGCAATGACCTGGCTTCCCGGCGCTACCAGATCCGGTTTGCACACACAGTCAAAAGTAGGGCCTCTTCCGGAAACTGCCTTTCTGCCATTCAGCATATCACTGGAGCCTACGGTAATGATCTTCCGGCTGCTTCCCGGTGCTGTTACCGTGCCGGCCCCCGGTCCCTGATTTCCTGCTGCAGCTACCACCACAAATCCCAGATCCCAAAGTTTTTCCACTCCTTCAAGAAGATCTGTCTGTTCCTTATGATCCCGGGATGTTGTTCCCACTGAAATATTAACGATACGGATATGATAAATGCTTCCAAACTCCATGAGCACCGAAATGCCCGCATCACATCCTCCCTGCTTCCGTTCCCGAAACGATCCAGAACCTTCAGAGCAGCGATACTGCAGCCAGGTGCAGCCCCTTTATATTTTCCACCTGATGCAGTTCCGTCCCCTGCAAGGATCCCGCCTGACATGAGTCCCATGTCCGTTATCATCATAGGGCTGCGTCTGACTCCTGTAAAATCACGAAACACGGAAATACGGCTGCCAAAATCTATATGAGGAAAAATACCGGTATCCAGAACCGCCACGCCTATCCCTTTTCCTGTATACATCCTTTTATACCTTTCCAAAGCTCTCCCGTCGGACAGCTGACCTTTCTTTAGCTTATTCTGCGGACATCTTTCCCGCTACTCGTTTTATATAAAAAGACCCCGGGATCTTACATCTGAATCCCCGGGATCTTTGCTGTATATTTTATTTAGTTTCCTCTTCCTGTACGGAAATTAACTGTTTTCTGGATCTGATTGTCCATTATGGTGATCACTAGATCCTGACCTGCCGCATCCTTGGAGTCTTTCTTTTTGCTGTCATCCTCTTTTGCATCCTGAAGCTCTGCGGTTTCCTCCTTTGTCGTTATCTCGCCTACAAAAGCAGCTGTCGGTGCCCCCAGACACATCGCTGCGATCAATGCTGCCCCTAAAAGCACCTGTACTGTTATTTTTCTCATTTCTTATGTCCTCCTTTATAGCGTCAGTCCGCCTATTATACGGGCTGAATCTTTGTTGCCTGTAAGAATTTCGATCTGATTTCCGTCTGCTGCAAGAAGTGAACAGTCCAGATATAAGCAAAAACCGCTGCTGTCCGTTTTTCCATCTTCTGTGGAAACATCCATCGGAAATGCTTCATAAATCTTATCATGGTTCAATCTTATATAAATCCTGCTGTCTGTATCCAGATATTTTTCTTCAATACAGCCTGTGATCTTTTCCAGATTTCCCTGGATCTCGCACTGAACTGCTCTGGCACCGGCAGGAACCTTATTTGCTGATCACGTCCAGTACAATTTCCTTCCCTTTTTTGTCTTTGTATGTATTGACCCAGAATCTTGTGTATTCCAACAGATATTCCTGTCCGTCACCATAACAGCCATCTGTCTTTCTGGTACGAAGAGGTCTGCCAAGGACTTTCCGCAGTGCTGCAGAACTCTTTTCTCTTACAAATGCTTTCCTTATTCTTGAAGATGTTCTAGCATCGTATACACCAGTTTTTGTATTAAAAGCATAAAATCCGGCTCTGGACTGTCCATATGCGGAATAATAAACGCCTTTTACCATCTGTGCATACCGGTTAAATCCATAGTATTTCCCGCCGATCTTTTTTACAAGGAGATAGTTCTCCCCGAAGAATGTTCCACCTTTATAAGCCTTTCCGGTGTTGGAAAAATAGTATCTGTATGTCATTTTTTTTGCCGGTAGTCTTATTAGCGACAGTCACGGTTTTCCATGTATTCTTTACTTTTTTTCCCTTCACATTAATAGTAGTATTGTCCGCCCTCTTTTTTCCAGCCATTTTTTAACAGCTGCTTTTGCGGTTGTTGTGGTTGCTGTTGTTGCTGCCTGCGCACACACTGTGCCAAATGTCAGGCAAAACAGCATTGTGATCATGAGAACAAGCTGTGCGAATCTTCTCTTTTTCATGGTTTCTTTTCCTCCTGTTTTAAAAATCTCCATACCCGGTGATAATTATATTTTCTTGCAATATAATGTATAAAATACATTATCTCCTCCAATACTTAACATATCTGAAAAATAAAGGAGGTTTTTCTATGCTTCTCTTTTTTCTTGTATTCTTCGGACTCCAGATCTTTGTTCTTTTCTGCTGTGCCGCTGCAGGAAATGACGCCGCTTCCCAGGAACTATCTGACCAGGAACAGCTTCAGTTTATCGCAGAATGGAAAAAACAACATCAAAAAAAGGACGTCTGCTGAAGAACGTCCTTTTTTGCTTTGCAATTCTATTCTCCATTCATATGATGATACACACCAGTCCGCCTTTGCTGTCATTTACGATCTTCTTCATAGTATCCTGAAGCTTCACCTGACTTTCTTCGCTGATCATGGCAAGCTTGTTCCGGATTCCGTCTTCCACCAGCTGCTGGATGGATTTTCCGAAAATATTGGTCTCCCAGATACTTTCCCCTCGCTCCGGGCTTTCTCTGATATACTTTATCAGGTCCTCCGCCTGCTGTTCTGTACCAACGATCGGAGCGATCTCCGTTTCGATTCCCGCCCGGATCATATGAATGGACGGACTTTTTGACCGGATCTTTACTCCGAATTTATTTCCCTGACGGATCACCTCAGGTTCCTCAATAGTGATCTCGGAAAGCTCAGGCACCACAACCCCATACCCTGTTCCTTTTACCGCTTCCAGGGCAGCCTGGACTTTTACAAATTGTTCCTTCATACCGGCAAGCTCTTTTATGGTCTGGATCAGTTCATATTCGCTTTCCATGGATATCCCGCTCATTTCACTGAGCATCTGATAATAATAAATGTCTTTTACTGCGATCCGGATACGGACTTTTCCATCGGAAAGACTGACCTGCTCAAGCAATGTATCTTCCACATATGGACTTTCCAGATATACTGATTCTCTGCTTACATCACGCACATGAGTAAGTCTGGTCATCTTTTCCCGAATCTCATTTAACAGAGCCGCCTTTACCTCATGTTCCGGAGAAAGCATCTCCACCCATCTGGGAACAAAAAGCTCTATCTCACTGACCGGGAATTCATAAAGGATCTTCTCCAGGATTCTGGTCACATCCTCTTTTCGAAGCTGTTCACAGTTGACTGCCAGAACGGATACTCCAAATTTCTCTTCCAGATGTTTTACAGTTTTTCCGGTTTCCTCACTGTAGGGAGTCTGGGAGTTTACCAAGATCAGAAAGGGTTTTCCCTGGACTTTCAGTTCTTTTATGGTCTGTTCCTCTGCCGGAATAAAATTTTCTCTGGGAATCTCCCCGAAACTTCCGTCTGTTGTGACTACAATCCCAATGGTGGAATGCTGGCTGATCACTTTTTCCGTTCCAATGCGGGCTGCATCATGGAACGGGATTGCTTTTTCCTGCCAGGGAGTTTTGACCATCCGCTCCCTGCCTTCTTCCACATTTCCGGATGCATCCTTTACCAGAAAGCCTACACAGTCAATGAGTTTTACCCGGATTTTCTGGTTTTCCCCTATGGATACTTCCACTGCTTCTTTTGGAATAAATTTGGGTTCTACGGTGGTGATCATTTTTCCGGCACCGCTTAATGGCAGTTCATCCTGAAGTTCTGCTCTTTTTCCCTCGCTGATCGATGGCAGTGCTATCAGCTCCATAAATCTCCTGATGAATGTGGATTTTCCTGTACGGACCGGTCCCACAACCCCTATGTAGATATCCCCGCCCGTCCGCGCCTGGATATCACGGTAAACCTGAAAGTTTTCCATATAAAAAAGCCTCCCTGCATATACTGGCCTGTAAGTTCCGGGAAACGTCTTAAAAAAGACAGTTCCCGCATACCACAGTATATGCCCGGAAGGCTTCTTATATGCTGCTGTTCACCGGGAACAGCAGCTCTTTGTATTCCTCATATCAGTCTTTGATATAGAACTCATTGTGAAGCAGATGATGCTCTTTGCCTTTGAGGAGTCCCTCATAAAGCTCCAGAACCAGTGGGTTCTCATCGGATTTCTTGATGATCATGGTATTGTCTGCATTGTACAGACCTCTTGCTCTGGCTGCCTTGGTCCTGTCACCGGATCTGGTCGGCTGACCACCACCCATGATACATCCACGGCGGCATGCCATAACCTCGATCAGATGATAGTTTGCCTCGCCGTTCTTTACACGTTCCATAACGGTTCTTGCATTTGCAAGGCCACTGGCTACGCATACATTGATATCCATTCCCTTGTACGGTACGGTAAATTCCTTGATTCCCTCTTCACCACGAACACCGCACTCTGCAATCTCATGCATGGCTTCCTTACTGTGATCCGGGCTCAGTCTTCGAAGAACTGCCTCGGTAACACCACCGGTAACACCGAAGATAACGCCACCGCCGGAACCAAATCCAAACGGCATATCGCATGCTTCCGGATCCAGTGTTGCAAAATCAAGGCCAAAGTTATCGATCATGCGGAGAAGCTCTGTGGTTGTGATAACGATATCGGTATCCTGCTCGCCATCGGTAAAGCTGTTGGGGCGGATTGCCTCTGCCTTCTTGGCTGTACATGGCATAATGGAAACCATAACGGTCTTCTTGCCTGCTGCATGCTCCGGATCACGGAAGTATTCCTTGATAACCGCAGACATCATTCCCTGTGGGGAACGGCAGGTAGAAATGTTCGGAACATATTCCTTATACTGATCTGTGATGAACTTCACCCATGCAGGACAGCAGGAGGTCAGAAGCGGAAGGTTCTCACCCTTCTCTACTCTGTTTAAGAACTCCTTGGTCTCTTCCATAATAGTAAGATCGGCGCTGAATGTGGTATCGTATACTTCATCAAAGCCCATTCTGTGGAGTGCGTTGACGATCTTGCCCATAACGCTCCTGCCCTTTGTGAGGCCGTAGTGATCACCAACTGCTACACGGACTGCCGGCGCGATCTGGGCAACCACACGGGTATCCTTGTCCGCAAGTGCATCCCAAACCTCATCCATATGTGTACGAATGGAGATGGCTCCTGTCGGACAGTAAACACGGCACTGACCACAGTTTACACACTGTGTCTCAGCAATCTTTTTATTGAATGCAGGCATGACCATGGCCTCTGTTCCACGGAATGCGAACCCAAGAGCTCCGATTCCCTGAAGTTCCTCGCAGGCACGTACACAGTTGCCGCAGAGGATACATTTGTTCGGATCACGGATGATGGACGGTGAACTGTCATCGATCTCGTGCTGTTCTCTTGTATTTTCAAAACGGATATCCCGCACGCCAAGGCGATGTGCCAGCTCCTGCAGGATACATTCGCCGCTCTTTACACAGGTTGTACAGTCACGGCAATGTGCTGCAAGAAGCAGCTCCACGATCAGTTTACGATATTTCTTAATACGACCGGAGTTGGTATAGATAACCATTCCGTCTCTCGGCTGCTCGGAACAGGAGGCAAATGTTTTGCCTCTGTCATCCTCAACTGTACAGAGACGACAGGCACCAAAGGTGGAAACCTCTGAATGATAGCACAGTGTGGGGATATTGATACCGGCATTCCTGATGACTGTCAGGACATTTTTTTTCGTCAGTAAATTCTACTTTTCTTCCGTCAATTGTCATTGTACCCATAAGATATCCTCCCTTCTATGCTTCCACATAAATCGCATCAAAGTTACAGTTATCCTTACAGGATCCGCATTTGATACATACGTCATTGTTGATTACATGTGGATGCTTGATCTTTCCTGAAATCGCACCAGCCGGACAGTTCTTTGCACACTTGCCGCAGCCGATACAGAACTCAGGATTGATATGGAATTGACGGAGCGCCGTGCAGACCTTCGCACGACATTTCTTATCTACGATATGCTCTACATATTCGTCACGGAAACGCTTCAGAGTACTGATGACCGGAAGCGGTGCACTCTTACCGAGTCCGCACAGGGCCATGCTCTGAACCATGTTTGCAAGCTCTTCCAGCTCATCCAGATCGGAAAGCTCACCCTTACCTGCGACGATTCTCTCCAGGATCTCAAGCATACGTTTGGTACCCTCACGGCAGGGAACACATTTACCACAGCTCTCACGCTGTGTAAAGCTCATGAAGAAACGCGCAACCTCTACCATACAGGTATTCTCATCCATAACAACAAGTCCACCGGAACCCATGATGGCATCCAGCTTCTTAACAGAATCAAAATCAAGCGGATGATCGATCTGATCGTCGATCAGACATCCACCGGAAGGACCGCCGATCTGTACACCCTTAAATGCAGCACCGCTCTTAAGACCGCCGCCGATGTCATAAATGATATGACGGAGGCTTGTTCCCATCGGCACCTCGATAAGGCCGGTGTTCTCAATGGAACCGGTAAGTGAGAAGGTCTTTGTTCCGGGGCTTCCCTCTGTACCGATGGTGTGGAACCAGTCAGCACCCTGAAGGATGATCTTCGGTACGTTGGCATAAGTCTCTACGTTATTGAGAACGGTAGGCTTACCCCACAGACCCTGCTCAACAGTTCTCGGAGGTTTTACTCGAGGCATACCTCTGTTGCCTTCGATAGAAGCAGTCAGGGCAGAACCTTCACCACATACGAACGCTCCGGCACCGCGATTGATATGTAAGTGGAAATTAATACCGGAACCAAGGATATTATTACCAAGAAGGCCATAGGACTCTGCCTGCTCAATAGCCATTCGAAGTCTCTGTACAGAAAGAGGATACTCGGCACGCACATAAATATAACCATCTTCTGCACCTACTGCATAGGCAGCGATCACCATACCCTCGATCATCTTGTAAGGATCACCTTCCATTACGGAACCATCCATAAATGCTCCCGGGTCACCCTCATCACCGTTACATACTACATAACGGACCTTCTCCGGCTGGCGTGCAACCTGTGACCATTTCTTGCCTGCAGGGAAGCCTGCACCGCCACGGCCGCGGAGACCAGACTTCGAGATCTCGTCGATAACACCCTGTGGGGTCATTTCAAAGAACGCCTTCGCCATTGCGGAAAAGCCGCCTACGGAAATATATTCATCAATGGACTCTGCATCGATCTTGCCACAGTTCTCAAGAACGATCCTTGTCTGCTGGTTCAGGAACGGAATGTCACTGGGATGTGGACAGGCCTCATCATTATGACGATAAAACAGACGCTCAACAGGCAGTCCGCAGATCACGGTCTTCTCTACGATCTCGCGACAGTCGTCTACCTGAACATGTACATACTGATAATCATAGGGCTCAATTCTCATAAGAGGACCAAGTTCACATAAGCCCTGGCATCCGGTCTTAACGATTCCTACATGAGGAACATCCTTCTGCATCTCAACCGCAACACCCTCGATTCCCTCACAGAGTCTTGACATTTCTTCATAAATCTTCTGAGCACCGGAAGCAATACATCCGGTACCGGAACAGACGAGAACACGGCAGGTATAGCCATCAAGATTCTTCTTAACCTCAGCCTGTTTGTTTTTCAGATCTTCCATACTGGTTATACTCATACGCTCTCACCTCTCAATTCATTTAAAAGCTCAACAGCCTTCTCAGGAGTCATCTTCGGGTGAACTTCATCATTTACAGTCAGTGTCGGTGCAAGTCCGCAGGCACCAAGACAGGAAACTGTCTCAACGGTAAACATCATATCATCTGTAGTATGCTTCTTATGACTCAGTCCAAGTTCCTTCAGCATTGCTTCCTTTACAGGCATGGACTTACGTACATGACAGGCAGTACCGTCACATACCTTGATGATGTACTTGCCCTCGGCTCAAAGGAAAAGTTTTCATAGAAAGTAGCTACACTGTACGCCTTCGCTTCTTTTACACCAATCTGTTCCGCAACATAAGTAAGAAGCTCTCCCGGAAGATAACGGTACTCAGCCTGAATATCCTGCATGATCGGAATCAGTGATGCAGCTTTCCGGCCGTAGTGCTCGATGATCTCATCCGTTTTCTTGTAATACGTCTGGTCTAACATTCGGTTCCCTCCTTGTTTCTCATAGATTTTCCACTCGATCAACCTGTTCCACTACAGGTTAATGCTTTAACACTCTGTCAGTGCCGCGCATTTATGCAAATCATTATTTTGCACTATTTCATGCCTTTAATTATAACTTATATGGTCATTTTTCACAAGCAGTTTTTTTGCTTTTTTCAGAATATATCGAAATGTTTACAACGGCTTACTGATTTTATATCTATTTTCCATAAAATATGTTCAATTTTTAACAGCTTTGATAATAAAGATACAAATCTGCTCTTTGTTTCTGCCCCAAAACATTAAAGCCGGTTATTGATTTTATTTCTCAATTACTTTAAGATAGATAAAAAGTGCGTGGAAAACATTTAATTAATTTATTTTGTAAAGGAGAACATCTATGCGAAATCTTGACACACCAGTAAAACAGATCCGGCGAAAGATTTTTACCGAAATTGCTAAGATCGGATTTGAATCCACGGACGAATCAATGATCCATGATATCGAATCCATTCCCTACAATATTGTAGAGGAACGCGCGAAATACCGCGAAAGCATCTATCGTGAAAGAGCTGTTGCAAGCGAACGTGTCCGTCTGGCCATGGGACTTTCCCTCCGCCCGGAAAATCGTTCCGTCCACCTTACCGATGGCGTGAAGGCCAGCAACATTGACGAGAAATATTATGAACCACCTCTTATGCAGGTGATCCCTTCCGCATGTTCCGCATGCGAATCCAACAAATACGAAGTCAGCAACATGTGCCGCGGCTGTGTCGCACATCCCTGTTTACTCACCTGCCCCAAAGGCGCCATTTCCATGGTAAACGGAAAATCCTTCATCGACCAGGACAAATGTATCCATTGCGGAAGATGCAAAGCTGTCTGTCCTTACGATGCCATCGCCCATAAAGAACGCCCCTGCGAACGTGCCTGCGGTGTAAAAGCCATCGAGAGCGATGAACAGGGACGCGCCTCCATCAACCAGGATAAATGCGTATCCTGCGGCATGTGCATGGTCAGCTGTCCATTCGGAGCTATCTCCGACAAATCCCAGATCTTCCAGCTGTCCCACGCCCTTCGAGAAGGAACTGAGATCATTGCAGAAATCGCCCCCGCCTACATCAATCAGTTCGGCGAAGACGTCACCCCGGGCCAATTCCGCTCCGCTCTCAAACAGCTGGGCTTCTCAAACATTTATGAGGTAGCACTGGGCGCAGACATCGGCTGCATCTCTGAAGCACACCACTACGCCAAAGAAGTAGCAACCGGCCACCTCCCGTTCCTCCTCACCTCCTGCTGCCCATCCTGGTCAGTCATGGCCAAAAAATACTTCCCGGCTATGATCGACAACATCTCGCAGGAACTGACCCCGATGGTGGCAACTGCCCGCATTGTAAAAAAAGAACACCCCAGCGCAAAAGTAGTCTTCATCGGACCATGCGCCTCCAAAAAACTGGAAGCCATGCGACATTCCGTAAGAAGTGATGTAGACTTCGTGATCACCTTCGAGGAACTCTGGGGCCTGTTCGACGCCAAAAGCATCACCCCATCCACCTGCGAAGAGCTCCCGGAAGAAACCCAGGCTGCAACCGCCGCAGGACGAGGCTACGCCATCGCCGGCGGCGTAGCTGGAGCCATCGAAAACTATCTGAAGGAATACTATCCCGATGTACCAGTCCACATCGAACACGCAGAAAGCCTTGCCGAATGTAAAAAAGTCCTCACTCTGGCAAAAGCCGGCAAGATCAAAAACTGCATGATCGAAGGAATGGCCTGCCCCGGAGGCTGCATCGGAGGCGCCGGAACCAACGCCGGCTTCGCAAAAACCTCCAAGGCCCTCAAAAAATACGTAGACAGCTCAGAACCAAAACTCCCCTCACAGGAACTGGAAAACCTGGAGTTGAACTAACTACCTCAAAATATTCCACTATATAATTCCCCCAATATTTCAATTTGATTGAATAAAAAACGGAGATGCAACCTAGATCTTTAATCTTCAAGGTTGCATCTCCATTATTTTATCAACCAGGACAGGGCAAAGCCCGCCTCCGTCCCTCATCCACATCCTATCGTTTGGCCAGACAACTTACCCCAACCAACGCACAGGCCCGGAAGGGAGTGCGGTTCTGTCTGCGGACGACTCTGCAGGAGGTGTGCTGGATCTTAGGCGGCGGGACTTCTGCGTTATTTTTCAAAAGCCAGCTGTCTGAGCGGCAAAAAGCCGCGAGTTCTGGCTTTTGGAAAATGGTTTTAGCAGAATCCCGGCGCCTTAGATCCAGCCGCCGACGAAGCCCGGCCGCGGACAGAACCGCACTCCCTTCCGGGCCGTCCCGTTCGCCACTACCGTCCCGTTCGCCACCACCACTACTTCTCCACCGTCTCCGTACTCTCCGGCCAGGTATACTCCTCCCCCCTTCAACTCCGCCAGAAGACTCCTAAGCTTATATCCATAGCTTCTCCCGGCGGCCCAACCGCCGCCGTAAGGATTCTCCTGAATCCCAAGCCATTCCACATAAGGTGCGCTCTCCCGGGTCACATACTGAAAACGGTTATCCACACAAGCCTGGTTCAACTCCTCCGAAGAAGCATAAGCCTTCAAATGCTGCACCTGCGCCCGGATCCCCGTCCTTACATCAGGAAAAGAATTACCGGCAACACCACCACCGGTAGTTCCCAGCCCCGAAAATTAAACTGCACCGCACTGGCATCCCCACCAAACTGAAGCCATCCGGTCTCAAGCATGGCCTGCTCAAAAACAACCTCTCCACGGACGCCCTCCGCATCCGCTTCCTCTATCACAATCGTGCAAAACGTATCAATATCCGGTGCACCACCCTCCGTCAGGATGCCGGAAGGATACTCCACATTCTGCGCCTCATACTGCACTACCATATCCTCCGCATCCACTGTGGTACACCCCATGATCGTATAATATCCATAAGTATTATCTGTGGAATCATCCACAAAACCCTCTGTATCACTCTCTCCAGATGACTGAGGCTTCGAAATCTGACCCTCCATAGAATGATCCGCTTCCTCTGCCAAAACACCTGCAGGCGTTCCGAACACCAGAACGCCTGCAAGTACCATCATCCGTAAACAAAAACTATTTCGGAATCTGTACATATATAAATGATCAACCCTTTATTACTGTTATTACTGCGCTTTTCTCATTGCAGCTTCAACCACATGACCTACAAGAACAGAAGTTGTAACACTTCCTACTCCGCCAGGAACCGGTGTGATCGCATCAACGATTGGCTCAACTGCCGCATAATCAACATCACCACAAAGCTTGCCCTCTGCATTGACATTGATACCAACATCGATAATAGTCTGTCCCTCTCTGACATAATCAGCGCCGACAACACCAGCACGACCAGCTGCAACGATGACGATATCCGCCTCTTTTGCAACAGACGGCATATCAACGGTTCTTGTATGGCAGATCGTTACTGTCGCATTTTTCTTAACAAGCATCATGGCAGCCGGTTTACCAACTACAAGACTTCTTCCGATAACAACCGCTTTTTTGCCTGTGCAGTCGATTCCATAGTGATCAAGGATCTCCATGCATGCCTGCGGTGTACATGGCGGGAATCCGATCTTCTTGCCTGTAAATACACCAGACATGGAAAGATCTGTCATACAGTCAACATCCTTCTCTGCTGCAAGTGCATTCTCGATCACTGCCTGATCCAGATGTTTTGGCAGCGGACGGAACAGAAGAACTCCATGGATCTTGTCATCTTTGTTTACTTTATCGATGGTTGCAAGAAGCTCATCCTGGGAAACATCCTCCGGAAGAAGAATTTTCTCACATGCAACACCAAGAGTCTCACAGCGCTTTGTAGCACCTCTCTCATAGGAAATATCGCTTGGATTCTCACCAACACGGATAATACAAAGTGTAGGATCTACACCTTTTGCCTGAAGCTCTGCAACGTTCGCTTTGATCTTTTCATTGAGAGCCGCTGTTACTTCTTTACCTAATAACTGCTTTGCCATTTGTCTGGTTCCTCCTATTTCAGTCTTCCGAGAACACTGTCAAATGTCTCGTCTGCGATCTTTGTATATTTCTCAAGCATAGCGTCTGCTTTTTTGTTTAATTCCTCTGCATACGCACGGTCAGCCATAGATTTTGTGTTAATGTACACATTCAGGCTTGCTCCCTTAAGAGCTGCTTTGCAGAATGCAGCACCTACACCAGCATCACTGATTGCAAGCTTAGAACCTTTTGCTCCGAACTCAACGATAAGTTCAATAGCCTCGCAGCATTTCTCCATGATCTCCATAGGAACAGAGCATGCTTCCTTGAGGGCAGCTTCCATTACTCGAGCCTTCTCAGCCTTCTCTTCTTCTGTCTCTCTCGGCATTCCGTAAGCCTTGGAAAGAGGCTCAAAAACTTCCGCATCTCTCTCGATCAGATGAAGGAAATCTTTCTGAAGCTGATCACATTTCTTTTTCAGCTCCCACATTTCATCTTCTACATCTGCATATTTTTTCTTACCGACAGTAAGGCTTCCAACCATGTTCCCAAGAGCTGTACCAACAGCAGCTACAAGGGCAGATGCACCGCCGCCGCCTGGAACCGGTGCCTTGGAGCTTAATACCTCGACAAATTCAGTACATGTACTGGTAGAAAATCCCATAGGACTCTCCTCCTTATATTCTTATTTTAGCACTCTTTAGAGCCCATTGGGGGTCTTAACTAAAGCCCCTCGTGTTTTTGATCTTATGTTCCGATTAGAAGAGACCTGTGATCTTACCTGTCTCATCTACATCGATCTTGGTTGCTGCCGGAACTTTCGGGAGACCTGGCATAGTCATGATCTCACCTGTCAGAGCAACGATGAATCCTGCACCTGCGGAAATCTTCAGGTTACGTACTGTTACCTCAAAGTCTGTCGGTGCACCAAGTTTTGTCTGATCATCAGTCAGACTGTACTGTGTCTTAGCAACACAGATCGGGCAGTTGCCAAATCCAAGTGCTTCCAGCTGTTTTGCCTGTTTCTGAGCATTTGCTGTAAGAACAACTTTCTTACCACCGTAAACTTTCTGTACGATGTTATTCAGTTTATCCTCGATGGATCCCTCAAGCTCATAAGCATATGTGAAGTCATTCGGCTCCTCAACAAGACGGATTACTTCCTCAGCAAGCTTCATGCCGCCTTCGCCGCCTTTTGCCCATACCTCGGAAAGTGCAACGTTAACGCCAAGCTCTTTACATTTTGCCTCAACCAGGTCAAGCTCTGCCTTGGTATCGGTCGGGAATGCATTGATAGCAACTACACATGGAAGTTTGTATACATTCTTGATATTGCTTACATGTTTCAGAAGGTTTGGAAGACCTTTCTCAAGAGCCTCAAGGTTCTCGTTGTTCAGATCTGCCTCGGAACACCACCGTTGTATTTCAGTGCACGAACAGTAGCTACGATAACAACTGCGCTTGGATGAAGGCCTGCCATACGACACTTGATGTCAAGGAATTTCTCTGCACCAAGGTCAGCACCGAATCCAGCCTCTGTGATAGCATAATCTGCAAGTTTCATAGCCATCTTTGTAGCTGTTACGGAGTTACATCCATGAGCGATGTTTGCGAATGGTCCGCCGTGTACGATTGCAGGAACATGCTCCAGTGTCTGTACAAGGTTTGGTTTCAGGGCATCTTTCAGAAGTGCTGTCATAGCACCCTCTGCATGAAGATCACCAGCTGTTACCGGTTTCTGCTCGGAAACTTTACCATAGGTATATCCGATGATGATTCTGGAAAGTCTCTCTTTCAGGTCTTTGATGTCACTTGCGAGGCAAAGAACTGCCATGATCTCAGATGCAACTGTGATGTCGTATCCGTCTTCACGAGGCATACCGTTTGTTCTTCCGCCAAGACCATCTACTACATTACGAAGCTGACGGTCGTTCATGTCCACGCAACGTCTCCATGTGATCTTTCTCGGGTCAATGTTCAGGTCATTGCCCTGGAAGATATGGTTGTCGATCATTGCTGCAAGAAGGTTGTTTGCCGCACCGATCGCATGGAAGTCACCGGTAAAGTGAAGGTTGATATCCTCCATCGGAACTACCTGTGCATAACCGCCGCCTGCTGCACCACCTTTTACACCGAATACCGGTCCAAGGGATGGCTCACGAAGAGCTACCATTACTTTTTTGCCCATTTTCTGCATTGCATCTGCAAGACCAACGGTTGTTGTTGTTTTTCCCTCTCCTGCAGGTGTCGGTTGATAGCTGTTACGAGGATCAGCTTACCATCTTTCTTGTCACTCTCTTTTAACAGATTGTAATCAATTTTTGCTTTGTACTTACCGTACTGCTCCAGATATTTGTCGTCAATACCTGCCTTCTCTGCAATCTGTGTGATTGGAAGCATTTCACACTCCTGTGCAATCTCGATGTCACTTTTAAATCCCATAATGTTACCTCCCTTTAGGTATTTTTACAGTTTTTAATCCCTTAAAACTGCATCTCTATAAAAACAGGTCCCATCCTGTTCTTAACTATTTTTCATTTTTAAAGACATTTCAGAAATGCCTTTAAAGACCCAATGATAACGTCTCCCATAACAGCCATGTCCTCGGCTGCAAAGGAAACCGGAAAATTATCAGAAAACAAGATCTGTGAGGACGGCGGAAATTCATCATCCCCCTCCCAGAGGATCATCTGAACTACATATCCCGGAAAGATCTCCACCTGATATGCAATATCTCCATGATCCACGGGAACCGCATGGATGTGTTCCATGATCTCCTTGAAATCCTTAAGTCTGTTTCCATATGTGAATGCCAGGCGTTTGATGCACCTGCCATCAAACTGACGGAGATAAACCTCTCCCCAGGGCATTTCCCTGTATGTTTTAAACCTTCCGCTTCCCTGAGATACATTCCCGTTCAGCAGAAAACGGATAGCAAGGATCTTTGCATAATGCATTTCCTCAAGAGGATAATATCCCGCATCATCTTCTTCATGAGTTACCTGAAAATCCGGCCAGGAAATATGATAAACGCTTCCCAGGAATTTCAGAGTCAGTTCTTTCTTCTCTTCGTCATAAGGAAGTGAAAGACGTCCGGCAATTTCTGCCGGGTCTGCCTTAGCGAACTCCTCTGTATAATGCTCCCAGGGCATTCTTTCCTTGCTGTCTTTTTCATAATTCAAGTCATTTATACTAAAAGCCATGTTTTACCTCTGCTGTTTTAGTCTGCTTTATCTCTTCTGCTGTTCTTCCATAACAGACGGAAACAGATTTGTGTCCGTATGCGGAATAAAGCATGCACCTACAAACTCATCCATATAGGTAGGAACTGTAGAAAGCTCCAGGTAAGTCATATTTGAAGCCAGTTCATAGGTTTTCTTCTCTGCTGATGTGGAATGAAGCATCAGATAAGCACCCGTCAGAGAAGAGTTACCAATATAATGGAACTTCTCAAGAGGGATATCCGGGAACATTCCGATATGTACTGCATTAGCCATATTGATCCCGCTTCCGATTCCACCGGCAACATATACGTCATCGATCATGGAAACATCGAAATCAAGAGAATTCAGCATAGTACGGATTGCAGAGAAAATAGCGCCTTTGGCACGGATAAAGTTATCAATATCTACTTCTGTGATCTCAACATCCTTGGCAGAACCGGCTTCCTCTTCAAACGCAATCACATAGCTTCCCATGCCATAGTGATCGTGACGGATTCTTTTGCCCTCACGGACAAATTTTCCCTTCGGATTGATGATTCCTGTCATAAAAAGTTCACTGATCACATCAATGATACCGGAACCGCAAAGTCCTACCGGTTTGGTTCCAGGTTCACCTACAACCTTATATGTCGGCTCCATAGTTTCTTTATCAATGGTACATGCCTCAATAGCACCGTCTGTAGCACGCATACCGCAGCTGATATCTCCACCCTCAAAGGCAGGACCTGCGGAACATGCACAGCTCATCATAAAATCGGAATTACCGAATACAAGCTCTCCGTTAGTACCAAGGTCGATAAACAGAGAAAATTCCGGTCTGTTCCAGATCATACTTACCAGTGTACCGGCAGTGATATCTCCACCTACATAGCTTCCGATATTCGGAGCCATGATAATATGTGCATCCGGATTGATCTCAATTCCCACATCCGATGCAAACAAGGAATTTGTTTTGAAAAACGTAGGAATATACGGTTCCATACGAAGCGGATCCGCATTGATCCCTGCAAACAGATGATTCATGGTCGTATTGGAAGCAACACACATCCGGTAGATCTGTTCCTCCGGGAAATGAATGCTTCTGCACATCTCATGGATCATCGGGTTAATGGTCTCTTTGATCACTGCATCCTGAAGTTTCTTCTTTCCGCCAGGTTTCTGAGATTCGATGATACGGTTGATAACATCCGCACCAAAACGGATCTGTCCGTTTCCGGAAGAACTCTTGGCCAGGATCTCTCCTGTTTCCATATTGATCAGGACTGCAGAAACGGTTGTGGTACCGATATCTACAGCAAGACCACCGATCACAACATCTTTCTTACTGTCAAAAATATCATAAACATACATGTCATTTGGTGCTGTACGAACCACGCACTTCACAGAAAATTTACTCTCACGAAGTACATCCGGAAGCTTCTTAAGCACCGCATACGGAATTCTGACACGCTTCAGGTTCATAAACTTCTGAAGTGCACGGGTCAGTCTTTCATTATCCGGCATGGTATCATCCAGTGATGGAATATCCATCTGAAGTTCCACAACATCAAGACTGTTTGTAAGTTCTATGCCAGCCATCTCAACTTCATGCTTGGCATTTTCAAAAATAGCGATTTCTTTCTTTTGAGCTCAAATCAGCCACTTTCATTCGGCTCTTATACGCGGATGCAATATCCGGAACAAGAACCTCCACATCTGCACTGATCTTGCTCATACAGGCCAGACGCCAGCCTGCGCCATATTCTTCATCCGAAATATGAAGAGTTTTCTTTGAGTCCAGTTCTCCGCTTTTTAACTGTACCCGACATTTTCCACAGGCTCCGTTTCCGGAACATGGTGCATCGATAGCCACATTGGCACTACGAGCAACCTCCAGTAAATTATCCCCCGCATTGGCAAATGCTTCTACCGTACTGCCATTTTCAAAAGCAAAAGTCACCTTAAACATTCGGCAACCACCTTTCTCGCCTCGTAAAAGTTATTCGTCTTCCACCTGTGGCGTTGGGAGTTAGACTAAACTATATTAGTAAAAAAGAGGCTGAAGGCCGAAGCCCCCAGCCTCTGAAACAGCGCTCCTGTTTTGTTCACACGCCAAATTAGATCTCAAGGTAAGAATCTGCGTAAAGTGTGTTACCCTTGAATACGTCACAGGATTTGATTGTCTCCATAAGACGAAGGTCGTTAGGGTTAACGATTGCAGATGTAAGACCATTCATCATAGCCATAGCTACAAGAGCAGAGTCCATGATCGGACGGATATGTTTTGGCATACCGTTACTGTTGTTGGAAAGACCGCCAGTGGAGTTCAGACCCATCTCGGAGAACATCTTGATTGCCTCAAGAACTTCCATCTGTTTGTCCTGCATTCCTTTTACAACAAGGAAAAGCGGATCAAACCAGAGATCCTCTGCTTCCATACCAAGGCCAAGACCTCTCTCAAGCATGTTCTGGCAGTGCATCATACGCTCGTCATTGTCTGATGCAACCATACCGGAAGAGCAAAGTGCGATACAGATCGCATCGTTAGCTGCTGCAAGGTCGATATTGGAAATTCTGTCTCCAGCATCTGCAGAGTTTACGATCGGTTTACCTTTGCTTCTGTTGTATACGGAAATACCAGCCTCAATAGCTTTCTGGTTTGTAGTATCCAGAGCAAGCGGAACATTGTCAAACTCAGACTGAAGGAGCTGTACTGCCCATTTCATAAGGTCCTCGCCATCGTTCTCAGCAGGTCCGATGTTTACGTCAAGATATGTAGCGCCTGCATCAAGCTGCTGTTTTGCTCTTTTGATGATCGGCTCAGGATCTCTCTCAGTAAATGCTTTATTTACTGCCGGTGCTGTTGTTGAAAGTCTCTCCCCAATTGTTACAAATTTTGCCATACTCGTGTTCTCCTTTACATATTAGTAGGATATGGCTGTGCAGCAAACCTGCACAGCCGTTTATAACTGCCGGCGATATTGCCGGACAGCTGATTTCTTAAACCTTAAGTTTAGGCATCAAGGTCTTTTAAGAATTTCACAAGCTGTACTGCTTCTCTTGGTCCTACGATGATCTCCCATCCAGGAAGCTTAGCCTCAAGATCGCCCTTAAGAACTGCTACTTTACCAGGAATAACCAGTCTTCTGCATTTAACCTTCGGCTCAACATTCTCTTTGATATACTCGGAGATGCTGTTTCCGGAGAATTTACCTGCTGCCCAGGATGTAAGTACGGAAAGTCCGCCTGCATCATTGATCACCAGGTTAAGCGGAACACCGGAACGCTCCAGCTCGCCAGATACTACGAAATATGTAAGAGCAAAGTCTACTGTTGTTACAACGAGAGAATTCTCGTCTGCTCCGTTCAGAGGATAAATGCCCGGTTCTACCTTCATTGGCTTCTGCGGGTCTGTAAATACGTTCTGACGAAGACCGAACAGCGGAAGTGCCTCTGCATATGTCATCTGCTCCATAACGATGATAGAACCATATTTCATAGTAAACATGGAAGCAAGTGCTGCCTGTAAATGTTTGTCACCCTTCGCAAGTTTAACAAGGTTAACGATAGAAGGATAACCAAATGTTCTGTCCTGATTCTTAAGAGCTGCACGACGAACCTGTACAGTATTTGCAAAGGTCTCTTTGATGTCAGCTCCTGTTGTATCAAGTACAAGATTCTTGTTGCCAAGTTTCTCAATAGCTGCTGTAGTATCATATAACTCATTGATGTCCTTACCGGATACACCGAGAACTACGCCTGCATCTGTAGCAACCTTGCTCATTGCCTCGTAGTTGGAAGCGTTTGCTCCGTTAAGAACCGGTTTGCCGTCCTTACATACTTCAAGGGCAGCTTTTGCGATCTCAGGATCTGTACAGCCAAGGATCAGTGTTCTTCCAAGACCTTTAGCCTTCTCTACAAGTGCTGTAAATTTTGCAGCATCTGCATTCTCATCGCAGTTTACATACACAAGCTCTACATGCATTCTCTCACCGATACGATCATAGTCAACGTGTGGGATCTCTGCAAGTTTTGCTTCTACTTCTTCATCACTCATGCATGTGCAAAGTGATACGGCATATCTTGTTTTGCTTACAAATGTCTTCTCATGTCTGAAAAGAACAGTCTCTCCACCAAGTGTAAACTCTCCATCGCCTGTTCCGATCTTGATAGTTTTCATTGGCGGTGCAGTTGCCTCAGAAAGAGATGCTAATGCATCCTCGGACATATGAGGACACTGCTCAATTTTCATAGCGCCCTGTGCAACTTTCATAGAGAAAGCCATACATGTAGGGCATCCACATTCCTTACAGTTTTTCTTTGGTGTTAATTTAAAGATCTGAATACCATTCAGTGCCATAGCTCTTTATCCTCCTATTTATTACGCAAGTGCTTTGATCAGCTTGGAAATTGTCTTAACAGATTCCGGATGTCTTAAGATAACTGCATCAGAACCAGCTGCAAGATCAGCTGCTGCTGTCTCAACTTCCATGTCGATTCCACGCTCGTCCTGTGGTCCCCATGCCGGCATGTCTGCTTCAGAAGCCATTGCCTCTTTAACATTCCATGTCTCAGCGGATACAGGTGTAATAATAGGCATCTGCAGCATGTTATCATTCTGCCTAAAGCGGCACCTTTGATACGGTCCATAGTAGATACTACGTACTCATATCCATAACCAACTGCTGCACTACCGATATTCATAACGATCTTCTTAGCATCTACACCAAGCTGTGTAGTAACAACGTTAAGCTGTTTAGCAAGGTTGATATCAACGGCAGACTCAGCGCCTACGATCTGATTGTAAGCAAGACCTGCTGCTGCACCGATCGCTTTGTAGTTCTCCTCTTTCTCGGAAAGGATCAGTGCATTTCTGCCCTGAAGAGCCTCTGCAACCTTCGGAAGGAGCTCTGCATCCTTCTCAACATTCTTGCAGCCCTCTACAACCAGTGGACAGTCAACTGCATCTGCAACTTCTTTAACAACTGCGATCAGCTCATCGATAGATTTGTTAACACCGTTCGGGTCGCCGCCCTCAAGAATAAGTGCAACAAAGTCAGCACCCTCCATAGCTGCAGCTTTCTTAGCAATGTCAGCCATTGTAGTAGCGCCTTCATAGTAAGCTTTGATACCTTCAGATACGCCCTCAAGACCCATATCAGAGATCTCTACACCGATCTTCGGGCAGTTCTCTGACTCTGCGTCAAAGGAATAAAATGGGAATGTACAATCCCCACCAATTGTCACAGTCTTATCTCCGCTTCCGATTGTGACAGCGTTAATCTTTGCATTAAATTTCTGTGGTTTCTGATTAAACGGCATTTCTCATAAGCCTCCTCTAAATTATTAAAAATCCAACTATCATTATACTACATAAAATTACCAGTGACAAGATAACACGGGGTCTTTTACGTTAAAAAAATATCAAAAATCGTCACAAGTTC
>ENA-OQED01000271-OQED01000271.1-human-gut-metagenome-genome-assembly--contig:-NODE-271-length-21672-cov-1.040891_pt1 | contig 21672 bp, 23 predicted proteins | sample MGYA00242790_ERZ504625 | MGnify/ENA primary metagenome ERZ504625 (study PRJEB26092, sample SAMD00036345) | human gut metagenome | host: Homo sapiens | study: EMG produced TPA metagenomics assembly of...
CGCATGCTGACTGCGTTCTCGGGCTCGACTGGCGACAGCCAGCCGTCGCCCTGCGGTTCTTGTCATCCTGCGTCTGGGACGCCTTGACGGTCCTTTGGAGTTTTCAGCCTGTGGCCGTGCTTCTGGCAAGGCAGACGGCGCAGCTTTCCTTGCCGGAAAGCAAGGAGGATAACGCAGCCAGGGGCGCGGCCACAGTGCTAAAAACCGATGTGTACCCCTGTACACTGATGCAAACGATTTAAAATGTAGAATGGAATAAAATTTTTGGAAAAAGCCGGCGGCAGCGGTTCCCCGTTGCGTGGGCAGAAAAGGCGGTGCTTATGAGTTCCAAATATTCTGTTTCCCTTGAAAAGGTTATCCGGGATCACTCCCTGGAGGCGCTTTATTTGCCGAAGGCTGCATCTGATCTCTATATTTCTTCCTATGATGTAAACCGCCCCGGCTTAATTCTGACGGGCTACAACGATTATTTTGATCCAAGCCGCGTGCAGTTCCTAGGGCTGACAGAGCTTGCGTTTCTTGATAGCCTATCGCCGGAAGAGCGTGCAAAGCGCGTAGAAAACTTCATGTGCCGCCAGCCTTGTGCGGTGTTGATTACCCGCAATCTGGAATGCCCGGATGTGCTGCGGGAAAATGCACAAAAATACGCCGTGCCCCTTTTGCGCACGGCGGATACAACCTCCAGCTTTATGTCCGCTCTGATTTCCTATTTGAATGTCGAACTAGCCCAGCGGGTAACACGCCACGGCGTGCTCGTCGAGGTAGCAGGCGAAGGGGTTTTAATCCTTGGCGACAGCGGCGTGGGCAAAAGTGAAACGGCAATTGAGCTGATTAAACGTGGCCATCGCCTGATCGCAGACGATGCTGTTGAAATCCGCCGCGTTTCTTCCCGCACGTTGGTTGGCTCTGCTCCTGATAATATCCGCCATTTTATTGAGCTGCGCGGGGTTGGCATTATCAACGCCCGCCGTATTTTTGGCATGGGCGCCGTTAAGATGACGGAAAAAATTGATCTTGTCATTCAGTTGGAGCCGTGGGACAGTGAAAAGGTATACGACCGCATGGGCCTTGATAACGAGTTTACCACAATTCTCGGCATCAGTGTGCCGGCGGCTGTGATTCCGGTAAAGCCGGGCCGCAATCTTGCAATCATCATTGAAGTAGCCGCGATGAACAATCGTCAGAAAAAGATGGGCTACAATGCGGCGCGGGAGCTGCTGCGCAATTTGGGGATGGACGACGGCTGTGAGCCGGACGCTCCCGATCCTGGGATTTGGCAGCGCTTTTAGATTGGCTTTTCGCGCGGGCGAATGAATGAAACGCTTCGAGCGCATTCTGCCGTGGGGTGCGCATGCGGCGGTTTCATTGGATTGCCTGGCAAAGCAATTTATATGATAGATAGATTTTGGAACACGGAGGACTGGGAATATGTACAGAGTAGGCGTTGATTTAGGCGGCACAAATATCCGTTCAGGCGTAGTGGACGATCAGTTCAAAATTATTGGTGTTGGTGAATTAAAAACCAATGCGCCCCGCCCGGCTGCGGAGATTTTTGATGATATTACAAAAACCGTTCATATGGCAGTTGAGGCCGCCGGGCTCACAATGGATGATATCTCCTCCGTCGGGGTTGGCACGCCGGGTACGGTCAATAAAAAGACCGGTTATATCGAATTTTCAAATAACCTGGATTTCCAAAACGTCCCTGCGCAGGAAATGCTGCGTGAACGCCTTGGCAAGCCGGTCTATTTGGAAAACGACGCTAACTGCGCGGCGTATGGTGAGGCGAAAGCGGGCGCAGGCGCGGGCGTAAAAGATTTCATTGCCATTACGCTTGGCACAGGCGTGGGAAGCGGCATTATTGTGGATGGGCATATCCTCAACGGTGCGAACTTTGCCGCGGGCGAAATGGGCCATATGGTGATTGTAGTCGATGGCGAGCAGTGCAACTGCGGCCGCCGCGGATGTTGGGAGCGCTATGCTTCGGCCACTGCATTGATTGCGCAGACAAAGGATGAGATGCGCCATGCGCAGGATAGTATGATGTGGGAACTGGTTGATAATAATATTGATGCGGTCAATGGGCGCACAGCCTTTGACGCAATGCGCAAGGGCGATGTTGCCGGAAAGCGCGTGGTAGACCGTTATATTTATTATGTAGCATGTGGAATTATCAATGCCATCAATATTTTTTCAGCCGGAAATCATCTGCGTGGGCGGCGGCATCGGCCATGAGAAGGAAACGCTGCTGGAGCCCCTTCGCCAGCATGTCCGTCGGGAGCGCTACAGTATGTATTCCTCCAAACAGACGAGAATTTGCTCGGCAGAGCTGGGAAATGATGCAGGCGTGATCGGCGCTGCGCTGCTGGATCATTGACGTTGCAGATTTGGTCAACTGCTCCCGGTTGGCTCATGATGTATCAGAAGATTCAACGCCTGTCCTACTCGGCTGTGTTGAGGACGTAAAAAGGCTAAAATATCAAATCTCATTCGCCTTCCTGCTGCTATTGGCCGTGGGGAGGCGAATTCGGAAAGGTATGAGAATTGCATGAACGGACTCGATGCGGTAGAGGCGATTGCCATTGATCTCGGCTGCCCGGCAAAGCGCGATGCCCCCATGAGGGAGTATACCTCCTTCCGGACGGGCGGGCCTGCCGACCTGTTGGTCGAACCCCAGGAGGAAGGGCAATTGGCTCAAATTTTACGATGCTGCAATGCGCAGGGGCTTCAGCCGGTAATTTTGGGCAATGGAAGCAATGTGCTGGTTGCGGACGAGGGGATCCGCGGCGTTGTGCTTTGCCTGGTGCCGGGGCTTCATTTGCTGCACGAGCAGGATGGTATGATCACCTGCGGGGCGGGCGTCAGCATGAATCGCCTGTGCCGGTTCGCTTTGGAGAAAGGTTTGACCGGCTTAGAGTTTGCCTTTGGCATTCCGGGGAGTGCGGGTGGAGCGGCATTTATGAACGCGGGCGCTTATGGCGGCGAGATGAAGGATGTTTTAGCCGGCTGCACACATTTGACGCAAAGCGGCGAGCGCGGCAGGCTTGTGGGGGAGGAGCTGGCGCTTGGATACCGGCGCAGCGCATACCGGGAAAATGGATTTTTGATTACCTCTCTGCTTCTACGCTTGGCTCCTGGCGACAAGACAGAGATCCAGGCCCGCATGGAGGATTTGATCGCCCGCCGTAAGGCGAAGCAGCCTTTGGAATATCCAAGCGCAGGTAGCACCTTTAAGCGGCCGGAGGGCTATTTTGCCGGCGCTCTGATCGAGAGCTGTGGTCTAAAAGGGGCGTCTGTCGGCGGAGCGCAGGTGAGCGAGAAACATGCAGGCTTTGTCATCAATCACGGCGGTGCAACATCGGCAGATATTCTTGCCCTGATCCGCTTGATTCAGAATACGGTATATGCGAAAAAAGGCGTTCGGTTAGAGCCGGAGGTTCGTTTCTTGGGCTTTTCAGCTGTCTAGGGCGCACGAGGAGGAAATAAAATGGACTTTATTATCATCACTGGAATGTCTGGCGCAGGAAAGTCCCGTGCGGTTGACGCCCTGGAAGATATTGGCTTTTTTTGCGTTGACAATATTCCTCCCAAACTGATCCGCACCTTTGCACAGCTAATTCTCCAATCGCAGGAAAAGCGCGATAAGGTAGCGGTTGTAACCGATATCCGGGCCGGGAATTTTTTTGATGATTTTCTGGAATCCCTTGACGAACTCAAGGCAATGGGCTGCGACTACAAGCTCCTTTTTATCGAGGCGAGCAATGAGATCATTCGCCGCCGGTATAAGGAAACGCGCCGTAAGCACCCGCTTTCCGATAAGGCAAAGGGCTCCATCGACGACGCGATTAATGCGGAGCGGGCGATTTTGGCGCCTGCCCGCCAGCGCGCGGATTATATTGTGGATAGCTCCCAGTACACAACCACGCAGTTTCGCGAGCGGATTGCCGGAATGTTTTTGGAGGACTCCGCCCGGATCATGCAAATCCACTGCGTCTCGTTCGGCTTCAAATATGGCATCCCAAACGAATCGGATTTGGTTTTCGATGTGCGGTGCCTGCCAAATCCCTTTTATGTGGACGAGCTCAAAGGCCACACTGGGCTGGAGGCTCCGGTGCGGGATTTTGTTATGAAATGGCCGCAGGCGCAGGGCTTGGTGCCCAAGCTCATGTCACTGGTGGATTATTTGGTTCCGCTCTATCGAAATGAGGGGAAGAGCCAGTTGGTTATCGCGGTGGGCTGCACAGGCGGGCGGCATCGTTCGGTGGTGTTTGCCGAGCTGTTGAGCGAGCATTTTGCACAGCAGGGCCTGCGTGTCAGCATCCAGCATCGGGATATCAAAAAATAGGCTGTGTTCGGCTTCGACTGCTTTTCATACCGTTTTTTTTATTTGATTTATGGAGAGGGATAGGGAGCGCATCTATGTCATTTTCATCACAGGTAAAAGCAGAACTGGCTGCTGTTGAGAATACACCTTGCTGTATGCACGCGCAAACGTATGGTTTGCTGTTGTTCAGCAGGGCCTTTTCTTTTGTTGAAATGTCTATGCAGACAGATACAGAGCAGATCGCGCGGATGTACCGCGAAGGCATCCAACGAGAGGCTGGGGTAGAGGCAAATTTGACACAGTCTTCTTCTGGAAAATTTAAAGTAAGCGTCCGTACAGCTTCTCAGCGTCAGCAGGTGATGGCGGCTTTTGGGCATGAAAAAGGGGAGCTGGCCCTTCGGCTGAACCGGGCGAACCTTGCAGGTGATTGTTGTATGGCAGCGCTTTTACGGGGCGCTTTTCTCGCCTGTGGGACCTTGACCGATCCGGAAAAGGACTATCATCTCGAATTCGTTGTTCCTTACCGCTATATTAGCCGTGATCTGGCAAAGCTTCTGCATGAATGGAACCTCGCTCCCAAGCAGCTGGAGCGCAAGGGGAGCCATGTGGTTTATTGCAAGGATAGCGAGCGGATTGAAGAAATTCTTACGCTGATGGGCGCTCAAAACGCTGCGCTGGAATTGATGGGCATCAAAATGTATAAAGATATGCGCAATAATATCAACCGCAAAATCAATTTTGAAACGGCGAATATCTCCCGTACTGCCAATGCAGCGGCGGAGCAGGTTTATGCTATTGAAACGATCCTTGAGCATGCCGGGCTGGAATCCCTGCCGGAAGAACTCAAAGAAATTGCCCTGCTCCGGTTGGAAAACCCGGAAATGAGCCTGCGAGAGCTGGGGGAGGCGCTTTCTGAACCGATTTCCCGCTCTGGCGTCAATCATCGTCTCCGACGATTGGTCTCCATTGCACAGGAGACAGCACCCGGCCTTTTTGAACAGAAAAAAACACAAAAGGATGGATGATCGTTGCATACAGTGATTGATGAATTCACACAGGGGGTCGGCAGCGCGTTTGCCGCCTGTGGATATGAAGCGAAATATGGAATGGTTCAAGTGTCGGACCGGATCGATTTAAGCCCTTTCCAATGTAATGGCGCGTTTGCCGCGGCGAAGCAGTATCACAAGGCTCCAGCAGCGATTGCCGGCGAGGTTGCGTCTGCCTTGGAGGGCAGCCCGCTTTTTTCCAAGGCAGAGCCCGCAGGCCCTGGATTTTTAAATTAACGCCGAGGGATGAATGGCTTGCAGCCTATGCGGCAAAGGTCGCCCAGGATTCCAGCCTAGGAATTCCGCAAATTGGGCAGGGTGAAACCATTCTGATCGATTATGGCGGGCCGAATGTGGCGAAACCTCTTCATATTGGCCATCTGCGCTCCGCGATCATCGGGGAGGCGCTCAAGCGTATTGCACGCGCATGCGGCTACCGCGTGATTAGCGATATCCATTTGGGGGATTGGGGGCTCCAGATCGGCTTGGTGATTGCGGAGCTTTCCGACCGGCATCCAGAGTGGCGCTGTTTCGCTTCAGATTTTGGGCCGGAGAGAGAATCGGTGCCGCCGCTCGATCCGGATATGCTCAGCGAGGTGTATCCTTTTGCAAATGCCCGTAGCAAGGAAGACCCCGCTTTTCGTGAGCGTGCAAAGCAAGCAACCGTGAAGCTACAGGAAGGCCATGCAGGCTACCGCGCTCTGTGGCAGGAGCTGATGCGGGTTTCTGTTGCGGATTTAAAGCAAAATTATGAAAAGCTCGGCGTCAGCTTCGATCTGTGGTATGGTGAGAGCGACTCAGACCAGTATATTCTGGAATTGATGCAGATACTAGAAAGCCAAAATCTCCTACGCCTGAGCGACGGCGCCCTTGTGGTCGATGTGGCGCAAGCAGAGGATAAGGCGCCCGTGCCTCCCGTAATCGTCAAAAAATCGGATCACTCCAATATCTATGCCACAACAGACCTTGCCACGCTCTTACAGCGCCAGCGTGATTTTGCGCCGGACCGCATCTGGTATGTGGTAGATAACCGTCAGAGCCTCATTTTACGCAGGTATTTCGCTGTGCGAAAAAGGCCGGGGTGATTCCTTTGGATACGGAGCTCCAATTTTTGGGATTCGGCACGATGAACGGGCCGGATGGGAGACCTTATAAAACACGCGATGGCGGCGTGATGCGCTTAGAGGATCTTATCCATACGGTTACATCGGCGGCGCGGACAAAAATGGAAACCTCCTCGTTTCTCTCAGAGGGGGAGCAGGAAGAATGCGCCCGCAAAATTGGCATAGCCGCCATCAAGTTTGGCGACCTGGTCAATCAGCGTACCAAGGACTATATTTTTGATTTGGAAAAATTTCTTTCTTTTGAGGGGAAAACCGGCACCTATCTGCTCTATACCGTCACACGGATATGCTCTGTGCTCAAAAAGGTTGGAACTGCCCCAATGCTTGCGCCCACACGTTTTTTATAGCGATACAGAGCGGATGCTCATTACACAGCTGCTACTGAGCGGAGATGTGTTTTGCCGTGCAATCAGCGAAAGGGCGCCCAACGAGATTTGCGAGCATGCCTATCAAATCGCCTCTTTTATTTTCGCGTTTTTATCACGATAGCCACGTGCTCAGTGAGCAGGATTTGCAAAAACGTGGGGATTGGGTTGCCCTGATGGCGCTGACCAAGCGGATCTTGGAGCTTCATTTAAAGGTGCTGGGGATTGAGCCGGTCGATCATATGTAGCGTATTAGAATAAAATGATGCAACAATCTAAAGCAAAAAAGCCACTTATTCAGCAAAGAGATCCTAATGTGTTTTATTAAAAATGGAGGTGCTGAAATTGAAGCGGCTTTTTTCTCTTTTTCTAATTGGAATGCTGACATTGTCCCTATCCGCTTGTACCGGAAATCCACGGGAACCATCCGCCGAATCGACGAACGTATCAGACGAAACAAATTCGGCCGGAGCGAGTGAGGCTGCTAACCATATGGATCACACAAAATTAACGCAGTGGTCCTCTAACACTGCCATTTCGCCGCTGAAAAAAGTGAAAAATCCAGGCAAAATTTCCTTTGATGATTATAGCCGTCAATTGGACCGCCGCGCTGACAATCCGATTGACGAGCCATTTTTGCAGGCGGTCAATTCCTTTGCCGGAGAGCTGTCTGTTCAAATGCTGTGCGGGCAAGACGAAAATCTCAATTTTTCCCCAGTGAGCCTCTATATGGCGTTATCGCTCGCCGCATCCGGCGCAAAGGGAGCAACGCAGGAGGAGCTGCTGGCAGCCTTAGGGCTCAGCGGCAAAAGCATGGATTATTTGGCCACGCAGTCCAGCCATTTGTTCCAACGGCTTTATAGGGATAATGAAGTCGGCCAGTTGCACGTGGCAAATTCTATTTGGCTGCGACAGGATAGCGATTTCCGCGAAGCATTTGTTGATCGGGCGGCCGAAAAATTTTACGCTTCCGCCTACCGTGTGGATTTTACAAATCCCAAAACGGCCCAGGCGATGAGCAAATGGATCTCAGAGCAGACAAACGGGGTTCTGAAGCCTGACGTTTCCTTTCAGGGAAATCAGCTGCTGACACTTCTGAACACCATCTATTTTAAAGATGAATGGATGGATCGTTTTGACGTCGGCAGACGAAGCCGGACGCCTTTTATGTGTCGGCCCAGCAAACCGTGCAGTGCGATTATATGAACAGGACGTATGCGATGCACCCCTATACGCGTGGAGAGGGCTTCACCCGCTCAGCTTTATCGCTGAAAAACGGCGGTAGAATGGTGTTTATTCTGCCGGATCAGGGCGTATCTGTTGATACGCTGCTCGCTTCTCCGCAGAAAGCGGCGTCTCTGTTCCTAGGAGTGGATCGGGGCACGGGTAAGGTTGTGTTTCAAATCCCAAAGTTTTCCTTCGGCAGCAAGCTGAATTTGAAGAAAACGCTGCATGCGATGGGGGTTCGCTGTGCATTTGAATCAGATCAGGCTGACTTTTCCGGGATGACGCAGGATCAGGCGTTTTTCTCGCAGATTTTGCAGGAAACGCACATTGCGATTGATGAAAAGGGCGTGGAAGCGGCCGCTTTCACAAAGCTCGACTATGCCGGAACTGCCGCGCCCAATGAGAAAGAGGCGTATATGATCCTCAACCGTCCGTTTTATATGGGATTGTATCAGATGGGGTGCTGCTCTTTGCGGGCGTGTGCAATCAGCCCGCAGAAAGTTAGTAGAGTACTCTGGCAAAAACACCAGCCGTGCGTCTCTATTCGGCGCGCGGCTGGCGTTTTATTTTTTTCTGTGTTCATAAGATTGCAAGGATGCTTCCACTTGAAAACAGTAGACGAATTCATGAAAAACAGGTAGAATAGAATACAGCAGAAAGAAAGACGAGCCGCCCCGCTTTATAAAGGCGGCCGGCTTGCGGAAATGAGGGATTCAGATTATGTCAAACGATACATTATTGAAGGAATGGAAGCAATTGAAAAGCGGCACGGACATCCGTGGCGTTGCCATGAGCGAGCCCGGAGGAGAGGCCGTTACCCTCACCGATGAGGCTGTTTATCGCATGGCAATGGGCTTTGCCTGTTGGCTGAACCGCCGGTTGACAAAAGAGCGCTTTACGGTTGCGGTAGGGCACGATTCCCGCCTCTCCGCCGGGCGCATAAAGAAGCAGGTGATTGCCGCTCTGACGGACGCTGGCTTTGCGGTGAAGGACTGCGGTTTGTCCTCAACGCCTGCCATGTTTATGACGACGGTGCGGCTAGGTTGTGATGCAGCTGTGCAGATCACCGCCAGCCATCATCCATGGCAGCGCAACGGCTTGAAATTTTTTACCCGTGGAGGTGGTCTGGAGGGCTCGGATATCGAAGCGATCCTTCTTTCCGCGCAAAATAAGGAGAAATGCTCGGCCAATGCAGCAGGCGAGGTGGAAAAAATCAGTTTCATGAACGACTATGCCGCTCGTTGCGGGATATGATTTGCCGCGGCGTGAATGCGGATGATTATGAGCGCCCTCTGCGCGGCTATCATATCGTTGTGGACGCTGGCAATGGTGTGGGTGGCTTTTATGCTGAAAAGGTGTTGGCCCCCCTCGGAGCGATATAAAGGCAGCCAGTTTTGGAGCCGGACGGCCGTTTCCCCAACCATATCCCTAACCCGGAAAATGAAGCCGCCATGCAGAGCGTCTGCAAGGCAACGCTTGAAAATCATGCGGATCTCGGCGTGATTTTTGATACGGATGTAGACCGGGCGGGCTGTGTAGACCATAGCGGCAATGAGATCAACCGCAACCGCCTTGTCGCGCTTGCCGCTTGCATTGCGCTTGAAGGCAACGAGGGGGGCACGATTGTAACCGATTCAATCACCTCCAGCGGGCTGAAAGCCTTTATTGAAAGAGATCTTGGCGGGAAACATCACCGTTTTAAGCGCGGTTATAAAAATGTGATCGATGAGGCGCAGAGGCTTACCGCACAAGGGATTAACACGCCTCTCGCCATTGAAACCTCCGGCCATGCGGCGCTGCGGGAAAATTATTTTCTCGATGACGGCGCCTACCTGATGACGAAAATCATTATTAAAATGGCGCAGCTCGGCAAATCGGGGAAACACCTGGAGGATTTGATCGCCATGCTGGAAGAGCCTCTGGAAAGCCGGGAATTCCGCATGCCGATCACCTGTGAAGAGTTTAAACCCTACGGCGAGCATGTGATCGAAACAGTCGCCTCCTATGCAGAGGCTCAGTCCGCCTGGCAGATCGCGCCCGATAATCACGAGGGCATTCGCGTTGCGTTTGATAAGGAGCACGGTGACGGCTGGTTTTTGCTGCGGCTGAGTGTGCATGACCCGATTATGCCGCTAAATATTGAGAGCGATACAATGGGCGGCGTGATGATGATCGCGCACCAGCTCTATGAGGCGTTGAAAGGCTGCGCCAGTCTGGATATCACTCCGCTAAAAAAATTTATCGAATAGCTGCCGCATCTGTGCCCGTGTATTGGCGGTGGCAATCAAATTTTAGATCGTAAAGTTGGTTGAAAGATGAATTTATTTTTACCGGTCACAATGGAAGAGATGAAGCAGAGAGGATGGGAGCGGCCCGATTTTGTTTATGTTTCAGGCGACGCCTATGTCGATCACCCGAGCTTCGGCGCGGCAATCATCACCCGGGTGCTGGAGGCGGCCGGCTTTAAAATTGCGATGCTCTCCCAGCCGGATTGGCATAGCACAAAGGATTTTATGCGGTTTGGAAAGCCGCGGTTGGGTTTTTTGGTTTCCTCCGGCAATATCGATTCTATGGTGGCCCATTACACGGCGGCCAAAAAAAGAGGAGCGAGGATGCTTACACGCCCGGCGGCAAGGCAGGCAAGCGGCCAGACCGTGCGGTGATCGTCTACTGCCAGAGAATCCGAGAGGCCTATGGCATGGAAATTCCGTTGGTGATCGGCGGGCTGGAGGCCTCCCTCAGGCGGTTTGCACATTACGACTATTGGGATAACGCGATCCGCCCCTCCATCCTGTTTGATTCCTGTGCGGATTTGCTGATTTACGGGATGGGAGAAAACCAGATCATGGAGATCGCGCGGCGGCTGGATGCGGGGGAGCCGGTTGCGTCCCTGACAGATATTCGGGGCACCTGCTATGCCGTTGACGTGCGCGATACGCCGCTGTATGGGAAGGAGTGCCCTCCTACGAAAACGTGCTGAAATCCAAGCGGGAATATGCGATTTCCTGCCGCGTCCAGCAGGATGAGCAGGATCATATCCGTGGCAAGCTGCTCAAGCAGCGGCACGGCAATCAGATGCTTGTGCAAAATCCGCCGATGAATCCGCTCACTCAGCAAGAATTGGATCGCGTGTATGCGCTGCCCTATCAGCGCGCCTATCATCCCTCCTATGAGCCGCTTGGCGGCGTGCCGGGGATTGCGGAGGTGGAGTTTTCGATCACGCACAACCGCGGCTGTTTTGGCGCGTGCAATTTTTGCTCACTTGCGTTCCACCAAGGGCGGTATGTGACTGCGCGCAGCAAACAGTCCATTCTGGTAGAAGCACAAAAGCTCACAAAGCTCCCGCACTTCAAGGGCTACATCCATGATATCGGCGGGCCGACAGCCAACTTCCGCCGGCCGTCCTGCGATTTGCAGGAGGGAAAGGGCCTGTGTAAGGGCAAAAAGTGCCTTGCCCCCAAGCCCTGCAAGCAGTTGAAGGCGGATCAGAGCGAGTATCTGGATATTCTGCGCTCCGTCCGTTCCATAGAGGGAATTAAAAAGGTGTTTATTCGCTCTGGCATCCGGTATGATTATCTGTTGGAGGATCAGGACGACAGCTTTTTCCGGGAGCTGGTGGAGCACCATGTCAGCGGCCAATTAAAGGTTGCGCCGGAGCATTGCTCCGCTGCCGTGCTTGATAAAATGGGCAAGCCGCATATTGAAGCATATCTGCGCTTTGCAAAGCGCTATTTTGACTATACAAAGCAAATCGGTAAGGAACAGTATCTTGTGCCGTACCTCATGTCCTCCCATCCGGGCAGCACACTGAAGGATGCAGTGGAGCTAGCGCAATTTTTGAAGCGGGAGAGGTTGCACCCAGAGCAGGTGCAGGATTTTTACCCCACGCCGGGCACAATATCCACCTGCATGTTTTATACCGGCCTGGATCCTTATACGATGGAAGAAGTCTACGTTGCGCGCACGCCGAAGGAAAAAGCGCTTCAGCGCGCACTGCTTCAGTATTTTAAGCCGCAGAATCATGCGTTGGTGGAAGAAGCGCTTCGCCATGCGGGCAGGCCCGATCTGATTGGGAATGGAGCAAATTGCCTCATCCGCCCACAGGCGGGAGTAAAGAAGCATTGCGGCTCAACAAAGAATTTACAGAATCATCAAAGGGGGAAAAGGCAGAATGGCCAAACGAAGAGCGGGCAAAGGCGCGCGAAAAAAGCGCGCCGTCCTTGAGATACTTGGCGTAATCCTTGTGCTGGTCTGTGGGTTTATTACCGTGGCGCCTCAGCTCAACTTGCCGTTTTCCGTGCCTACCTGGCAGGAGATTTTCAGCAGCGCGAAGCTGACGGAACTGTCGGAGGCGGCAAAACAGCCGCTTTCCGTCCACTATCTCGACGTTGGGCAAGGCGATTCCATCCTCATCAAATCGAATGGGCTCAATGTGCTGATTGATGCGGGCGAACGGGGCAATGGGGAACGAATCGTCTCCTATCTGGAAACACAGGGCGTAAAAAGCCTAGATTATGTGATTGCCACGCACCCGCATTCCGACCATATCGGCAGCATGGCGGATATTTTGGAGAAAATTCCGGTTTCAAACGTCATCATGCCGCGACTGGCACAAAAGAATACGCCTACCACAAAAATATATGAGAATTTTTTGCAAGCTGTTAAAGCTTCCGGCGCGAGGGTGATTGCCGCAGCCCGGGGCAAACCTACAAGGGTGATCGCGCTGAGATGACCGTGCTCGGCCCTTGTCAGCAGGATGACGATCTCAATAATATGTCCGTCGTCGTGCGGATTGATTTTGGCTCGACCTCCTTCCTTTTCACAGGGGATGCGGAAACGCCGAGTGAAAACGCAATCATGAAAAAGGGGCTGGATGTTCACGCTGATGTGTTGAAGATGGGGCATCATGGCAGCCGAACCTCCTCTGGGAAAGCGTTTCTGGAGCAGGTATCCCCGGCTTTGTGCGTGATTTCCTGCGGTGCGGGCAATGATTATGGACATCCGCACGAGGAAACGCTCGAAAAACTGGAAAAGCGGGGAATTACGCCTTTTCGGACGGATCAGGACGGCACGGTTGTGATCGGCAGCGACGGCGATACTCTTTATTGCGCAACGGAAAAGTCAGGCCAGGAGCTGACGGCCAAGCGGCAGGCCGCTTAATACGCAATTTTGCAAGGCGGCCTGTGGACCGCTACCCTATTATAAAAGGAAGAGAAGGGGATGCAAGCTTTGTCTACTCTGATCATTGACCGCTTTGAAGGCGATTTTGCCATTTGTGAGCGGGAGGACTGCACGATGGTTACCATCGAAAAAAGCCGGCTACCCAAAGGCGTTCGGCCCGGCAATATTTTAAAAATAGAGAAAGATGGAACGATTCGCCTGGATGCAGAGGAAGAGCTTCGCCGCAGGGAGATGATTTTCAGGATGCAGGAGAGCCTATTTGAAAATTCGGACGAGGAATCCATATGAACATCCAAATTTTACGAGCTTCAAAAAACGATATTCCTCTGATTCATGAAATGCAGGTGTCGGCGTTTATGCCCCTGTACGTAAATATAAAGATTACGATAGTAGCCTGGCTTGTGAAACACAGGAGCGCATTACAGAAAAATTTGGGGAACCTACCACCCCTATTTCTTGATTCTGTGCGATGACAAACGTGTTGGCGCACTCCGTGTGGTCAGAATCGATGAAGCATCATGCCGGATAGCACCCGTATTTATAATTCCGCAATATCAAAAGAAAGGGATCGCGCAGAAGGTGTTTGCTTTGCTGGAACAGGAATATCCGAATGTCATGCTTTGGAAGCTCGACACAATCCTTCAGGAAAAAGGGAATTGCCATCTGTACGAAAAGCTCGGTTATCATCAAACCGGAAAAATCTATCACAAGAATGATGTGCTGGACATCGTGTATTATGAAAAGGTGCGTTAAAATCAACTTCTAAAAAATTTGTCCTTTTCCCTCGGAAATCTCCTTGACTTTTTCCAACTCGTATAGTATGATGTATGAAGTTCCGCGCTTTAATAGCAAAAAGCTTTAAAGCACAAAAACTTTAAAGCGTTATTGATTGCGATGGAAATTGGTTGTTGAGGGAGATGATCCGGGTGGAAAATACTGCGCTGTGGGTGACAATTGCGGTTTATATCATTGCAATGATGGTGATCGGCATCTATTCGGGGCGCAAATCCAAAAGCATTGCCGATTTCACGGTTGGCGGGCGTAATGCGGGCGCTTGGCTTTCCGCGCTGTCTTATGGCACCGCGTATTTCAGCGCGGTCATGTTCGTCGGTTATGCCGGAGGCACGGGGCTGCAATATGGACTGTGGGGGATCGCGGCCGGCATCGGCAACGCGGTTTTTGGCTCCTGGCTCGCGTGGCGGGTGCTTGCGCGCAGAACGCGCGATGTTTCCGCTCGGCTGAAGATTAAAACCATGCCGCAGTTCTTCGACGCCCGTTATCAGTCGAAAGCAATGAAAACCTTCTCAGCGGCGGTAATCTTTATTTTTTGGTTCCGTATTCCGCTTCCGTATATAAGGGGCTTGCCAGCGTTGCGGACGTATTGCTCGGCATTGATGTGACGGTCTGCATGGTGATTATTGCTGTGGTGGCAATTCTGCTTTTGTTGCTTGGCGGCTACGTTGCGCAGGCGCGTGCTGATTTTGTGCAGGGGATTGTGATGATGTTCGGCGTGGCGTTGCTCATCTTTTTTGTGCTGCGTTCAGAGCAGGTCGATGGCTTTGCGGGCCTTGCGGCCTATGCACAAACCGCTGCTGGTCTCCCGAAGCTTTCAGCTTCCCAGGCTCTCTCTCTCATTGCCACCGTGCTGATGACGAGTTTCGGCACCTGGGGCCTGCCGCAGATGATTCAGAAGTATTTTGGCATCAAAGATGATAAACAGGCAAAGCGCGGCATCGTGATTTCCACGTTCTTTGCTCTGCTTGTCGCGGGCGGCGGGTATTTCATCGGCTCCCTGTGCCATTTGTTTTTCACGAAGGAAACGATGCCTGTGCAGGATTACATCGTGCCGACGATGCTCAAGCTCGTGCGTATGCCGAGCGTTTTGCTCGGCGTTGTGTTGGTGCTGCTGATCGCCGCTTCCGTTTCGACGCTGTGTTCCATCACGCTTTCCGCGGGCTCGACACTCTCAATGGATCTCATCAAGCGCGCCTCAAGCCCTCCATGACGGATAAAAGCGTTTCCAGCCTCACAAAAGTTCTATGTGTTATTTTTGTAATCGGCTCCTATGTGGTCGCCAATACAGATACGCCGATCCTCGATATGATGAGCTATTCTTGGGGAATCATATCCGGCTCCTTCCTCGCGCCGTATGTGGTGGCGCTGTATTGGAAGAGGATGAACCGCTCCGGCGCATGGGCTGGTATGTGGAGCGGATTTCTCATCGCGCTGGTTCCCGCCGTCAGCAAGCTTCTATCGCTCGTAGGCGTATCAGCGCCTATTGTTGCAAAGCTCGCGGGGCTTGGCCCTGTGTTCGCGGTAGCTGCAATGATTGTATCGCTTCTACTTTGCTTTGCTGTCAGCGCCATTGATAACCGCGCTAGGCAGACCAAGGTCAACACCTTTTTCTACGATGGAGTTGTAGAGCAGGAATAATGAAAAATAGCCAAGCATAAAATTACAGTCACAGATTTTCTGCGGCTGTAATTTTGGCTTATCATTTGGCATATTGCAGGAAAATAATTTGTCCAAACCGCAAAGATATGCTATAATAACGTCTACTGGACAAAACCAAATTGCATGGGCATCTAAAGCTTTTCATGCATAGAAAGCACAAAATATAACAATGAAAAGCGAAATCATCCGAGCTTCCGCCCTTGTTCAGTATCCATAATCACTAGCATTTCTTGGTGGCTTTCTAACATTCTGCGGGTTGATCCCGCTTTCATTAAATTATCAGAGGGAGCCTTTATCATGTTTTTTCAGCCAGAAATTGAAACCATGCCCCGTAGGGATTTAGAGGCGCTTCAACTGGAACGCCTGAAATGGACGGTAGATTACTGCTACCGCAATGTGCCCTTCTACACCAAAAAGCTGGACGAGGCGGGCGTTACGGCGGATAAAATCAAGTCCCTTGCGGATATCCAATACATTCCGCCCACTACGAAGGCTGACCTGCGCGATAATTACCCATTTGGCCTGTTTGCCCAGCCGATGAAAAAGATTGTGCGCATCCATGCCTCCTCCGGCACAACAGGTAAGCCGACAGTCGTAGGCTATACCAAAAACGATCTTGAAATGTGGTCGGACTGCATGGCGCGCCTTGTTATGGCCGCGGGGGCGACTGATGAGGATATTGTGCAGATATCCTTTGGCTACGGAATGTTTACCGGCGCCTGGGCCTGCACTATGGGCTGGAGAAAATCGGCGCGACCGTTGTGCCCAATTCCAGCGGCAACACGGAAAAAGCGCTGATGTATATGCGCGATTTTCAAACGACGGCCTTGGTTTCTACCCCTTCCTATGCGCTGTATATGGCGGAGACAGCGAAGGAGCTGGGCTACCCCATGAGCGATTACCATCTGCGCCTGGGGCTGTTCGGCTCCGAGGGATGCACACCTGAAATGCGCGCTCAGGTGGAAAAGGGCTGGGGGCTTTTCGCAACGGATAATTACGGCATGAGCGAGCTGGTAGGGCCTGGCGTTTCCGGCGAATGCCGCGAGCGCGACGGCCTGCATTTTAATGAAGATTACTTCTACCCTGAGATTGTCGATTCTGAAACCTTGGAGCCTCAGGCGCCGGGAGAGACAGGGGAGTTGCTGGTAACCACGCTCTGCAAGGAAGGCTTGCCGCTTTTGCGTTACCGCACGAAAGATATCACACGCCTGAATTACGAGCCCTGCAAATGCGGCCGCACCGGCGTGCGTATGGACAAGGTCAAGGGCCGCACGGACGATATGTTGAAAATCCGCGGTGTTAACGTGTTCCCCTCCCAGATTGAAAGCGTGCTGGTGGGCATGGAGCAGATCGGCCCCCATTATCAACTAGTAGTGCGCCGTGAAGGTTATGCGGACACCCTCGAGGTGAAGGTTGAATTGATCGACGGCAGCGTGCTGGAGAGCTATAAAGAGATTGAAGAGCTGCAAAATTACATCCGACACCGGCTGCAAACCGTGCTCGGCATCCAGTGCAAGGTGAGCATCGTCGAGCCTAAAACGCTGGAACGCTTCCAGGGCAAAGCCAACCGCATTCTTGATCTGCGCAATCAGAAATAAGTACGCAACAGAAAATATATGATACATAAAAGTGGAGGATCTCTATGAAAAAGCTGTTATTAGGCAATGAGGCCGTTGCACGCGGCCTATATGAGGCTGGCTGCCGGGTTGCTTCGAGCTACCCTGGCACACCGAGCACGGAAATCACGGAATATGCCGCTAAATATGAGGATATTTACTGCGAATGGGCTCCAAATGAGAAGGTTGCAATGGAGGTTGCCTGCGGCGCTGCCATCGCAGGTGCGCGCTCCTTCTGCGCGATGAAGCACGTCGGCCTGAACGTGGCGTGCGACCGCTGTTCACCGCCTCGTATACTGGTGTGAATGCGGGTATGGTGATCGCTGTTGCAGATGATCCCGGCATGCATTCCTCACAGAATGAGCAGGATTCCCGCCACCACGCGCAGGCTTCCAAAACAATGATGCTTGAGCCTTCTGATTCGGCGGAATGCTTGGCCTATACAAAATTGGCCTATGAGCTCTCCGAGCAGTTTGACACGCCGGTGATCCTGCGGCTTTCCACGCGCGTTTCCCATTCGCGCAGCCTGTCGGAAACGGCAGAGCGTGTGGACAATGGCGTCAAAGATTATGTGAAAGATCCGCAGAAATATGTGATGATGCCCGCCATGGCTAAGGGCCGCCATGTGGTGGTAGAGGAGCGGTTTCAGGCGGAAACGGCTTGGGCGGAAACAGCTTCGATTAATACAGTGGAATACAATGATACCTCCATTGGCGTGATTGCCTCCGGCATCTCCTATCAATACGCGAAAGAAGCGCTGGGCGACCGTGTTTCCTACCTGAAGCTTGGCTGCGTTTATCCGTTGCCGGTTGAACTGATCAAAGAGTTTGCCGACAAATGCGATACCGTTTATGTGATTGAGCAGCTGGATGATTTTATCGAAACGCACTGCCGTAAGATCGGAGTAGACGTGATCGGAAAAGAAGCCTTTAGCTTCTGCGGCGAATATTCACAGGCTATGATTGCCAAGGCAATTTTTGGCGAGGAGAAGAAAAGCCTTCAGGCTGATGTAGCCATTCCGGGCCGTCCGCCCGTGTTGTGCGCGGGTTGTCCACACCGCGGCCTGTTTTATGCGCTGAAAAAGCTGAAGGTCACCGTCAGCGGTGATATCGGCTGTTACACGCTCGGCGCGTTGGCGCCGTTGGGCATGATCGATACCTGCATCTGCATGGGCGCGTCCGTTTCCGCTCTGCACGGGCACAATAAAGCGCGTGAGGGCTCCAACCGCCATTCTGTTGCGGTGATTGGTGATTCTACCTTTATCCACTCCGGCGTGACGGGATTGATTGATATTGCATACAATCAGGGTAATTCTACCGTGATTATTCTGGATAACAGCATCACCGGCATGACCGGCCACCAGCAGAACCCGACCACGGGCTACACCATCAAGGGCGATCCAACCGCGGCCGTCAGCCTTGAGGCACTGTGCAAGGCAGTGGGTATTAACCGCGTGGCGGTGGTAGATCCTTATGACTTAAAGCAGACGGAGGAAGTGATCCGGCAGGAGTTGGAGGCCGATGAACCCTCTGTGGTGATTTCCCGCCGCCCCTGCGCGCTGCTGAAATATGTCAAGCACAATCCACCGCTCCATGTTGACCGTGAGAAATGCACCTCCTGCAAAATGTGCATGCGCATCGGCTGCCCGGCCATCAGCATCAAAGAGGGCAAAGCGAATATCGACTTTACGCAGTGCGTCGGCTGTGATGTGTGCACGCAGCTGTGCAAATTCGGCGCGATTCAACATAAGGAGGGCTAATCAATGGCAGTGAAAAGCATCATGATCGTCGGCGTAGGCGGGCAGGGGACGCTGCTTGCCAGCCGTCTGCTCGGCAGCGCTTTGCTGAGTAAGGGATATGACGTGAAAGTATCGGAAGTGCACGGTATGAGCCAGCGCGGCGGCTCGGTTGTGACCTATGTGAAATATGGAGATCAGGTGTGTTCCCCAACCGTCGAGAAGGGTGAGGCGGATTATATCCTTGCTTTTGAGCAGTTGGAGGCGGCCCGCTGGCTGCCTTATCTCAAACCGGATGGCAAGTTGATCGTCAATATTCAGCAAATCGATCCGATGCCGGTTGTGATCGGTGCGGCGGAATATCCGCAAGGCGTATTGGATGCGCTCAAAGCGAGCGGAGCGAACATCACAGCGCTCGATGCGCTCTCAATGGCAATGGATGCCGGCTCCTCCAAGGCGGTGAATGTGGTGCTCATGGGCGTGTTGGCGCAGCATATGGATCTCAGCCGGGACGTGTGGGACCGAGCACTGGAAGAAACCGTCCCCCCAAAATTTTTGGAGATGAACAAGCTGGCGTTTTCCTTGGGTTATGATTACTGCGCATAAAACGGGAAGGGATGAAACAACAGATGGATCGTTACTTTAATCCGGAAATTGAAACAGCCTCACGGGAGTATCTCTGGGCGCTCCAGTCTGCAAGGCTTATTAAAATGGTGCACAATGCATATGATCATGTGCCCTTTTATCAAAAGAAATTTGATGAGATCGGCCTTTTGCCGGGCGATATCAAAACGATTGACGACATCACCAAGCTGCCTTTTACCGTTAAGCAGGATCTGCGGGATAATTACCCCTTCGGCTTGTTTGCTGTGCCCAAAGATCGGCTGGTGCGTATCCATGCATCCTCGGGCACAACGGGCAAACAGACGGTTGTCGGCTATACGCAGAATGATATCGACGTATGGGCGGAAGGTGCGGCGCGCGCGTTGACGGCGGCCGGCGCTACCAAGACGGATTCTATCCACGTTTCCTATGGCTATGGCCTATTTACGGGCGGTTTGGGGCTCCACTACGGCGCGGAGAAGATGGGCGCTACCGCGATCCCGGTCTCCTCCGGCAACACCAAACGCCAGGTGCAAATTTTGCAGGATTTCGGCTCCGATCTTTTGTGCTGCACGCCCTCCTATGCAATGTTTATCGGGGAGACGGTCAACCGTATGGGGATTGATCCCACAACGCTTCCACTGCGCGCGGGTCTGTTTGGTGCGGAGCCATGGTCGGAAAACATGCGCCGCCAGATCGAAAAATCCCTGGCTATTAAGGCGTATGATATCTACGGACTCTCCGAAATTGCAGGCCCTGGCGTTTCCTATGAATGCCGGATGCAGACGGGGCTGCATGTGTGTGAGGATTATTTCTATCCAGAGGTCGTCGATCCGGATACGCTTCAGCCTGTGCCAGACGGGACATATGGCGAGCTCGTATTCACCTGCATCGGCAAAGAAGCGCTGCCTTTGGTGCGCTACCGCACGCGTGATATTTGTGCGCTGAACCATGAGCAATGTGCGTGCGGCAGGACGCTTGTGAAAATGACAAAGCCCAAAGGCCGTTCAGATGATATGCTTATCATTCGTGGCGTGAATGTCTTCCCATCTCAGGTAGAACATGTTATACTGGAGCTGGGAATGGAGCCGAACTATCAGATTGTTGTCACGCGCGAGAATAACCTCGACATTATGGAGGTTTATATTGAAATGTCTGAAAAGCTGTTTTCCGACTCCGTGCGTAAGATTGAGGAGACGGAGGCTCGCATTAAGGCCGCCATGCAGACGACGTTGGGTGTTTCCGCTGTGATCCATCTGGTAGAGCCGCAGTCCATTCCGCGTTCCGAAGGCAAAGCGGTGCGCGTGATCGATAAACGAGTGATTGATTAAAGGTAGAAAGGTGGGTTTGATATGCCAATTAAGCAGATATCCATTTTTGTGGAGAACAAGCCCGGCCGGCTGGCCGACATCACCTCTCTGGTTGCGGAAAAGGGGATTGATATCCGTGCGCTGTCCATTGCGGACACTACGGACTACGGTATCCTCCGCCTGATCGTCAACGATCCGGAGAAAGCGGAAGCCGCGTTGAAGGATAGCGGCTTGACCGTTTCTATGACAAATGTGCTCGGCATCGGCATCCCGGATGAGCCGGGCGGGTTTTCCCGGGCAATTCGTGTGTTGGCAGATGCGGGTATCAGTGTGGAATATGCCTATGCCTTCATTACCCCAGAGGTTGGTGCGGCATATGTGATCATCCGGGTGGAGAATAACGAGGATGCGACTGCGGTGTTGACAAAAGCAGGCATCAAGTTGATCGAGCAGAATGAAATTTTTGCTTAACGGCTTCATGCAATCCGGGCAAAAAGTGCTTTCGAGTAAGCGTTGAAAAAGATTGTATTGTTGCGTATTTTCACTTGGAGTATGGCCTGAAAGCTACGCATCAGGGATAAAATGGGGCTATGGAAATGCTGAAGAAGGCATTCCATAGCCCCATTTGTTTTTCTTTCTATACGCCTTCATTTTCAAGCAGGGGATAGCTGAATATGGCCATATTGT
>ENA-OQED01000272-OQED01000272.1-human-gut-metagenome-genome-assembly--contig:-NODE-272-length-21572-cov-1.347727_pt1 | contig 21572 bp, 18 predicted proteins | sample MGYA00242790_ERZ504625 | MGnify/ENA primary metagenome ERZ504625 (study PRJEB26092, sample SAMD00036345) | human gut metagenome | host: Homo sapiens | study: EMG produced TPA metagenomics assembly of...
CCGTCCTCTATTTATTAGCAATGCTTCCACCAGTGAAGCCGATTCTGATCAAGGACGACAAACTAAGGAACGCTATATTAGCTGCTTCACTTATTTTATTTCTCGCCTCATCCAGATATGCCATCTAAATATGGAAAGAGAAATATGGTAGTTTTTCAAGCGGCCAGTCAGGAAAAACAGAAACGTATTGCATTTTTAACAACGCGGATAAACCCGAACTTACCGATCAGCATCTGGATTCTTGCTTATTTGGAATCTCATCTTTGCCGCATGAAGACACACCACGTCCTTGCATTTTTCCGCGCTGCGAACCGTTTTTTATCGCACATTCATAGCAAAGTGAAATAAAAACGGTTCCTCTTAATAATTTGTAGGTCACTCCTCTACATCCGGCATGCAAGCAACTATCAGAAATATATCTATCAAGTCTATCGAGTCAAAAAACTTTTATCAAAGTTCTGCCCACCTTACGCAATCAAGCAAAGTCCAGATTCTTCGTGGTCCACTCAATCACGCCCTCGCTTCCGGCAGATATGTTCCATGTCACTTCAAAAAAATCTAAGAGTTCTCTTCTTGAATCTATTCGCATTTCTCATATTCTTTGTTTTCACCATTGATATGGCCTGATTTTTGTTCCGCCCTTATAGTGGGGCGGAACAAAAATCAGGCCATATCACAAGAGTTCTTTAAGCATGACGAGTCGCCCAATTCGACCGTTACCGTCGGAGAATGGGTGCGTGGATTCGAACATCCAATGTGCTTTTGCGATTGCAAAAGGATCATCTTCCAATTGTGAGTACAAGCTGAATACCTGTTTCATGGCAAGAGGCACATCTGCGGGGAGTACCGTATGAATTCCCTCAAGTTGGCTGATGACGTTGGGCACTATTTTGTATCCGCCGACGTTGCGGTTGGCGTCGAATTCTTGGCTGGTGCCGCGTTTGAGAATTCCATGAAGGCTGCATACAAGGCTTTTGTTTACTGGGTCGTCTACATGATCTAAGGCCCAATTGAACGCATTGAAGTGGTTCGTTGTTTCGGCGACATCGTCTGCTCTGATTTCATCGTTGATGTTGTCGGGGAGCAAGGCATCCGTGTTGAACAGCTGCGCGGTTTGTTCTGGTGAAAGAGTGGAGCCTTCCATGTGGTTGGAATTGTAGGCAAATAGAATCTGTGAGTTGTAGTACAGGCCTCCACCAACATGCTGGTCTCGCTCGCTCTTTAGCCAGTCGACAAGTCTGACGCGTTCCATGCTAGGCTCCTTTGGCATTTAGGCGAGATATGTTTTCATGCTACTGCGCACTGGAATATATTACTGGGTTTACTGCTAACATGCCTCTGAATAGAGAGGCATGTTAGCAGTGCTTGAAAAACGGGTGCCTTCCACCGTAACAAGTGGGAGGCACCCGTTTAATTCAATTGGAACTTAATTCAGCTCACTCCCCAGCAATCGCGGCCTTGAGCTCCTCGACCTTGTTGGTCTTCTCCCACGGGAACTCAACGTCGGTACGGCCGAAGTGGCCGTAAGCGGCGGTCTTCAGATAAATCGGACGTTTCAGATCCAGCTCGTCGATGATGGCGGCGGGGCGCAGGTCGAAGACCTTGCGCACGGCGGCGGCGATCTGGCCTCGCGTCACGCCTTGCTCGGTGCCGAAGGTCTCCACGTTGACGGATACCGGGTCGGCAACGCCAATAGCGTAGGCGATTTGGATCTCGACCTTGTGGGCCAGGCCGGCAGCCACGATGTTCTTCGCAACCCAACGGGTGGCGTACGCGGCGGAACGATCGACCTTGGACGGGTCCTTGCCGGAGAACGCGCCACCGCCGTGGTGGGCAGCGCCACCGTAGGTGTCGACGATGATCTTGCGGCCGGTCAGACCGGCGTCGGCCGCCGGGCCGCCCAGGATGAACGAACCAGTCGGGTTGACCAGCTGACGGTAGTTGTCATGCGGCACCTTGGAACCCAGCACCTCATCAAGCACCGGGTCAATCACGTGCTTCTTCAGCTCAACAGCAAGCCAATCCTGCGTAACCTCAGGATCGTGCTGAGTGGAGATCAGCACGGTGTCCAGACGAACGGGCTTATCGTCATCGTCATACTCAATGGTCACCTGGGTCTTGCCGTCCGGGCGCAGGTGCGGCACTTCGCCGGACTTACGAACCTCGGTCAGACGGAAGGCGAGGCGATGTGCCAAGTAGATCGGAAGCGGCATCAGCGTCGGGGTCTCGTCGGTGGCGTAGCCAAACATCACGCCCTGATCGCCGGCACCCTGTGCTTCGTAACGCTCTTCGCGGCTGGCGGCGGTCTCCTGATCGCCAGTCAGACGGGCAACGCCCTGGTTGATTTCGGCGCTCTGCTCGGTGATGGCCACGACCACGCCGCAGGAATCGGCGTCAAGGCCGACTTCGGAGGAGGTGTAGCCGATGTTGCGCAGGGTTTCGCGGACCTTGGACTGCACGTCGCAGTACCCCTTGGACGTGACTTCGCCGAAGATCAGGAACACGCCAGTGGCGGCGGAGGTCTCCACGGCCACATGGCTGGACGAATCCTGGGCCAGCAAATCATCAAGAATGGCGTCGGAGATTTGATCGCAGACCTTGTCAGGGTGGCCTTCGGTCACGGATTCGGCGGAAATAAGCCGATGTTCTTCTGTCATATCATCCCTTTCTTCAGGACTTATCGCCCCGCGGGATGCGAGGCACAATGATACGGTGTCAATTTTTACTTGTCACTGTGGAAGCGGGCATAAATAAAGGCTCGTGCCAACCAGCGCGGTGGCGCGAGCCTTGCGTCTTATTCGCTCCCGATGTTGAGTTATAGCCGATTGCGATAACTCAGGCAAGCGTGTCGCTCAAAATCAGTTGTGAGAGAACTCTCACACCATCATTCGGCGACGAACTGTCCAAACAATCCAAACGAATTGTCGGAATCGATCAGTTGCCCTCGTTGGCGTCGTCCTCGCCCAAGGTCTCCTCAAGCAGGCCCTCGTCGATTTCGCGGAAGGCGATGGACAGGGGCTTCTCATTGTTCTGGTATTCGACCAGCGGGCCGATGTTCTGCAGCAGGCCCTCGTTGAGCTGCGTGAAGTAGGAGTTGATCTGGCGTGCGCGCTTGGCGGCGAAAATGGCCAGCGCGTACTTGGAATCGGCGTGCTTCATCAGGTCGTCGATCGGCGGGTTCGCAAGACCGTCGGGTGTCGGGTCAGTACCAAAAGCCATTGTTCTTATCTCCAGACATTGGAAAATCTATCTCAACCGAAGCAAGTGTAGCCGTTTGGGGGGACTTCTGCCAGCCCTATACCGGACTCTCGCCAGAGGAATGTATTCCAAAAAATGTGTGAGAAACGTTACGTTTTTGAAAATTCCACTATTCGACTCTTGACAAGTGGCGTGTCCCTCGCAAAGGCTTGAATAGAACCATGACTGAAATGCGATCTGCAAAAATTATGTCAGGGCGCGTCTTTGCAGGCGCCCGAGCCCTCTACCGTGCTGCGGGCGTCAACGGAGACGACATGGGCAAGAAGCCCATCATCGCCATCGCCAACTCGTTCGATGAGTTCCTGCCCGGCCACGTCCACCTCAACAAGGTCGGCCGCATCGTTTCCGAGGCTATCAAGGAAGCTGGCGGCATCCCGCGCGAGTTCAACACGATGGCCGTGGACGACGGCATCGCCATGGGTCACACCGGCATGCTCTACTCCCTGCCCTCCCGCGACATCATCGCCGACACCGTCGAATACCAGTGCAACGCGCACTGTGCCGACGCACTCATCTGCATCCCGAACTGCGACAAGGTCGTGCCGGGCATGCTGATGGCCGCCCTGCGCCTCAACATCCCGACCGTGTTCGTCTCCGGTGGCCCGATGGAGGCCGGCACCACGGTGCTCGCCGACGGCACCGTCAAGAGCACCGACCTTATCGACGTGATGTACGCCACCGCCGACGACAACGTCTCCGATGAGGAACTGCTCAATTACGAGAAGACCGTCTGCCCGACCTGCGGCTCCTGCGCCGGCATGTTCACCGCCAACTCGATGAACTGCCTGACCGAGGCCATCGGCCTGGCCCTGCCCGGCAACGGCACCATCCTCGCCTCCCACTCCTACCGCAAGGACCTGTTCAAGCGTGCCGCCAAGCAAGTCGTCAAGATCGCTCACCAGTACTACGACGATTCCGACGATTCCGTGCTGCCGCGCTCCATCGCCACCAAGGAAGCCTTCGAGAACGCCATGACCATGGATGTGGCCATGGGCGGTTCCACCAACACCGTGCTGCACATCCTCGCCATGGCCCAGTCCGCCGACGTGGACTTCACCCTGGACGACATCGAGCGTATTTCCCACACCGTGCCGTGCATCTGCAAGGCCTCGCCGTCCGGCAAGTGGGAGATTTCCGACGTGCATCGCGCCGGCGGCATCACCGGCATCCTCGGCGAGCTCGACCGCGCCGGCAAGCTGCACACCAACGTGCACTCCATCGACTATCCGACGCTGGAAGCCAAGCTGGCCGATTGGGACATCATGCGCCCGACCTGCACCGAGGAAGCCCAGCAGATGTACAAGGCCGCTCCTGGCCACATCATCTCCCCGGAGCCGTGGACGCACACCACCCTGTTCGACTCGCTCGACCGCGACCGCACCAACGGCGCCATCCACGACATCAACCACCCGGAGATTCACGAAGGCGGCCTCGCCGTGCTGCGCGGCAACCTGGCCCCCGACGGCTGCGTGGTCAAGACCGCCGGTGTTCCGCCGGAGATCTGGAAGTTCCGTGGACCGGCTCTGGTGGTCGACTCCCAGGAGCAGGCCATCGAGGTCATTCTGAACGACACCCTGAAGCCCGGCATGGCGCTTGTGATTCGTTACGAAGGCCCGAAGGGTGGCCCGGGCATGCAGGAAATGCTGTACCCGACCTCCTTCGTCAAGGGCAAGGGCATCGGCAAGCAGGTCGCCATGCTCACCGACGGTCGCTACTCCGGCGGTTCCTCCGGTCTGGCCATCGGCCACATGGCGCCTGAGGCTGCCAACAAGGGCCCGGTGGCGCTCATCAAGAACGGCGACATCATCGATATCGATATCGAAGCCCGTTCCGTGAACGTCGAACTGACTGACGAGCAGCTGGACGAGCGTCGTCGCGAGCTTGAGGCTGGCGACGGCTACGTGGCTCACCGCAACCGCCACGTCTCCCAGGCGCTGAAGGCGTACGCCGCCTTCGCCCGCTCGGCCGACAAGGGTGCGACGCGTGACCCGGAGCTGATCAACAAGCTCTCCGGTCTCAACTGATCGCCGATTGCATAGCTGAAAGGCCCGGCATCTTCTTTATGAAGATGCCGGGCCTTTACTGTGCTTCCGAAGGCGGGAGCGATATTGCTTGTTATCGCACGCAGGCGGCGGGGGAGAGGCGTGCGCCTCGGGCCCAGTCGGCGGCGCGCATGGCCTTCTTGCCTTGCGCCTTGACTTGGGTGAGTTCCAGCGGCGTGCTGCCGGTACCAACCCACACGTTCTTCTTGCCCACCTTCAGCTCGCCGGGCTGAAGCTCGGCCGGAGTGTTGGGATTGGACTGGTCGGCCGGTTGTGCGGCGAGAATATGCAGGGCGAGGGATTTAGCGGTTGACTCGTCATTATCGGCGATTGGCCCTTCCGCAAACAGTTCGGTCCATGCCCCGGGATGTGGCGTGCAGGCGCGAATCTGGCGGTCGATGGCCTCGGCCTCGTCCGTCCAACTGATGCGGGCGTCCTCCACCGTGATCTTGTGCGCATATTCCAGGCTCTCGGCCGGCTGCGCGGTGAATGTGGCGGTGCCTTCGCCGACGGCGGCCAGAGCATCCACATACATGGGCGCGCCTTCTTCGGCCAGACGGTCAAGCAGTTCGCCGGAGGTCTCACGGCCGGTCAGTTCGATGGTCAGGGAAGCGACGATCGGGCCATCGTCCAAGCCCTCGCCGACCTTGAACACGTCGGCGCCGGTGGTCGGGTCGCCTGCCCAAATCGCACGCTGGGCGGGAGCGGCGCCACGCCACTTCGGCAGGTTGGAGAAATGCAGGTTGTACCAGCCCATGGGCACCGCATCAAGCACGTTCTTGGGCAGGATATTGCCATAGGCGATGACAGCGGCGATATCCGCATGCAGGTCGTTCAACGCCTCCATGAATTCGGGGGAGCGGGGTTTGAGATCGATGACGGGCAACCCGAGCTCCAGAGCCGTCGCCTTGACCGGGCTGGGCGTGAGCTTGCGGCCGCGACCGGTAGGCGCATCGGGGCGGGTAATGACGCCGACCACATCAAAACGTGGATCGGTGGTAAAGGCCTTGAGCGAGGGCACCGCCACGTCGGGGGTGCCGGCGAACACGAGTTTGAGCATGGTCCTCCTTGAAATGTCGATGCTCACTGCACGGCCGGAATGTTCACGCCATTGGCGATGAGCAGTTCACGCAGCTTGACCGGATCCTGGAAACGTACGCCACGGATGCCGGCCGCATTCGAGCCGACGATGTTCATGGCCTTGTCGTCGATGAACAACGCGCCATCGGCCTTGATGCCGAACTGGTTCAACGCGGCCTCGTAGATTTCCTTGTGTGGCTTGCGCAGCTTGACAAAACCGGAGACGAGTTTGCCATCAAGCTGCTGCAGAATATCGCACTGTTCCTCGGCCACGTGGAACAGACTGGATTCCCAGTTGCTCAGGCCCCACACGCCGATGCCGGCGGCCTCAGGTCATTGACCAGCACGCGCGCGCCCGGCACGATGCCGGTCAGGGAGTCGCGGAAGTTCTTGATGTAGTAGTCGAGGATGTCCGCCCACTTATCGCCCTTGTCACGGCGCATGATGGCGATGGCCTCGTCGGTGCTGGTGCCGCCGTCCATCAGGTCGTTGACATCGTAGAAGCCGGAGATGTCGTTGTCGAGGAATTCGTCGATGGTCTTCTGGCTGTAGCGGGGGATGAGTACGGCGACCGGATCCCAGTAAATCAGCACGTTGCCGAAATCGAAGATCACGTCGGTGATCGGCTTGCCGGCGTTCGCAGCGGCCTCGCCATCCGCGACCAGCACGTCGTAATCCATATCCGGCTCTCCAGGCCAACCCTTCATAGTGTCCTCCTTCTAGCGATGTTCATTCTGTAATTATCGTTTCACGTGTTGAAGACGATTAGATCAGGTCCTTGGGATCTACTCGGAAGCGAAGCTCGCCGGGTTCGCGGGACGCCACATGACGAGCGGTTTCCCGGTGCAGTCGGGCCGCCAGCTCGGCTCGCCGACTCTGCGGCACACGGATTACTGCCTTCACCCGGTCGGCCGTGGCTTCGAGCTCCCGGGCGTCGACCGTGTCCGGTTGCGCGATCGGCACCGGGCCCAACATGCCGGGCAGCTCGCCGCAGGGCCGTCCAATCGCCGCCCAGCGCGCCGATACGCTGCATCAGCGTCATCACCGCATCACGGCGTCCCCATACGCAGGCGGCGGCCACGGCCGGCGGCATACCGGTCTCCACACGCTCCTCAAGATCCTTGGCTGCAAGAATCCTCGAATCCCAGAGCATCAGCGATTGGGCGATGGCCGGGTCGGTTTCGCCGAGAATCAACGCCTGGCCGCCACGGGAACGCGGCGCGCACAACGACATCGCACGCATCCACGCGGTCAACGTATCCAACCGAGCATCCACACCCAACGCATACAAGCTGGTCCAAGCGTCGAGCACGGCCACGGCACGATACTCATGGCCAGCCGATCCCTGTTCGGCACTGACCGGACGCACGCGCGGTTCGAAACCGGGAGTGGCGATGACAATCATCGGCTGGCAAGCTACATCGCGCACCAGACCCTGCGTCTTGCTGGACAAAACTACTGGCACGCCACGGAACAATCCGGCCAGCTCCGCCGCAGTGCCGGCAGCCCCCACACGCACCACGCGCATACGTTCATGCCCACAGCCCGGGCACTTCCAGTCGATGGCGGCAGCCCCACACCAGCGGCATCGCGGTGTAGAATCCCGGCGGTCGGCCGGCAGTTGCAACGGTCCGGAACACTTGGCACAACGCACCTGACGATGGCATTTCGCACAGCTCAAAGTCTCACTGACATTGTCTTGCGGAATGGATAGCAGCACGGGGCCACTTTCCAAAGCCTTAGATAGCACGCGGACGGCCGTATGCGGCACGCGCGCCCCGATGGACGGGTCAGCGAGACGCGCAAGCTCATCGCGATTGAGCCAACGCACCCAAGGCGTCGCATCCTTCAGTGGCGAGGCGAGCGGATGAATCGCGGTGGAATAGCCGCTCACCGGAGTTTCCACCGTACCTGGACCGGTGTTTTCCCACTGACTTTGCGGAGTGCGCGCATTGGCCATGGCCACGAACACGCCGCCATGGGACTTGGCGCGCAACCGCATCACGCCGCGAGCCTGTGGATACGGCATCATACCGTCCATGTTCTGATAGGCGGCATCCTCCAGAATGGCGAACAGTGCCGGGCCTTCAACCGGCGCATACATCACCGCGCGGGTGCCGATCACCACCTTCACCTGGCCCAACGCCACAGCCAGATACGTGCGGTACCGGTCGGCCGCAGGCATGGTCTCCGCATTGAGCACGGCGACATCGCCCATCCATCCGCCGGTTGGAGCCGGGGCAAATGGTTTGAGTCCATAATTGCGTAGCATATGCATCAGGTCTTCGACCTCGCGCATGGTGGGCAATTCAGCTACGGCAGCCTTACCGGCACTCAACGCAGTGGCCACCATCCATGCCATGTTTCGTTGCCACTCCTGTGCACCGGGCAACGAATCAAACACAAAAGATTGGAAACGTTGACCGGTAAGCGCGTCATGAAGCACATTGACATCGGCGTAATTGGCGGTCAGACGACGATACCCCTGCGCAGCTCCCTCCGAAACGGTGCTAGCAACGGCAAAGGTAGAGCCAGCAGGTTTGGTCCCATCGGGATTGGTGCCACGCCCGGCAAAACCGCCTTGCGTATTATCCGGCAATGAGCCGCCGACCGGCCGACGGAACGACGCGGCCAACCGCTGCTCGGTCTCCACCTTGGCCACGCGCGGTGGCACGGCGAAACGCAGAATATTGGCCCGTGTGCCGCCATAGGCTTTGGCAACCAGACCGATATCCTCGCGCATCGAAGCGGGAACCAGTACATCGGGGCTTAGCACTCGCTCGATATAGCGAATCGAAGAGCGCGGCGTATCACTGGTATCGGTGCGTGCCCAAATCACACCGCTGACCCTCTGACCGCCAAACCGCACGCGCACCAGCACACCCGGTTGTGCGGCCTCGCTGTCTTTTTCATCAATGAAGTAATCGAATGTCTGACCGAGGTGGAGCGCCTGCACATCCAGCACGACTTGCGCTATGGGATGCTGCTCGGCCGGCGTATGCTCCGCAGGCGCACGTTTACGCCGCTTGCGGGGGAGCCAGCCCCGCAAGCGTCAACTGTTCTGCGCCTGAAGTAGTCATGGCTCAACTATAAGTGCCGGAGCCGAGGTCGTAAATTTACCGGCTGCAGGTAATCGAGTACGTGGGTTAGGTCGCGGTCGTTGATGGCTTTGTCGGCGGCGAGCTGGGTCTTTGGCTTGGCACAGAACGCGAGACCCAGACCGGCGGCCTGAATCATCGGAATATCGTTGGCGCCATCGCCCACAGCCATGGTCTGGCTCATCGGAATACCCAAACGGTCCGCCCATGTCTGCAAGGCGTGTAACTTCACAGTCTTGCTCACGATTTCGCCGAGCACCTTGCCGGTCAAGCACCCATCGGCAACCTCAAGCCGGTTGGCGATCCAATAGTCGATATGGCCTTCGGCCGCCAGCATATCGACCACTTCATGGAAGCCGCCGGACACCACGCCGATCTTCCAACCGTGTTCATGCAGCGTGTCGATAAGCTCCAGCGCACCCTTGGTGAAATGCAGCTTGTCATGCACCGTGTCGAACACGGAGATCGGCAGGCCCTCCAACAGGGCCACTCGTGCGCGCAGCGCATCGCAGAACTCCAGTTCGCCGCGCATGGCGCGTGCGGTCACTCCGGCAATCTCCTCACCGCAGCCAGCCACCACGCCCAACTCGTCGATAACCTCTTCGTCAATGAGCGTGGAGTCCACATCCATAACCAGCAGGCCGGGCTCGCTCAGCGTCGGCACAGAAACCGCAGAACCAGCCGGGCTCCCAACTTCGCTCTCGGCGGACTTGTCAATAAAATGCACATCTTCTTGCGTCATGCTTCTGATTCTTGGAAAACCTTGGGACAATGCCCTCTATGAGTTTTTCCATGGCAGCCGCCACTATTCTTGCGACCGACCCTACGCCCATCTGCACCACCACCGAACCCGGCCTGATCGGCACCATCACCGACTGGCTGATCATGCTGATGGAAACCATCGGCGGTATCGGCGTGGCCTTGGCCATCGCCCTCGAATCCATCTTCCCGCCCATCCCGTCCGAAGTCATCCTTCCGCTCTCCGGCTTCACCGCCGCACGCGGCACCCTGAGTCTGCCGGGCGCAATCATCTGGGCCACCATCGGCTCCGTACTGGGTGCCTGGACCTTGTACGGCATCTCCCGCTGGGTGGGCCTGCATCGCATCAATCTCGCGGCAGACAAAATCCCCGGCGTCAGCCGCAAAGACGTGAGCAAAGCCAACGACTGGTTCACCAAATACGGCACATGGTCGGTGCTCATCGGCCGCGTGATTCCCGTGGTACGCTCGCTGATTTCGATTCCCGCCGGATTCAACCGCATGAACTTCCTGCACTTCACCGGCTGGACCCTGCTCGGCTCGGCCGTGTGGAACACCATCCTCGTTTCCGCCGGTTACCTGCTCGGCGACCAGTGGTGCTCGATTCAAGGCGCGCTCGGCGTGTTCGAGGACGTGGTCATCGCGGCCGTGATTGTGGTCATCGTATGGTTCGTGGTGCGAAAAGTGCGTACTGTTATACGTAACAGGAAATCCGCCGACGGCAACGAATAGGGTCTGCCGACTGCCATAAGTTGCCGAAAATCCCGGATAGAAGGGAAGCGAAGAACCCGCATGAGCGACACCGAAGATCTCGCCGCGCTGAACGATCGCCTGATGGCCAAGAACCATGCGCTCGCCGAAGCGCTGAGCCGCGCCGGCAAGGAACTGACCAAGGCGAAGTCACAGCTCGCCCAGCTCGCTCAGCCGCCGCTCACCTTCGCCACCATGGTCAAGGTCGATTCCACCCGCACCGATGAAGACGGCATCCAGCACGCGTCGGCCGAAGTCATTTCCGGCACCCGCCGCATGGTGGTGCCTGTGGCCTCCAACGTCAACGCCGCCCGCCTGACCGCCGGGGCCACCGTGATGCTCAACGAGAAGCTCGTGCTGGTCGAGCAGCGCGATGCTGACACCGTGGGCCAGATTCGCAGTGTCAAGCAGGTACTTGACGACGGTCGACTGATCGTTACCGACGCCTCCGGCAATCCCGTGCTCATCCGCCGTTCCGGCGCGCTCGCGTATGCGGGCATCAATCAGGGCGACCGCATTATCGTCGATCCGTCCGTCCGCCTCGCCATCGAAGCGCTGCCCGCCGAGGGCGACAAGGATCTGGTGCTGGAGGAGACCCCGGACGTCACGTTCGCCGACATCGGCGGCTTGGATAGTGAGATTGGTCGTATCAGGGACGCCGTCCAACTGCCGTTCCAGCATCGTGCGCTGTTTGAGCGCTACGATCTGAAGCCGCCGAAGGGCGTGCTGCTGTACGGCCCGCCCGGCAACGGCAAGACGATGATCGCCAAGGCCGTGGCGAACGCCCTGTGCGAGGGTGGTTACGATACGAATGGCGACGGCTCGATCAGCCCGGCCGAAACCCATGTCAAGGGCGTGTTCCTGTCCGTCAAGGGCCCGGAACTGCTCAACAAATACGTCGGTGAATCCGAACGACTGATTCGCCTGATTTTCCAGCGCGCCCGTGAACGCGCCGCGGACGGCAATCCGGTGGTTGTGTTCATCGACGAAATGGATTCGCTGCTGCGCACCCGCGGCTCCGGCGTCTCCTCCGACGTGGAGACCACGATCGTGCCCCAGTTCCTCTCCGAACTCGACGGCGTGGAATCACTCGACAATGTGATGGTGATCGGCGCATCCAACCGTGTGGACATGATCGATCCGGCCGTGCTACGACCGGGGCGTCTCGACGTCAAGATTCGCGTTGGTCGGCCCAAAGCCAATCAGGCCATCGCCATCGTGGACCATTACCTCACCGACGACCTGCCTCTGGAAGATGGCGTCGACGCGCACGCCTTGTCCGCCGTGCTGGTGCATGACATCTACGGAGCCTCCGAACGCCGCCATCTGTGCGACGTGCAGGAGGAGAACGGCCAGTGGCATGCGTTGTTCCTGGCCGACGTGGTCTCCGGCGCGATGCTCAAGAACATCGTGGACCGGGCCAAGACCCGAGCGGTCAAGGAATCCATCGAAACCGGCTCGGACGTGGCACTCACCGTGCCGTTGCTCGCCGCCGCCGTGGAAGACGAATACCGCGAGACCCGCGATTCCATGGCTGACGTGGACCCCGAACAATGGTCGCGCATCAACGGCATGGACCCGATCCGCCGCATCCGCACCGCCGAATAGCTCAAGCTCAAGGAGCACTACATGACCGTCAAACGAGTGATGGGCACCGAAACCGAATACGCGGTATCCCTGAACACCCCGGACCGCTACAATCCGGTGCAACTGTCCTTCGACGTGGTGAACGGCGCTGCGGACAGCCACAGCAAATCCATCCGCTGGGACTACCGGCAGGAGGACCCGGTCAACGACGCGCGCGGCACCCGTCTCGAACGCGCCGCCGCCCGCCCGGACATGCTCACCGACGCCCCGCAGCTCAACATCACCAACGTGATCGCCCCCAACGGCGGCCGCGTCTATGTGGACCACGCCCACCCCGAATACTCGGCGCCGGAAACCACCGACCCGTTCGAAGCGGTCCGATACGACCACGCCGGAGACCTCATCATGCAGGCCGCCACCGAACGCGCCCGCAAACAGACTGGCACTCCCATTGCCCTGCATCGCAACAATGTGGATGGCAAGGGCTCCTGCTGGGGCACGCACGAGAACTATATGATGGCCCGCGCGGTGCCATTCGACTTGGTCACACGCCTGATGACCCTCCACTTCGTCACCCGCCAGATCTACGCCGGCTCCGGCCGCGTAGGAATCGGCGAGAACAGCGAAATCCCCGGCTATCAGCTCAGCCAGCGCGCCGACTACATCCACGCCAAAGTCGGCCTGCAAACCACCTTCGAACGCCCGATTATCAACACGCGCGACGAATCCCACTCCACCGACGAATACCGCCGCCTGCACGTCATCGTCGGCGACGCCAACCGTATGGAGGTACCGCAGGCCCTGAAACTCGGCACCACAAGCATGCTGCTGTGGCTGCTCGAACACGCGGACGAAGCCGGATTCGATCTGAACGCCTTCCTCGACGAACTCGAACTGGCCGACCCGGTCGAAGCCATGCACACCGTCTCCCACGACCTGACGCTGGGCGCAAGCCTGCCGCTGGCCAACGGCGGCGAAACCAACGCATGGCTTATCCAGCTCAAACTGCGCCAAGCCGTCTACCAGGTTGCCGCACTGGTCGAAGGTACCGACACCGCCGGCGAACCCGCCTGGCCGGACAAATCCACCACATCCATTATGGCGATGTGGCAGCAGGCGCTCATCGACTGCGCCTCCATCCGTCACACCGCCGGCGATGACGAACGTCTGGCCATGACCGGCGAGGCCAGCCGCATCGAATGGCTGCTCAAATGGCAGCTGCTCGAAAAACTGCGCCGCAAAATCACCACAACGTCCGCACCCGGCGTGGCCAACGGATGGAATGATCCGCGACTGAAGGTCATCGACCTGAAATGGGCGGCGCTCGACCCCGCGGACAGCATCTTCACCAAACTCGAACCCCGCACCGAACGGGTGGTGAGCGCCGCCGACATCGCACGCGCCACCACCGAACCGCCGGAAGACACCCGCGCCTGGCTCAGGGCAAAACTCGTGGCGCAATTCGGCGATGAGGTGGCCGCCGCCAGCTGGTCCCGACTCACTGTTCGCGACCCGCGCGCCGCAGACGAGGGCGAGGCGGTCGAATTCTACGGCAATGCCGGCCATATGGCCGCTACCGACCATCACCTGTTCTCCCTCGACATCTCCGATCCGCTCGCCTTCACCAAGGCGCACTGCGAAACCGAACTCAATTCAGCCGAACACGCCATCGATCTGCTGAAGTCGCTGGCCATCAACGCCGAACGATAGACTTGGTAGCTATGGAAGAAACACGCGAAGAGACCCCACAGGACCTGCGCAACCTTGCGCTCAAAGTCGCCGGCCTGCTCGAAGAAGCCGGCCAGCATGCCCTCCACGACCAACTCAATCCGCGTAACCTCGCCCAGCCGAGCACCGAGAACGCGGACCGTGGCCCCCGCTACAAGCTTGAAGTGGACAACAAGATCATGCGCTTCATGAGCGCCAGAATCGCCGACATCGCCCACTTCGACGGCTTCTGGACCACCCGCCCCGCCGAAAGCCGCCCTGGCCAGCGTTACTGGTACATCGGCAAGATCGACGGTGTGATCAACTACGTACGTCGCATGAGCGAATGGACGGTGACCGCCGCCCTGTTCGAATTCGGCCCGGACAACGAGCCCAAGCCGATCATCGGCATCGTGCACGCCCCGGCCCTCGGCCTGACCTACCTGGCCGCCAGGGGAGCGGGTGCCGTGCGCATCCACAAAACCGCGGTCGGCGAGAAGCGCGACAAGGTCGTGCCGTCGATGACCTCCTCGCTGGATGGTTCTGTGCTGAGCTACGGCATGTCCTTCATCCCCAGCGAATCGCAGCGTGCGCTCGACGTGGCCTCCTCGCTCGCCGGACGCCCGGCCGACATCAAGCGCGTGGGCCCCGTCTCGCTCGACCTGTGCAAAGTGGCCGACGGCACCTATGACGCCTACTTCGAGCCGATGCTGCACGTGTGGGATATCGCGGGCATCGCCGCCGGCACCGTAGTGGTCTGGGAGGCACAGGGCACGCTGAGCCGTTGGGACGGCGAACGCATCCACTGGCGTCACGATAACGATGTAGTGGCCTCCAATGGACTCATCATCCGCGAACTGCAGCATTACCTGCAGCAGTATCCGTGGCTCGACTCCATCAACCAGCGATAATTTTTTGACTCCTCCGGATCCCCTCGGGTGAGGGGAGCCGTCGGCCGAAGGCTGACTGAGGGGAGTTTGACAGCCCAAGAAGAAGACAACATGCCACAACAATTCGAACAACCTCAAGCACAGCAGGCCGCGACCCAGGAAGACGACGCCCTCGCCACCACGCAGGCCGCCGCCCAAACCGAGTCCACCGACCAAGCCGACGTGTTGGACGACATCCTCGACGACATCGAATCCGCCTTGGAAACCAACGCCGAGGAATACGTCAACAGCTTCGTGCAAAAAGGCGGCGAGTGATGCCCCAACTGCGTGACAGCGGCACCCGCTCCCTGCACGCCACGGAACCCGTACCATCCGCCGAGATGGACGGGTTCTGCCGTATTTTCGGCGTCGAAACCGAATACGGCGTGGCGGTCACCGGTGCCGAACGCCCCGTGGACGCCGGCCAGGTGGCGATGACCATGTTCCAGCCCATCGTCTCCCGTTCCCGCTCCACCAACACGTATCTGGCCAATGGCTCACGTCTGTATCTGGACGTCGGATCCCACCCCGAATACGCCACCGCCGAAGCGCGCGATCCGCGCGAGGCCCTGGCCCAGGACCTCGCCGGCGAACACGTGATGCGCAACCTAGCCTGAGGCCCAGCGCAAGCTGCGCGAATCCTACGGCGCACACGCCACGATCCATGTGTTCAAAAACAACGTCGACTCCGCCGGCCACGCCTTCGGCTGCCACGAAAACTACCTGGTCCGCCGCTTCGTGCCGTTGGAGACCATCGAACACCAGCTGCTGCCGTTCCTCATCACCCGCCAGCTGTACACCGGTGCCGGCCGCATGACCCCGGACGGCTTCCAGATCACCCAGCGCGCGGACTTCCTGGACGAGGCCGTCTCCTCGGCCACCACCCGCTCCCGCCCGATGGTCAACACGCGCGACGAACCGCACGCCGACCCCGACTCCTTCCGCCGGCTGCATGTGATCATCGGCGACTCGAACCGTTCGCAATGGTCCACATGGATGAAGCTTGCCGTCACGCACCTTGTGCTGTGCGCGATCGAAGACGCCTTCCGCCATGGCGTTCCGTCCGGATTCGAGCAGTATGCCTTTGCTGATCCGGCTGCCGCCAATCGCACGGTCAGTCGATTCCTTGACAATCCGCGCGCCGAACTGACGCTCGAATCAGGCGAATCCGTGTCCGCACTGGGTCTGCAGCGCCGGTATTATGCGGCGGTCAAGGCCTTCATCGAAACCCATGGCGATGCGCTGGCAAGTTCGCTGCCGGCCACCACGATCGACACGATTATGGGGGAGTGGAGCCGCGTTCTGGACGCGCTGGAGCGTGGTGCATACGATGCGCTCGCCGACCGCGTGGACTGGGCCGCCAAGAAGCGTCTGTTCGACGCGCTCAAACGCCGTCGCCCGGACGTCACCTTCGCCCAGATGGAACAGCTTGAGCTCGACTACCACGACATCGCCAACGGTCGCCTGTACGGTTCGCTCGTAGCCCGCAACCAGATGCGTGAGCTGCTGACAGGAGACAACGTGGAATACGCCGTGCACAATCCGCCGACCGACACCCGTGCCGCCCTGCGTGGCCGGTTCGTGGACGCGGCCCTGAACGTCGGAGCCCAGTTCTCCGCCGACTGGACCCACCTGACCCTGACCGCCCCCGAACGCCGGGAAGCCATACTCCTCGATCCCTTCGAGGCCGAGCCCACCCTGGGATTCGAGCAGCTTATGGAAGCGCTGAACTAGTCCGGAATAATACGGTTGGACAACACGTCACAGCACCACAACAAAAAGACCCCGACCATCTCGGTCGGGGTCTTTGTCGTCAGTAATGCTCGAAGTAATCGCTACGAGCAGAAGGTCACTCGGTGACGGCCTTCTTCAGCAGGGAGCCAGCGGAGATACGAACGCCGTAGGAAGCCGGAATGTCAATCTGCTCGCCAGTGCGCGGGTTGCGGCCGGTGCGAGCGGCGCGCTTGACGCGCTCAGCGGAGAACAGGCCGGTCAGCTTCAGGCCTTCGCCGGACTTCATGGCCTCGACGAACACATCCTGGAAGGCGTTAACAGCAGCCTCGGCCTGAGCCTTGGTCAGGTTGGACTTCTGGGCGATCTTCGAAACGAGGTCAGACTTGTTGTATGCCATAAAGCATCCTTCTTGGGTCAGGGGACAAGCACTTTTGCTTAGTCCATGTTGTCATCAATGATACTAGCGCATGTTTCTGCGAAAACCCGCGTTTTATAAGGGTTTTCACATCTATTTCCCCGAAGGGGGTATGAAAATAGACGAATCAGACAAGATTATGCTTGTCAAGCCACTTCATGGCCGCCGCGCCCAGCGGAATGCGCAGCCAGTAGAACACCACGCGGTGCAGCAAAGTGGCGGAAAGCGCCACGCCTGCGGCACTCCGACCGCCACGAACGCGAATGTCAGCGCCGCTTCCACACCGCCCAGACCGCCTGGAGTGGGCACTGCGGAACCCAATGCATAGGCCAGCAGGAAGACGAACGTCGTTTCAATCGGATTCGATGAATAGCCGAACGCTTGCAGGGCCGCCCAGAAAGCGAGCCCAGTGGTCGCGTTCTGGAACAGCGCGCCTAGGCAGCTGACTGTGAGCTGTCGGGGCTGGGAAAGCACGTCCAGCAGCTGGTTGATATACGTCTTGGCCAGCGGCATAAGACGACGGGTCACCCAGTGGCGCAACGGCGGAATCATCATCGCAATGGACAGCACCACAACCACCACGCCCAGCACAAGGACCAACGTATTCGTCGGTATCGCGCCGGAGAACATATTGCGGCCGGTGAACAGGCCAATCAACACCAGCATGGAGAAGTACACGGCGTAATACACCACGAGCGCGGCGCTCATAATTGCGGTCGCCTGGGTGTTGCGATAGCCGGATTTGCGCAGGAACTGCAGGTTGACGAACGAGGGGCCCACGCCGGCCGGCATGGACACTGTGGCAAAGCCGCCGGCAACCTGACTCATGAACACGCCCGTATTATCTCGTCTGTTGCGATCCATGAGAGCGCCGAGCGAAATCGACGAGCCGATCCAGCTGCAGGCACCGAACGCGAGCGTCACCACCGCCATCAACGGGTTGGCGTTGGTCAGCGCGGTGATGATTTCCTCGGGCTTCAGCTGGGTGAAGACCACGACCACAGCCACGATGACCAGCAGCATGGTGATCATCGAACGCCAGGAGAAGCGGGCCAGCGTCACCGGCTCGGCGGATTCGGCGGTCTCCTCATCGATTATGGTGTTGATGTGGTCTCGCAGTTCCTTGAGCAGCTGCTTGTCCCACGTGCCCAATGCGCGTGTGGGGGAGGGGACCGCGACTTTCTGAATGAACGGGGCCAACGTGGTCAACGTCGTGTCTCCCCAAGCTTCGCGGGCGGCCGCGACTGCCGGTTTCACGCCGATCAGTGCGGCGAACAACGCGAGTAGCTGAACCTTGTCAAGTGCGGTATTGGCCGGGCCGGAAGCGCTGTCGCCATTCAGCCAGCCGGCGATAACCGCAGTGCCATCTTCGAGCCGGGCGAGCGTATCAGGCGTGATGCGTCGGTGCGTATATCCACGGCGATTCGCCACGGACAGATATCGCATATACGCTACGGCGTCCGCCTGGGTAAGCGTGTTCAGGTTGGCGGGCAACTCGATGGTGTGCGCATCCAGCACCAGAATCGCGGACTCGTCCGTATCGGCGATGCCGTAGGGGGCGGGCGCGGGCAGTTTGATATTGTGCAGGCCGAGCAGCATGGCAAAGTGATGCTGAACGGCGTCGCGCACGGAACGATCGCGTCGAATGGACACGCTGGTAAAACGCACCCAATCCCAGACGTTGCTTCAGATAGCCGACGGTATGGGTTTGCGCGTCGATGACGGAAACGATAAAACGACGGTTATTCGCGGTCTTCACATCGTAGATGCGCGAACCTTCCGCCAAATCGTCATCCAACGTGGCAGACAATGAGCCATGGCTGATTCCGGGCTCCTGATGCCGGATGAGTGAGGTGGTTTCCAATCCGATGCTTGAGAGCACTGCGACGAGATCTTTGCCCCACACGCCTTTATTCTGCGTGCCGACCACGAATCGGATAAGCATGCCCACCGTGCGACCGGCGGCCATCGAAACCAGCATGCCGGTAACCGAATGCCACGAAAGCACCACCATCACCGCGGCGATGGCATACAGGATATTCCAGCTCCATTTGACCGTGGAGCGGGTACGGCGTGGCCCGGCGGCGGTCAGGAAGGACGCCATGCCGGCGTAGATGTCGGGCAACAGCCCGGAGCCGTATGAGGTGGCGGCTGAGACCAGTGCCATTGGCAGGGTGAAATCGTTCAGACTGCTGATTGCCGTCGATATGACCCACACAATGCCGTATCCGGCAAACATGGCCAGCGCGGACACCGCAGCTTGCAGCCATTCGCGGGCCAAGAGCAACTGAGCGAGCACGATAACTACGATGACCGTGGTGGCCAGCTGCGTCAGTACGGTGGAGGGGAAAGCAGCCAGCCAGTTGATGGCTTGGGCGGCGGTATGCGCGTCGGATTCGACGCCGCGCGTCATGCCGCCCAGATACACGGCGAACACCATGACCACGGCGGCCATCAATAGCGACAGACCGGCTCGGGTCAGGTCGCCGAAGTCGCGCGTGCGGCGCGGAGCGATGTCGTCGATGTATGGTCCGGAATCGTTGCTGTCGTCGGTTGCCGGGCTGTCCGGTCCGCTGACAGCAAAACTGGCCGACCGGCCGTCACCAGAGGCGATCGGCCGGTCGGTAGTGGAGGAGGTCGCCTTGTCCGGGCGATCTTCCGTAGTGGACTGATCCTGTTCAGTAGTCATGAAATGGTTACCTGACGCCTGTCCTTGTTCGGTTCAGTTTGCGGTTCGGTTTGTGACTCAACGCAGTAGTGTGGTGGATGCGAGGGATTCGAGGGGCTCGAGGGACTCAAGAGACTCGAGAGACTCGCATCGCGCCTATCTCAGCGGCCGAAAGCGACGAGCTGGCTGGCCACACCGGTGTAGGTGGCGGGGGTCAGAGCCTTCAAGCGAGCGGCGGTTTCCGGGTCGAAGGACTGCTGGTCGATGAACTGCTCGACCTGTTCCTTGTTGATGGTGTGGCCGCGCATAAGCTCCTTGACCTTCTCGTACGGCTTATCCATGCCCGGCAGGCCCTTGAGCTCGCAGGCGCGCATGGCGGTCTGGATCGGCTCGCCAAGCACCTCCCAGTTCTCATCCAGCTCACGCTCGATGACGTGGGTGTTCGGGTGGATGGACTCAAGGCCACCCATGAGGTTGGTCAGGGCGAGCAAGGAGTAGCCGAGCGCGGAACCGATGTTGCGCTGGGTGGTCGAATCGGTCAGATCGCGCTGCCAACGGGATTCCACCAGCGTGGCGGAGAGGGTGTCGAGCAGCGAGCAGCTGATCTCGAAGTTGGCTTCGGCGTTCTCGAAACGAATCGGGTTGACCTTGTGCGGCATGGTGGAGGAACCAGTGGCACCCTTGACCGGCACCTGGGCGAACACGCCGCGGGAGATGTACATCCACACGTCCACGCACAGGTTGTGCATGATGCGGTTGGCGTGGGAGACGGTGGAGTACAGCTCGGCCTGCCAGTCGTGGCTTTCGATCTGCGTGGTCAGCGGGTTCCAGGTCAGGCCCATGCGGTTCGTGACGAACTCGCGGGAGACAGCGATCCAGTCGACATCCGGGCATGCGGCCAAGTGGGCACCGAACGTGCCGGTCGCGCCGTTGATCTTGCCCAGGTACTCCTGGTTTTCGATGTGCTTGAGCTGACGGTTCAGACGGTAGACGTAGACGGCGAGCTCCTTGCCGAGTGTGGTCGGCGTGGCCGGCTGGCCGTGGGTGAGAGAGAGCAGCGGCATATCCTTGAATTCCTCGGCCTTGCCGGCGAGGTGGTCGATGATGCGCTTGAACTCCGGGGTCCACACGTTTTCCATCGCGTTCTTGACGCAACGGGCGATGGAGAGGTTGTTGATGTCTTCGGACGTGCAGGCGAAGTGTACGAGGGTCTTCAGCTCGTCGTTGATGTTGGTCAGCTCGGCCGGAGCCTTGTCGATCTGATCATCGATGTAGTACTCCACGGCCTTCACATCGTGGTGGGTGATGGCCTCATGAGCGGCGTGCTGCTTGATGCCTTCGGCGCCGAAGTCCTCGGGAATGGCGCGCAGGAAGGCCTGCTCTTCGGCAGTGAACGGCTTGACGCCGTCAACGATCGGCTGGTTGCCGTTGCCCTCAAAGCCGTTGGCCAGAAGAATCATCCATTTCGACTTCGACACGCATGCGTTCGCGGTTCAGGGCAGGTTCGCTCATGTATTCGACGAGCGGGGCGGTGGCCTTGTGATA
>ENA-OQED01000274-OQED01000274.1-human-gut-metagenome-genome-assembly--contig:-NODE-274-length-21517-cov-1.375129_pt1 | contig 21517 bp, 18 predicted proteins | sample MGYA00242790_ERZ504625 | MGnify/ENA primary metagenome ERZ504625 (study PRJEB26092, sample SAMD00036345) | human gut metagenome | host: Homo sapiens | study: EMG produced TPA metagenomics assembly of...
AGCTGATTTGTGTGGCGTTTTTGCGTAAATATGCTGTATACTAGCTCTCTGTTGCCCCTCTAGCTCAACGGTTAGAGCAGCGTCCTTTTAAGTCGTGGGTTGTGGGTTCGAATCCCACGGGGGGCACATGCGAAAAGCCTCGGAAGTCAATGTTTTCAACGGTTTCCGAGGCATTCTTGTTTCTGCAGCCTAATGGATCAAAGGCCGCAGCCCAGCATTTACCCGATACATTCACTGCTATAGGCATCACAGACTCGGCATCATTTCACGACCGTCCGCAACGCATCTTGCGCCCATCAAACAGCATTAGAGACAGTTTCGACATGCGCTCAGACGCGAATTCCGTAGTTTGAGGTACACTGGAGCATATTCGAACAAACGTTCGTATTTTGGGGAATTCTGGGGAATTCCCCACTATATACAGTGAGGAAACTCACGACACACCACTACCTGTAGTGTGTATGCTAGATAGTGGCTTGCGTAAGCGAGCATAACCGAAGAACGTGGCCGACACGGCTTTCGCAAACGACGGAAGCCATTTTTGCATAGGGAGGAAATCGAATGACCGTGACCGTCTTCACCAATCCGAGCAACCCGCAATGCGAAGCCACCGAACAAGAGCTCGCAAAGCTGGGCGTGCGTTACGACACCGTTGATCTGACGAAGAACCCGTCCACCTTCGAACAGATCAAAAACGCTGGCTTCAAGCAGATTCCGGTCGTCATCTCACCGAACTCCTCATGGAGTGGACATAGGCCGGATCTCATCCGCCAGCTCGCGCAAAGCTTCGCCGCCTAAGCGCGTAGAAGTCGCAGGGCACCGAGTCCACAAAGGCAGTGCGGGCACAGGTCACATGCAGCCGTGCACGCGCAACCAATAGCGGACGCACCATACACGTTCTTCCACAAAGCTTCGCCATCTAGCCCATAAAGCAGTCATCCATAAAACAGTCAGACACTACATGCGGCTGGCCGTGGACGGGTCGAGCGTCATGGTCTGGAACCGATTGGCCATGAAGTCGTCGTCGAAATACGTGGCGAAGAATTGCGAAACAGGCGAATTCTGCGCAATACCCGCCATACGCGAATACCAGGAATCCAGCGCCATCAACGTCATCACGCCGTCAACGAAAATCAGCGCGAAACACACCGCCGTCAACGTATAGCGAATCTTCCACGGAATACGCTGAATCATCGCAAGCAAATGCGGCAGAATCAGCTTCACCCACACCAAGCCGAGGATTCCCCAGAAAAACATGTATTTGCCGGACGTGCGCCCATCAATCGACAGCCCATTGACCCGTGTAATCCCACGCACGAATACCGAACGCAACCTCCATGAACCAGCTGGTGAAATATTCGAACGCGCCGCCAATCACCGCACTCGCGCAGAAAATCAGCATCCAATTCGACCGCCACAAGTGGTTGAGCAACACCGTCAGAATCACCGCGCCAAAACCGTAGATAGGAGAGAACGGCCCCCACAAAAAACCGGCGCGATCCTGCCATTCGCCAAACAGCACATAGTGTACAGCGTCTCCAGTACCAGACCAAACACGCAACCGACCACAAACAGCCAGAACAAGTTGAAGAAATCCAACGAAATGTAGCCTTTGCCAGTCAGATCACGGCCGGCATACCCTTCGAAACAGCCGTCTCATACTCGCTGCGCGCATCCAAACGACGAAGCGCGAACTGCAAACGACGCTCCTCGCGCAGCGACGGATCAGCCGTGATATGCAACGCAACCAATACAAGCAGCTGCACGGTCGGACTGATCAGATTCACGCCCAAACCCTGCAACGACAACGACAATAGGCCTTCCGCAAGCGTGAGCGGAATCATCAGATACGTCCATTGCGCGATATGCCGACGCTTGTTGAGAATCAGCAGCATGCCGAAAATCGCAAGGCATGCGGTGGAGACCAGCAGCACTGCAGCATGAATAACCGACAGAATAGTGGTGAGATTCAGCGCGCCAAACGCCAGTTTGCCGGAAAGCGCGGCGTGGATTGCATACAGGCAGGAAATCACGATGATCGGCAACGTCACCACGCCTTCGATCAACATGACGATGCCGTAAATACGTGCAATCAGCGGCAGCCTGCGGTCAGCAGGATTGCCGTCATCTTCCGCCGATTGCGATTGCGCAATGATGCCGGCCTCTTCGATTGCTGCGATTTCGGTTTCGTCGGCGATGGCCTCGCTCACATCTTCAATCTTGCTCATGCTTGTTCGTCCTTCCCAGAACAACGCTACCAAAACCCGATCGCAGTGCGCTACACGAGATGATTGTTTGCGCGCAACGCGCACAACCTGCGATTTCTGCCTGCGCAAGTCACATGTCATCCCGCAATCACAAGATGCGCAGACAGCAGACTCGACTTGCGCAGACACAGAAGGCAAGTTGCGCGGTCTCCAACAGCAAGATTCACAGTCCTGCCGCGGTTTGTCGTGTTTATTTCAGTCATGGACGGAGCGCATTTACGCCTGTGCCCAAATTTGTCCGAGAGCGGGTATTACGATACGGGAGCGTAGCGCTACGAATAACGTATCGCTACGCGCGAACACGGTCGAACATCCATTGGACTGGGGAGACAATGCGCAACGTACTGCAGATTCTGCGTCGTGACCTCAAACGACTCGTCACCGTACCTGCCGCCTGGGTCATCATGATCGGTATAACCATCATTCCGCCGCTGTACGCATGGTTCAACATCTACGGATTCTGGAATCCGTATGGCAATACCCAAGGCATCAAAGTTGCCGTGGCCAACGTCGACAAAGGCACCGACAACGCCCTGCTCGGCAAAATGAACCTCGGCGACCAGATCGAAGACACGCTGAAAGACAACGACCAGCTTGGCTGGGAATTCATGGGCAAGGCCGAAGCGATGGAAGCGGTACAGTCCGGCGACTGCTATGCGGCGATCATCATCCCCTCCGATTTCAGCGAGGATCTCGCCAACGTCGTGACCGACAGCAAGAACCGGCCGACGCTGGAATACTATGTCAACGAAAAATCGAGCCCGATCTCCCCGAAAATCACCGACCAAGGCGCGACCACCGTTGATCGTACCGTCAACAACACCTTCGTCTCCACCGTCAGCGAAGTACTCACTAAAGCCGTGAACTCCGCGAATGACACCATCAACGGCAAAACCAACTCCTTCGTCAACGAGACCACAGCAGAACTCGACAAAACCCAGAAGAACGTAAGCCTCATCCGCTCCACCATCGAAGATCTTGACGCACAGCTCGCCAACGTGCCGCAACAAACGCAATCCGCCCGTCAGGCAATGAACGACGTGCAGCTGGCCGCAGCAAGTGCGGGCAAGGGACTGGCGAACACCGCCACCGCCATCGGCACCGCACAAAACGGCCTCAATACCTTCACGTCCAACGCCAACACCGCTTTGGAGAACGGTTCCGGCCTGATTTCGCAGGCCGCCAGCGACACCACCACCAGCATCAACAAGGTGACCACGGCCGTCTCGTCCGCAAGCGGCACCGCACAGCAGGCCGTCAGCAACATGCAAAGCGTGACCGACAGCAACGCCCGGCTCATCGAGAAGCTCAAGAACGTCAGCGACAACGCACAGTACCAAGACATCATCAAGAAGCTCGAAGACACCAACAACACGGCCGCTGGCACGCTCAACGACCTCAAAACGTTGAGCGAGAACACGCAATCCACGTCCGACAGCGTGTCCAAACTCGCCACCGACTTCAACACCAGCACGCAAAATTCGCTGAAAAGCATGGGAGATGCCCGCAACACGTTGAATTCCGGTGCGCTCCCCCAGCTCAACTCCGGTCTGAGCTCGCTCGCCATGACCGCCGGCACACTGTCCGGCACCGTAACCAGCCAGACCACCGTGGTCAACCAGACCTCCGCCGTGCTCGACCAACTCGACCAGGTGGCGAACGACACCCGCACCACGCTGCAGAACACCGACAAGCAGCTCGAGCAGGTGGAGAACAAGCTCATCACCGTCAGCACCGACCTGAAAGCGCTCGGCAGCGTTGACATGCTGAAAAGCCTGACCGGCGACAGCTCCCTCAACACGGAGAAAATCGCTTCGTTCATGCAGTCCCCCACGGTGATCGACACGAAAAACGTGTATCCGATGAACTCCTACGGTTCCGGCATGGCTCCGCTCATGACCAACCTGGCCCTGTGGGTGGGCGCGTTCGCCTTCGTGGTGATCTTCAAGGTGGAGGTCGACGATGAAGGCCTCGAAGACCTCGACTTGACCACTTCCGAAAAATATTTCGCCCGCTACATGCTGCTCGGCATCATGGGCGCCATCCAAGGCGCGATCACCACCATCGGCAACCTCATCATCGGCGTGCAGACGGTGAACGCGCCGCTGTACATACTTACCGGCGTCATCACGTCGCTGGTATATCTGAGCATCACCTTCGCGCTGTCGACCTCGTTCATGCATATTGGCAAGGGACTGTGCGTCGCGCTGATCATCGTGCAGATTCCGGGCGCTTCCGGCCTGTATCCGATTGAGATGATGCCGAAATTCTTCCGCATGGTCTACCCGTTCGTACCATTCAGTTATTCGATTGACGCGTTCCGTGAGACGATTGCCGGCTTCTACGACGGGCATTGGCTCAAGTCGATTGGCGCGCTACTGATGTTCGCCGTGGTCGCGTTCTTCATCGGACTTGCGATTCGCCCGCTGCTGGTCAATCTCAACCGCCTGTTCGCCCGTCAGATCAAGGAAAGCGACATGATCATCGGCGAGGAGGTACAGCTTCCGGAACGCGGCTACAACGTGTCCCAGGCCATTCAAGTGCTCGCCGATAAGGGCGGCTACCGTGAGGCGATCGAGGAACGTGCGAGCCGCTTCGCCGAACTGTATCCGAAGCTCAAGCGTGGCGCGCTGGTTGCCGGTTTCATTGTGCCGGTGATTCTGGTGCTGATCTTCTCCTTCACCAACGGCGAGAAGATCGTGGTGCTTGCCACCTGGATCATCTGGGTGCTGCTCATCATCGGATTCCTGATGGTCATCGAATATATGCGTTCAGCCTGCAACGCCAGGTGGAACTCGGCAGCCTCAGCGACGAAGCGATTCGCGAACAACTGGTGGAACGCCAAGCTGCAAGGCTGCGCCGCAAGAAGCGTGCGCAACAAATCAGGCGAGACAAGCTGATGCGCAAGGCACAACGAAGAAAACACGAAACCAAACAGGCGATCGCCAACGTCGCAGACACCAGCCAAGCCGATGCCGACGGCATCGCAACACTGGTACAGGCCATGAACGCGACCGGCAACACCGGCACAGCGAGCAACACCAATCCCAACGGTAACAGCGAAAGGAGCAACGCATGAAAAACATCTGGAAACTGTTCGTCGGCGACGTTCGACGCCTGACCAGCAACATCGTCTCCATCATCATCGTCATCGGACTGGTGGTAATTCCTGGCCTGTTCTCCTGGTTCAACGTGAGCGCAAGCTGGGATCCATTCGCCAACACCGGCAATCTGAAATTCGCCGTCGCCAACGACGATGAAGGCTACAAGTCCGATCTCATTCCCGTGAAGATCAGTATCGGCGATCAGGTGGTCAACACCTTGCGCGCCAACGACCAGATGGACTGGACCTTCACCACCAAAAAAGAGGCCATCGACGGCACCAAATCCGGCAAATACTATGCAGCAGTGGTGATTCCGAAGGATTTCAGCACCCGCATGATGACATTCTTCACCGCGGACGGCGACCATGCCACACTCACCTACTACAACAACGAGAAGAAGAATGCACTCGCTCCGAAGATCACCGGCCAGGGAGCCGACACCGTGGCAGCACAGATCAACGAAATGTTCTCCGCAACGTTGACGAGCACCGCGCTCAACATCGCCTCGCAGCTGGCCGATGAGCTTGACAAACCGAAATCGCAGGCCACGCTCACCAACTTCAGCAACAACATGGGCAATTTCGCGAATACGCTCACCGACACGTCGTCCGCGTTGACCACGTTCAGCTCGCTGACGTTGAGCGCGCAGAACCTGCTCGACAGCTCCAACAGCCTGCTTTCCAACGTGAGCGGCAGCGCGAAGAACGCCGTCAACGAGCTCAAACAGTCGAAGAACGGCATCAACGATCTGACCGGAGCCGTCAAAACCAGCACGAATGCGCTCAGCACCGCGTTGAGCAGCTCGTCGAACAGCTTCGGCGCTGTCTCCACCGATATTGACAGCGTATTCAACAATGCGGGCACCCAAGCCGGCAATACGGCCACCGCCCTGCGCAATCAGGCTGCGAACGTATCCAAGCAGGCGCAAGGCTATCAGAACATCTACGATGCCCTCGACGAGCTCAGCAACAACAATCTGGTGCCGGAAGTCGCGAAAATCGCCATCAATCATCTCAAAACCAACGTGGGCGCGACCATTACGCAACTCAACGATCTAGCGAACTCACTCAACACCAGCGCCGACAATATCGACGCGAAAGTGAGCGACACCACAGCCGACCGCGAGCGCGTGAGCCAGCTTGCCCAGCAGGCGAAGGCCTCCATCGACGGCATCAAAACCGATTTCGACAGCCAGCTCAAGCCGCAGCTCAACGACATTTCCGATTCGATCAGCAGCACGGCCACCGCACTGAGCAGCACGGCCACCGATCTGAAGGGCGCGTTGGGAGATCTCAACAGCACCACGAAGTCGGCCGACAAGCAGCTGACCAATATTCGCACGGTGTTGGATTCCACCGCCGAAAGCCTCACTAAGGCGAGCACCGCGCTGTCTTCGTTCAATGGCACGCTTTCCGACGCGCTGAACAGCGGCAATATGGACACCGTCAAGGACGTGCTCGGCAACAACACCGATTCGCTGGCGGCGGCTCTTGCAGCTCCCGTCCAGGTGAAGCGCACGGCTGTGTTCCCTGTGGAGAATTTCGGCTCGCAATTGGCTCCGTTCTACACGATTCTGCCGTTGTTCGTGGGATCGCTGCTTATGGCCGTAACACTCAAGACCACGGTGTCGCGCAAGAATCGTGAGGAGCTCGACAATCCGAAGCCGCATCAGCTGTTCCTCGGCCATTATGGCGTGTTCGCCGTGATCGCACTGTTGCAGAGCACGTTCTCGCTGGGCGGCGGCCTGCTGTTCCTGCACATTCAGGCGGTGCACCCGTGGCTGTTCATGTTGACCGGCTGGGTGGCCTCCCTCGTGTTCTCGTTCTTCACCTACACGATGGTGGCGAGCTTCGGCAACGTGGGCAAGGCCATTGGCGTGCTGACGCTGGTGTTGCAGATTTCCGGCGCGAACGGCGCGTATCCGCTTGCCGTGCTGCCGAAGATCATCGGCGATATCAGTCCGTTCCTGCCGGCCACGCATGCGATTACGGCATTGCGTGCGGCCATTGCCGGTATTTACAACAATGATTATTGGCATGCGATCGGTTCGCTGTTGCTGTTCCTGATTCCGCTGCTGCTGATTGGCTTGCTGCTGCGTATTCCGCTGGTCAAATTCAATAGGTGGTACGTGGCGAAGGTGGAAAGCACCAAGGTGGTCGCATGATTACCGGAGTGCATGAGGCGGTTTCCGAAGCCGTTTCCGATGTGGTTTCCGACGCGGTCAGTGACGTGCATGAGGCCGTTCGCAAGGCGCAGAGCCGCCGCGAGCAGCTTCGCGAGCAAACCGATCATAAGATCATGAGGCCACGCTTGCGATTGTGATTTCCGATGGTGTCGGTGCGGTGACCATTGAAGAGGTCGCCCGTCGTTCCGGTGTTGCGAAAACCACGATTTACCGTCGCTATAAGAATGCGGACGATCTGTTGCGCCGCGTTCAGTTGGAAGTTGCGGGATTGCCGGATTTCAGCGATGTCGAGCTGTCGAAAAACGGTCTGCTGACGATACTGCAACGCATTCAGGGCTGTTTTTTCGACAGTGAGCTTGGTTTGAAAGCCGTCGGTGTGGTGCTTTCTTCCGATAATCCTTCGTTGAATGCGATTGCCGATCAAGTGCTCGTTCCCGCGGAAAAGCGTTTTTCTGAGTTTGTTGAGCGCGGCATGAAGGCCGGTGTGTTCCGCCATGGATTGGATCCGCAATTCCTGTTCAGCACGATACTCGGCTCCATGCTCGCCTGTAAGGCGTTGCATGGCGACGCGAGTATTCCTTGGCCTGAGAACATGACGGCTGTTCTGTGGCCCGTTATGGCCGCCTGAAAGGCATTGCAGAGCAGAGTTGCACGTAGTAGTATCTGAAACTCATGAGCGTCCCCGCTACGGCCTTTAATCACTCTGTGAGTGAGGCTGTAGCTGAGGCGCTCATTGTACGTTTGCAGACTTTTCGCCGCTACTGGACCTACTGGATCGACGCTTCCTGACGGGCCACGTCCAACGCCTTGTTGAACGCTTCCGACGTCCAGCTGGCACCGGCCACCTTGTCTACCTTGAGGTCTTTGAGCGGTTTGCCGTCCACCACGCCGTTGATGGCTTCGGCGAACGCATTCTGGTGCTTTTTGGAGATGGACGTGAACGGATGCCCGATAACCTCCACATTGGTGACGGTCTGATCTTTGACCGTCACATGCACGTCGATGGTGTCTTCGCCCACCGGCCCGTACTGGCCGTTGATCGAGTAGGTACCGTCGGCATAGTTGCCGGTGTCTTGCTTGTCGGATGTGGTGCTGTTCGGATCGTCGGCATGGTTTTTGTCGTCCGAATCCGCAGAATCGCCGGAGTCGGTGGCGCTACCGCTGTTCTTCGAATTTTCTTCCTGCGATTGCACGCTTTCGCCGGAATTTCCGGCATATTCATCGTCCATCGGTGTCGCCGTGGGTTCGCCGCATGCCGACAGCAGCGCAAGGCTTGCCGCAGACAGTGCGATCACTTTGATCGCATTCGATGATTCGTTGATCATGTTCGCTCCGTACGATTCGTCAGTGCTATGGCTTGGATTGTTCGGCTGATTTCAGCTTATTCCTCACTGCCGGTTTTCGCGGCTTTGGTCGGATCGGCGAAGCTGATGGCCGTCTCGCCATTCTGTGCGCCTTCCGCAGCGGAACCGGTGTATGCCGGCTTGCCACCCGCCTGCTCATAGGCTTTCTTTGCGGCTTCATCATTCCACTTCTCACCGACGAGCACGCCATGGTTGAGCATGATCTCGCGCTGGGCGCAGGATGCGACAAGCGCATCATGGGTCACGACGATGATGGTAGTGCCCTGCTCGTGCAGCTGACGGAACAGGTCAAGCACGATTTTCTCGTTCTTCTCATCCAAATTGCCGGTCGGTTCGTCCGCAAGAATCAGTTTCGGACAGTTGATGAGCGCACGTGCGATGCACACACGCTGCTGTTCGCCGCCGGAAAGCTGTCCGGGCAGATGGTGGGCACGCTCCTTCAGACCGACGCGTTCCAATGCTTCCAACGCCTGCTGCTCGTTGACTACGGAATGGTAGTACTGTGCCACCATCACGTTTTCCACAGCCGTCAGATGCGGTACCAGATAGAACTTCTGGAACACCAATCCGATCATGTTCTTACGCACGTCGGCAAGCTGCTTGGCGTTCAAATCCTCCAACTTGCGGCCTTCCAGCATGACGGAACCCTTTGAAGGCGTGTCCATGCAGCCAATCATGTTCATCAGCGTGGTTTTGCCGGAACCCGACGAACCGACAATCGCAAGCCATTCACCTTGCGGAACGGTCAAAGTCAAATCGTCGACGGCACGCAAATCGCCGTAAATCTTGGAAATATGATCCAATTCAAGCAACGTATTCAACGTATGTTCGGAACTCATGATTATTCCTCCCTCAAAACGATGGCGGGGTCGATACGGGTTGCGCGGCGAACCGGCGGGATGGATGCGATGACGGCGATGAGCACGCTCAACAGCAGCGAAGCGACGCCCAACAGCCAGTTGAAGCCAATGGCACGTTCGAATACGGATACGCACAGCACGCGGGCCAGCAGGTAGCCGATGGCAGTGCCGATCAGGCCGCCAATCAGTCCGTAGATGGCGGATTCCACATAGAATTCGATGCCGATGGCGCGCGAGGATGCGCCTAACGCCTTGCGCAAGCCGATTTCGTTGCGTCGCTGAGACACGATGGAACTGATGGTGGTGCCCACGCCCACAAACGTCAGCACGAGCACGACCAGCGACACGATCCAGAACAGGGTTTGCAGCATGGCGATGATACGAGTGTCGGATGAGGTGATTTTGGTGACGGTCTGCGCTTTCACGCCGGTTGACGGATTCGCATTGATCGATTTGACGACATCGTTGAGTTCGCTGCCTACCGCATTGACGGAATATTCGATCACGTCCGCGCCACGCTTGGAACCGGCCAGTTTGGCCACGTCAGCGTTGACCGCGTAGACGATTTCGTCTTCGCTGCCGCCCGTATCGACGATGCCTCCGACACGGAATTCAGTGCCGGTGTTCTCCATAATGTCGGACGAAACGCGGCCGTTTTCCGTGACTTGCGCTTCGGTTTGGCTAAGAGCGTCGGAATCCTGCGCATCGTCGGATGCGCGGTAGCCGATGGTTACGGTCGAACCGATGGAGACACCGAGCGCGTCTGCCACGTCACGGCCGAGCATCACGTTGCCTTTGCTGGGCCAATCGCCAGTCACGTTCCAATGATGGTTGAGCGCCTTCACGTCTTTGGTTGTGATGCCAGCCAGCGTGTATGGCGCAGAATTGATGCGCACGCTTTCATACCGGTAAGCGGCGGAACGGGCGCTGTACGAGCCTTTCACCATCTGGTTCAACGCTTTGACGGTATCGGTGTCGATGCCGTGGGACTTTTCGGCTGATTCGGACGGCGTGACGATAAGATTCGCGCCATACGCACGCATTTCCTCGTTCATCTGCTGTGGAACGGCAATACACGTCGCCGCAAGGCAGAACAGCGTGGCAGCGCCCACCATGGAGGCGATCACGGCCATAACGGCCCGCGAACGACGGCGGAACACCGCGCCCCACAGCATGGTGAAGAACATCTTGCGATTAGTCATCTCATGCCCCTTACGGACTGTCTTGAACTCACCTACCATGCAACACCTCCGCAGACGAACAGCACAGTGTGCCGTTCGTGACCGAGGCCGCAGCCGCGGCCGAGTTTACGGAACCCAAGTTGACATCAGCGGCCATGCAACACCTCCGCAGGTTTGAGTCCCAGAATCGAACGGATCGACGAGAACGAGGCGATCAGCACGGTAAGCGTCAGCAGCACAAACACCAGCACAAACACCATCGGACGCATCGTAATGCCGGAACCGAATACCACATGTCCCACAATCTGCGCAACACCGGAACCCAACAGCGCACCGACAATCGCACCAACCAACGAAATCACAGCCGTCTCAGCGAGCATCAGGCGAGAAACCGCACCATCGGTGGCACCAATCGCCTTCAGCAACGCCAATTCTGAACCGCGCTCACCAATCGAGGCGGCCATCAGATTCGCCACCGCGATAGCGGCCGCAACCAGCGAAAGCACGGTCATCAGCACCATCACCGCCTGCGTTTTCTGCAGCACATCGCCCTGTAATGCGGCCACCTGACGCACCTGCTTGGCTACGGAACCGGGAATGACCTCTTCGATCTGATAGGCGATGGACGAAGGGTACGCGGTGCAATACCATGTTTCCCACTCATCTTGCGTGAGCGCATTCGGATTCTTCGACGCCTTACGCGCCAAATCATTGTCTGGCGTGGTCAGAGCCTTGACTTCGATCTTGTCGATGGAATCAGGCAGATTCGCAAGCACCTGCGCGGTGGATGACGGAATGTACATCGCATTGTTGTCGCTATCGCCGGAATCGTAAATGCCGGTGATGGTGATCCGCTGCTTGTTGCGGCTGCCGTCGGCGGTGGTTTTGTAGAGGGTTACGGTATCTCCCTTGGTCACGCCGAGTTTGGATGCGAGCGTGGTGCCGATCAGGCCTTGCGCGCTATCGTCTTTCGGCCAGGAGCCGTCAAGCTTCCACCACGAACGCATGCCGTTCATGCCCGCCACCGTGGATTCACCGGAATCCATATGCAGGGTCTTGGCGAACCATGTGCCCACGATCGGCACGCCGGAAGCCTTGCAGGAGCTGGAATCCACCGATTCGGACGCGCAGTTCACGTCAGCATGGATATTAAGTTCGGGGGCAAAATTCGTGATGTTGAACGCCCAGAAGATGGTTTTGATCTTCGGTGCATCCGATTCCTTCAGAAATGTGGTCGGATCGGATTCGGAAGTGCCGGAAGCGTTGCTATTCGCGTCACCCCCCGTGTTGTACAGGTCGTTGACGACGGCATCGGCCTTGGGCTGCACGGTGATGTTGGAACCGTACGTCGACAGTTCCGCGTTTAGCTTGTCTCCAACGTCGAACACCACACCCAGCATGGCCACGCTGACCGTGGCCGACAGGCACACGGTGACCGCGATCAGCAGTCTGCGTTTGAACTGCCTGCTGAACGAGCGGAAAATCATTCGAAAAAAGAACATGACTACCTCTTTCCGCTCACTGGAAATGCGTCGACAATGCGTCGAGCGTCGAAGTTTGAATTACGATTTTGCCGGATTCAACCTGATAATCGAACGGCACAGGATTGCAGCCGCCCTTGAATCCGATAGTGGCGAGGTTGATGGCGACATCGCACTTCTTGCAGATGATCTTGCCATCCTTCTCGTAATAGCCCGCGTCACCGCAGTTATCGCATGCGTCAAGACCGACACCGTACGCTCCACCATTCTTTTTGATGATGATGAAACGCATTACCGTGCCATCTTTCGCCTTGTATTGGAAGCGATGCAGGTGACCGTCGTTGATCTGACTGAATTTGATGGTGGCCACGCCGTCGCTCAACGAATAATCCTCAGGCGGAGACAGCGTAATGACCTTCTTCGTTTGCGCCACACCATACGTGAGCGCGAACGTGATGCCGATCATCGCAACAAGACTCCATGCGCCGGCCGCCTTCGCACGGCGACGGAACGCGATATGCGATCGCACAATGGCCTCGTTTGCGCCTTCCGGCTTGATTTTGAAGCCCATCACAATGCTGGCGACCACCGGAATGATGAACACCAACACCATGGCAATGACCATATGACGCTGATGATTGATGCACCACACCAACGCCAGGAACGCTTCCGTAGGGAAATGAACGATGCGCTTGGACTGCAGAATCTGCGCAAGATCAGTGAAATGCGAGACAAACAGCAGCGCAATCAGCAGCAGCACGGCCGTGGTGAACGACCAACGAATCGCAGTGGAACGCATCGTACGGAAAATCAACGCTGCAACAATCGCAGTGGCCGCACCCAATGCGAAACCAAGCGCACGAAGCAGCATATCCGAAGTGAAGATCGGATCTCCTGGCTCCACGAAAATCGTCAAACGCAAAATAACATCAGGCAACGCACGGAAGGTGGTGGCGGCAATCGCAAGAGCGCCAATCGCATTCGCAATATCGAGCAACGCGCGATGATCATGCCAATTCGTAGTGATGCGACGTGCGAACAGCACAACAACGAACACTGCGATATCGAAAATCACACAACACCACAACGTGGGGTAATTGACGAACGTACGCTGATTAATCATCGCGGATGCACGCAACGCGGCGAACACAATGGCACCCGCGAATCCAATAATGAAGCCCGCAAGACGCCAGTACGCGCTCAACGGCTTGTCACGCCCCTCACCGACCGTGAGCATCACGTTCAGCGCCATAATCAGCAAAGCCGGTGCCAGCGTTCCCTGCAACACCGTGACGTACTGCGTCAGCATCTCACACCTTTCGTTATATATCCCTGTCAAAGCCTAGTGAATTCGGCACGCAAAAGGAACCCCCTTACCAAGATTCCCCCAAAAGCGCGTTATCTCCCAAAAGCGTATCCCCTCAAACGCAAGAGAGCGGTTGCTTGGATGGTTGTTCGACCGTAGGCTCGGCCAAACGGCCTTGAGTGCGTCGAACGACTATCCAGGCAACCGCGAACGCCGTACCCATATTCGCGCTACTTGCATACGTTTCGCGATACGTGAACGGCGTTAACCACGAGTTGAATCTCAACATGAATTCAGGCTTACATCCAAACCATTTCGCTTGGCATGTGCCGGAACTCACGTTTCAGATCACCACTCCTGCGGGGTGTAGTTCCACTCCGGGAAAGTGACCTCGAGCGGCCCGGTCCAGAAGCGGCCCTTAACGCCGGTTTCCGGATCAACATGCAGCATCCAACCCTTCTTCTCCGGAGATTCGATCTTCAGCACGAGCTTGTAGGAGCCAGCCTCGTCGAGCTTGACGTTGGCGCCGTAGTGCGGGCCGTCGGAAGCGTTCATCTGCATGAAGGTACCGGAACCAACAGTCTCGTTGTTCGCGTTGTTGATGATCTCGTAGTTCACGGTCAGATCCGGCACGAAGTCGCCCTTGCCGTAGCCGAGCTCGGTGCCCTTCTGGTTGGCATGGATGTCGGCTTCGAGGTGGAAGCTCGCGTCGGCGGCCTTCAGGCCCATGCCGGACGGTTCCATGTCAATCGGCTGGAAGTACACGGCGTTGACGGTCAGAGCGTCAACATCCTGATCGGAGTGCTTCTCGTCGACCTGAATCTCTTCGAAGCCGGCGCCGTTGCTGTCATCAGCGCTGGAATCGCTGGATTTGTCGGTGGTGTCCGAAGTGGAGGTGTCGGACTTGGCATCGGATGCGGAATCGTTGGAGTTGCCGCATGCGGACAGGGAGAAGGCCATGGAGCCTGCCAACAGGATGCCGAGCAGGGCGGCGATCTTCTTATTCTTCATTGTGTTCTCTTCCTTTTCTTTGGTTCCTTGAGGAACGTTGGAAACTTATGGAAATCTCTAAATCTTTACTTGTGATTATTGATTGGCGCTTACTTAGCCTGTTCCGCCTGCGCGGCCAACTTCATCCTGTGTTTCTTGATGAAACCGACCACGAACAGCACAACCACCGCGATCGCGGCAATCACCTGCGCCGTGATCGTTTCGACGTACGGATACAAGCCGATCCAATCGTTAGTTGGCACGCTGCTCAAGTAGGTGCCTTCAATAAGATCACCCTCGATGAGCGCATGGATGCCGCCACCCGCGAAAATCACAACCAATGCGGCCATCACAATCGAAGTTACGAGGAAGAACGGGCCGATCGGAATCTTCACCGAAGTGAATCGCAGAATCAGGAAGATAACGATCAGCACCGCGGCGGCGGCCAGACCGCCAACCCACATGCCGTGCGCATCCTGGCTCATGGAGTAGATGGACTCGTAGAAGATCACCGTTTCGGCACCCTCACGGAACACGGCAAGGAAGCTCAGCATGGCAAGCGAGGTGACCATGCCCAAGCCCAGTCCCTGACCGGATTCGACCTTGCTTTGCGCGCCGGCAACAACAGCTTCGGTCTTGTTCCTGATGTAGTTGTTCCACGCTTCTACGGAGCTCTTGTTGAGCATCCAGTTGCTGGTCCACAGCAGCATGAGGGTGGCGATCAGCGCGCACACGCCTTCGGAAATCTCCTGAATCGGGCCGGAGCCGCCGAACAGGAACGTGAAGAGCACGGCGACCAAACCGGAACCGGCCAGACCTGCGACCACGCCAAGGTAGATCCACCTAGTGAAACGCTCGTTGCCGGACTTCACCAGGTAGGCGATCACCGCAGCCACCACCAGCAGCGCTTCGAGGCCCTCACGGATCAGAATGAGGAACGCCTGGCCGGCGGAGCTGGTGACGAGTTTGGTGAAGCCGTTGACATTGCCGGACGCACCACCGTCGAGGATGGCCGCGTCTTTCACAAGCCAGCTTTTCAAATCGTCGACGAGCTGCTTGATTTCCTTGTCGGAACCGCCATCGCGCATGGTCTTACGAGTCATCTTGAACTGGTATTCGACCTGCGAAACACGGTCGCCGGAAATCGCGTTCATCACGTTCTTTTCGAAGCCGAGCTTCTCGTAGTACTGGTAGTAGGCGTTGTTGACCAGCGTGGCACCTTCGTCGCCCTTGCCGGCAGCGGCAGCCTCGTATGCCTGGTCGAGAATGACGGTCATTTCGCTGGCAACCTCACTCCACGTGCGGTCGCCTTTGCCTTTGGATGAATTCTTCTTGGCCGCGTCGAGCTTCTTGCGCTCTTCCGCGGTTTGCGCGGCACGCTGCTTCGCGTATTCCTTAGGATTGGCGAGGTCGGCGTTCGCGTCAAGCGTTTGCGCGGTTGCGTTGATTTCGGCGGTCAGCGCGTCGATTTTGGCTGCGATGGCGTCGCCTTGGTCCTGCTGGTAGGCAAGACCTCAAGATCGGTGAATTGCTGCAGCAGTTCCTTCTGCTTGTCGGCACTGATGGTGTCGTTGACGACTTCGAGAAGTTGGATGCGTCGTAACCGATCCAATGCGCGGTCTGGAAATCGGTGCCGGCCTGACCGTAATTGCCGTCATTGTAGTCTTTTTCGGCAGTCGCAAGCTGGTCTTCGATGTTCTTCGCAGCGGCAGTCCAGGAATCAAAATTCGTTTGACCGTCATCGGCGGCAATTGCCGGCTGCGGAACTGCGGTAGTCGCGAAAAGCGTGGTCAACGCGATCATCAATGCCGCAATGAACGCGACAAGGCGACCGGACACACTTGTAGCCCGCTGCGTATCGCAGGATGACATAAGACCGCTTCCTCTCTCAGCCGTTCACAATCCGATTCACGAGTGCGCCACCTTTGCCATACGCACAGTGCGCACCGACTTCACAAGATAAAACGAAAAAAATCGAAAGAACAGTCTTGATTTTTTGGCAGTTTTGTTGTAGAAACCTTTAAAATGGCGGAATCCCGCCATTCTTCTTTTCTGTAATCCGCGCGAGTCGTCTCACATAGTGATTTTTTGAGGCGCTTTCGCCGTTCCTCTCCATGCATATTCGTGCGATTGGAAGATTCGGGAATTGGGGGATTTGGGATGGAGCTGGACTTTCTGACCTCACGATTCCGCCCTGGTGACCTCACGATTCCGAAAAAGCAACGAAAAACAAAATCGTGAGGCCAGCGGGCGCATGGACGGAATCAGGATTCGAGCACGTCAAGCACCTTGCGTTCGTTGTAGAACGCGAACACCACACCGCCGATGCCGCACAATACCGCGGCGCAAACAGCCGCAATGCGATAGCCGGCGCCCGACGCCATGCCAATCGTGCTCACGCCGGTAAACAGCAGCATCGCCACCGACTGACCCATCTTCATCGCAAACGTGCGAGCCGCATAGAACATGCCCTGACGATCCTGACCGGTCGTTTTCGAGCTCGCGTCGGCAATATTCGCAACAATCGCCTGCGGAAGAATGCCGAACGCGGCCATCGGAATCGCGCCGACAATCGAGAGAATCAAGCCCTGCGCCATCGGCGGAATCGCAGCGAGCAGACCGGAGCCAAGCGCGCCCGCAAACGCGAACGCACATGTGAAAATCACGAAAGCGACCAGCAGAATCCGCTTCTTGCCAACACGATTCGCCAATACATTCACCGGCATGTAGAACAGCACCGACACTGCGGTCATGAGCACGAAATAGATGGTGGTCGTGGTCTCGGGAAGTTTGAGCAGGCTTGTCACGAAGAACGGCAAACCAGTCTGGAATGTAGTGATCGCAACCCAATAGACCACGTCGGAGCAGACGAACTTGCGGAATTCGCCGTCGCCGAACGTCTGCTTCAACGATTCGATGGTCGATTCGGACGTGGGCTGCGAGTTGACGTAATCGCGTTCCTTGATGGTGAGCGGCGGAACCAGCATGCACACGAATGCGATGGCCGCCATGATGGTGAACGTCAAACGAATGGCGTTCACACGCCCCAAGCCCGGCACGAAACCAGCCCAAATCACCGGTGCCACGTATGCAATGGCGGTGCCGGCCACCCACGTGAACGAAATGGCGGTGGAGATGGTGAGCTGCTGTTTGGAATCGTGACCAAGCTCGGCGATCAGCGCGTTGTAGGGCGTGCAGTAGAACGTGAGCGCGATATAATAGCCGATCACCGTGACGAACAGGAACGCGCCGTTGATCCAGCTCGTATCGTTGATTGGACTCCAAAACACCAGCACGGTGACGAGGGCGAGCGGAAGGGCCGCAAATTTGAGGAACGGCATGCGACGACCGGATTTTGATGTGCAACGGTCGGAAAGACTTGCCACGGCCGGATCCACGAATGCGTCGAAGAAGCGGGCGAACGCGGTGATGCCGCCGACTACGGTCACCACGCCGAGTACGGCAAGGCCTTGCGGTACGAACACGGTTTGCCCTTGCGAGATGGTTTCGTTGTCAGGCTGGTAGAAGTAGACGAGCCAATTCGAAATAATGCCGGAAAGTAGCGCCCAGCCGAATTGGCCGACGGCGAAAGCCCAGACTTTGGGCATCGGCAGGCTCTTCACCGTTTTTGTTGTGCGCGTGGCTGCACTTGCATTCTCGACGTTCCCCATATCAACCTCCATGTTGACGCTCTGCCGGCAACTGTACCATGCGCCCCATCGCGAAAGTCCCATTCCCCCCAGTATCTGGAGGAAATGGGCGTGTAGCATCGGAGGCATGGATTCTTTGACGCAACGCTTGCCGTTTGTCATGGCGTTTTATAGGGCGCTCGGCACCGGTATGGTGATTTCCGCGGATTCGCCGATCGACGACAAGGTGCGTTCCGCAATGGAATCGCTCATTGAGGATTACGAACGCGTGCTGTCTCGATTCCGCAATGATTCGCTGATTGCGGCGATCGGCAAGGCCGAGCATGGCGGAAGTTTCGATTTTCCGGATTGGTGCGCGCCGCTGTTCGATCTGTATGATGCGCTATTCTCCGCCACTTCCGGCGCGATTGATCCGTGCGTCGGCGAGGATTTGACCCGACTTGGATACGATGCGTCGCTGAGTTTCACGGTTACGCAAGATGCGCCCGAACATTTGGGCGCATTGCGCGGACGCGCCGTTTGGGGACGCGATGTGACCCGCCACGGAACCACATTGGTAACGCATGAGCCGGTGCAGTTGGATTTCGGCGCATGCGGCAAAGGCTATCTTGTCGATCTGCTCGGGCGCATGCTGCAGTCGTCACAATTCGTGATTGATGCGGGAGGTGATTTGCTGATTCATACGGAACAGCCTATTTCCGTCGCACTTGAGGATCCGGAAGATCAGTCCCACGCAATCGGAATCGCACATATTGCGAACGGAGCGTTGTGCGCAAGCGCACCCAGCCGACGCCATTGGAACGTGGCAGTCAACGAGCGCACCCAAATCGCCATTCATCATCTGCTCAATGCCATCGACGGACTGCCCGCGCAACAAACCGAAGCCAGCTGGGCATACGTTCCAGCAAACGCAACGCTCAATCTTGCACGCGACTACCCCACCGCCGTTGCGGACGGCCTGGCCACGGCCCTGTTCGTTTCCGACGTGGCACAACTGCAACGCACGTTCGATTTCACATACGCAACATTGGACGAATCCCGCCAAATCGCAGTCAGCCGCAACTTCCCGGCCGAACTCTTCCTGCGATCCGCATAACAGCCGAATACCAGCCGAAATAAACAAAGGCCGCACTCCTTTGGGGACGTGCGGCTCCTGTGAATCAGCCAGCCAAAACGGCGAATCAGTCGGTGAGGGCGAACTGGCTGTTGTAGATGTCGGCGTAGAAACCGCCTTTGGCGAGCAGCTCCTCATGCGTACCGCTTTCCACAATGTCGCCATGGTTCATGACCAAAATCATGTCCGCATCGCGGATGGTGGACAGGCGATGCGCGATCACGAACGACGTACGGTCCACGGTCAGCGCGTCCATGGCCTTCTGAATCAGCTCTTCCGTACGCGTATCGACCGAAGAGGTGGCCTCGTCGAGAATCAGAATCGGCGCATCCTCAACCATGGCTCGCGCAATGGTGAGCAACTGCTTCTGACCCTGCGAAAGCGTGGCCTTGTCGTCAAGCACTGTGTCATAGCCATTCGGCAGCGACATGATGTAGTGATGCAGACCCACGGCCTTGCATGCGTCCTCGATCTGCCTGTCGGTGACGCCCGGCTTCGAATACGCGATGTTTTCACGCACTGTTCCATGGAACACCCACGTATCCTGCAATACCATGGAGAACTGGTCATGCACGTTCCAGCGTGGCACGGACTTCGTATCCACACCATCAATCGCAATCGAACCGCCCGAAATCTCATAGAAACGCATCAGCAGATTCACCATCGTGGTCTTGCCGGCACCGGTCGGACCAACAATCGCAACCTTCTGGCCAGACTTCACCGAAGCGGAGAAATCGTTGATGATCGTCTTGCTCGGATCGTAACCGAACTTCACATGGCTGAACTCAACGTCACCGCGCACCGGTTTGCCGTTCACGCCGAGCAGCGCCTGCTTGTCGGATTCGTCGGCCATCTCCGGCTCTTCAAGGAAGCTGAACACGCGCTCGGAAGCGGCCGCGCAACGCTGCAGGTTCTGGAATGCCTGCGCGAACTGGGAAAGCGGCTGGGTGAACAGTCGAATGTACATCATGAACGCAACGATCACACCAAACTCGATCTTGCCATCCATCGCAAGCACGGCGCCAACCACGCACACAACCACGTAGCCGAAATTGCCGACGAAATTCATCAACGGCATCATCAGGCCGGAAAGGAACTGGCTCTTCCATCCCGAATCGTACAAATCGCCGTTGTACTTTTCGAACGCGCGAATCGAATCAGCCTCGCCGCAATACGCCTTGACCACGGTGTGGCCGGCGTACATCTCTTCGACGTGACCGTTGACATCGCCCAATGCGATCTGCTGACGGGAGAAGTACTTCTGCGAAACCTTCATGATCGCGCCCATGATGAGCAGGCCAACCAGGCTGGAAGCGATGGCGCACACCGTCATGATCACATTGTTGTAGAACATCATGACGAGCGCGCCCACGAACAGCGTGACCGACGTGATCAGCGAGCCGACCGACTGGCCGAGCGTCTGGCCGATGGCGTCCACATCGTTGGTGATGCGGCTGAGCACATCGCCATAGCTGACCTTGTCGAAATACTTGAGCGGCAGCTTGTTGATCTTCACGCTGATGGCTTCGCGCAGCTCCTGTGCGGTGCGCTGCGTGACGTTCGCCATCATCCAGCTTTGCACGTAGCACAGCACCGCGTACCCCACATACAGCGCCACCAGCAGCCATGCGATGTGTGTGACCGCGTCCATGTCGATCGCACCGAGCACCGGCTCGCCGTTGACCAGCGCAGGCAGGCCTTTGGCGATCTCGTTGGTCATGTCCTTGAGCTTGTCTGGGCCGACGATCTGGCATACCGTGCCGATCGCGCCCAATACGAGCGCCACAATGATGGCGGGAATGTAGCGACGACAGAAATGCATCAGCTTCTTCATCACACCGCCGAAATCCTGCGGCTTTTCAGCGGCTCTGCGGCCGCGTCCCATAGGTCCTCCTGGCATATCAGCGACCCTCGCTTTCGTTCAATTCGCTTTCGACGGACGGCTTGCCGGTTTCAATCGGTTTGCCGGTTTCGCCCGGCAGCTTGCTTTCGCCCGACTTGCCGCCGTCAATTCG
>ENA-OQED01000275-OQED01000275.1-human-gut-metagenome-genome-assembly--contig:-NODE-275-length-21376-cov-1.212292_pt1 | contig 21376 bp, 21 predicted proteins | sample MGYA00242790_ERZ504625 | MGnify/ENA primary metagenome ERZ504625 (study PRJEB26092, sample SAMD00036345) | human gut metagenome | host: Homo sapiens | study: EMG produced TPA metagenomics assembly of...
CCCACAATCAATCGAAATTGACGGACGGAACCTCCTGCGCGCCTTCGTTTGCCTGGAAATAATCAAATGCTTCGAAATTAAAAAATTCCTGCAATCAAAGAGGTGGGGAAACGTTGAATCTTTGTATTATAGGTTTTTACCGCATCATTATAGGCGCGCCGCGCTTGGGTAATGCGGTTTTCCGTCCCTGAAAGCTCGTCTTGAAGCTGGATGAAGTTTGTATTTGCCTTCAGGTCCGGATAGTTTTCTGCGATTGCCAGCAGGCGATTCAGCGCAGAGGTCATCTGCTCGTTCGCAGCGAGCTGGTCGCCCGTGTTGTTTGCGCCTACGAGCGCTGCGCGTGCATCGCTGACTTCTTTCATGATGGATTCCTCATGCGACGCATAGCCCTTGACGGTGTTGACCAAATTGGGGATCAGGTCGGCACGGCGTTGCAAAGTGGTCTGGATATCCGATTCCTTCTGCGTGACCTCCTGCTTCAAAGTGACGAGGCCGTTGTAGCTTTTGACCGTGTAGCCAACGAGCGCCACTGCGAGCACCGCCACGACAATGAGGATGATATGCCAGGGTTTCAACCGTTTGTTCATAGCTCTGTCTTCCTTTCACAGCGGGCAAAGGCCGCTGCTTTCCACATATATTCTAGCTCTGCGAAGCCCGGCAGCCGGATGCTGCCGGTTTGCAGGCTATGAGATCATTATAATATAAGTATCCCCCGAATACAAGGAAAACCACGCGGCGTCATGCGATGCGCCTTGACAAGGTTTTCCTGGTTGGGTATGATGAAGAGGAAGAAAGGGGAGACGAAACGGATGCCGCTGAGAAAATACCTGAGCCTGGGGAAAAGATGGGTGCTGGAGCGCTGCAATTTGCTGCTGAAGGCGGTGTTCTCCCGGCTGCCCATTCAAATCGTGTCTTTTTTTATTCCATCCGCGCTGATGGGAAGCTGTTGGAAAACAGCCAATGTGTTTATGATGCGCTGGGGAATGTGCAAAAGGTGGTGGTGGCCCGGATGCTTCCCCACCCGGTGCTGCTCAAGCCGAAAATTTATTATTATCTTTTGACCAGCCGTGTGATCGTCACGGATGATTATCTGCGCTATCTCCGCCATACCAAGCTGCGCGCGGGGCAGAAGGTGGTGCAGATCTGGCATGCCTGCGGCGCGTTCAAGCGCTTTGGGCTGGATGCGCCCTCTCTTTTAACGCCGCAGGAGGAGAGGCTGACTCACTGCCAATATACGGCCGTGTGCGTCAGCTCTGAGCAGGTGCGCCCTTTTTATGCGCAGGCGTTCGGGATTGATATTGCCCGGGTCCTGCCGCTCGGCACGCCTCGCACAGATGCACTGCTGCGGGATCAGACGCGCAGCGCCCTGCGTGAGGAGCTGCTTACTCGCCGCCCGGAGATGCGGGGAAAACGCATTTATCTTTACACCCCCACATTCCGGGAGCAGAATGGAAAGCCCTGTGCATATGATCCGCAGATCAACTGGGAGGCGTTAGATGATGCTCTGGCAGACGATGAGCTGTTCGTCATTCGCCGGCATCCGATTATGAAGGAGTCCTTCCTCGGCGGCCGGTCGTTCCGGCATATAGTGGATGCAACGCGCGAGCCGACGCAGGCCCTTTTAACAGTGGCCTCACTGGTTGTAACGGATTATTCCTCTGTGATTTATGACGCGCTTCTGTGCGGGCTGCCGCTGGTGTTTTACTGCCCGGACCTCAATGCCTATGAACGCGATTTTTACCTTTCCTATCCGCAGGATTTGCCCGGCCCAACCGTGCTCTGTGCAGAGAAACTGCTGGGTGTGCTGCGGGAGGCCTGCGCACATCCGCCGTTCGAACAGCTTGCCGTCTTTCGCGCCGCCCAGCTCGGCGCGTGTGACGGGCGCGCCTCTGAGCGTGTTGCACAATTGATATGCGGTTATCTGCAATGAGCAGAAGAGGGCTTGCAGTGGGAATGCGGATTTTGGGATATTGATATGGATGAGGCGGAAGCGCCTTGTAGGAAACGGGCGATTTAGCCAATTGCGTTTCCCGTGTTAAGTAGCCGTCCCCTGGCGGGGACGGTATTTTTTATTTGCAGCATTGCTCGCAGCCGCTGTGGCGGTTCATCGTCTGGCTGCATGGGCAAACTCCATAATAGGCCTGCCAGGCGGCAGAAATGGACCTACAGTCGTCGCGTGTGCAAGAACAGCCTGAGCGGGCAGCGCCTTGCCTGCCACAATTATTACAGTTGCACATTGCTCTCTCTCCCAATATTTAGTTGCGCCCTGATAAAGGGCGTTTGGTTGGGTAAAATTACACCCCAATTCAGAATATGCGGTGGATAAAGCTTGCGTGCGCATTATCTGCCCGTATTGGGATGGGAATGGCCCTGCCCATTTTTTGTTTTTCATTTTGCAAGCCATGCTGAGCAGCCTCCTCGTCACTCGAAAGCGGAATGTCATAGATCGCGCTGTAAGAGTCAATCTCCGGCTCTGACACCGGGGCCGCAGGGATTAGCCCCGTGCATTCTGTCATGGAGGAAACGCTCATCGAATCATTGAACAATTCTTCGCCATCCTGCGCATCGTAGGGGAGCGGTCGTTTTTTGGGTTCATCCATATAAAATCCTCTTTTCTCGTTGGAAGATTGAAATGGTGCACGCGCCGTGGCACGGCCCGTTTTCTGTTTTAGTGTGTCGTAAAACGGGCCGGCTATGCAGGTGGCACTGGCCGAATTGTTTGATTTTGCGGTGGGCTGTGCTATAATAATACGGTATGAAAACGGCTTAAAACCGTTTGCTGAATTTACAAAAGTTGAACCATGTCGTTCTGGAACTATCCTGAAGAGAAAGGATCATTATTAGTATGGAAAAAACAGTGGATCTAATTGTGCCGTGCTTCAATGAGGGCGAGGTGCTCGAGCTCTTTCACAGCGAGGTGAGCGCTGTGCTGGACGGGTGTGAAGGATATGCGTTTCATTTCATTTTTGTAAACGACGGCAGCAAGGATCAAACGCTTAATCTCCTGCGTCGTTTTGCAGCGGAGGATAAGCGGGTGCGCTACCTTTCGCTTTCACGCAATTTTGGCAAGGAATCCGCCATGCTCGCGGGCATGAAGTATTCTACGGGCGACTATGTTGGAATTCTGGATGCGGATTTGCAGCATTCGCCGGAGCTGATACCGGAGATGCTCAGCGCGCTGGAGGAGGGCTATGAGATCGCCGCGGCGCGCAGGGTAGACCGCTCCGGGGAGGGCAAGGTAAAAAGCGTGTTTTCTCGTGCGTTCTATAAGGTCATTAATCGCATGTCCGATGTGGATATTCAAGATGGCGCGCAGGATTTTCGCATCATGAAGCGGCAGGTCGTGGAGGCAATTCTCTCCATGCCGGAATACAATCGTTTTTCCAAGGGGATTTTTAGCTGGGTTGGCTTCCGCACTAAGTGGTTTGAGCATGAAAACCGCGAGCGGGCAGCGGGCTCAAGCAAGTGGTCGTTTGCAAAGCTTTTTCGCTATGCGCTGGATGGGATTATCGGCTTTTCCACTGCGCCTTTGAAGGTTTCCCTCTATATCGGCGTTGCATCGAGCGGGATTGGCGTGATCTATGCGCTGTATATTCTCATTCGCACGCTTATTCGTGGCTCCGATGTGCCGGGCTACCCCTCCATTATCTGCGCGATCTTCTTTTTTGGGGGGCTGATACTGTGCTCGCTTGGCGTGATTGGGGAGTATTTGGCGCGGATTTATCTAGAGGTCAAAAGGCGCCCCATTTTCCTGGTGGCGGAAACCAATATTATCCCGGGGCCCGCTGAAACAAGCGGCCCGTTGGAAGGGTGACCCGATTTGAATGAACAACTCAGACCACTGCGTGAAAAGGCAATGCGCCTGCCTCTTACGCCGGGCGTCTATATCATGAAGGATAAAAAGGGAAAAATTATTTATATCGGCAAGGCAAAGGCGTTGAAAAACCGTGTCAGCCAGTATTTCGGCTCACAGGAGCGCCACGCGGTTAAGGTGCGCCGGATGGTGGAGCACGTGGCGGATTTTGACTATATTCTGACGGATAGTGAATTTGAAGCGCTGGTGCTTGAATGCAGCCTCATTAAGCAGCACCAGCCAAAATATAATATTTTATTGAAGGATGACAAGGGGTGATCATTACATCCGGGTCACCGCTGGGAACTGGGCCCGTGATCAGCGCGGCGATGCAAAAGCTGGATGACGGTGCGCAGTATATCGGCCCGTTTACAAGCTCCTTTACCGTGAAGCAGTCGGTGGACGAGGCGTTGCGGATTTTTCGTCTGCCTCAGTGCGGCAAAGTGTTTCCACGTGATATCGGCCGGGGGAGGCCATGCCTAAATTATTTTATCAAGCAGTGTTCTGCGCCCTGTGCGGGCAAGCTCACGCAGCAAGAATATCAGGAGACGGTGGATGAGGCGCTCTCCTTTCTACGCGGCGGCAGCACAGAGGCGCTCAAGGAGATTCAGCGCCGGATGGAGGAGGCGGCCGAAAACCTAGAGTTTGAAAAAGCGGCCCGCCTGCGCGACCGGATGAACGCTATCCGCCGCATGCAGGATAAGCAGAAGGTGGTGTCGCTCTCTGTGAAAGAGCAGGATGTGTTTGCCGTTTCCAACAGCGCGCAGGCTGCCTGCCTAATGGTGCTACGGTTTGCACAGGGAAGGCTGTACGACAGCGAGTATTTTTTTATTGACAGCGTGGAGGATTTTCCCGCGGCGCGCGGGGAGCTGATCCAGGGCTATTATTCGATGCGCGATCATGTGCCGCCGCGCGTTACGGTTGATGGAGAGGTGGCGGACGAATCACTTTTATCCAGCTGGCTGAGCGAAAAGGCGGGCAGGCGTGTCCAGATCGCCGTGCCGCAGCGCGGGGAGCAGGCACAGCTAATGGAGATGTGTCGCTCCAATGCGGCGGAAAAGCTTGCGGAGCACCTCGGCCGAGCGGGAAAGCAGACGGCCGCGCTCGACGAGCTGGCCCGGCTGCTGGGCTTGGAGGCCCCGCCGGAATATATTGAAGCATATGATATTTCCCACACGGCCGGCAGCGATAATGTAGCGGGCATGGTCGTGTTTCGCGGCGGCGTACCCTATAAGCAAGCATATAAGCGGTTTTCGATTAAATCCTTTGAGGGGCAGGATGATTACGGCTCTATGAACGAGGTGCTCACGCGCCGCTTTACGCATTATGTGGAGGAAAAAGAGACTGGCGAGGGCTTTGGAAAGCTGCCGGATCTGATCCTGCTCGACGGCGGTCAGGGGCAGGTGAACGCGGTGCGCCCGGTGCTTCAGCAGTTCGGCCTGAAGGTGCCCTTATTTGGCATGGTGAAGGATGACCGCCACCGCACCCGCGCAATCGCGGCGGATGGCGGGGAGATTGCTATCAACTCTAAACGGCAGGCGTTTACGCTTGTCTCCTCCATTCAGGAAGAGGTGCACCGCTTTGCCATCGGCTATCATAAGCAAAAGCACAAAAAAAAACACGCTGGTCAGCTCGCTGACCCAAATTGAAGGCATCGGCGAAACGCGCGCACGGGCGCTGCTGCGCTCCTTCCAGACGATCCGCGCCATTCGGGAGGCGACGGTTGAACAGCTGCTTACCGTGAAGGGAATGACGGAGCCCGCCGCCAAAGCAGTGTTTTTCCATTTTCATCCAGAGGAAAGTTAAAAGATTTTTTTCAACTTGTTTGTGCGGACAAGGCGGCCCATGCGCATGAAATTTATGCCAATTCATAAAAATTGGAATTATTTCTCTGCGAATGTTGACAAACACCGGCGCAAAATAGATAATAATTTAGATAAGATTTTAGGAAGAGAGTCCGTTTTCATTGATTGAGAGCGGCACGGGAGTTGTGCGTATGAGAGTCATCACCGGCTTTGCGAAAGGCCGTAAGCTGAGAACCCTATCCGGAGAGGATGTGCGGCCCACCACTGACCGCGTTAAGGAAGCGTTATTCAGCATTATTCAATTTGAAATTGAGGGCAGGCGTGTGCTTGATCTATTTGCCGGTTCCGGCCAGTTGGGGATCGAGGCGCTCAGCCGCGGCGCGGCAAGCGCTGTTTTTGTGGATTCCTCCCGTGATTCCATTGAAGTGGTGCGGGAAAATTTGAATACAACGCAGCTCGCTCAGAGCGCGCAGGTGATGCAGATGGATAGCCTCGCCTTTCTAGCCGGCCAGTGCGGGCCGTTTGACATTGCTTTGCTTGACCCGCCCTATGGCGCGGGGCTCGTGCAAAGGGCTCTACCCATGGCGGCGCGCCGCATGGCGCCTGGCGGCGTAATGATCTGCGAAGCCCCGGCAAAGGAGGATTTGCCCGAGCAGGCGGAGGATTTTTGCCTGTTGCGGCGGTATTCCTATGGGCGGATTTCGCTTGCGCTTTATCGCAGGAGAGGGGGAGGGAGCATGAGAATCGCAGTCTGCCCGGGCAGCTTTGACCCGGTTACGCTGGGCCATCTCGATATCATCCGCCGCTCCTCTAAGCTGTTTGATAAGGTAATTGTTGTTGTTATGGTGAATTATCATAAGAAAGACAGCAGCTTTACGGCAGAGGAACGGGTGCAGCTGCTACACCGCTGCACCGGCGATATTGAGAATATTGAAATTGATACATATAATGGCCTGCTTGCCGATTATATGCGCGAAAAGGGCGCTGTTGCAATTGTAAAAGGCCTGCGTGCGGTATCAGATTATGAATATGAATTCCAGCAGGCGCTGACGAACAAGCGCCTCAATCCAGAAGTAGAAACGATTTTTATCACCACCAGCGCTGAAAATATGTTTTTAAGCTCCAGCGTCGTTAAGCAGGTCTGTATGTTCGGCGGAGATATTTCAACGTTTGTCCCCTCGGAAATTCGGGAAGATATCATTGACCGTTTAAAACAGGGTTGAACCTGTCTATGATTTGGAAGGGAAGGATGTGTCAGTATGAGCAGTGTCAACATTGCCGAATTGTTGGATCAGATGGATGAAGTAATTGAAAACGCAACTGCCTCCATGTTATCAAGCAAGCGGTATATCGACATTCCCGCGATGCAGGAGCTGATCGCACAGGCGCGGGAAAATTTGCCCACGGAGATTGAACAGGCCACGCAGATTGTGCGTGACCGGAGCGCGATTCTCAAGGATGCAAAGCAGGAGGCGCATGAAACGCAGGAGGCTGCCATCCGCAATGCGGATAATCTGCGCGAAAACGCTCGCCGCGAGGCGGAAGCGCTCACGAGCAAGGCCCGTTTGGAAGCGGATACGATGATGGAAAAAGCCCGCCGCGATTCCAAGGCGATGATGCAAAAGGCGCAGGATGCGTCGGATGACATGGTTGCCAAGGCGGAGGAGAAGGCCAAAGCACTTGTTTCTGAGGATCAGATTACCAAAACTGCAACCGCGAAGGCTAACGAAATGCTCACCAGCGCCCGCCATCAGTCACAGGAGATGCTGGAGAACGCACAGGCCAAGGCACGCGAGGCGACGGAGACCGCTCAGGCTCGAGCGACCGCCTTGCTGGAGGATGCGCAAACCAAATCAAAGGATATGGTGGAAACCGCACAGGCCAAGGCTGCTCTCTTAACTAAGACGGCAAACGAACAGGCGGAGGAGGCGATCTCTCAGGCACAAAAGTGGTCGCACGATATGCGCACGGGTGCGAGTGAATTCGTCGAGCGGATTATGCGCACGTCAGATGAGCAGCTCACCCAGTATGTCAATGAAATCCGCAGGGCGCGCCAAAGCCTACGCGCTTCTGGCAAAGTGGAGGAGGAGCCTCAACCCGAGCCAAAGCAGGACGCTCAAAAATAATCTGCTCTTTCAAACATATAATAAGACGGGCCGCAGCCGGGGGGAAGAAGCAATCACGGCTTGCGGCCCATTTTTTAAATGGGAGGAGTTCGTATCCGTCGTGTTACATTGCATATTTGGGGAAAGCAAGCGGGACGCTTCCTATAGGACCAGGCCAGGCGCCTATTTGATTGCAGTGAGCGGCGCTCAAATCGCTTCAATCCGCACACCCAAAGGTTTCTTTCTGCCCGGCGGCGGTGTGGAGCCAGGTGAAACGCATGAGGCCTGTATTCTGCGTGAATGTTTGGAGGAAACAGGCTTTCTGGTTCAGGTAGGGGAATTGTTAGGCTCTGCGGAAAGCTATCTCATGCATGAAAAAATTGGAGCTTTTCATCCAGTGCAGCATTATTATGCGGGCGCCTTTTTGGAATTCGTTTGCGCTCCGGTGGAATTAGACCATACGCTGGTATGGCTGCCCTGCGAAAAAGCCGCCGAGCAGATGAACGTAGAGCAGCAGGCCTGGGCTGTCCGTAAAGCGTTGGAGAAGCTAGCATGGATGAAGGAGCATATTGAATGAAAATATTGGTTTTATTCACCGGCGGCACGATCGGCAGCACAGTTGACGGCGCAACCGTCCATACGGATCCGGCTGCGGCCAGCCGTTTGCTATCGCTGTATCGGGCGCGGTTTGGGGAGGATGTTTTGTTTGAAGTGCGCAGGCCGTGCAACTTGCTCAGCGAAAATGCCACGCCCGGGCTGTGGTCCCTTTTGGAGCGATCGGTGCGGGAGGAGGAGCTGGCCGTTTACGATGGAGTCATCATCACACATGGCTCGGATACGCTGCCCTATACCTGTGCCGCACTCGCTTTCCTGCTGCGGGATGTGCCGATTCCATTGGTGCTGGTCGCAAGCAATTATTCCCTTGGGGATAGCCGCAGCAACGGCCTTGCAAATTTCCGCAGTGCAGTCGAGCTGATCGCTTCCCGTCAAGTTCGGGGTGTGTTCACCGTGTTCCAGGATGAAAAAGGCGCCAATCGTGTGTATCTTGCCGCCCGCATTCAGGAGGCGGACACGGCCCGCGATCAGTTTACAAGCTATGGCGGCGTAGATTTTGGGGAAATCCGGGGCGGAAAATTTGTGTGGAACGAACATCCTGACAATCCTTCGCCAAGTGAGATCAATCAAATCCCTGCACGCCTGCTGCCCGCAAATTGGGTGTTTCAGGAGCCGGTGCCCGCGTTGCGGCCCTATCCGGGGCTTTCTTACCAATGGATTCGCTATGATCCTCAGCCGCGCGCTCTGCTGCACTATCTCTATCACGCTGCTACTGCCTGCACACAGGGGAAAGCTTATGATTTAACGCATTTTCTACAGGAATGCCAAAGCAAGGGGACGGATTGTTACCTCGCGCCTTTTAAAGCAGAAGGAGATGCGTTGTATGAAACGAGCCGGGCATTGCTGGCCACGGGGGCAATCCCGCTCTATCGGATTTCCTTTGAGGCGGCGTATGCCAAACTAACGATTGCGTATAATCAGGGGGAACACTCCTCAAAAAGTTTGATGGAGCAGTGCATCGCGTTTGAACGGCTTCCAGAGAGAGCGGTTTAAGATGCGAGATGTATAAAACAGCTTTATTGGCCGAAAGTGTCATTATACTTTCTCTGACCCTGATGCCCTGAAAAAGCACCATCAAAAGCCCCCCAATTTGCCTTACAGAGGCAAACTGGGGGCTTTACGTGCCCGACGCTACGGATTTTCTCATAACCAGTTTTCGCAATGAGCGTTTTTCAATGCATCCATTTTGGGGCTTCGCCGTTTCTTATTTTTTCTGCCGTTGGAGTTGATCATTCCAATCCAATTCATAGCTCGGGTTGCCATATTGAAACAGAATCTGGCTATTGATCCTGCGGATCAGATTTTTGGCAAGGGCAACGCGGTTTTCTGCATAGTTTACACCAAAAGCATCCAAGATGGGCTTGAACTGTTCCCACCGCGCCAGGAAGCTCTTGAAATCCCGTTTTTCCTTCGGTGACCAGGCTACCTCGCTGAGCGCTTGCATGCGCGGGAAGAGGAAAAGCTCGAGACGACGGACCGAAGGAATGAACTCCGTCCACATCTCCGCCTCCACACCCAGCACATTTTTTACGCTTTCCGGGTGGATGCCGCCCTGTACGGGTTCGAATTTGTATGTATTCTGTAAAGGCCGCTGCGCATAGGTCATGTCAAAGTAAAAGGCTTGGTGGCGGCTCATAATCATTTCGCCGCCCTCATTGATGTATTTTTCCGCAAATTTGTCGCGCTGCGGCGTCCAATACTGGCCGATGACGGATTTGTCGAGATTTTCGGCCTGGAGCGCTTCGTTCCATACGATTAGCCGTTTGCCCTTCTCCTTGAGATGAGCTGCAATACGGTTGTTGAATAACCCCTGTAACTCCTCCACATCCTTGAGGCCATGCGCTTTGATGGCCTTTTGGCAGTGCGGGCAGGTTTTCCACTCGTCCTTCGGCGCTTCATCGCCGCCAATGTGGAAATAGGGGGCGGGAAAGAGGGGCAGAATTTCATCCAAAACATCGAAGATGAATTCGTAGGTGCTCTCCTTGCTGCGCAGGCGGGGCGGTTCCAATCCTTCCAGCCCAGCGTTTTTTCCGGGATGGTGCTCCCGTAGAACCAATGCACCTCGCTTGGGATTTCACGGCAGGCGAGATAGGGGTAAGCGGCGATTGCGGCGGCAAAGTGTGCGGGCATATCGACTTCCGGCACAACCATGATAAATCGCTCGGCAGCATAGGCCACGATTTCACGGATCTGCTCCTGCGTGTAAAAGCCGGGTGCGTAGGGCTTTCCCTCCAGCCGTTTGCTTTTCCAGCCGTACAGCTGTGTATCCTTGCGTTTAGAGCCGATCTCCGTGAGCAGCGGATATTTTTTGATTTCAATGCGCCAACCCGCATCGTCCGTCAAATGCCAGTGAAAAACGTTGAGCTTGTGCATAGCCATAAAATCAAGATAGCGCTTCACATAGTCCACGCTCCAAAAGTAGCGGCTGGAATCCAGCATCATGCCGCGCCAACGGAAGCGAGGCGCATCTTCGATTTTGACACAGGCCATGGAGAGCGTTTCCGCGTTTTTGGAGACGTCTAGCTTCAAAAGTTGGCGTAGGGTTTGGACGGCGTAAAATGCGCCGGCGGGTGTGGAGGAGAAAACCGCGATGCCGCTTTGCGTGCAGTCGAGCTGATAGCCTTCTTCCGGGATACGAGTGTCATATAAGAAGCGGATGTCGGCCATTTCATTGCCCTTTTGGAGGGGAAAGCGGGCGGCTTTTTCAACGAGATCCTTAAAAAAATGGAATGTTTCTTGTAACTCCGGCGCAAAATAGCAGGAGGTATCCTGTGTGAGCCTGAATGTGCCGGTCAACTGGGATACTTTTTTGGGCAGGGGAATCAACTGGATCATAAGTCCTCCTCAAAACTACTGGATTGAATTTTATACTCAAAATTAGCGTTGTTGCTTTGCCACTGATTTTTTAACCTTAGCGTCGTCAATCAAATTATGCAGGCCTGCCCAGTGTAGCTGCCGGCGGTTAAACCAGAGGGAATAGCCCTTTGCGCGCAGGGCGCCCGGCATTGCCTGCTTGAGCGTTGCGGGGTGTTCCACGCCGTATACGGACAGCAGGCGGTAATAATCCTCAAGCTTTTGCTGAAAGTGCGCCCAGCTTCTGTTCTCCGGCGCTGTCCAGGCAATTTCTGCAATGGCGCCTAAACGTGGATATGTGCAGTAATCAGCCTTTTTCATATTAGGCACATATTCCGTCCAGAGCGGCGCTTCCAAGCCAAGCAAATTTTTGGCCGATGCTGCATCGATGTGGGGAATTTCCGGCGTGTTTTCATAGGTTGCTCGCAGGTTGAACCAGCCGTAAGGCAAATCAAGATAGTAGGGGAAAGATACGGAGTTTACCATGCGGCGGCCCGCTGTGATTTCTGCCTGGGTGTTTTTCGGCATGCCACACATCTGCCATATGATATCGCGGTCGAGCCACTGCGTGGCCTCCACAGAATCCCAGTTCCACATCATGGAAGCAACGCCTTTTTCTTTTAAATACCGGCTGACGCGGCTCATGAAGAATTGCTGAAGCTCCTCCTCATCCTTCAATCCGGTCTTTTTCATGAAGGCTTGGCAGTGGGGGCAGAGCTGCCATCGCATTTTGACAACTTCGTCGCCTCCGAGATGGAAATACCCATCCGGGAACAGCGGAATTAACTCATCAAGCACGTCAAAAATAAATTGATAGGTGCTTTCCTTTCCAGCGCATAGAATATCATGCTTCACGCCCCAATGTGTTGCCACGGGCAGTGAGCGGTTAAAGCAACTCAGCTCCGGATAACAGGCGATGGCGGACTGCATGTGGCCGGGCATGTCAATCTCCGGGATCACCTTGATGTATTTGGAGTGCGCGTAGGCGACTACTTCGCGGATGTCCTCCTGTGTATAAAAACCGGAATGGGGGCGAAAGCCAAAATTCGTGTGGGAGCGTTTGGAGCCAAACTCCGTCAGGCGCGGATGTTTTTTAATTTCCACGCGCCATCCTTGATCCTCTGTTAGATGCCAGTGAAAAATGTTGAGCTTATGTACCGCCATGAGATCTAGGAAGTGCTTTACCTCCTCAACCGGATAGAAATACCGGCCGACGTCGAGCATAAAGCCGCGGTAATGATAGAGGGGAGCGTCATTGATGCTGAGGCTTGGAATTTTGCAGCCATTGGTCAGCAAGATTTGCTTCAACGTTTGCAGCGCGTAAAAGAGGCCGGCCTCCCCGGCGGAAGAGATGCAGATCTCCTGCTCGGAAACCTCTATCCGGTATGCCTCAGGATCCCCTTCTTCCATTCGGGCGAGCACAAGCCGTGTTGCTCCCTCGGACTGAGTCAATCCGAAAATTGAAAATTTTTCTTTAAAAAGATTGGAAGTCTTCCAGCGCAGCTGCGCAAGCACAGAATTGACCAGTGCGGTTTCGGCGGAAAATGGAAAGCAGCCTGCGCCTTGGTGGATCGTTATATCCTTTGGTTCAGGGATGATATGCATCATTCGTTAAGCCACCCTCAAAAACTTTATTTTATACCATTATAGCAATGATTTGTGGCAGGTGCAAGCGGCGGAGCGCGGAAAGCATTCGCCAGAAGAGATTTTTCAATTGCTTCCATTCATAAATTCCTCTGTTTTGCTCAAACTAGGAGTGGACATCAATCGGTGCATAGGCCGCAATTGCCAGCCTGCCCGTTGTCCATGAAGGGAGGTGAACGGAATGTCCCAGCAGAACCAGAACAACCAGAACAATCAGTTCAACAACCAGCAGAACCAGAACAATCAGTTTAACAACCAGAATAACCAGCAAAATCTGAAGAACAACAAGGCGAAGCAGCAGGCGAGCAACAGCCGCAACCAACAGAACCAGCAGAATCGCCAGAATCAGAACTTCCAGAACCAGCGGCAGGAAAATGAAAATCAGTTTTAACCATTGATTTTAACAGCCTCTGTTTCAAACGCAACCATACGCTAATCCGGGAAGAACCGGCCGGTGCACATGCAGCGGCGGGTTCTTCACATTTATCCTGTTTTTTATTGCAACGTTAAAATCTGCATATTAGAACATTGACTTCTTTCGATTTGTTTGGTATTATAAAAATACAGCATATTGCATATGAATTATTAAGAATAATATATTTTTATTGTGATTAAATTTGGCGTTATCAAATAATAGAAATGGGGTTGAGAAAATGAAAAAACATGGGTTTCGATGGCTTTCCTTCTGCATGGCTATTTTCATGGTGCTCTCAATGGCAGCCTGTGGTGGCGGCGGGGAAACAGACACGTCATCCGGGGAGAGCGGTCAGCCTGTTGCCTCAGCGGCGGGCCAAGGCGAAACACTGGGCGAGGTGGAAAGCGGGTCGGCAGAGGAGAGCGCCTCTGTGTCCGATCCATCCACAGCTACTGTGCCTTCGGAGGAGGGCTCCGCAAAGCAGGAAGAGCGACCCGGCGCCTCTCAGGCGGAACCGACCGGGGCGCCGCAGGCTGAAAGGCTGCCGTCCACAAAAGCGGAAATTCTTGCGCTGTATACGACTGTGATGAACAAGGCTAAGGCGGGAAAACCCGGCTTTAAAAAGGTGGAGTATCAGGAAATCACCAAAAAAGAATTTGACAGTAATGCTGTTAACTGGGTTTTAGATCAAGCGGGGAATTATATGACAAGCCCCGAAAAGGCCAATGCCAATCCGGCAATCAATCAAAAGGGCGGGGATATGACATGGTTCCCGGTATATAATGGAAGTGCTGGTTGTTTGATCGCGCAGGGTGATGCAGATAAAGCGATTCAAAGCGCGAGTTGCACAAAGCTTGATAACGGCAACTATAAACTCGTTATTAAGCTGAGGCCGGAAACAAACCCTGAGCCTTTGGCAAGTTACCATGGGAAGATGTTCTCGCCGCTGTCGAAAAAAGATATTGACAATGAATTGGATAAATTATCAATTTTAATCCAGGTGGATCATTACGCCGTGAAGTACCGCGATTGTACGGCAACCCTGATTTGCAACCCCAAGACAAATCAAATCGTATCGCTGGAGCAGATCATGTATTGTGACATTACGGCAAAAGGGCGTATCAAGGTTTTGTTTATGGATATTGACGGAGGAGCAACGCTGCGCAATACCCTGAAGATAACAAACTTCCGGTATTAGCCCATATCATTGGAAAGCGCCCCGCCTGCGCGGGGCGCTTTTATACTATCTATCAATAGCGGATATTCCATTTCTTTATCCACGAAGGCGGCGTTTGTTTTGCCAATCATTTTCTGTTGACATCCAGAACATTTGCGCGTATACTAGCTGTGAACAAATGTTCTAATACGCTTTCAGGGATGTAATGACGATGGATCTTTTTGATAAACTGCGTATCCTTGCCGACTCCGCGAAATATGACGCCGCCTGCACGAGCAGCGGGGTAGATCGCTCCTCCTCCGAGGGGGGCGGCTTCCGTATCGGCAACGCGGCCTCCTGCGGGCTTTGCCACAGTTTCGCGGCGGATGGTCGGTGCATCTCTCTTTTGAAAGTGCTTATGAGCAATGCCTGCGTTTATGACTGCCAGTATTGCGTTAACCGTTGCTCCAATGATGTGCCTCGTGCAACCTTCACGCCCAAAGAACTTGCGGAGCTGACGATCCATTTTTATAAACGCAACTATATTGAGGGGCTGTTTTTGAGCTCCGGTGTGATCAAAAATCCGGATTACACCTGTGAGCGCATGATCGAAACGCTGCGCATCCTGCGGGAGGAATATGGCTTTGGCGGCTATATCCACGCCAAGGCGATCCCCGGTGCGGATGACGCGCTGCTCTCCCGCCTTGGCCAATTGGCGGACCGCATGAGCGTCAACATTGAGCTGCCCTCACAAAAAAGTTTAAAGCTGCTCGCACCCAACAAATCAAAAACAGATATTCTCCGCCCGATGGGCCTCATCAGCACGCGCATTGCGGAAAACACGACGGACCTCGTGCGCTACCGTCACGCGCCAAAATTTGCGCCCGCAGGGCAGAGCACGCAGATGATCGTGGGCGCGACGCCGGAAACGGATTATACAATCCTGAACCTTTCCGCCGCGCTCTACAAAAAATATGGCCTCAAGCGTGTGTTCTATTCCGCTTATATGCCGGTTTCCAGCAACCCGCTTTTGCCCGCGGTGGATACCAAGCCGCCGCTTCTGCGTGAGCACCGGCTTTATCAGGCAGATTGGTTGCTGCGGTTTTATGGCTTTTCGGCCGGGGAGCTGCTCGACGAAGCACATCCAAATTTTAACCCTTATATTGATCCCAAATGCAATTGGGCGCTCAACCACATGGCGCTTTTCCCGGTAGAGATCAACACCGCGCCGCAGGAAATGCTGCTGCGCGTGCCCGGCATCGGCGTCAAAAGCGCCAAGCGGATTGTTGCCGCCCGCCGCCGTTGGCAGGCTCGATTTTGCGGGGCTGAAAAAGATCGGCGTTGTGTTAAAGCGCGCGCAGTTTTTTGTGACCTGCAATGGGCGCATGGCGGAGGGACTCAAAGTAACACCCGATCGGGTGCTGCAATCGATGCTGTCGGAGCGCTCCCGGCAAATGCTACCGACGCTTTCGGATGAGCCGGAGCAGTTGAGCCTGTTTCAACACGAGGTCACAAGGGAGGATGTGATGAAATGCCTGACCGGGCAAATGTAGCCTACTGCTATGATGGTTCCTTTGAAGGACTGCTGTGCTGCATTTTTGAGAGTTTCGAGAAAAAGGAACGCCCTGTTTCCATTCAACCGGAAGGTATGGGGCAATTAACACTCTACCCGCCGCGCGCGGTGCAGACAGAGCTTTCGAAGGCGCGTCGCGTGGAAGCGGGGCTTCGCCGGAAAGCCTCCGATGAATCCTACCGATTGGTGGAGCTCGGTTATTACTCCTGCCACGAGCAAAAGGAGCTTTTACTGCTTGATTTTACGCGCCTTGCGATGCGCTATGGAAGAAGAGCGCTCTCCATGCTCGCGGATGATACGGTAAACGAGCTGACCCGCGCTGTGCAGAAGCTGACGAACGAGGCGCACCAGTTCAAACAGTTTGTGCGCTTCTCGATTGGGGACAATGGCGCGATGTCCGCTGTGATTGAGCCGAAGAATTTCATCTTGCCGCTGATCGCGCCGCATTTGCGACCCGGTATCCATGTGAATCCTTTTTGATTTTTGACGAAACGCACGGTGCTGCGTTGGTTTCTACGCAGGGGCGGTACGCAATTGTTCCGGTAGACGGTTATGAACAGCCGAAAGCGGGAGAGGAGGAACGCAGGTTCCGTGCGCTGTGGAAGCTATTTTACGATACGATTGCCATCGAAGGGCGATATAACCCGAAATGCCGGATGACCCATATGCAGAAGCGGTTCTGGAAGCATATGACGGAGCTCAATGGGAGGGGGAGATTCCTATCATAAAAACGCTGCCGATGAAATAGGGAATCTATTTATCTGGCGGTTAATCTGCGATAGGGGCACAAAAAATAGCCGGCAGCCAGTAGCGCTGCATGGTTTGACATCCTCTTTAACCTGCATTATACTATATTCTTCAGAAATGATGGGGATGTGTAAACGCGTGAAACGAGAAGAAACCACACAGGAAAGATTTAACCGTATGACGCAGACACCGGTGAAAAAGCTCGTCTGCACGCTTGCGGTGCCTACGATCATCAGCATGTTGGTGACCTCTTTTTATAATATGGCGGATACCTTTTTCGTCGGCCGCATCGGCACGAGCGCCACGGGTGCGGTGGGCGTGGTGTTTTCCCTAATGGCGGTGATTCAGGCGATTGGCTTTACCTTCGGCCATGGGTCGGGCAACTATGTTTCACGCGCGTTGGGGCGGCAGGATATGGAAAACGCCTCGCGCATGGTATCCACCGGCTTTTTCTCAGCGCTGTTTTTTGGTGCGGGCGTGAGCGTGCTGGGGCTGATCTTCCTTGACCCGCTGGTGCGGATCTTGGGCGCCACTCCGACGATCTTGCCCTATGCACGTGGTTACGCGGCTATATCCTTCTTGGCGCGCCTTATATGACAGCCACCTTTGTGCTCAATAACCAACTGCGTTTCCAAGGCAGTGCCATGTATGCGATGGTAGGGGTCATCAGCGGAGCGGTGCTTAATATTGCGCTGGATCCGTTATTCATCTTCACCTTCCGCCTCGGTGTGAGCGGCGCTGCAATTGCTACAATCATCAGCCAGTTTATCAGCTTTTGCATTCTGCTTTATGCTTCCTCAAGGCGCGGGAATATCCGCATCCGCTGGAGGGATTTTACACCGAAATGGGCCTTTTACCGGGAGATCCTGCGCGGCGGCCTGCCTTCTTTCTGGCGGCAGGGATTGGCGAGCGTGGCAACGATGTGCCTGAATTTGGCGGCGGGCCCGTTTGGCGATGCGGCGATTGCAGCGATGTCGATTGTGTCGCGCGTCGGGATGTTCGCAGGCTCCGCGTTGATTGGATTCGGGCAGGGCTTCCAGCCGGTGTGCGGCTTTAACTATGGCGCGCAGCTTTATGGGCGCGTTCGCAGAGCCTTTTGGTTTTGCATCCGTGTGGCGACTGCTGTGCTCCTTTTGATCGCCGGAATAGGCCTTGTTTATGCGCCGCAGATTATTGCGCTTTTTCGCGATGATCCTGCGGTGATCGAAATTGGCGCTGCGGCGCTTCGCTTTCAATGCTTGACCTTCCCGCTTAACGGTTGGATTATCCTTAATAATATGATGCTGCAAACGATTGGCAAGGCCGCGAAGGCTACAGTGCTCGCAATGGCGCGTCAAGGCCTTTTCATGCTGCCTGCTCTGCTGATTCTCACGCCGGTTTTCGGCCTGCGAGGAATTGAGTGCAGCCAGCCGGTCGCCGATATTGCCACTTTTCTGCTGGCCATACCGATGGGCCTGAGCGTCCTGCGGGAAATGCGTGTGCAGGAAAGCGCGATGAAGCTGGGGGAATAGAAAGGTTTGGCAGAGCGCTTTATAGGGGCTGCGCCACATAGTCATACCAAAAAACGCACCTTGAAGGGGCCTTTAAGGCTCCATTCGCAGGTGCGTTTTTCTATGTTTTGGGATAGTTCAGCAAGCCCTAAGCCGCATCTATTCCTTGCTGTGTTGGAACGCCGTTTCCCACTCGGCCGGCCGGAAGCCGGCGAGCACAAAATCTTTTCCTATTAGAATGGGGCGCTTGACGAGCATGCCATCCGCTGCAAGCAACTCCAGCTGCTCATCCTGCGCCATGTCCGGCAGCTTATCTTTCAAGGCGAGCGCCCTGTAGGCAAGTCCGCTCGTGTTGAAAAAGCGCTTGAGGGGAAGATTGCTTGTTTGCAACCATTCCCGTAGCTCGGCTTCCGTGGGATTTTGTAGCTTAATATCCCGCGTTTCATAGGGGATTTCGTGTTCGTCTAGCCACTGTTTTGCTTTTTGGCAGGTGGTGCATTTAGGGTACCAGAGAAAGAGCATAGAAGCAGCCTCCTTGTTGCAATCGTATGATTTTGTTGGAGAAGAGAAGGTTGCAGTCAGCTAATCTTCTCCAGCATAATATTCAAAATTTCCTCGTCCGTTTCGCGCATTCCATCGCGCCCAATCCGGCCAACGCCCCGGATGGTATCCTCCACATCTCCGCGGACAATTCCGTCTCCGGGCCGGAAGCTGCGGTTTTGCAGCGCCATGCAGTGGCCTAGGATCGCCGCATCCACTGCGGAGGCAATTTTGGCCGCGCAGGAGGGTTTCGCGCCGTCGCACACAATGCCGGAAACATTGGCGATCGTGTTGGTGATCGTATCGCAAACGGCCTCGTAGGAGCCGCCGTAGAGGTAGGTGATTGCTGCCCCGCTGCCCACTGCCGCGCTGACCGCCCCGCAGTAGGCGGAGAGGCGGCCGAGGCCCGTTTTTTGGTGAATGGCAATCAAGTTGCTTAGCACAAGCGCGCGGTAAAGCTGCTCCCGCGTTGCGCCGATGTGCTGGGCATATTTAATCACGGGCAGCGAGGCCGTCATGCCCTGATTGCCGCTGCCGGAATTGATCACCACCGGCAGCACGCAGCCGCTCATGCGCGCGTCGCTCCCGGCGGCGGGGAAGGCGCGCGCCACATTTTTAATATCATCGCCGTAGCTTTTCAGCAGTGTCACACCCACGCTCGCACCGTAACAATGCGCAAGCCCCTCCTCAGCGATTTTGAGATTGTAAGTGATCTGGCGATCCAGGATTTCCTGGACTTCTTCGATTTGCACCGTGCGTGCAAACGCATAAATATCCGCCACGTTGAGCGATTGATAGTCCGCACAGGCGTCTTTCTGCTCATCGGGCTGTGCCGTATAGAGCGGCTCGCTGTCGCGCTCTACGCGGATGATGCGGGTGTGCTCATCCCGGATTTCAACCATCGCCGTGTGCGCTTCACTCTCCGCTGTGATACGGATATGCAGGCAGGAATCGCTGCGCAGCAATTCTGTTTTGCACATACCGCTTTCCAGCAGGCGGCGCGTCTGCTCCACATCCTCCGGCTGCACGCAGGAGAGCACCTCCAGTTCACGGTCCGCGCGGCCCGCAACCGCGCCCAGGATCGCGCTTGCCTCAATGCCGCGCAGGTCGCCGGTGGTGGGCACGATCACGCTCTTCACGTTTTTGATGATGTTGCTGCTGCAAGCGGCGATGATGCGCTTGGGCATTTCGCCCAGCACCCTGCGCGCCACGGCAGCGGCATAGGCGATTGCAATTGGCTCCGTGCAGCCCAATGCTGGCACGAGCTCCGCGCGCAAAATTTGCAGATAGGTTTCATAGTGGTTGCAGGTTTTGTTTTTACAGTCTCCGGGGTTCAAATTGTCACCTCATTGTTTTTTCGTTTTCTGTTTCTCTTTTGGAACCGTTCTGGTTGCTTGTTTAGTTTATCGCAATTGTGTTGGGAATGCAAGCGTTCGCCGCCTAGGCTCAAATGGAAAAAGGGAGGATAAGAGGAAAACAGCCTTGACAAAACAATCCAGTTTTATATACTATAATCATACATTATCATCAAATACAGGGTAAAAATCATATGGATTTGGGGAAAGAGATGGATTTCTAGGTAAATAAATATTTAAAAATGGAGAGATTGGGTTGGGAAGGCATAAAAAATGGTGGAAAGCAATTGCATGTGTCGGATGTTCGCTCCTTGTGCTCGCATCATCTCTGCTGGCGGCTTATGGCTTCGATGCAGAACGATGCTATGCGGTTTTAGCGGTGAAGGACGCGGAGCGGATAATGGTTGATTTCGGATATCCCCAAAATTTATTGCATACGATGAAGGATGCGCAGAAATTGGAGTTAGCCTCTAAAATCAAAACTTGCCCCGAATCGGTATCGCTCCAAACAGTTGTCAGCCCAATTGATGAATTGAGCATGATGGAATTGCTGGTAAATGCTACGGATGAGCAGTTGCGATGCATCGGCTTCAGTGAAGAAGATATAATGATGAATCGGCAGATGATTACAAGCATGCGGGCTTTGACAAATGAGGAACTGGCAGAATATTATGGAAAAAATGATGAAGAAATCAAGCTATTGAGAATGGCGATGGAGCAGCAATCAGATTATCAAAGCCCGGAACAGGTGAAGCAGGAGGACCAAGTCACAACCTCCACCATCAGCACATCCACTTTAAATATGCTTGGGTAATCTACGATAACCGGGCGGAAACCAAAAAACCGGTTTCTTATTTTGTGCATATTGGTTTTCAGTGGAATGGACATCCATCTGTAACATTTTTAAAGGATAAGATAGGGATCTCCTGGGGCTGCGATATGGACTCCATGGCTGAGACGTGTGAAGTGGTATTGACGGGCATTAATGGAAGCTCAATTCGTAAAGGGGAGATGGAGGTCGTTCCAAACAAAGGGTTAATCTTCACCTTTTGGCAAAGAGCAGTTCACGGCTTGGGCTTCGATCTGATTTCATCCGGGTACGCTGCCTGTACGGTATTCCAAAATTCCAGAAGAGATCTCTCGGCCCGCATAGAATCAAAATATGGGCATGGTGTGTTTACGGTAACAGGCGGAGGCGTATCAATCGGAGGTAGGGGAAGGCGGG
>ENA-OQED01000277-OQED01000277.1-human-gut-metagenome-genome-assembly--contig:-NODE-277-length-21319-cov-1.253209_pt1 | contig 21319 bp, 24 predicted proteins | sample MGYA00242790_ERZ504625 | MGnify/ENA primary metagenome ERZ504625 (study PRJEB26092, sample SAMD00036345) | human gut metagenome | host: Homo sapiens | study: EMG produced TPA metagenomics assembly of...
GTGTCCATAAGCGAAGCTTCGGCCTGCCGCGCGGAGCGTTGGACACCTGTTTTTTGACGCCTCGCCTTGCCTTGCCTCTCACTAACGTAACTCAAAAAGAAGGTATCTATAAGCGCAACTTCAGCCTGCTGTGTGAAGCGTTAGATACCCTCTTTTTGACGCCTTACCTTCTCGAACGCAAATAAATAGAGCAGATAAGATTCTCTCTTATCTGCTCTATTTATGATATATCAGCTTTGATATTATGCGCAAATCAAAGGGCACGCTGGACCTTGCCAGAACGCAGGCAGCGCGTGCAGACGTTGACACGTTTGACCTCACCGTCAACAACAGCGCGGACACGCTGGATGTTCGGCTTCCAGGAACGTTTCGTCTTCAGGTGGGAGTGGCTGACGTTGTTGCCGGACAGCTCGCCTTTTGCACAAAACTCGCAAACATTTGCCATGTGTTACACCTCCTTCATACTCAGGGGCATGATGACCCCCAAACACAATATAAGTATTCTACCACAAATAACAGGCCCATGCAAGTACTTTTGCTTGACAGGCAGTAAACCTTCAACGTATCTTCAGCAGAGCAAGAAATGTCCCATCGGCACAATCTCTCTCATGCCAATGGGACAAGATGTTCTATCAAGCCTTAGCCGTGCGGATGATCTCTACTGCGTTTTTCTCGGGGACGGGCTCGTAGCGGGAGAAGGCGAGCGTGTAGCTGCCGCGGCCCTGGGTCAGGGAGCGAAGCTCCGTCGCGAAACGGTAGAGCTGTGACTCGGGAATCTCGGCGTGGATCTCGCTCATGTCCTTGCCCTTGCCCTCGATGCCGAGGATGCGCGCGCGCTTGGAATTCAGGCGTCCCATGACATCGCCCATGTAGTACTCCGGCGCGGTGATGCGGATGTCATCGATTGGCTCGAGCAGGATAGGGCTCGCCTCCATGACGCCCTTGCGGATGGCGAGAGCCGTCGCCGTCTTGAAGGCCGCCTCTGAGGAGTCGACCGTGTGGTACGAGCCGTCGTAGAGGTTGACCTTGACGTCGACGACGGGATAGCCTGCCAGCACGCCGCCAGAGAGCGTCTCGGCCGTGCCCTTCTCGACGGCCGGGATGTACTGGCGCGGCACGCTGCCGCCGAAGATTGTCTCAGTGAATGCATTGCCGGCGCCGGCCTCCTGCGGGCTAATCTCCAGCCAGACATCGCCGTACTGGCCATGGCCGCCGCTCTGCTTCTTGTGCTTGCCCTGCACCTTGACGCTCTTGCGGATTGTCTCGCGGTATGCGACGCGCGGCTCATGCAGCTCGAGCTCGACGCCGAACTTGCGCTGGAGCTTGTCGCGCAGGACCTCGAGGTGAACCTCGCCGATGCCGCGCAGGATTGTCTCATGCGTCTCCGGATTCTTCTCCACGACGATGGTCGGGTCTTCATCCTGCTGCTTGGCAAGCGCGCCGAAAACCTTGTCCTCCTCGCCCTTCTTGTGGGCGGAAGCTGCCATCGCGAGCATCGGGGCCGGGTAGGCGATCTCCTCGTAGACGATGGGGTCGGCGCTGTCACAGAGCGTATCGCCCGTCCTAACCGACTGCAGCTTCGTCGTCGCGACGATGTCGCCGGCCTCCGCAGCATTCAGATGCTCCTGGCGCTTGCCCTGCAAGGAGAAGATCGTACCGACGCGCTCCACATTCTCCTTGTTGGGATGCATGTAAGTGGCATCGCCCTTCATCGTGCCAGAGAAGATGCGCAGATAGCTCATGCGGCCGACGAACGGATCGACAATCGTCTTGAAGACCTGTGCCGAGAACGCATCCTCCGTATGGCGCTCCTTGAGATCCCCGTCCTGCGGATCCATGCCGATGGCGACGTGGAAGTACGGCGTCGGCAAATACTCGACGATGCCGTTCATGAGCTTCTTGACGCCGATGTTCTGCTTCGCCGATCCGCAGAATACCGGGAAGATCTTGCCAGCCTGGATGCCCTCGATCAGAGCGGCCGCCACCTCGACCTCCGTGATTTCCGTGCCCTCGATGTACTTCTCGAGCAATTCATTGTTGAACTCCGCGACGGACTCGATGAGCTTCTGGCGCGCCTCCTCGACGTCGCCCTGGATGTATTCCGGGATGTCGGCGATGAGGTCTTCCTCGTCATGCGTGACAATCTTCATGTGCAGGGCCAAGAGGTCGACGACGCCCTGGAAGGCCGCTTCCTGGCCAATCGGCAGCTGCACGGGCACGACGCCCGCGCCGAAGCGCACGCGCAGCTCCTCGACGACCTGGTTAAAGTCGGCGTGCTCGCGGTCCATCTTGTTGATGAAGAACGCGCGCGGCAGCTCTGCCTCTTCGGCATAGCGCCATGCCTTCTCCGTCTCAACCTCGATGCCAGACGGGGCCGAGATCACGATGAGGGCGCTGTCTGCCGCCGTCAGTGCGCCCTTGACTTCGCCGACAAAGTCCGGATAGCCCGGCGTATCGATGAAATTGATCTTATAGTCACGCCATTCGCAGGCGGCAAGCTTCAGGTTGATCGTCATGCCGCGGCTCTCTTCCTCCGGCTCGCAGTCGAGCGCGCTCGTGTGCTCTTCCACACTGCCGAGGCGCTTGACAGCACCCGCATTGAAGAGGCAGGTATCGAGCAGGCTTGTCTTGCCCGTCTTGCCATGGCCGATGACGGCAACGTTGCGCAGGTTGGAACTCTTGTAAGATTTCATCGCAATCCCTCCTAGTGCTTCCTATTTTTGCTTATGTGTTCTATATTCGCTAGAAGTCAGAATTTTCCTGCCTGCTAAAAAAGAAATCATGAGTTCTCATGCAAAAATGTCCCTGCCGACAATGGACGATTGTCCGTTGTCGCAGGGACACGGGTTCTTCTTCGAAGGCTCAGTCGTCCTCGTAGATGTCCTCTTCGAGGCGCATGAGCAGGTAGCAGTAATCCGAGAGGCGGTTGAGGTAGATGCGGTCGCTTGCAGCGACTTCTTCTGTCTCGGCCAGACGGCAAGCACAGCGCTCAGCGCGGCGGGCCGTCGTGCGCGCGAGGTCCAGCATGGCGCCGCTCTGCGAGCCGCCCGGGATGATGAAGGCGTGCTCCTCGGGAAGGTCCGACTCCACATCGTCGCACCAGGATTCGATCTCGCGGACATCTTCCATCGTGATGCGCGATTCCGTGCCGCAGCTCGCAAAGTCGGCCATGAGCGCGGGCAGCTTGCGCTGGAGCTTCAGGATGCGCTCGGCGACATCGTCCTTGTCGGAAAAGGCGCGTGCCAAGCCCAGTGCCGAATCAACTTCATCGAGCGTGCCGTACGTATCGACGCGCAGACCGCTCTTCTTGACGCGCTCGCCTGTCAAGAGGCTCGTCTCGCCGTTATCTCCTGTCTTTGTCGTGATTGACATGATAATCCCTCCTAGCACTGATTATTGATCAATCTATCAATCATCGGCTTCCACATGGTAGGTGCCATCGTAGATTTCCGTCTGATTGAAGAAGATCGCGATCTCGCGCGCCGCACTCTCCGGGCTGTCCGAGGCGTGCACGGCATTGCGGCGGCCAGAAGTCGCGAATTCCTTGCGGATGGTGCCTTCTTCGGCATCCTTCGGGTTCGTCTTGCCGTTGATCTTGCGCACGCGGGCAATCGCGTCTTCGCCCTCGAGGACCATCGCGATGAGCGGGCCCGATGTCATGAAGCCAACGAGGTCCTTGTAGTACGGACGGCCGATATGCTCGGCATAGTGGATGGACGCCAGGCGCTCATCCATCTTCAGCAGCTTCATGGCCAGGATGCGGAAGCCCTCACTCTCATATCGTTTAATGATATCGCCTGCATGATGTCTTGCGAATGCGTCTGGTTTGATTAGTACAAGTGTCTTTTCCATTTCTGATGATCCCCTTATTCCTGATATTGACGGATTGCAGCTGCTGCCTTAGAGACGTTCTGCTGCTTCCTTGTAGTGCTCGGCCACCTTGCGGTAGCGCAGCGAAGATTCCTTCAGTGCCTCGATCTCATCATCGCGCAGGCCGCGGATGATCTGCGCCGGATTCCCGTAGACCAGGGAGTTCGACGGGATCTTGCGGCCCTGCTCGATCATCGTGCCGGCACCGATGACGACGTTCTCGCCGATGACCGTATCCCCCATGATGATGGAGCCCATGCCGATGAGCGTGTGGTCGCCGATGCTCTTGCTGTGGATGACGGCATTGTGCCCGATGCTGACACCCTCGCCAATCGTCGTCGGGTGATCGTGCATCACGTGTATAGTCGCATTCTCCTGGATGTTCGTGTTCTTGCCGATCTTGATGGGCTGGAAGTCACCGCGGACGACGGCGCCGAACCAGATGCTCGTGCCCTCCTCAATCGTGACATCGCCGGTAACGACGGCTGTCGGTGCCAGGTATACGCTCTCGTCAATCTTCGGAGCGGCGGATTTATAGGGCATGATGATTGCCATACGATTCCCCCTTGCGCAGGATTTTCTTTTAATTGTTCGTCTATTTATAATAGATTCGCGAAAAAAAGAAATCTTCCTGCCTTGAGCAGGAAGATTTCTTCTTTGCTTGCAATATCATGCCCGGCACGCACAGCCGCGAGTGCCTTCACAAGGACGGCAGTCTGGCGCTCGGCGAGCCACTGTCCGACGGCACGGCCCGCAAGGCCACTTGGTGCATCCTTGCCGCTGACGCCATGCATGGCTGCGAGCAGCGCCTCGCCGTGCACGAGGTAGTCGGGCAGGCTCTGATGATCGGCTTCGATGACCGCGTTGAAGTCCGCAAGGCTAAGGACGGGCCGCTGCTTGTCGACGAGCAGCAGCAGTGCGGCAATCTTGCCGGGACGCTCTAAAAGAGGCGCCCGCATGTGCTGCTCAATGAGGAAGCGGCCCGCGCGCAACCAGTCCTTCGGTAGCGTCACGCGCCTGTTCCACGAGTCGAGCTGTTCGAGCCCGCGCAGTTCGTGCCCATAGTGATGTGGCTCCATCTCCTTTGGCGTCGTGCCCTTGCCGATGTCGTGGACGAGCGCGGCAAAACGCGCGGCGACATTTGGCGTCCTCTCGGCAGCACGGTCGACGACCTGCATCGTGTGCTGCCAGGCATCGCCCTCGGATGGTACTCGGGCGGCTGCGTCTTGCCGATGAGCAGCGAGAGTTCAGGAAAGGTCACGGCGAGGATATCCGCCTGCTCGAGCGCGCGGAAGAATACCGAAGGCCTCGGCGACTGCAGGGCGCGCCGTAATTCAGCGACGATGCGCTCCTGCGGCTCATACTGAAGCTCTGCGCGGCAGGCGTTCATGTAACGGATTGTCTCCTCCGTGATGGAGAAGCCGAACTCCGCTGCCTGGCGCGCTGCGCGCAGGGCGCGCACAGGATCTTCGGTGAAGTGATGCGAGACGGCGCGGATGACCTTGGCTGCCACATCCTGGGCACCGTGATACGGGTCAATGAGCTGCTTTCCCGGGAATTCCAGCGCCATGCTGTTCATCGTCGTGTCCCGCCTGTAAAGGTCCTCCTCCACCGTGACCGATGGGTCGTACGAGACGCGGAAACCGCGGTAGCCCCGCCCCTCCTTCTTCTCCTTGCGCGCGAAGGCGACCTCCGAGAGAGCGCCGTCGATGGAGACGAGGTAGACCGGAAACCCGTGGCCGACTTTCTGCGCCTCTGGGAAGAGCCTCTGGAAGTCCGTCTCAGCGATGCCCGATACCATGTAGTCCTTGTCGTGCGGCGCACGTGGCACAGAGCGTCGCGCACCCAGCCGCCGACGATGAAGACGCGCGCACCATTTGCGCGCAGGAGCTCTGCAAATGCCTCTTCCGTCATACACTTATCCTCACTTCAGGATCTGTGCACCGTGCGTGTCGAGGTCGAGCGTCAGGATGCGCGCATCGACGTCATGCTTGCGGAATGCCTCGAGCATGGCCTTGCCGACAGCTTCCTCCGCATGGCGGCGCTCCAGCACGTAGGCGATGAGGCACGGGCCGGCACCGCTGAGCGTCGCGCCGGCAGCGCCCGCTCGGCGCGCGGCCTTGAAGACATCGTACATGCCCGGGATGAGCTCCGCGCGGTACGGCTGATGCAGTGCATCGTCGAGGCCAAGCCGCAAGTAGCGCTCATTGCCGCGCGTCAGGGCGGCGACAAGCATCGAGGCGCGGCCGATGTTGAAGATGGCGTCCTTCATCGGCACTTCCGTCGGCAGGACCTTGCGGGCCATGCGCGTTGAGAGCGGGAAATTCGGCACAGCGACGACGAACTTCATGCGGAAACGCGGCAGGAAGCTGAAGCAGTCGACGCGGCCGTTCGTGACCGCATTGACGGTAAAGCCGCCGAAGATGGCCGGTGCCACATTGTCGGGATGACCCTCGATGTCCCGTCGCGAACTGCAGGATTTCGCGGCGGTTGAAGGGATTGCCGATCAGGCATTCGCCGCCGTCAATCCGGCGACGATGGCCGTCGCCGAGCTGCCGAGGCCGCGCGAGAGCGGCACGCGGTTCTCCATGTGGATGACGGCGCCGCGGTATTCCTTGTCCTTGCCGGCCTTCTCTAAGAGGTACTGCGCCGACCGCCAGACGATGTTGCGGTTGTCGCACGGGATGTTCGTCGCCCCCTCGCCCGTCATCGTGATGGACAGGCCCGGCTCGCGCGTCAGGCGCAGCTCCAGGTCATTGTAGACCGTGCAGGCGAGGCCGAGGCAGTCAAAGCCTGGGCCGCAGTTGGCGCTCGTACCAGGGACACGGACGCGGACACATTTCTCTGCCATACTCTTACCCCCGTTCCTCATTCTCGACGCGGATCACATTGCGGATCTCATCGACGACAGGCAGCTCGCGCAGGGCCTTCAGCGCCTTCTCGATGCGCTCGTGCTCGACGAGATGCGTGATGGCGACAATCTCCGCATGGTCGACGACATTGCGGCGCGTCTGGATGACCGACTTGAGGCTCACGCCGGCATCGCCAAAGGCTGTCGCGATGGCCCCGAGCACGCCCGGCTTATCGTCGACGAGCAGGCGCACGTAGTAGGAAGAAGAAGTCGCCTCGAGCGGGCAGAGCTTCTTCTGCTCATAGCACGTGCAGCGAACATGGCCGAAGGTGCGGTTGAGGATGTCGCGCGCGACGTCGATGATGTCGGAGATGACAGCGGAGGCCGTCGGCAGCGAGCCGGCGCCCTGGCCGTAGAACATCGCCTCGCCGATGGCGTTGCCGCGCACGAAGATGGCATTGTAGACGCCGTTGACCGAAGCCAGCGGATGCGTCTTCGGCAGGAAGACCGGATGGACGCGCACATCGACGCCGTTCTCATCGGAATCCTTGCCGACAGCCAGCAGCTTGATGACATAGCCGAGGTCCTTCGCGTACTCGATGTCGTCCGGCGTGATCTTCGTGATGCCCTCGACCGAGACATCCTCGAGCTGCACGCGCGTGTTGAACGCCAGCGACGAGAGGATGGCCGCCTTGCGCGCCGCGTCGAGTCCGTCGACGTCTGCTGACGGGTTCGCCTCGGCGTAACCCTTGGCCTGTGCCTCCTTGAGGACGGTGTCGTAGTCGGCACCGCACTCCGTCATCTTTGTCAGCATGTAGTTCGTCGTGCCGTTGACGATGCCGAGAATCTCCGTGATGCGGTTGGCTGTCAGGCATTGCTTGAGCGGCGTGATGATGGGGATGCCGCCGCCGACGCTCGCCTCGAAGCGGAAGTCGACGTCTTTTTCCTCTGCCATCGCGAACATGTCCTTGCCGAACTGTGCGACGACATCCTTGTTGGCCGTCACGACACTCTTGCCTGCCTCCATAGCGCGCAGCATGTACTCACGCGCGGGGTGGATGCCGCCCATGAGCTCCACGACGACATCGATCTCCGGATCCTCGAGGATATCCTCGATCTTGTCTGTGAGATGCAGATGCCCGAGCTGCGGGCGCGGCTTCTTGACATCGCGCACGAGCACCGTCTTGATCTCGATCGGTGTGCCGACGCGTTCCGTAATCTGCGGCCGATTCATCTCGAGCACCTGGATAACACCAGAACCCACCGTACCGGACCCGAGCAAACCGATTTTAATGACTTTTTCCATCCGACACACCTTCTTTCCTTACGACTGTCCGAGAACTTCGAGGCGCTTGACGCCATCGACCATGCGGAGCTTATCGAGCAGAGCTTCGAGATCGACCGAGAGGTTGGCCGTCTCGATGGAGACTGTGGCATTGGCGACACCCTGCAGCGGGATGCCCTGGTTGATCGTCATGACACTGCCCGAGTCTGCCGAGATCGTGTTGAGCACGCTCGAGAGGACGCCCTTCTTGTGCTCAAGGAGCAGCGTCAGCGTGACGATCTTGTTGCGACTCGCCTCGTAGAACGGGAAAACATAGTCCTTGTACTTGTAGTAGGCACTGCGCGAGAGTTCCATCTTCTCGACGGCCTCGTTGATCGTGCGCGCATCGCCGCGCTTGAGCATCTCTTTGACACGGATGGTCTTCTTGATTGCCTCTGGCAGGATCTCCTCGCGGACGAGGAAGAATCCGCTTTTCTCCTTGTTCATATATTACGCCTCCAATGGATACTATTCTTTTGACAAAGGATAGTATACCATAAGATGTGCACAAATGCCAATGAAATTTCCGGATTTGTCCAAATCATATGGATGGATTTCACAAAATGTTAACTTTCTCACCATTTTGTGCAAAAAACAGCCTGCATGCGCAGGCTGTAAACATCTGTAGCAAAACTAGATACGGTCACATGACACTTTTCAGGTCAGTCGCGGTGACCGGCGTGGATCTTGTTCTCGGTGCCATTCATCAAGCGGACGATATTGGCCTTGTGGCGGATGATGATGAAGGCCGCTGCGAGCACGCCGAAGGCCGTGTAGGCACCCGGATAGCCCCAGGCATACGAGAGGATTGGCACGAGTGCCGCCGCGATGCACGAGCCGAGCGAGACGTACTTCGTGACCATGACGATGGCGAGCCAGACGAGGAAGACGATGAAGCTCGGCAACGGCATGAGCATCGCGATGACACCGAGCCCCGTCGCCACTCCCTTGCCGCCCTTGAAGTGCAGGAAGAGCGAACAAGAGTGGCCGACGATGGCCAGGATGCCCGCTATGACCATGACGAGCGGCAGAGGCGCAAACACTTCCGCGAGGCCGACGCTGAGGGCGCCCTTGAGGAAGTCGAGCAGGAAGATCAGGAAGCCCGGCCCCTTGCCGAGCGTGCGCCAAGCATTCGTCGCCCCGATGTTGTGGCTGCCGTACTCGCGCAGGTCGACGTGCCAGATGAGCTTGCCGAAGACGAGGCCGTTCGGGATGGAGCCCAGAAGGTAGCTCGCGAGGCAGACGAGGAGGACCGATGCCATCAGTAATCCTCCTCCTCTTTGCGCGCGCGCACGATGAGGCGCAGCGGCGTACCCTCAAAGCCGAACTGCTCGCGCAGACGGTTCTCGATGAAGCGCAGGTACGAGAAGTGCATGAGCTCCGGGTCGTTGACGAAGATGATGAACTTCGGGGGGCAGATGTCCGTCTGCGTCATGAAGAGGATCTTGAGCTGGCGGCCGCGGTGCATCGGCGGCGGATTGATGGAGACGGCATCGCGGATGAGCTCGTTGAGGACGCTCGTCTTGATGCGCATCGCCTGCTGCTCGGCCACGTAGCGCACGAGGTCCGTCACGCGCGCGACGCGCTGGCCCGTCAGGGCCGAGGTGTAGAGCACCGGCGCGTACTGCAGGAAGCCGAGCTTGTCGCGCAGTTCCTCGGTGAAGCGCAGCGTCGACTTATCGTCCTTATCCGGGTAGATATCCCACTTGTTGACGACGATGACGACGCCCTTGCCCGACTCGTGTGCATAGCCCGCGATCTTCTTGTCCTGCTCCGTGATGCCCTCGAAGGCGTTGATCATCATGAGCACGACGTCGGCGCGGTCGATGGCGCGCAGCGAGCGCATAACACTGTAGCGCTCGACGGCCTCCTCGATCTTGCCGCGGCGGCGCATGCCTGCTGTGTCGATCAGCGTGAACTTCATGCCGTCCTTCGTGAAGTGCGTGTCGATGGCGTCACGCGTCTGCCCGGCACGTCGCTGACGATAACGCGGTCCTCGCCGAGAATCGCGTTGACGATGGAGGATTTGCCGACATTCGGGCGGCCGATGACGGCAATGCGGATCTCATCCTCATCCTTGCTCTCCTCGACCTTCTTCGGGAAGGCCGCGACGATTGCGTCGAGCAGATCGCCGAGATTCATCGCATTCGATGCCGAGATGGGGATCGGATCGCCGAGGCCCAGATTGTAGAACTCGTAGACGTCCATCGCGCGCTGCGGGCTGTCAATCTTGTTGACCGCGAGGATGACCGGCTTCTTCGTGCTGCGCAGCAGGCGTGCAACCTCTTCATCTGCCGTCGTCAGGCCGGAGCGGCCGTCAACGAGGAACAGGATGACGTCGGCCTCCTCCATGGCCAGCTGTGCCTGCTGGCGCATCGACTTGAGGATGTGGTTGCTCTCATCGAACTCGATGCCGCCGGTGTCGATCATCGTGAAGTGCTGGTTGAGCCACTCCGCGTCGAGATAGATGCGGTCGCGCGTGACGCCCGGCATGTCGTCGACGATGGAGACGCGCTTCTTGCCGATCTGATTGAAGAGCGTGGACTTGCCGACGTTCGGGCGGCCGACAATCGCCACGATTGGTTTGCTCATATTCATCCCTCTTTCTCTATAAAATAAACATGTGAATCAATACTGGATATTCTTGGTGTAGCCCGCGTTGCTCTGCCACATATAGGCCGTCTCACCCGCACGGCGCTTCGCGTAGTGCGGCCAGTCCATCAGGCGCGGTAGTATCCGCGCCCGTCTGCACGGGCTCGATGCGGCTTTTAGGGAACGCCTCGCGCATGGATGAGAGGCTCACGTCGTCGAGGAAGATGTCCTCGCCCGAGCGCAGGGCGGGCTCAGGGATCAGGATGCCCACGCGCGGGCCATCGAGGCGCTTCAGGGCCGCCATGATGTCATGCGCTGTCAATAGGCCAGAGACGTTGACTGTCGTGCCGAAGTGCTCGTTCTCGACCGGCACAATGCGCACATGGAGGTTTGCATGCGCATCTTCCGCCTTCTTCGCGAGCTCCTGCATGACAGGCGCGACGGCCGTGCCCGTGACGACATCGAGATAGACAGGCTCTTCATACAATGCGATTTCCTTGTGCGCATCGGACTCCTTATCCCAGTCGTTGATGAAGTTGCGCGTGAGTCCGATGCCGTTGTCGAGCTGTGGGAAGCCGTCGTAGAACGAAGTCGGCGGCACAGGGCGGCCCGCGAGGAAGTAGAACTCATCGCCGAGGTAGATGAAGGTGCGCCCCTCCTCCTGCTGGATCTTCTTCTGCCACTTCTCGACTTCGTCGATGACGCGCGCCGCTCCCTCTGCATCGAACTGGTGCAAGGGGAAGGGATCTGTACGGTACTTTGTGATGCCGACGGGGACGATGGCCAGCGACAGCGCGTGTGGTCGGCGCGCGACAACCTCGCGTATCGTGCGCTCGAGCTCTGCGCCGTCATTGAGGCCAGCGCAGAGCACGACCTGCGTATGGTAGTCGGCCCCCGCCTCCTCGAGATGGTCGAGTTGCTCCGCGATCTTCGCCGCACCGGGGCAGCGCAGCATCTGCGCGCGCAATTCGGGGTTCATGCACTGCACGGAGACAAAGAGCGGCGAGAGATGGAACTGCTTGATGCGCCGGAAGTCATTCGGCCCCATGTTCGTCATCGTGACGAAGTTGCCGTAGAGGAACGACAGGCGGTAGTCGTCATCCTTGATGGAGAGGCTCTGGCGCATGTTCGGCGCGATCATATCGACGAAGCAGAAGTAGCAGTGATTCGCGCAGTTGCGGATGCCGTCAAAGACGGCCGACTCGAACTCGACACCGAGCTCTTCGTCGATTTCCTTCTCGAATGAGATCATCTCCTGCTCACCATCTGCATGCTCGACGAGCATGTCGATCTCCTCGTCCGCCATCGCGAAGCTCAGGTCGATGATGTCGCGCAGACCCTGCCCGTTGATCTCGAGGATCTTGTCACCCGGCACGAGCTCGAGCTCTTCTGCGAGGCTGCCCGGATAGACGCGCAGGATGATACCTGGATAATATTTGCTCATATTCTTACTCTCTTGCACTACAAACAAAGGAGTGATGCATAAATCATCACTCCTCAGAATGTCTTATCTTATTTTAGACGCAAGTCCCAATCGCTCAGTCGCGAGCCTTCGTGATGGACAGCGAGATGCGCTTGCGCTTCGTGTCGATGCGGAGGATCTTGACGCGGACGATGTCGCCGACATGAACGGCTTCATCAGCGCGCTCGATGCGCTTGTCTGCGAGCTCGCCCATCGGGATCAGGCCATCGAAGCCCGGCTCGATCTCCATGAATGCACCGAAGTCCGTCAGCTTGATGACTTTGCCTTCGATGATCTGGCCTTCGCTGTACTTCTCAGCGGAGTCGTACCACGGATCACGCATCGTGTCCTTGACGGACAGAGAGATGCGCTTGCTCTCCGGATCAACGCTCTTGACATAGACGTCGAGCTCCTGGCCGACTTCGAGGACATCCGACGGATGCTTGACGCGGTGCCAAGCGAGGTCGGAGATGTGTGCAAGGCGTCTACGCCGCCGATATCGATGAATGCACCGTAGTCGACGAGGCGCTTGACCGTGCCGCGTACCGTCTGGCCAGCCTCGAGCGTGGAGAATACTTCCGCTTCCTTCTTCTCGCGCTCAGCCTCGAGGAGAGCACGGCGGGAGAGGACGAGACGCTGCTTGTGGACATCGATCTCGATGATCTCAGCCTCGACCGTCTGGCCGACATAGATGGAGAGGTCCTTGACAAAGTGGAGTTCCATCTGAGATGCCGGGATGAAGCCGCGCAGGCCATCGACGGATGCCACGAGGCCGCCCTTGACGACCTGCGTGATGTTCGCCTGGACCGTCTCGCCAGCTTCCTTCTTCTTCTCCATCTCCGTCCAAGCGACCATGCGGTCAGCCTTTACCTTGGAGAGGATGCCGCCGTTGTCGCCGCCGAGGGAAACGACATAGACATCGATGACATCGCCGACTTTGACGACGTCCTCAGCGGACTCCGGAGCCGGGTAAGCCAGCTCGCGCTTCGGGATTGCGATCTCCTGCTTGTATCCGATATCGACATAAGCCTCGTCGCGGTTTACCTGGATGACCTTACCTTTTACAGTGGTGCGCTCCTGGATATCCGGCAGGGACTCCTGTGCTAATAACTCTTCCATGTTCATCTGTTCTGACACTTTTTATATACCTCCTTGATAATCCAGTCCGGTGTAGAAGCACCAGCTGTAATACCAATTTTCTTTATTTTGTCAAACCACTCGTCGTGCAGCTCCGCTGCAGTCTCGATGTGGTAAGTCAGGCACTTCTCGGAACAAAGCTGTGCAAGCCTTGTCGTGTTGGCACTGTTCTTGCCGCCGATGACCAGCATGAGGTCAACCTTGCTGGCAAGATCTATGGCAGCGGCCTGTCGCTGGTCTGTCGCCGTACAGATGGTTCGCAGGATCTTGATGTCCCTGGACTTCTCAAGAAGGCGCATGACAATCTGACGGAAGCGCGCTCCAGAAAACGTCGTCTGGCATACGATGCCGAGCTTGCCGCAGGGCTCTACCCCATCGGCTTCTTCCTCGGTCTCGATGATCTGTGCTCTTCCGGATGACCACTCGAAGATGCTCTTGACCTCCGGATGGTTCTTCTCTCCGATGATGACCACACTGTACCCTTCATCCACGAGCTCCTTGGCCGAGAGCTGCGCTTTCTTGACATGCGGGCATGTCGCGTCCACGAGCTCGAGTCCGCGGGCCTTCGCCTCGTCGTAGACCGCGGGGCCCACGCCGTGCGAGCGGATGATGACGGTCCCCTTCTCCATCGCTCCGAGGCTGTCTACCGAGCCGACGCCCTCGCGGCGCAGCCTGTCGACCATCTGCGGATTGTGGATGATGGGTCCGAGCGTACAGGCAGTCCCGTCAGCAGAAGCATTCTCCCTGGCAATCTTGATGGCGCGCTTGACGCCATAGCAAAAGCCAAGATAATCTGCTAAGATGACTTCCATACATCTACCACCATAAATCATATTATTGCAAAGACGCCCAGAAGGCTTTTTTACAATCTATAGCCTAGTATATCATGCATGAGGGCGTCAGGCAAATGGTTTTAGGAAATTTTTTCAATTTCTTCGCGCATGACCGCGATATGGGCCATGATTTCTTGCGAAAAGGCCTCAAGCTGCTCCTTGTCGCGTTTATCGCCCGTGAAATGCATCGGCTCGCCGTACATGATGGAGAGCTTTGGCAGGAAGCCGCCTTTCTGCATGATGCGATCCGTGCCGACGATACAGGCCGGCACGACAGGAGCGCCGCTCATCGCGGCGAGCAGGCCGACGCCGGCCTCGGCCTTGTGGAGTTTCCCGTCCTTGCTGCGCGTGCCCTCTGGGAAGAGGCCGAGCACGCGGCCCTGCCTGAGCACATTGACGGCAGCCTTGATGGCGCCGCGGTCTGCCGCGCCGCGCTTCACGGGGAAGGCATGGCAGCGGCGGATGGCCGCGCCGAAGATCGGGTGCTCGAAGAGCTCGATTTTCGCCATGTACGAGACGGGGCGCGGCAGGAACGTCGCGAGGAGCGGCGGGTCCCAGTTGCTCATGTGGTTGGCTGCGAGGATGACGGGCCCTTCTGCGGGCAGGTTCTCTTTGCCGTACGTCTTGGCGCGGAACAGCAGTTGAAAGATGACGGCAAAGATGATGCGGAGTGTCGTGTAAAGCATCGTATCACCTGCACATTCCGATGATGCGCGCGACGACCTCCGGGATCGTCATGCCCGTCGTATCGAGGAGCGTCGCATCGTCTGCCTGGACGAGCGGCGAGATCTCGCGCTCCATGTCGGCCTTGTCGCGCGCGGCGATGTCGTGCTCGATATCCGCGAGGTCAACAGCGAGACCTTTCTCTCGCAATTCCTTGTAGCGGCGGTTTGCGCGCTCCGCGATGGAGGCCGTCAGGTAGATCTTGACATCAGCGCCCGGCAGCACATTCGTCGCGATGTCGCGGCCATCCATGAGGACGCCGCCGCGCTCTGCCATCTTGCGCTGCAGGTCAACCATCTTCTCGCGCACGGGGCCGAGCGCAGCTACCTTCGAGACAATGTGGCTGACCTCCGGTGTGCGGATCTCACTCGTGACGTCCTGGCCGTCGACGCGCACCGTCGTCTTGCCGTTCTCATACGAGAGGTCCACGTCGATGTCGGAGACGACAGCGAGGATCTTCTCATCCGTGACCTCACCGCCCTGCTGCAGGACCTTCCAGGCCACGGCGCGGTACATGGCCCCCGTGTCGATGTAGGTATAACCCAGTTCCTTGGCTGCGAGCTGTGCGACCGTGCTCTTGCCGGCGCCCGCCGGCCCGTCGATTGCTACTACGAGTTTCTTCAAGACAGATTCCCCCAAATCAAATTGATATGTACTGCGCTCATGCCTGCAGGCGAGCCAGCGTGTCGTAGAAGGCCGGGTACGAGATCGTCACGCACTCGGAGCGCTCGATCTCGGCGCCCTCTCCGGCCGCGCCGAGGATAGCAAGCGACATCGCCATGCGATGGTCATCGTACGAGAAGCAGGTTGCCGCCCGCACCTTCGTGCCGCCGTGGATGACGAGGCCATCTTCGCTCGCCTCGACAGCACCCGGCGCGAGCTTGTTGAACTCGTCCGTGACAGCCTGCAGGCGGTCCGTCTCCTTGACGCGGAGCTCGCCGGCACCCGTGATGACCGTGTCGCCCTCTGCGAAGAGCGCGGCCACTGCGAGGACCGGGATCTCATCGATGAGGCGCGGCATGATCTCGGCGCCAAACGACGTGCCATGGAGCTTCGCCGCCTCGACGCGGATGTCAGCTGCCGCCTCGCCGCCGCTCACGCGCTCGTTCTCCAGCGTGATCTTGGCGCCCATCGCCTCGAGGACATCGAGGATGCCCGTGCGCGTCGGATTGACGCCGACGTTCTTGAGGAGCAGTTGGCTTCCCGGCACGACAGATCCCGCGACGAGCCAGTAGGCCGCCGAGCTGATGTCGCCCGGGACCTCGATGGCCTCCGGCGCACGGAAGGCCTCGACTGGTGCAATCGTCACAGCCGTGCCATCCTTCTTCGTCTCGACGCCGAAGGCCTCGAGCATGCGCTCCGTGTGGTCGCGCGAGGTGAAGGGCTCGACGACAGTCGTCGGACTGTCCGCGTACATACCGGAAAGCAGGATGGCCGACTTGACCTGTGCGCTCGCGACAGGGCTCTCGTAGACCATGCCGTGCAGCTTCCCTTCAGCCGGCACGATCGTGATCGGCAGCTTCGTGTTCTTCTCGCGGCCGTAGATCTTCGCCCCCATCGCCGAGAGCGGCTTGATGACACGGCCCATCGGGCGCTTGTGCAGCGAGGCATCGCCCGTGAAGGTCGTCAGAAATGGCTGCGGCGCGAGGATGCCCATCATGAGGCGCAGCGTCGTGCCCGAGTTGCCGCATCGATGATCGTGGAAGCTTCGCGGAGGCCGTGCAGACCGTGGCCGCAGACCACAAGAGACGTCTCCGACTCGAACTCGACCGAGGCGCCGAGCGCCTTCATGCAGGCCGCCGTCGAGAGGCAGTCCTGCGCGTGCAGGAAGTTCGTGATGTGCACGGGCGTCGAGCCGAGCGCCGAGAACATGACGCTGCGGTGCGAGATGGACTTGTCGCCGGGGATCTCAATCGTGCCGCGCAACCCCTGCCTTGCCTTTGCAATCGTCTTCGTGTTTTCCATAGAGGTTCCTCCACTCCATTCATCAATCATACTTCAATAGCGCATCAATCGTCGTTCCAGACGCTCCAGCAGCCGGCCGCATTGCCCATGGAGAAGGCCGCCTGCAGGTTGTAGCCGCCCGTGTAGGCATCGACATCGACGACCTCGCCGGCGAAGTAGAGCCCCGGCACGAGCTTTGACTCCATCGTCTTCGGGTTGATTTCCCGCACGGAGACGCCGCCGGCCGTCACGATGGCCTCGGCGAGCGGCCGCGTCTTCGCGATGGTCAGCGTCAAGTGCTGCAACGTCTCTGCAAGGCGGTGGCGCTCCTCTGCCGTGACCTGGTGCACCGGCTTTTCCGGGTCGAGGTAGGCGCAGTCGAGCACCGGCTCGATGAGCTTGTGCGGCAGGAGATCCAAGAGGCCGTTCTTCAGCGACTTGCGGATGTGCTGCTCGAAGTCGCGCTGGATGCGCGCATCGAGCTTCTCCGGCGTCAGCGCCGGCTTGAGGTTGAGCTCGAGCTCGACGAACTTCCCCTCGGCAAGGCACTTGGCCGCCCTGCGGCTCATCGAGAGGATGATGGGGCCCGTCACACCGAAGTGCGTGAACATCATCTCGCCGAACATCTCCTGCACTTTCTCGCCGCCAGCGAGAAGTGTCGCGCGGACATTGCGAAGCGAGAGACCCTGGACATCTTTGACCCACTCTTCTTCTGTCTCGAGCGGCACGAGCGACGGGCGCAACGGCACGACTGTATGGCCGAGCTTCTTCGCCATCTCATAGCCGTCGCCCGTCGAGCCCGTGCCCGGATACGAGGCACCGCCCACCGCAAGAATCACGGCATCGGCCTTGTAGTGCGCGCCCGACTTCGTGCGCACACCTGCTACGCGTCCTTCCTGCAGCAGGATATCCGCTACGGGCATCTCGAGCTCGATGCGGACATCGAGCTCATGAAGCCGTGCACCATCGCGTCGACGACGTCCTGTGCCTTGTCGCTGACGGGAAAGACGCGGTTGCCGCGCTCGACTTTTACGGGCACGCCCTGCTGCCGGAAGAATTCCATGACATCCTGATTGTCGAAGGCGCGCATCGAGCTGTTGAGGAAGGCGCCGTTGCCGTGGATGTTCCGGATGATCTCCGGCACATCGGCGGCGTTCGTGATGTTGCAGCGCCCCTTGCCCGTGATCATCATCTTGCGGCCGGGCCGCTTCATCTTCTCGAGCAGAGTGACTGCTGCGCCATTCTCGGCCGCGCGGATAGCGGCCATCATGCCGGCTGGTCCGGCTCCTATGACTAGAATCTGTTTCATCTCGTTAACCCCGCCAATCTGTAGAGCTTGCTGACTTCTTCCTGCGTCAGGGCGCGGTGATGGCCGCGCGCGACACCCTTCAGCGTCAGGTCGGCAAAGCGCACGCGCTTGAGCGACTTGACATCACAGCCGACAGCCGCGAACATGCGGCGGACCTGGCGGTTGCGCCCCTCGTGTATCGTGATGGCCGCGCGCGTGAGGCCGCGCTCGCGCTCGCCTGGCTCGCGCTCTTGAAGCAGGCTGACCTTCGCTGGAGCCGTCATACCATCCTCGAGCAGCAGTCCATCCCGGAGCATCTGAAGCTTTTCCTCCGTCAGCTGCCCAGTCACGCCCGCATGGTATGTCTTCTCGACCTCAAAGCGCGGATGCAGGAGGCCGTTCATCAAGGTGCCGTCATTCGTGATGAGCAAGAGCCCTTCCGTGTTGTTGTCGAGGCGGCCGACCGGGTAGACGCGCTCCTTCACTTCCGGCAGGAGGTCGAGCACCGTGCAGCGGCCGCGGTCATCCTTCGCCGTCGAGAGATAGCCCTTCGGCTTGTTCAAGAGCAGGTAGACATGCTGCTCCTCGCCCTTGAGCGGGCGGCCATCGACCGAGATCGTGTATGCCGCAGGATTGACCTTCGTGCCGAGCTCGCGCACGACTTTGCCGTCAACTCTGACGCGGCCCTCCAAGATCATCTTCTCCGCCGCGCGCCTTGAGGCGATGCCGGCCTGGCTGATGATCTTCTGCAAGCGCTCTTCTGCCATCGCCATCACCCCTTCACCAGTGACCGCAGGAAGTTCCAGACGGTCAGGAAGAACGAGCGGCGCGTGACGTCCGCTCCGGCGAGCAGATCGGTCGAAGCGACTTCCATGCCGCCCCGCTCCACGACGAGCCGGCCGACCACATCGCCCTCCTTGATGGGCGCACGCAGGCCATCGGCCTCGATGCGCGTCTTGTAGGCTTCGCCCTCGCCCTTGAGCTTCGGCGAGTGTCAGCGTCTCAGCGACCTTGAGTGGCAGCTTGCGGCCCGTGCCGCCCGCGACACTTGCATAGCCCACCGTATCGCCCTCATGGACGATCGTGTCCGGCTCCACATGCGCGAAACCGTAGTCGAGCAGCTTGATGGAGTCGTTCCACATGTAGACCGAGTCGAGCACGACGGCGACGAGCTGCAGGCCGGCCTTCTTCGCGCCCGAGACGAGGCAGCGGCCGGCGGCATCCGTGTAGCCCGTCTTGACGCCGTTCGCACCGCGGTAGAGCCAGAGCATCTGGTTCTCGTTGCGCAGATGATGCGACGGGTCCTTGACCCAGTCGAAGTCGATCTCCTTCGTACTGACGATTTTCTCGAAACCCGGCACGCGGTAGCCGTAAGCCGTGATCTTCGCGAGGTCGTAGGCCGTCGTGTAGTGGTCGTCGCGCGGCAGGCCATTGGCATTGGCAAAGTCGTGTTGACGGCGCCAATCTCGTGCGCCTTCTCCGTCATCATCACGGCGAACTTGTCGACAGAGCCCGCGATGTGCTCGGCGACAGCGACCGTCGCATCGTTGCCGGAGTGCATCATCATGCCGTAGAGCAGGTCGCCCATGCGGATCTTCTCGCCCGCTTCGAGCCAGAGCGTGGAGCCCTCTGTGCCGGCTGCATTGCTGCTGACGGTCACCATGTCATCCATGTTCGAGTGCTCGAGCGCCAAGATGAGCGTCATGATCTTCGTCGTGCTCGCCGGGAAGCGGCGCTCGTCCTTGTTGCGCTCGTAGATCACCTGGCCCGACGCGGCGTCGATGACGACGGCCGAGCGCGCCGTCAGGTTCTGCAGCGGGTCATCGGGGCTGATGACGAGCCCCGGGATATCCGGGCGCGGCATCTCTTTGATATCATAGACAGCCTCTGCCTGAGCAGGCGTGGCGGTGAGCTGCGGCACGATGAGTGCCAACGCAAGCCCGCCCGCGAGCAGGAGACGGCCGATAGTCCTCTGTTTCAATATCGTTTCAAACTCCTTGTGTTCCCTCATTTTCCCTCAAGAGAAGGACAAATCATCCTTATTCTATCATCCATTCCCGCTTCCCGCAACAAGGCGCGCTCAGCGCTTCCGGACTTTGCCCGCGCCGACGATGGACTCGAGCCGCTGGAATGTCTCCGCCGCGTCATCGAGCCAGAAATTCTCGCGGGCCTTCTGCCAGTGGCCGCCCGAGTGGAAGAATGTCGCGTATGCGCCGTGGTGCGCAGCGATGAGCTGCTTCATCTCCTCGCGCTTCGTCTCCGGAAGGCCGCCCGGTGGCAGCTCGATGTAATAGGCAAAGCGGTAGTCCTTGAGCGCCCAGACGGAGTCAGCGATGATCTTGACCGACTCGTCCGTCATGTCGATGCGGCCCTGCACGACGACAGGTGTGTCAGGCACGAGCAGGTTCATGTTCTGGTAGAACGTGCGCGGGAAGACGGTGACTTCGACGGAGTCGGTGAAATCCTCGACCGTCGCAAAGCACATCGTGTCTCCCTTCTTCGTCGTGATGCGCTTCGCCTCCGTCAGCATGCCGCCGATGCGCACGACCTGCTTGTCGCGCACGGCATCCGGCTGCAGGCTGCCAATGTGCGGCAGATTCTCAAGCTTCGCGGCGTACTGGTCCAAGGGATGGCCCGTGATGTAGAAGCCCGTCGCCTCCTTCTCCCAGTTCAGCAGCTCCGCCTTCGGCACCTCATCGATGTCCGGCAGCTGCAGCATGCCTGTCTCCTCGATCGTCTCGTCGGAGAACAGTCCCATCTGGCCGCTCACCGCGTCCTTCTGCTGCTGGGCTGCTTCCATGACAGTCTGCGGCAAGATGGCCAGGAGCTGGCTGCGCTTCGCGCCGAACGAGTCGAACGCGCCGCACTTGATGAGACTTTCGATGACGCGGCGGTTGACAACGCGCATGTCGACGCGGCGGCAGAAGTCGGAGAGCGAGCTGAACGGGCCGCCGTCCTCGCGGATGCGCGCGACGTTCTCGATGGCCGTCTCGCCGACATTGCGCACGGCAGCGAGCCCGAAGCGGATGGCCACCCCGTCGACGCTGAAGTACGCCGAGCTCGCGTTGATGTCGGGCGGCAGGATCTTGATGCCCATGCGGCGGCAGAGCTCGATGTACGTCGCGACCTTCGGCGTGTCCATGATGCTCGTGAGCATCGCCGCCATGAATTCCGCCGGATAGTGCGCCTTGAGGTAGGCCGTCTGCCAGGCGACGAGCGCGTACGCTGCGCTGTGCGACTTGTTGAAGCCGTAGTCGGCAAAGTGCGTCAAGAGGTCAAAGATCGTGTTGGCGAG
>ENA-OQED01000278-OQED01000278.1-human-gut-metagenome-genome-assembly--contig:-NODE-278-length-21303-cov-0.996458_pt1 | contig 21303 bp, 21 predicted proteins | sample MGYA00242790_ERZ504625 | MGnify/ENA primary metagenome ERZ504625 (study PRJEB26092, sample SAMD00036345) | human gut metagenome | host: Homo sapiens | study: EMG produced TPA metagenomics assembly of...
GGCTGCGCCGGCCGGCACAAAAATCGTGCGTTTTCAGTTTTCTTGATCTCGATCGCACTCCCGGGACAGAGCCCCTCCCCCGGTGTCCCCATCTCCCCGGGTGGCGGGGACTCAAAAACAGATCGAGACTTGGAACTTGGGGAAAGCCTTCCGGCTCACACCATCAGGGAGCAGACCAGCTGCGCGTACTCCGCCGGGTCCTCCAGCGGCAGATCTGCCAGCAGGAGAGCCTGTCCGTAGAGCAGCTTGGCGTATTTGGAGACCGTATCCTTGTCCCCTGCCTCCACCGCCTTTTGGAGCGCGGCAAAGGGAGCGGAATCCGGGTTGAGCTCCAGCACCCGCTGGGCCCGGGCGGCGCGGTCCCCATCCACCTTCCGCATATACTTCTCCATCTCCAGGGAGACGGGGCCCTCGGCGGTGAGGCAGACCGAACCGCTCTGGAGGATCTTGGACAGGCGCACCTTGGCCACCTGGTCCTTCAAGGTCTCCTGGGCGAAGTCCAGCACGTCCTTGTGGTCCTTCTCCGCCTGCTCCACGGTGGCCTTCTCCTCCTCGGTGACGGGGAGGGCGTTCTCGTCGGCCACGGAAACGAAGGGCTTGCCCCCGGCGTTCTCCAGCATCTGCAGGACGATCTCGTCCTCGTCCACGGTGAGGTAGAGGACCTCGTAACCCGCCTTCAGCACCCGCTCAGCCTGGGGCATCTTGGCGGCGTGCTCCACGGAGTCGGCGCAGACGTAGTAGATCTTCTCCTGGGACTCGGGCATCCGGTCCACATACTCCTGGAGGGAGGTGAGCTTGCCCTCCTTGGAGGACCAGAAGAGCATCAGATCCCGGAGGGTGTCCCGGTTGTTGCCATAGGCGTTCATGAGGGCGTACTTAAACTGCATCCCGAGGCCGCCCAGAACTGCTCGTACTTCTCCCGGTCGTCCTTCATGAGCTTGACCAGCTCGCTCTTGACCTTTTTCTCGATGTTGTTGGCGAATGACCTTCAGCTGCCGGTCGTGCTGGAGCATCTCCCGGGAGATGTTCAGGGAGACGTCGGGGGTGTCCACGATGCCCTGGACAAAGCTGAAGTGGTCGGGGATCAGGTCGGGGCACTTGTCCATGATCATCACCCCGGAGGAGTAGAGCTGCAGGCCCTTCTTAAAGTCGGTGGTGAAGTAATTCATGGGCACCTGGCTGGGGACGTACAGCAGGGCCTTGTACTCGATGGTCCCCTCGGCGGCGATGTGGATGGACAGCAGGGGATCCTGCCAGTCGCCGAACTTGGACTTGTAGAAGTCGTTGTACTCCTCCTGGGTGACCTTGCTCTTGGGCCGCTGCCAGATGGGGACCATGGAGTTGATGGTCTCCCACTCCTTCACCTGCTCGTACTCGGGCTTGTAGTCCTCCCCGGCGTCCTCGGGCTTGGGCTTGGGACGGCTGTGCTCCATCTCCATGCGGATGGGGGTAGCGGATGTGTCGGAGTACTTCTTGATGAGGTTGGACAGGGCATAGGGGGTCAGGTACTCGTCATAGTTCTCCTCGTCGGCGTTGGCCTTGATGGACATGATGACGTCGGTGCCCACGGTCTCCTTCTCCCAGGGCTCGATGGTGTAACCGTCCACCCCTTCGGACTCCCACTTCCAGGCCGTGTCTGCTCCGTAGGCCTTGGAGATCACCGTGACCTTGTCGGCCACCATGAAGGCGGAGTAGAAGCCCACGCCGAACTGACCGATGATATCAATGTTCTCGTCCTTGTTGTCCTTCTTGAAATCCAGAGAACCGGAGTGTGCAATGGTGCCCAGATTCTGCTCCAGCTCTTCCTTGGTCATACCAATGCCGTTATCCTCCACGGTCAGGATGCGGTTTTCCTTATCGCGGGTGATGAGAATACGGAAATCGCCCTTGTTCATGCCCACGGAGGTGTCGGTCAGGCTCTTATAATACAGCTTATCAATGGCGTCCGAAGCATTGGAGATCAGTTCCCGCAGGAAGATCTCTTTATTGGTATAGATGGAGTTGATCATCATGTCCATCAGTTTTTTGCTCTCTGCCTGAAATTCTTTCTTGGCCATAATACAAAACCTCTTTTATCACATATTTGGTGCACCGTACCCGGTAAACTGCCGGAATACTTAGCACTCATAACTTCTGAGTGCTAATATACAACGACTTGCAGGGAAAATCAAGGCTTTTCATAAAAAGTTAAAATTTGTTCTCCTGTGCGCGAAGCGGCGCTCCGGATTCGTTTCTTATATGGAAAATAAAATTTCTTGCAAAGTCTTTCCCACTTTTGCGCAGACTGTGCTATAATGGAACGAGTATGCCGGAGGATGTGAGAAAATGTCAAAACAGGGCGATGCCGCCTACGCATGGTTCTTAAAGGGCTATAATTGCAGTCAGAGCGTGGTGGCGGCGTTTGCACCCCAGCTTGGCCTGACCGAGGAGATGGCCCTGCGCCTTTCCGCAGGGTTTGGCGCAGGCATTGGCCGGATGCGGGAGGTGTGCGGGGCGTTCTGCGGCGTGGTGACCGTGCTGAGCATGGTCTATGCCGACCCCACAGACCCCAAGGATAAATCCCGGATGTATGCACTGGTGCAACAGGCGGCAGAGCAGTACCGCACCCGCAACGGCGGCGGCAGTATCATCTGCCGGGGAGCTGCTGGCAAAGGCAGGCGCTGCCCCTGCTGGGGGTACGGCGGCAGAGGACCGCACCGCAGACTATTATAAAAAGCGACCCTGCCCGGAGCTGTGCCGCATCTGCGCCGACCTGTGTGCAGAATTTATTGCGGCGCACCCGGAGGGACGGCACGGACTATATAAGGAGGATGCGTAAATGCAGCTTGAACAACTGGAATTGACCGGCGGCGGTACGCTGACGCTCTACCTGCGGGAGAGCGTGGAGGCCATGCCGCATTTCCGGCAGCGTCCGCTGGTGCTGGTGGTGCCCGGCGGCGGCTATACCCACGTCAGCCCCCGGGAGAGCGACCCCGTAGCGCTGCAATTTGCGGCAGCTGGCTACCACACGGCGGTACTGCACTACGCAGTAGGGGGAGAGCGCCCGGGATGCGCTGCCCATGCGGCAGCTGGCACAGGCCATCGGCCTTGTGCGGCAGCACGCAGAACAGTGGAATATTTTGCCGGATAAGATCGCTTTGTGCGGCTTTTCTGCCGGCGGGCATCTGGCACTGTCCGGTGCGGTGTGGGAGATCCCCGGCATGGCAGACCAGCCGCGGCCCAATGCCTTGCTGCTGGCATACCCGGTGGTCACCGCCGGAGAATACGCCCACAGGGACAGCTTTGTGCAGCTGACAGGCACGCAGGATGTTGCCGCCCACCAGCGCTTTACGCTGGAGGATAAGATCACCCCGGTCACACCGCCGGTGTTTGTCTGGCATACCATGGAGGACGAGACCGTCCCGGTGGAAAACACCCTGCTGTTACTGAACGCTCTGCACAAGGCAGGCGTTCCGTGCGAAGCACACTTGTTTGAAAAAGGCTGCCACGGCACCAGCATCTCCACCCCGGAGGTGGACGCCGACAGCGCCCACCGCAACCGCTGGGTTAAACTTGCGGTGGAGTGGCTGGACGATACCTTTTCTTTCCATGCCTGAGATAATCGACTGAAACAGAAAAAGCGTTTGTGAATTTTGGCCGTACCTACAAAAAATTCACAAATAAACCGTTGACTTGCACAGGCGTATGCCGTATACTGTCCAACGGGGATAAAACCACGAAAGAAGGAAACAAAAATGGTTATGGATCCCACACTGCCGCGCATCAAGGTGCGCGATCTGCTTATGCAGGCATTTCTCACCGGCTGGGAGCGCTCCGATAAGAGCACCTCGCAGGACGAGTACCTGCAAAGCTCCATTCAGGTCATTGAGATGCTTCAGGTAGAGCCGGAAAACCTCTACGCAGAGGAAGGTCTTGGCCTGCCGGACGGCGAAGAGGTGGATCATCTGGATGATCTTCTGCGCGCGGACGGCTTCTGGCTGTACTACGGGGTGGAAGCAGAAAACTTCTTCCTGATCCAGTGGTACCCGGACGAGGCTTCTGCCAATGCAAAGCTTGCCCAGCTGGAAGAACTGGGCGACGGCAAGCAGTATCTGGTAGATTTGACCCTCAAGCGGGCAAACCCTTCCGAGGCTGAAAACTTCGGCAATTCCAACCCGGTGCAGCTCCGCTCCTGAAACAAACGTTAACGTATTGAGTTGAAAGGAAATTTTGCTCATGCAGCTTTCTGTTACGGAACGCGAACGGCTTTATGCCATTTTGGAAAAATACGATCAAAACCCCAAGGTGCAGCAGATGCGGGAGTTCATCCAGCACGGGGACGTTACCACCTATCAGCACTGCAAGAATGTGGTGCTGGTCAGCTGTTGGCTGAACCATCGGCTGCATTTGGGTGCAGACGAGACCTCGCTGGCTGTCGGTGCTTTCCTGCACGATTTTTATCTGTACGACTGGCATAAAAAGGTACCTTCCATGGCATCCGCCGCCTGTTCGAGATGCACGGCTTCTCCCACCCGGCTGCGCCTGCGTCAACGCAGAAAAGGTGTTCCATATCACCAAAAAGGAACAGAGCATCATTTCCAGCCATATGTGGCCGCTGACCTTCCGTCATGTGCCCAGCTGCCGCGAAGCTATCATCGTCTGCCTTGCCGATAAGTACTGCGCTGTGGTGGAAAGTATGTTCAAGCACAGCCGTGTGGCTGCCGCCAAAAACGCCAACGGCGAATACGACGAGTGGTAAAACTGAATCATCACAAATAACAGGAGCCGCTGCACTTTTTGGTTGCAGCGGCTCCTTCTGCCTTATACGTCGTGAAAAAAGCAGAGCGGGAAAATCTGCGGATTTTTCCGCTCTGCAAATAAAAATAATTCTGCGTCCGGTGGGGCTGGTTACAGCTTTTTGAACCCCTCCGGTTCGTCTGCGGCGGCGCGGCGCTCCATCAGATAGGTGTCCAGCCAGTGGCCGTAGCAGTCCCGCGCAATGCGCTCCCGGCGCCCCACCAGCCGGAAGCCGCACTTGGCGTGCAGGGCGCGGCTGGCGGTGTTGTCCTGTAAAACAGTGGATTGTAGCGTCCAGTACCCGGCCTTTTCAGCGGCGGCGCACAGTGCGCTCAACAGCTGAAAGCCCAGTCCGTGCCCACGGAACTGCTCGCCTACATAGATGCTTACCTCGGCCACGCCCCTGTAACACCATCGGGGGTCTACCCGGTGCAAAGCACACCACCCTGCCAGCACCCCGCCGGAAAGAATGACCAGACGGCACTCCTTTGTGTGGGAAGCGTCCCACGCGGTATAGGGCGGGCATTCGGTCTGGAAGGTGGCGTATTCCGTGGCAATGCCCTCAACATAAATTCTGGAGACCGCGCCCCAGTCCTCCGGCGTCATAGGCCGGATGATGATCTTATCCATACTTTCATCCTCGGCGGGCCGAAAATTGCCCGCATTCTCTTTCCACTCCCGGATAAATTTTAGTATAGCAGAATTTGCCGCGCGGTACAAGAAGCGGACTGCACAGAAATTGCTTTGACATCCTACCTGTTTGTGATACAATAAGGGAACAGGAATGCGGCGGGGGATGCGCCGTCTCTCATGGAGGATGTATGAGAAAAAATGCCTGGGTACTGCTGTGTATGGTTTGGCTTATGCTTTGCGCGGCGCTGCCTGCCTTTGGCGCAGAGAGCGCACCCCATGTCACGGCAGAAACTACAATGGCTCAGCTGCGCGCAAACCCGGCGATCCAGGGAAGCGGCTATTATACATATTGCCGTGAGATGACGCCGCTGATGGTGGAACGCTGGAAAAACAAGACCTTGCACGATTATTTTGGCGACACCGACCGGGAATCCGGCATTGCTGCGCTGAACCTTATCATTGATAACTATAATAAGGGCGTCAAGGTCACCTATCAGGTCTACACTCCTGAGGAGATCGAACACAATTCCAGTCTGGGCTGTGTGCAGCTGTTTTATTATCCGGCCGAGACCCCCAACGCCAAAACCGCTATCGTAGTGCCCGGCAACGCCTTGACCGCAACCTCGGAGATGGGTGAGGGCGGCTCCACGGCCTACGAGCTGCATAACCGGGGCTATGCCGTGTTCGTGTTGCGCTACCGCACCTTTTTGGATCTGGGCAATAACGCCCCGCTGGAGGATCTGGCAAGGGCGGTGCAGCTGGTGACAAGCCTTGACGAGGAGCTTTCCATCCATACACAGGGCTATGCGCTGGTGGGCTACTCCTCTGGCGGCCAGCTTGTGGGCGTGTTCGCAAATAAGGAGCGCGGCTACGGCTATTACGGTGCTGCAAAACCCGGTGCACTGCTGTTGGCTTATCCGGTAGTGAACTTTTCAGAGGTAAAGATCGCGTATCAGGCGCTTATGGATACCGGCAACTATGGGTGGCACTATTACTGCTCCAGTGTGGCAGATCTTGTCACGGACGATTATCCGCCGGTATTTTTCTGGTACGGGAAGGACGACAAGGTGCTGCCTTGGATGATCAATCAGGTGCAGGGCCCGGCGCTGCAAGCGGCGCTGGAAGTCCACAAGGTACCTTATATTATGAAGGTGTTTGAGTCTGCGCCGCATAGTATCGGGGTGGGCTATACCACCGATGCCGAGGGCTGGCTGACAGATGCCGTGGCTTTTTGGGAGCAGCAGACCGCTGCCTGACCATAAATAAAAAAGGAGTAGAACATGATGGATCAGAATACTTGTTTTGCATACCTGAATATGGAGCTGCCGGATGATATCCGCCGTCTGAAGGAAGCGGGCTACTACGATGCTGCCATTGCGCGCATCGATGCCTGTCTGGCCGAAGACTGGACTGCCAGCCAGAACCAGCCCCTGCACCCGCAGGGTGCGCTGCCGGTAAACCCCACCCCCCATGGCGTGGACGCCATGGCGGCAGGGTCTGCTGGCGCACCGGGAAATTTTGCGCCGTCTGCCGCGGGACTACACTCTCACCGCCGAGCAGCTGCTGAACAAGCTGCAGGCCACCCTGCGGGACTTTACCGCCGAGGAGTTCGCCGCACTGGACGCTGCCGGGCAGATGGACTGGCGCTTTGTGGAAGGGCAGAAGCGCTATATCTACCGCGCCGCCGAAACGCTGGTGGCTACCCATCCCGACCTTGCCGCCCGTCAGCTGGACCCGCCCGTCCCGGAGCGCAGCTGGGATCGTTTTGAACCCCAGCACGACCAAATGGTGCGCACCGGCGCAGCCAGCGCAGACATCACCCTGCGCACCAGCATCGGCATGACCGACGAAACCTTTGCCCGCGCCCTTGCCGCCGCAAAGGCCAAGGGCAGAAACACCGTGCACGTCAAGGTGTGGCTGCCGCTGCCTGCTGCCTGCCCGGCACAGAGCAATATCACGCTGGACAGCTTTACCGCCCAGCCCACTTATATTGCGCCGGAAACCGCACCCCAGCGCACCGCGTACTGGGAGGCAGACCTTGCCGAGAACTGCCGCTTTGGGGCACAGTACAGCTACCGCAGCACTGCGCACTACGCTGCCCCGCTGGAAATGCAGGCCGACCCGGTGCAGCCGGATTTTGACACCGCCGAGCAGCTGCCCCACATCGCCTTTACCCCCTATATGAAGGCACTGGCTGCGCAGCTGACTGAGGGTATCACCGACCCGGTGCAGAAGGCAAAGCGCATTTATGATTTTGTCACCCTGAATGTGCACTACCACTTCCAGCCTATGTATTTTGTACACGAGAACATCACCGATAACTGTGCCCGCAGCCGCCGGGGCGATTGCGGCGTGATGGCCGCTACCTTCATCACCCTTTGCCGCATTGCAGGCATCCCGGCAAAGTGGCAGAGCGGCATGGTGGCACGGCCGGAGACAGCCGGCTGCCACGACTGGGCAATGTTCTATATTGCCCCCAAGGGCTGGATGTACGCCGATTGCTCTGCCGGTGCCTCCATGGCGCGTGCGGGCAACGAGAAGATGCGCCTGCACTACTTCGGCAATCTGGACACCGACCGCATGGTGGCCAACAGCGACATCTGCGCGCCTTTCGACCCGCCCATGTGCTCCTTCCGCGCCGACCCCTGTGATAATCAGGTAGGCGAGATGGAGGTAGACGGTGTGGGTCTGTACGGCCAGCAGGTGGAGACCACGCAGGAGATCGTAAAGCATCAGGAAGTATAAGCACATCCGGGTCTGCCATTACCGCAAGACCCGGATTTTTGAGTTAAAAGGAGAATGTCTATGGAATTTTTGGCAGGACTGTACACGCTTCTGCTGGTGGCCATCTGCCTGCTGCAGGCGCTTTTGCTGCACCGCACCGGCAAGCCCGCCGCCCGGCAGGATGACGAAGCTCTGAAAGAGTGGCTGCACCAGCAGCTGGAAGCGCAGGCGCGGGTGCTGGAAGAAAAGCAGGCGCAGCAGGCACAGCAGAATCTGGCCGCGATGGCGCATATCAGCGATACCCTGCAAACCGCAGTGCAGGGCATGAGCAGCACCCTGACGGCAGGACAGAACACCCAGCAGCAGACCATGGAGCAGCGCTTGCAGGGGCTGGAAGCCTCCAACGCCCGCAAGCTGGAAGAGATGCGCAAAGCGCTGGCAGACGGCCTTGCCGCCATGCAGGCACAGAACGCCCAGAAGCTGGACGAGATCCGCCACACCGTGGACGAGCAATTGCAGGACGCACTGCAAAAGCGGGTGACCGAAAGCTTTAAGGCGGTCAACGACCAGCTGGAGCAGGTGTACAAGGGCTTGGGTGAGATGCAGAGCCTTGCCGCCGATGTGGGCGGGCTGAAGCAGGTGCTCTCCGGAGTCAAGACCCGCGGCATTCTGGGCGAGATACAGCTGGGCGCGATTTTAGAAGAGATCCTTGCGCCGGAGCAGTACGACACCAACGTGGCCACCATCCCCGGCAGCACCCAGCGGGTGGAGTACGCCATCCGTATGCCCGGTGTGGACGGCAACAGCGTCTGGCTGCCCATCGACTCCAAATTTCCCGGCGATACCTACGCACACCTGCAGGACGCGCAGGCTTCCGGCGATGCACAGGCAGTGGAAAACGCCCGCCACGCGCTGGAGCTGGTGCTGCGCAGCGAGGCAAAGGATATCCGGGAAAAATATGTGGAGCCGCCCTATACCACGGCCTTCGGCATCCTGTTTCTGCCCTTTGAAGGTCTGTATGCCGAGGTGGTGAACGCCGGGCTGCTGGAGGTTTTGCAGCGGGATTATCAGGTGAACGTGGCCGGCCCCAGCACCATGGCGGCGCTGCTCAACAGCCTGCAAATGGGCTTCAAGACCCTTGCCATCCAGAAGCGCTCCGGCGAGGTGTGGCAGCTGCTGGGGGCAGTCAAGACCGAGTTCGATAAGTTTGGGCAGGGGCTTTCCAAGATGCAGCAGCGCCTGCGCCAGACGGACGAAGAACTGGACAACCTCATCGGGGTGCGCAGCCGCGCCATCAGCCGCAAGCTGCGTGCGGTGCAGACGCTGGACGAGAACACCGCTGCCACCCTGCTGGAACTGGACACCGAGCCGGGCAGACCGGTAACAGCACGTCTGCCGGAGAGCGGGGAAGAGCTTTGATGCGCAGAAGCTCCCCGCATTATCCCTTGCGAAATTTCTGACGATGTGCTACAATAGGAATTGTTCTCAGAAATATTTGCCAATTTACGGCACAAGATAAACCCAAAAGGAGTCTGAACGGTATGAGCATGAAAAAATCAGCGAAGCCATCCTTGGTGTGGGCGTGGACGATACTACCATCGACCTGTTCGAGAGCCAGTATCCGGTGCCCACCGGGGTCAGCTATAATTCCTATGTCATTCTGGACGAAAAGACCACCATTCTGGACACGGTGGACGCCCGCGCCACCGAGCCTTGGCTGGAAAACCTTGCCGAGGCACTGGGCGGCCGCAAGCCCGCCTATCTGGTAGTCTCTCACATGGAGCCGGATCACGGTGCCAACGTGGCAAAGCTGGCAGCCCTCTACCCGGAGATGCAGGTGGTAGGCAACGCCAAGACCTTCCAGTATATGGAGCAGTTCTTTGGCGCAGATGCCATTGCCCCGGAGCGCCGCGTGGTAGTGAAGGACGGCGAGAGCCTGAGCCTTGGTGCCCACACCCTCACCTTTGTGTTTGCCCCCATGGTGCACTGGCCGGAGGTCATGGTCAGCTACGAGAGCAGCGAGAAGGTGCTGTTCTCTGCCGATGGCTTTGGCCGCTTTGGTGCCGTGGCAAAGTTTGACGAAAACGCCGACTGGGCCAGCGAAGCCCGTCGCTACTACCTGAACATTGTGGGCAAGTACGGCCCGCAGGTGCAGGCATTGCTCAAAAAGGCTGCGGCACTGGACATCAAGACGATCTGCCCGCTGCACGGCCCGGTGCTTACCGGTGATCTGAGCAAGTACCTGAACTACTACGATCTCTGGTCCAGCTACAAGGCCGAGGAGCCGGAAAAGATTCTGGTAGCCAGTGCCTCCATCCACGGCCACACCCGTGCCGCTGCCCACACCATGGCTGAAAAGCTGCGTGCACAGGGCGCAAAGGTGGTGGAGATGGATCTGACCCGCACGGATGTTTCCTATGCCGTTACCGAAGCCTTCCGCTGCGGTAAGATCGTGCTGGCCTGCGCCACCTACGACGGCTTCCTCTTCCCGCCGATGGAGAATCTGCTGACTCACCTCAAGACCAAGAGCTTCCAGAACCGCACCGTCGGCCTGATGGAAAACGGCACTTGGGCACCCATGCTGCAAAGCTTATGCGTGCCGAGCTGGAGAGCATGAAGAACATCACCCTCTGTGAGAACGTGGTCACCATCCGCTCTGCCGTCAACGCCGCCGCCGAGGCGCAGATGGACGCCCTTGCCGCAGAGCTCGTTGCAAAGTAACACGGCATAAAATCAAGTAAACGCAAACACTCCCGAACTTTCCATAAAAAGCCCGGGAGTGTTTTTTTTGTTCCTTTGTTTGCTCCATTATCTGCTAGATTATGATATGAGAGGAAAACACAAAATTTTACGTCATTTTTTGAAATGGACACAAACAAAAAAGCGGCAAAACGAACAAATTTTGAACGTTTCACCGCTATATTCTGGAGCAGGATACGGGACTCGAACCCGCCGCCTACTGCTTGGGAAGCAGTCGCTCTACCGGATGAGCTAACCCTGCAAGTGCTCCATTATTGTAACAAAGCAGGGCAGGAATGTCAAGGCTTTTCCGCACGAAATTTGCGGTCAGCTCATTTTGGCCCAAGTCAGGTCCAGCACCGGGAAGAACGGGTCGAATACCAAGTCCCGCACGCCGTTTGCCAGCAGCAGACGTTTCTGCTGCGCCATCAGGGGCACCATGGTGCAACTTTCCAGCAGCTGCCGCTCGCACTGCGCCAACAGACGCGCAACGGTCCTTGCCGGTCTGCTGTGCGCTCAGTGCCAGCCGGTCGGCATAAACAGTATCGGCGTAGCCGGTCAGGCTGCCGCCTGCGGTGGTGAACTGCTGCAGCATCTGATATACGCTGCCACCCTCGGCACGGATGGGCGCAAGGGCAATGGTGTATTTCCCGGCGGCAATGCGGGCATCAAACTCGTCCTGCTCTACCTCTTCCACCGAGAAGAACAGGGAACACTCCTTCTGCCATGCGCTGTTGATCTGGTCGGCCAGTTCGCCCAGCCCGGCGTTCTTGGGCAGCAGCAGGGTCACGCCGGAAAAATCCGAGGTAGCCATGCCCTGCCGCGCAGCCAGATACAGGGCCTTTGGCTCCGGGATGGTGGGCAGGGGATCCCCGGCAGTTTCGCGGTAGTCCAGCCCATCCACGGTCAGACCCTCCGGCACAAGTCCCTTTGCAGCGGCGTACAGGCCGCTGGAGGGCACATCGGCGTTTTCCCGGGCAATACCGGCCAGCGCCTGCCGCAGCTGCTGGTTCTGGAACACCGACCCCTCCGCCGCGTTGAACAGCAGTGCCCATGTGGTGTCGGAATAGCTTACCGTCTGTAAGCTGGTGGTTTCGCCGCTCTCGTCCAGCGCGGCAGAGCATTTGTCATCAGCAATGAGCTGGGCTGCGCTCTTGCCGCTGCCGCTGGTGTCCTGCACCAGACGCAGACTGCCGACCAACGGGCTTTCCACGGTACGGCGCAAAAACAGGCCGCTTGCCGTCCAGTTATACAGGTAAAAGCTACCGCTGGCAAGTGTGGTCTGTGCGGTCAGCCCGTAGGTGCCCCGGGTGCTCTCAAAAAAGGCCTCGTCACAAGGGGCTGCACCGGGCATGGCCAGCTTTGCTAAAAAGTTATCGTCCCGCTCGCTCAGCCGGAACACCAACGTCAGCGGCCCATTGGCCGAAACGCCCAGACTGCTTTCGTCTGCAAGTCCCGCCAGCACGGCGGCGCTGTTCTGAATGGCGGAAAACTCCACCGCATAGGGCGAGGCGGTCTCGGCATGGAAAATGCGCCGGAACGCAAATACAAAATCCTCGGCGGTAATGTCGTACTCTGTGGCGGCACCCTTGGCGGCAGCGTAGGTCAGGCCGTCCTTCAGGGTAAAGGTGTAGGTCAGCCCGTCTGAGGAGACCGTCCACTTCTCACAGAGCCCCGGCACAAGTTCGCCGTCCGGGTCCTTGCGCACCAGCGTGCCGTACAGATTCTCGCAGGCGATGACATCCGATGCACCGGAGGCTACCTGCGGGTCCAGATTTGCGGGGATGCTGTCCACAAACCAAGTAAAGCTGGCAGAGTTTGTGGAGCTGCCACAGCCGGTCAGAGCAAAAAGAAACGCAGCAGCCAGCACCGCTGCGGTAAAACGCAACCATCGTTTCAAAAAGAATAACCTCATTCCGTTTATCTTCGCGCAGAAACGGCAAAAAACGCTCTGCAACGACAAGTGTAGCAGAAAGCAGCAGAAAAAACAATTGCCTTTTTGTGAATTTATCGGGCTTTTTGAAGCAGACTGTGCGGTTTTCCGTTGCCAATTGCGCGCAAATGGACTATAATGGTACAGCGAAGTGATCCCCGCGCTGCCCGTGCGGCGCGGTGTTATACCATGATCCTATTAGAGGAGGAACTGTTTTTATGCAGAAAGATCAGCAGAAGCTTGCCCAGCTTATTCAGGGCAAAAAGGTCGCCTTTATCGGCGCAGGCGTCAGCCACAAGACCCTCATCAAGGAGTTTGTGGAGCTGGGCGCTCATGTGACCCTGTGCGACCAGAAAAAGAGCGTGGAGGACTTTGGCGATTATGCCGCCACCATCCGGGAGCTGGGCATCGACCTGAGCCTTGGCGAAAACTATCTGGACGGCTTCAAGGGACAGGACATCATCATGCGCACCCCGGGCTTTGTGGGTTATTTTGAAAAGCCCCTGCAGGATGCCATGGCTGCCGGTACCATGGTCACCAGCGAGGTGGAACTGTTCTTCGATTTCTGCCCCTGCGAGATCGTGGCCGTGACTGGCTCGGACGGCAAGACCACCACCACAACCCTTATCTCCAAATTCTACGAGGCCGCAGGCCGCAAGGTGCATTTGGGCGGCAATATCGGCGCAGCACTGCTGCCCATGCTGCCGGAGGTGTCCCCGGAGGATGTGGCTGTGGTGGAGCTTTCCAGCTTCCAGCTGATCAGCATGCACGCAAGCCCCAACATTGCCGTGGTCACCAACGTGACCCCGAACCATCTGGATCACCACAAGGATATGCAGGAATACATCAATGCCAAGCGCAATATCCTGCTGTACCAGAAGCAGCCCTGCCGCGCCGTGTTGGGCTATGAGAACGAGATCAGCCGCTCCATGCAGGCAGACTGCAAGGGCAAGCAGGTGTGGTTCACCCGCCTGCACGATACCGACAACGGTGCCTTCCTGCGCAAGGAGGACGGCATGCTCTGCATGGCCGAGGATGGTGTCGTGACCCCCTTCCTTGCCCAGAAGGATGTCAAGCTGCGCGGTCTGCACAACATTGAAAACCTGCTGGCTGCTGCCGCTGCCGTGTGGGGCGAGGTGCCCGTAGAGGCTATCCGTCAGGTGGGCAGCACCTTTACCGGCGTGGAGCACCGCATTGAGCCGGTGCGTACTCTGGACGGCGTGCTGTACTATAACGATTCCATCGGCACCAGCCCCACCCGTACCATTGCCGGTCTGCGCAGCTTTGACCGGAAGGTCATCCTCATCGCGGGCGGCTACGATAAGCACATCCCCTACGAGCCGCTGGCACCGGAGATCATCGCCCACGTCAAAAATCTGGTGCTGATGGGCGCGACTGGCCCCCGCATCGAGCAGGCTGTACGGGAGTGCTCCGGCTTTGACGAGGCCGCTCTGCCCATTCAGCACGCAGACAATATGCAGCACGCCGTAGAGCTGGCACGTGCCGCCGCAAAGCCGGGCGACATCATCATCCTGTCTCCGGCAAGTGCTTCTTTTGACCTGTACCCCAACTTTGAGGTGCGCGGCCGCGAGTTCAAAAAGATCGTCAACGCGCTCAAGTGATTGCACAGGTAAAGGATGCAAAGCGCCGTACCCGGTTCGCGAATGCCTGCCGGGGTCTGCCGGTGCTGGACGCTCTGCTGCCGCTGGATTGTACGCTCTTTCGCAAAAGTCAGCCGTGGCGGTTCTACGCGGGCCCTACGCTGGCGCTGGAACTTTCCGGCAACACGGCATGGCTGGCCGGGCACGCAAACCCCGCAGAACTGGCAGGCTTTTTGTCCTTCTGCGGGTGCGAGAGCGCCATTCTGGACGGGACTGTCTGCCCGCCGCCGGACGGCTGGCACAAGGCGGAAGCACTGACCGTGTTCGGTCTGCCGCAGGCTGGGCCGCTGCCCCTGCCTGCCGTGGACGAAGCTTTGTGGACGCAGCTGTCCCTCTGCCGGGAAGCACCCGCCGCCCGGGTGGCAGCAGCGCTTTACCCAGCAGACCCCGCCCGGCAGGCAGATTTTTACTCAGAACTGTGCACAAAGCGCAGCCGGGGCAGGGCAGTGGCGTGGACATTGGAGCAGGGGAGTACAGTCGTCTGCACCGTGGGCGCTTATGCCCTGTGCAATGGGCAGGCATATATGGCCTGTGGGCAGACCGCAGAGCCGCTGCGGGGCAAAGGCATCGGCGGGCGGCTCATTGTGGAAATGGCAAACAGCCTTGCCGCCGAAGGCTGCGCCCGGTGTTCCTCTGTGCACCGGAGCGGGTGCGGTTTTATACCCGCCTTGGCTTTGCAAAACAGGCAGAGTACGCCCGCTATGTGCCCGAGAAATGCTAAAGCTTCTTGCACAAAGAACCCAATAATAACAGGAAGGAACTATCACGTTATAATGTCGATTCTGAACCACTTTTTTGATTATAAGCCCGAGGTGCTGGCGCTGGACGAAAAGGCCATGGAGCTGTGCCAACCCTACTTCCGCCAGATGGAGGAGATCCGGGATTTCAACCAGCTGAAAATGCTCAAGGCCTTTGCCGATACCCAGATGTCCTCCACCGATATGCTGGGCACCACCGGCTACGGCCTGTGGGATACCGGCCGTGCCAAGCTGGAGCAGATCTTTGCGCAGGTCATGGGCGCAGAGGATGCACTGGTGCGCAGCCAGTTCCAGAGCGGCACCCACACGCTGGCGGTGGCGCTGTTCGGTCTGCTACGGGCAGGGGACACCCTGCTGGCCGCCACCGGCCGCCCCTACGATACGCTGGAGGGCGTCATTGGTCTGGACGGCAAGGGCAAGGGCACCGGTACCCTGATGGACTACGGCGTAAACTATGACGAAGCCCCCCTTAAAGCAGACTTCACCCCGGACTACGACCTGATCGCCAAAAAAGCCCCTGGTGCAAAGGTATGCCACATCCAGCGCAGCCGCGGCTATTTACAGCGCAACGCCTTTGATCTGGCTACCATCCGCAAAATTGCCGATACCGCCCGCGCCGCAAACCCGGAGATCATCATTTTTGTGGACAACTGCTACGGCGAGTTCACCCAGACGCAGGAGCCCTGTCAGGTGGGCGCGGATATCGCAGTGGGCAGCCTGATCAAGAACCCCGGCGGCGGCATTGCTCCCACCGGCGGCTACATCGTGGGTCGCAAGGATCTGGTGGAACTGTGCGCTTACCGCCTGAACGCCCCCGGCCTTGGCAAGGAGCTGGGCTGCACGCTGGAGACCCCCCGGGATATGTATCTGGGCTTCTACTACGCTCCCGGCGTGGTGTGCGAGGCCATCAAGACCGCCATCTATGCCCAGTGTATGCTGGAGCTGCTGGCAAAAAGCCCATCCCACGCTACTGCGAGGCTCATAACGATATCGTCACCTGCTTTGATGCCGGTACGGCAGAGGCGCTCATCGGCTTCTGTCAGGGTATTCAGGCTGCCAGCCCCGTGGACAGCTACGCCGCCCCGGAACCCAGCCCGGAGCCGGGCTACACCGACGAGGTGGTCATGGCCAGCGGCAGCTTTACGCAGGGCAGCACCATCGAGCTTTCCTGCGACGGTCCTCTGCGCGCCCCTTATACCTGTTATTTGCAGGGCGGCCTGAACTTTGCCGCCAGCCGCGCCGGTGTGCTGCTGGCTGTCCAGAAAGCTTATTTTAAGGAGTAATGTTTGCCCTGCGGGCAGGATATCATTATAACAAAAGGAGCTATCGCACAACACGCTGCGATAGCTCCTTTTTTCCCTCTATACACAAAGTAACACACAAAAAAACGCTTACACGGCACGGGCCTGCATGGCGGGGATCGGCTCGATCATAGCCGGGTGCATCCCTTCGCGGTAGTCCAGATCTCCCTGATCCAGACCACGCAGCAGCACCTCTGCGGTAGCAATGTTGGTGGCAATGGGTACGCTGTGCATATCGCACAGGCGCAGCAGATTCTGCTCGGTTAGGCTGGCGGCATCAGCCTTCAGCGGGTCGCGGAAGAACAGCACCAGATCCACCTCATCGCAGGCAACGCGGGAGGTGATCTGCTGCACACCGCCCAGCTTACCGGAGAGGTAGCAGTGCACCGGCAGGCCGGTGGTCTGCGCAAGCATCCGGCCGGTGGTACCGGTGGCGATAACATTATTGCGGGAAAGGATGGCACTGTAAGCGGTACAGAATTGCAGGGCCAGTTCTTTGCGGGAATCGTGGGCAAGAATTGCGATCGTCATAAGATGCTCTCTCCTTTACTTATTTTTACATAGTACCAGTTGTGATGTACGAATTTTGAAATCCTGTGAAACGGGAGTGAAATCGATATCAAATCTTACAATATAGTTTTACCGCACAGAAAAGCCCTGTCAAGAGAAAAATTTGCTTTTTTTACCTATAAAACATAAAAGTACTACTTTTACATTGTGAGAAACGGCGAATTCTTGGATACATACCACCATCCAAGAGAATCCGTTTTCTGGGAAAAGTGAAATTTTTTTCAGTTTTCATATTCGTTTTAAAATACAGTCCATCCCGGTAAAACAAAAATACAGGCCAAAGCAGCTTGCATCGGCCTGTACAGGAAATTTTTTTCAACTGTGAAAAACTTGCTCTGCCGCGCCCGCAGGCCGGACAGAATTGTAAAAAAATTATGAAGAAGCTGGGGCAGGGGAGATCACCGGATCTGCCCATCACCGTGAATGATGTACTTGTAGCTGCAAAGCTCCTCCAGTCCCATGGGGCCCGGGCATGCAGTTTCTGGGTAGAAATGCCCATCTCGCAGCCCAGACCAAACTCGCCGCCATCCGTAAAGCGGGTGGAGCAGTTCACATACACGGCGGCGCTGTCTACCGCAGCGGTGAACCGGTCGGCGTCTGCCTGCGTCTGGGTCAGAATGGCCTCGCTGTGACCGGTGGAGTGCTGCGCAATGTGGGCAATGGCCTCATCTACACTGTCCACCACCTTGACGGCAAGGATGTAGTCCAGAAACTCGGTGTCAAAGTCCGCAGGACCGGCAGGTGTGCCGGAAATGATGGCGGCAGCGCGCGTGTCCAGCCGCAGCTCTACCGGCAGCTTGCCCGCAGCCACGCGGTCGGGGCCAAGACGTTGCGCGAGCTTGGGCAGAAACTCCTGTGCAATGGCAGAGTGCACCAGACACACCTCCTCGGCGTTGCACACGCTGGGGCGGCTGGCCTTGGCGTTCTCAATAATATCCAGCGCCTTGGCCTGATCGGCGGTGTCGTCCACAAAAATGTGGCAGATGCCGGTACCGGTCTGGATGCAGGGCACCTTGGCGTTTTCCACGCAGGCGCGGATCAGCCCTGCACCGCCCCGGGGGATCAGCAGATCCACATAGCCCACGGCAGTCATCAGGGCGTTGGCAGAGGCGTGGGTGGTGTCCTCGATCAGGCAGACCGCATTTTCCGGCAGGCCGTTCTCCCGCAGCCCCTGCCGCAGTGCCTGCACAATGGCGTTGGCGCTGCGCCATGCTTCCTTGCCGCAGCGCAGGATGCAGGCATTACCGCTCTTGATGGCAAGGGCGGCGGCATCGCTGGTCACGTTGGGGCGGCTCTCGTAGATGATGGCGATCACACCCATGGGCACGGCGGTCTTTTCGATCACCAGCCCGTTGGGGCGCTCCACCCGCTTCAGCACCCGGCCCACCGGGTCGGGCAGGGCAGCGACCTCTTCAATGCCCTTTGCCATGGCGCGGATGCGCTCCTCGGTCAGGGCAAGACGGTCCAGCATCACCTCGCTGATATGTCCCTTTGCAGCGGCCATATCGTCGGCGTTGGCGGCAAGGATAGCCGTCATGTTTGCCGGGCTGCACAGCTGCGCAGCCATACTGTGCAGTGCCTGTGCGCGGCTGGTGCCATCAGCCAGTGCCAGCGCAGCCTTTGCCCCGCGGGCGGCTTCCAGAATTTCCTGTGTGGTCATAGCTCAAACCTCCTGTGTGGACAGTGTGGGCTGCTTGTGCCCGGCAAAGCGGGTGCCGATGGGCTTGCCCGCAGCGATATCATACAGCAGTTCCGGGTGTGCGCCGTTGGCAATGACCATATCTGCACCGCTGCCGGTCACCATGCGGGCAGCCCGCAGCTTGGTTGCCATGCCGCCGGTGCCCAGTGCAGAGCCTGCACCGTCTGCCAGCGCCATCACCTCCGGGGTAATCTCCTCCACCAGCGGGATCAGTGCCGCATCCGGGTGGGTGTGGGGGTTGGCAGTGTACAGGCCGTCGATGTCGCTCAGCAGCACCAGCAAGTCGGCCTTGCAGCAGCAGGCCACAATAGCAGCCAGCGTGTCATTGTCGCCAATGGAGGTGATCTCATCGGTGGCAACGCTATCATTTTCATTGATGATGGGCAGTGCACCCAGTTCCAGCAGACGGGTCAGGGTGTTCTGGATGTTCACCCGGCGCTCGGTGTGCTCCACGTCCACGCCGGTAAGCAGGATCTGCGCTACCGTGTGATCGTAGGCACTGAACAGCCGGTCGTAGGTGTACATCAACTCGCACTGTCCCACGGCAGCGCAGGCCTGCTTGGTGGTGGTATCCTTTGGGCGTGCAGGCAGCGAAAGCTTGCCCACGCCCATGCCGATAGCGCCGGAGGATACCAGAATGACCTCGTGTCCCTCGTTCTTTAAATCGCTCAATACCTTGACCAGTTCCTCTGCATGGCGGATGTTCAACCGCCCGGTGGGGTATGCCAATGTGGAGGTGCCCACTTTCACAACGATGCGCATGATTCCATTAACCCTTTCCCATTTCCTTTGTTTTGTCGTAAGCAGCCAGCACGGCATCCATCACCGCACCGCGCAGCCCATGTTCTTCCAGTACCCGCACGCCCTGAATGGTGCTGCCGCCGGGGCTGCACACAGCATCCTTCAGCGCGCCGGGGTGCTTGCCGCTTTCCAGCACCAGCTTTGCGCTGCCCAGCACCATCTGTGCGGCGTATTCCTGTGCCTTTGCCCGGGGCAGACCGCAGGCCACGCCGCCATCGGCCAGCGCTTCAATAAACTGGTACACCCATGCCGGGCCGCAGCCGGAGACGCAGCTTGCGGCATCGATCATGCCCTCGGCTACGGCGTCCAGACGCCCGGCGGGAGCCATCAGCTGGCAGAATGCAGCCTCCTCCTCGACGGTCACGTTGGCAGAGCAATACTGGATCATGCCTTCGCCCACCGATGCCGGGGTGTTGGGCATGATGCGGATGACAGGGTAGTCGCCGCCCGCCATCTCCTGAATGCGTGCCATCGGCAGACCGGCAGCCATGGTGCACAGCACGAACCGCTTGGTGCGCTCGGCAAGGATGAACCGCAGGGGCTCCAGCATGGCCTCCATCATCTGGGGCTTTACCGCCAGAAAGATCAGGTCGCAGTCCCCGGCAACCTCGGCGTTGGTAGCCGTCTGACAGCCCAGCTCTGCGGCCAGCGCTTCGGCCTTGGCCGCCGTGCGGTTAGCCAGAAATACATTCTCAGGCTCGGTAGCCTTGCACACAGCACGTGCAATAGCGCCGCCCATGTTTCCACAGCCTAAAAACCCAATGGTTTTCATCATAGTAATAACCCTCCCTCGGCAGGTATGCACTGCATAAAATTCTGCTTCTTATTCATTCTAAGCAACCGCTGGGAGAAAATCAAGACTTTTGTCTTATTTTTGGCGGGCAGATTGAAAAACAGCACCTTCGGGGCGGGCAGCGCACACACAAACTTCATAAAAAGGTAAGAATCTCTACTTGAAATAAGGTCGTATTTTGCGGTAAAATAAATTATGGGGTATCATTCACGGAAACGGCAGAGGAGTCTGCCGGGAAAGGATGGGTTTTTGTGTCACAAACGACAAAACGGGCACTGGAGGCATCTTTCAAGAAGCTGCTGCTGGAAAAGCCCCTGAACAAGATTACGATCAACGATATCACCGAGGACTGCGGGGTCAACCGCATGACCTTTTATTACCATTTCAAGGATATTTACGATCTGGTGGACTGGATCTTGGCGGAGGATGCCGCCAAGGCAATGGAAGGCCGCCGGGGTTTTGGTACATGGAGCGAAGCCTATCTGGACGTTCTGCGCCAACTGCAGGATAACAAGACCCTTGTGCTCAACGTTTACCGCTCGGTGGGTAGGGAACAGGTGGAACAGTACCTTTATAGATTGCTGGACCCCATCCTGAAGGATTTTGCGGACCGTGAATGCCACGATATCACCGTGCAGGACGCAGATAAGCAGTTTGTTGTCGATTTTTACAAGTATGCACTGGTGGGTATGACGCTGGAATGGACCCGCCGGGATATGAAAGGCGACCCCAAGAAGATGGTGGAGCGCGTGAGCACCATGATCCACGGGGATTTCCGCCGGGCGCTGTGCCGCCTGAGCAGCGGCAGCTTGAAAATAGAGGAATGATGTGCTTTGTGGCTGTGCGGCTTCAATAAAATTTTATCAAAGGATACGCCGTGATGGGTTTTCCATCACGGCGTATTTTCTGTTTATG